>ENA-ORML01000090-ORML01000090.1-human-gut-metagenome-genome-assembly--contig:-NODE-90-length-111722-cov-7.677434_pt1 | contig 111722 bp, 97 predicted proteins | sample MGYA00242103_ERZ508995 | MGnify/ENA primary metagenome ERZ508995 (study PRJEB26280, sample SAMEA2338702) | human gut metagenome | biome: human gut; feature: human-associated habitat; material: faeces... | reverse complement strand
GTCAGCTTCCGGGTAGGTTGCTTGAGGCTGCCGGCGACGGCAGTCCTAGATAGATGGCCATTCAACGACATAACCCGGCTTATCGTCCTGCTCACATACATTTTTTGATATAAGGAAAGAGAAGATTATGGGATGAATACTGTAATCTTTTTTGCGTTTCGGGTGCCCATGGGCCGGACTGTACCGGAAAGCGGCGGAGGCAGTTTCCAGGAGAAATAGTATTCGGAAAAACACTTGAATTGATAGTTAATTGACAAATAATATTGATAATTTTCTGATTATATTGACATTCCTCTCAGCAGGCTTTATGATTAAGGTGAAACATATTAAGAATGATTTTTGAAAAGGGGGTATTTACATGGCACAGACGGATCCTTTGCTGTTACTGGATAATGGTACGCTGGCCTATATCATCGGTAATGGGGATTACCGTTTTACGAACATCAAATTTGAGGAAGCCAGGGCAATCATCGACATGAAAGGAGAAGCAGATGTGGTGCGGGTGTACGCCAATCCTGATTTGGAGCACAGCATGTATGAATATCTGGGAATCCAACAGGGCAATTTTCAGTACGCGCCGGTAAGGTCCATGAAGATTGGGCAGGATGCCATCGCCTTTAAGCTCTACATAACCCCTACGGGAACACAGCCCATCGTGCTGGGAGACGACGGACAGCAGGCCAAAAAAATCAAAAATATGTACATATACTGCCAGCATGTGGTGCGCCTCAAATAGAGGATGGGCAGTCTGGACCACAGCGGCAGGGCCGCTGCGCAGGAGGAGACGAATCCTGATTGCGCGGCGGCTTTTTTTGATCTCTGACCATCAGAACGTGATAAAAAATACAAAAACATTCAGAAAATAATCATAAGTTTTTAAGAAATGGACGGTATAATAGACACAGCTTAAACAGAAAAAAGGCAGGGAAAGGGGGCGAAAGGGATGAAACAGAAAAAGATGAACTGGAAGGAGATGTCCATTGGGCTCTGCCTGGTGGCTTTGCTGGCCTGGTTCACATTCCATATGCTTTTGGGCAGCCATTCCGCCCAGACCCTGGGCAGTACCTTTATGAGGGCGGATATCAGGTTTGTAGCCACAGGGTTTGCCTGCATGTTTCTGTTCGTTAACTGCGAGGCGGCCAATATCAGGCTTTTGATGGGGACCTTTGGCAAAAAGGTACCGTACTGGCGCTCTCTTTCCTATGCGTTCACGGATTTTTATTTCAGCGCCATCACTCCTTCCGCCACGGGAGGGCAGCCCATGCAGCTTTATTATATGGTCAGGGACGGCTTTGGGGCAGCCCACAGTTCATTTTCCCTTCTGGCCACAGCCGCGGTGTATCAGATGACGGTGCTGGTTTACGGGTGCGTTATGGTGGGCGCCAATCTGTCCTTTGTCATGGGGCAGGGCAGAATCATACGGCTGCTCCTGGTTTTCGGAGTACTGGTAAATGGATTCTGTTCCGGCCTTATCCTGCTAATCATCTTCCATGGCCTTTTGGCGGAGAAAATAATGCTGTGCATTGCAGGTGGACTGAGCAGGGCCGGAATCATAAAAAACAGGAAACGCGCCATCCGGAAGGTGGAGGGACTGATTGATGAGTACAGCAGGGGAGGAGCCTATCTGAGGCAGTATCCCCTGGCGGCGGTGAGAATCTTCATCCATAGTGCTGTTCAGCTGACTGCTCTCTATCTGGTTCCTTACTGGGCCTGCCGTGCCCTGGGCATATCCGCATCGGCAAAAGATTTCCTGGCCCTTCAGGCCATTTTGAGTCTGGCAGTCACCGCAGTACCCCTTCCCGGTTCCGTGGGAGCCTCAGAGGGAAGCTTTCTCGTGCTGTACCGCACCCTTTTAGGGGCAGGCCAGAGCTTTTCCGTGATGCTTTTAAGCAGGGGAATCAGCTTTTACGCAATGCTGTGCATAAGCGGGCTGGCAACCGCCTTCCTGCAGTTTGCGAGAAGGGGAAAACCCGCCTCCCCGGTGTGAACGTGAGGACAATAGAGGTATAGAGCAAAAAAGGGGATTGCCCAATCAGGCAGTCCCCTTATGCTGTTTCAGTTTACTTTACTTCATCCAGCTTAAATCCAAAGTATTTCACAGAGTTATTGTAGCAGATACCCTTTACGATTTCCTCCAGTGCCTTCATATCGGCCGGATACTCGCCGTTCTCTACCCAGCCGCCAATCAGATTGCAGAGGATGCGGCGGAAGTACTCATGTCTGGTGTAGGACAGAAAGCTTCTGGAGTCTGTCAGCATGCCGATGAAGTTGCCCAGGCATCCTAAGTTGGCCAGGGATGTCATCTGCTCGGTCATGCCGGTCTTGTGGTCGTTGAACCACCATGCGGAGCCCTGCTGGATCTTACCGGGGAACTTCTCCTGGAAACAGCCGATGATGGTTCCGATGGAAGCATTATCATTTGGATTCAGGGAGTACAGGATGGTCTTTGGAATCTCGTTATTGGTGCTCAGGGCATTTAAGAAGTCAGCCATCTGCGCGCTTGGAGCATAGTTATTAATGCAGTCAAATCCGGTATCAGCCCCCAGCTTCTCGAACATATAGCCGTTGTTGTCCCTCTTGCAGCCGTAGTGAATCTGCATAATCCATCCCATGGCATTATACTCCCGGGCCACAAACAGCATGAAGGCTGTCTTGAACTTCAGCTCCTCTTCCTTGGATACCGCCTCGCCTTTTAAGCCCTTGGCAAGGATGGCATCTACCTCGGAGTCAGCAGCAGGCGCATACATTACATACTCCAGAGCATGGTCGGATACACAGCATCCCATGGATGCGAAGAATGCCATACGCTTTTTGAGCGCTTCCTTTAAGGATGCAAAATCCGTAATCTGTACACCGCTGACCTGGGAAAGCTGAGCCATATAAGCGCCGAAGGTTGGCTTTTCAACGTTCATGGCCTTGTCCGGTCTCCATGCCGGAAGTACCTGTACATCAAAGGTGTCGTCCTCTGCAATCTTCTTATGCCATTCCAGGGAGTCTACCGGGTCGTCGGTGGTGCAGATCAGTGTCACGCCTGACTGTTTAATCAGGTTGCGGACCGTCATGGAGTCCTCCTGGAGCCTCATATTACACAGGTTCCATACCTCCTCGGCGGTATCGCCGTTTAAATAGCCCTGGTATCCGAAGTACTTTCTCAGCTCCAGGTGGCTCCAGTGGTACAGCGGGTTGCCGATGAGCTTTGGTATGGTCTCTGCCCAGGCCTGGAACTTCTCCCTGTCCGTGCTGTCGCCGGTCACATACTTCTCGTCCACGCCGTTGGAACGCATCTGGCGCCACTTGTAATGGTCGCCGCCCAGCCATACCTGTGTGATGGTGTCAAACTTGCGGTCCTCATAGATTTCCTGAGGATTGATGTGGCAGTGATAGTCAAGTATCGGCATATTCTCTGCAAAATCATGATACAGCGTCTTGGCCATATCAGTTGATAATAAGAAATCCTTGTCCATAAATTGTTTCATGTGTGATATTCCTCCTTAAGAATTAAAAATTTGTGGTTTTCCTTTTTATTAAATCAGAAGCGATTGTGGTCCTGCTGGGCACATTCACGCCGCTGAAAACCCCCATTAGAGTGTTGATCGTGGTGGTGCAGAGCGCTTCCACCTTACTGTCAATGGATGTAATCTCCGGGTCCGTACACCGGGCCAGCAGGGAATTGTTATAGCCGATGATGCTCAGATCGCGGGGAATGGAGATATCCGCTATATGGGCATACTTCACAGCTCCCACGGCCAGTGAGTCGTCGGAGGTGATGACAGCGTCAAATTCCAATCCTTCCCTGTGAAGGGACAGCAGCAGCTCCCTGGCAGCCTCTATGTCCTTGGGACACTGGCGGATGAGTTCGTCGGATGGCGTGATGCCCTTTGCCTTGAGGGCGTCTTTGTATCCTTCCAGCTTATTGACCCCGCTGTAGGAATAGCTGGTGTATACATACAGGATGCGCCTGCGTCCGGAGGAGAGCAGCTGGCTGGCGGCGCCGTACACCGCCGCGTGATCGTCGCAGACAGTGCTGTATATATTCTCGCCTTCCAGGAAGCCGTTGACCAGCATGATGGGAAGGTCGGAAGCAGCCTCGATGATATAGGCATTATCCTTGGCACGCATCTCCACGAACTTGGAACCGGCCAGTATGATGGCATCCACCCGTTTGGAACGAAGCAAATCAAAATACTTCTGTTTGGCGTCCAGGTCATAGCCGGTGCAGCAGAGAATGGCGTCATAGCCGTGGGCGCGCAGTCCCCGCTCCAGATAGTAGATGGCGCCTGCCAGATACGGATCGGACGAATCGGAACACATGATTCCGATGGTTTTCATGGTATTTAACCCCAGGCCTCTGGCGAACACATTAGGAGTATAACCCAACTCGTCCATAACTTTCAAGACCTTTTCTCTGGTCTTTTCACTGACATTGGGATTTCCGTTAAGTACCCTGGATACGGTGGCGATGGACACCCCCGCATGTTCAGAAACATCATATATATTCATAAACTAACCTCACATTCTGTAAGCGCTTACAAGCTAAGTATATTATACATATTCCCAGTAAGTAATGCAATACTTTTCTATTTTTTTATTGACTTCTGACCTGATAATGAGTAGAATAATTGTAAGCACTTACAAAAAAAGTCATGAAACAGCAAACAAGGAACAGGCACACAAAATCAAAGAAAACAAGATGATAGGAGAATGAATGGCCATGCAGGATATTGTAAAAATTCATGAAAATGACAATGTGGCGGTTGCGCTGCGTCCCCTTGCAAAGGGTGAGACCCTGGATGTGGCAGGCGTAAAGGTCAGCCTTTTAGAGGACATACCCCAGGGACACAAGTTTGCCTTAAGGTTCATAAAAGCCGCAGAGGAAGTGGTGAAGTACGGCTTCAGGATTGGATATGCAAAGGAGGACATAGAGGCGGGGGCGTGGGTCCATGTGCACAATGTGAGGACTGCCCTGGGTGATGTGCTTACCTATGACTATGTTCCCCAGGAAAACGATGTGGCCCCTACAGAGCATGTGTATTTTGAGGGATACCGCAGGCCGGACGGCAAAGCGGGAATCCGCAACGAGATATGGATTATCCCCACGGTAGGCTGTGTCAACTCCATTGCCAAGGCCCTTGAGAACCAGGCAAAGTCACTGGCTGTTGGAAATGTGGAGGACGTGATTGCATTTCCCCACCCTTACGGATGTTCCCAGATGGGTGATGACCAGGAGAATACCAGAAAGGTGCTGGCAGATATGATCCGCCACCCCAATGCGGGAGGTGTTCTGGTGCTGGGACTGGGGTGTGAGAACAGCAACATTCCCGTGCTCATGGACTATATCGGAGCGTACGACGAGGATCGCGTGAAGTTCCTTCAGTGCCAGGATGTGGAGGATGAGATGGAGACTGCCATGGGGCTTCTTAAGGAGCTGGCAGCTTACGCAGGCGCATTTTCCAGGGAGAAGATAGATGCCGCCGAGCTGGTCATCGGCATGAAGTGCGGCGGATCTGACGGACTGTCCGGCATCACGGCCAATCCGGTGGTGGGCGCGTTTTCCGATCTGCTGGTGAGCAAGGGCGGAACCACCATCCTTACGGAAGTGCCTGAAATGTTCGGGGCAGAGACACTTCTCATGAACCGCTGCGCCTCTCCGGAGCTGTTTGACAAGACCGTGGACCTGATCAATCATTTCAAGAACTATTTTACCAGCCACAACCAGACCATCTACGAGAACCCGTCCCCAGGCAATAAAAAGGGCGGCATTTCCACCCTGGAGGACAAGTCCTTAGGGTGTACCCAGAAATCGGGAAGCGCTCTTGTAAGGGGCGTGCTGGAATACGGCGAGCCGGTGAAGGTGAAGGGCCTGAACCTGTTAAGCGCTCCCGGCAATGACCTGGTGGCTTCCACGGCCCTGGCTGTATCCGGCGCCCATATGGTGCTCTTTACCACGGGAAGAGGAACCCCGTTTGCCTCCCCGGTCCCAACGGTCAAGATATCCAGCAACTCCAGGCTGGCAGGCCATAAGGACAACTGGATAGACTTTAACGCAGGCCGTATGGTGGAGGACATGACAAAGGAAGAACTGGCAAAGGAGCTGCTGAATTACGTCCTGGCTGTTGCATCCGGCAGGAAGGTCAAGTCAGAGGAAGCAGGATTCCATGATATGGCTATCTTTAAACAGGGAGTGACCCTGTAGAAAAAACGGTTTTTATGGCAGTATTATTTATGGCAGTATTAATTGTAATTTCTTCTTGCATCTCCTGGCGGACTGAGGTATACTGAATAACAGATATCGTATATACGGATAAAAGATGTATATACGAATAATTGAGCGGGAGGTGTCCATGAAACTAAACAGAACCACGCTGCGCACCGTAGAAATATTAAAGCTGGTGTCAAAAAAACCGGACGGCATTACCCTGGATGAGATATGTGCAAGGCTGGACATGCCTAAGACCAGCGCTTACGATATCGTGACCACACTGGTGCAGACCGGTATGATTCATGTGGCAAGGGAACAGAAGCAGAGATATACCATCGGCCTGACAGCCTACCGGATTGGAATTAACTATACAAATAATCTGGACTTTATAAGCACCATTGACCCGGTGCTCAAGGCATTTTCCAGGGAGGTGGGGAAAACCGTGTTCTTCGGGATACGCTCAGATGATTCCATTGTGTATATCTGCAAGTTTGAACCAGAGAATCCCATCATCACCACGGCCACTGTGGGAACAAAAAATCCCATTTACTGCACATCCCTCGGCAAGGCAATCATGGCCTACACGGAGGATGAGGACCGGGACGGCGTATTGTCACGCATCAGCTTTAAGAAGCACACGGATAGAACCATCTGCACCAGGGAAGAATTTGAGAGGGAACTTAAATCGGTGCGTGAAAAGGGATATGCCTTTGACGCCAGGGAGCTGGAAGAGCACATGGAATGCGTAGGAGCTCCCGTATTTGGGCAGGATGGTAATGTGATGGGAGCCATCAGCGTCTCCAGCCTGTATAAACCCACCGAGGATTATGACGCCCTGGGACGCCTGGTAAGCGATAAGGGAGCCCAGCTGTCACGGCTGTTGGGTTACATCGGGCATGCATAGGAAAATAAACTTATATTTTTACCTGTTTTGCTGTTGACAAATCATGTGACAGCGATTAGAATTTAGGTATACAAATCGTAATTGTGAAAGTGATTCGCATATGCGAATTTAAAGAGAAGGAGAATGAAGATGAAGAAAGAACAAGTTTTAGCAAGAATGAAAGAAGACTGTCTGGTTGCTGTTGTTCGCGCAAAGAACTATGAGCAGGGTGAGAAGGTAGTTGACGCCATTATTGCAGGCGGCATCAATTTCATCGAGCTTACCATGACCATGGATGACGGAGATCCGGTTGGCTTCATCAAACTGATGGCTGAGAAGTATAAAGGCAATGACAAGATTGTAATTGGCGCCGGTACCGTACTGGATCCTGAGACCGCAAGGGCCTGCATCCTGGCCGGAGCTAACTACATCGTAAGCCCGGGCCTGAACGTGGACACCATCCGTCTGTGCAACCGTTACAGAGTGCCCATGCTGCCAGGCGTTATGACTCCATCCGAGGCCATTACCGCTATGGAAGCCGGCTGTGATATCATTAAGATTTTCCCAGGCAACATCGTGGGACCAGCAGCCATCAGCTCCTTCAAGGGCCCCCTTCCACAGGGCGAGTTCATGCCGTCCGGCGGCGTAGACGTGGATAATGTTGACAAGTGGATCAAGGCCGGCGCTTACGCAGTGGGAACAGGAAGCAGCCTGACAAAGGGCGCCAAGACAGGCGATTTCGCAGCCGTTACAGCTAAGGCTCAGGAGTTCGTGGCAGCTGTTGCAGCGGCAAGGGCATAGATGATACCTTACAGTAAGCATCATTCCAAATATAATTAAAAAGAGATTATAAGAAGAGATTAAAGGAGAATCATACAATGGCAAAGATTGTTACCATGGGCGAAATCATGTTAAGATTATCTACCCCAAACAATGAGAAGTTCATCCAGGCAGACGAGTTTGACATCAATTACGGCGGCGGCGAGGCAAATGTGGCAGTTTCCCTTGCAAACTACGGCCATGAAGCTGAATTCATTACTGCAGTTCCGGCTAATCCCATTGGCGAGTGCGCAGTGGCTGCACTGAGAAAGTATAATGTAGGTACAAAGCACATTGCCAGAAGCGGCGAGAGACTGGGCATCTACTTCCTGGAGACAGGCTCTGCCATGAGAGCTTCCAACGTGGTCTATGACCGTGCCCACAGCTCCATCTCCACTGCAACTGCGGATCAGTTCAACTTTGACGAGATTTTTGCAGATGCTGACTGGTTCCACTTTACCGGAATCACACCAGCTGTCAGCGATGCGGCCATCGAGCTCACCGAGGCAGCGTTAAAGGCAGCCAAGGCACACAACGTTACAGTGTCCGTTGACTTAAACTTCCGTAAGAAACTGTGGTCCTCTGAGAAGGCTCAGAAGGTCATGACCAACCTGATGCAGTACGTTGATGTCTGCATCGGCAATGAAGAAGATGCAGAGAAGGTTCTGGGCTTTAAGCCGGGCAACACCGATGTTACCTCCGGCGAGCTGGAACTGGCAGGATACGTTGACATCTTCAACCAGATGGCTGATAAGTTCGGCTTCAAGTATATCATCAGCTCCCTGCGCGAGAGCCACAGCGCTTCCGATAACGGCTGGTCTGCCTGCATCATGGATGGAAAGACACGTGAGTTCTACCACTCCAGAAAGTACCACATCACACCTATCGTTGACCGTGTAGGCGGCGGCGATTCCTTTGCAGCAGGCCTGATCTGCGGTCTGGTGGATGGCAAGGATATGAAGGCGGCCCTGGAGTATGCAGTAGCTGCATCCGCATTAAAGCACACCATTCCAGGCGACTTCAACCTGGTAACCAGGGCTGATGTTGAGAATCTGGCCGGCGGCGACGGTTCAGGCCGTGTTCAGAGATAAATCAGGATATTGACAATCAGACAATCAGAGACGGCTAATCCTTTCAGAGGTATTAGCCGTTTCTTATATGGTTTCTTATATGTTTTTATTTGAAAAGGAGATATGATATGGTAGAAACAAACGGCAGGAATTTTGACCTTCTTACATTAGGACAGGTGCTTCTTCGGCTGTCGCCCCCGGATAACGAGCGTCTGTCCAGAGGCGATACCTTTGTCAAGCAGGTGGGAGGCGCAGAGCTGAATGTGGCAGTGGGCGCGGCTCTTCTGGGTCTTCACACAGGCGTTATATCCAAGCTTCCGGCCCATGATATAGGAAGCTTCATGAAAGGCAAGATTCGTTCCTTCGGGGTCAGCGATGATTTCTTTATGTATGACCAGTCCCCCGCAGCCAGGGTCGGCATTTACTATTATGAGAACGGCGCTTATCCCAGAAAGCCGAAAGTGATTTACGACCGCAACCACAGCTCTTTTTTCTCCCTGGATATTGACGAGATACCGGAGGAGGTGTACACGGCTTCCAAATGTTTCCACACCACAGGCATCACCCTGGCCCTGAACGAGGACATCCGCGAGACCACCATAGAGATGATTAAGCGGTTCAAAGCAGCAGGTACCCTGGTATCCTTTGATGTTAACTTCAGGGGAAATCTGTGGACAGGGGACCAGGCCAGGGAGTGTATCCTGAGAATCCTTCCCTATGTGGACATTTTCTTCTGTTCCGAGGACACTGCCAGGCTCACCTTTTTAAAGACAGGCACTGCCAGGGAGATGATGAAGAGCTTTACCGAGGAATTCCCTATCTCCATTGTGGCCTCCACCCAGAGAATCGTCCACAGTCCCAAGCGGCATACCTTTGGCTCTGTGATATACGATGCAGCCAGGGATGAGTACTATGAGGAGGAGCCGTACCGGGATATTGAGGTGGTGGACCGGATCGGCAGCGGCGATGCCTATATATCCGGAGCGCTTTACGGGCTGCTCAGTACAGACGGTGACTGTGCCAGGGCCGTTGCCTTCGGCAATGCCACGGCTGCTGTCAAGAACACCATTCCCGGAGACCTGCCGTCTTCCAACCTGGAAGAAATCGAGACCATCATCCATGCCCACAATCAGGCAGGACCTCAGAGCGAGATGGCCCGGTAAAGGCAGACCGTATTTGTGTAAACATTTTGTAACATTTGTCGTAAGGTTCATTCTAAATTCAGAATTCTTAAGAAATACTTTATTGGATATGGACAGTAAATGATATATACTTCTCATACAGACATAACAAGTGCCTCCGGCAGGCCCACGGCTTCCCGGGAGGCAGATGAAAAGGAGAAGATTATATTGAGAAAATATCATTTATATGCAGTAGGAATCTGTGCAGCCATTGCCCTGGGAGCAGCAGGGTGCTCAGCCGGTGCCAACGCCGAGACAATGTCCGGCAGCTCCGTGACAGCAGAAGAGAATACAGAAGAGACCACCGTGAGTGACACCACCGTAGTGGAGTCGGTGACCGGAGCCATTGAGAGCATGGAAGAGAGCCAGCCCGAGGTTCCCCAGTCCGTCCGGATTTACGGGCCTGTGACAAAGATGGAGGACGGCAGGCTTTCCATTGACAATCAGTCGGGCATGAGCACCAGCGGTGAAATCATCCTGAATGTGGCTGACGATATGACTTATATCCTGGACGCCATGACAGGTCTCCCGGTAGCTCTGGAGGATGTGAAAGACGGGGATACCATTTACGCCTACATAGGGCCGGCCATGACCATGAGCCTTCCGCCTATGACCAATGCGGTCATGATTTTCACCAACCTTCCGGCAGACGCCAAGGCGCCTGATTATGTGGAGGTCAAGTCCATGGTTACGGATGCAGGCACATCCAAATCCGTGCTGACAGCTGCGGACGGAACCGAGTTCACACTGGCAGAGGACTGCAACATCTTCCCGTATCTCACCAGAAACATCGTGACTCTGGATGACCTGACACAGGGAAAGAAATGTGTGGTCTGGTCAGATGATGAGAACACAGCTTCCAAGATTATGTTATTTGCAGAATAATCGGAATCCTGACAAGGGATTTTGCAGGACAGGAGAAGGGCTGATATCCGGCATGAACTAAGCCGGATATCAGCCCTTTTAGGGTGCGCCCATCAACTTTATTCCCGGCAGGTCAGGAATCTTATGCCTCCGGTGCATCTTCCTTATATATGTAATATTGGTTTTTACCTCTTCGTTTGGCGTGGTACATGGCTGCGTCAGCCTTTTCATAGAGGGAGGAAAAATCCCTTCCATGATCAGGATAAAAGCTGACCCCGATGCTGAAGGTAACCGCGCTGTCTGACTCCGGTGCAGCATCTGCCTTCCCGTCCGTCTCTGCGCACCGGGACAGGGAATAGAGAATGGTTTCAAGCTTGGGCACCACATCCCCGCGGACATGTATGTGAGGCATGAATGCAATGAATTCATCGCCTCCAATCCGCGCTGTGATATCATTTCTGCGGAAGGCCAAACGGAGGGCCGCGGCCAGGTCCACCAGGACCTTGTCACCGAAAAGATGGCCGTTTGTATCATTGATGGACTTGAAATTATCTATGTCAATCAGAATCAGCGCTCCCATCTCTTCCTCGGTCCTTGTGTAGGCTTCGATCCGCCGGATGCATTCCCTGCGGTTTAGAAGGCTGGTAAGGGGATCCAGCAGGGCGTCCTTTTTTGCCCGGAGTATCTCCTCCTTCTGCTCATTGATATCCGAGATGATGCCAACGATTTTGAGGAGCCGGCCCCTTAAATCCCGGATGGCCGTGGCATTCACGCTGACCCAGAGATAACGGCCGTTCCTGTGCTTTAAACGGTATTCGCACTGCATCTGGTTCTGGCCTGCCAGGATGGACTGAAAACAGCGTCGAAGAAGTATCTTGTCCTTCTCATGGATGATGTCAGTGGCAAACATAGAGTCAGGGAATCCCTTGACTGGAATCTGGTAACCGAATTTCTTTTCAAAGGTGGGAGAATAGTAGATATCCCGGGTAAGACAGTCCAATTCAAATATGATATCCTGGGTCTGGGATAATATGATGTCGTAGATCTGGCTTTCTATGGCAAGCCGTTCCTGTCTGTCCCTGGCATCTGTCACATCATGGAAGATACAGTGGAGGCAGGGAATTTCCTGTTCCGCATTAAGGAGCTCCCCGCATACATGAATCCACCGCAGCTGTCCTTCACTGGTCATAATGTGCAGCTCAGACATGAATACACGGCTGCGGGACAGCTGGTACCGTATTTTTTCCAGGAAAATCGGGCGGTCTTCCGCGCATATCCGGTCCAGAAAGGAGATGGGAGTACCTGACTTAAGACTGCCTGCGTTCATGCCCAGCAGCCGGAACAGACTGTTGTCTGCCTGCGTCAGGGTCAGGGATTTATCATATCTGCATTCAAAGATACCCCCTGTAACGGCTTCCCGGCGCAATGTTTTCTTGGTTTCAACCATATGAATAACCCCCCTGTATGAAAGACGTCCATAAAAGGCAGAGAAAAAGTGAATTACAATATTTCAACACTCTTTTTGATTACTTAATACCTATTACCGAACGGCTGTACTTCCTCCCTATTAGCTGTAAATAAAAGGAGTTTTTAGTATTGCATTACAAAGTATAAAATGACCAGTTTATTATAATATACTAATACAAAGATTACAATAGTCAAGTAAATAATAAGCAGAGGAAGTTGTATATACAATATGGAACTGGACTATAAGGCAATAGGAAAACGAATCAAGATACAGAGAATACAAAGAGAAATGACCCAGGAAAAACTGGCGGAGCTTACGGGATTATCCAATCCCCATATTTCCAATGTGGAAACAGGAAGTACCCAGGTGAGCCTTAAATCCCTGATTGCCATAGCCAATGCCCTGGAGATTACTCCGGATGTGCTGCTTTGTGATAACATACGATATGGAAAGCACATTTTTAAAAATGCGGTTATGGAGGCTGTGGATGACTGCGACGAGGTGGAGATTCGGATTATGGCTGATATGGTCCAGGCGCTGAAGCGGTCCATACGGTACCGGAAAAAGTATTTTAAGGAGCAGGAATAAAAGAAAACAGAAGAGGACCCGGAAACCGCTGTCCTGCGGTTTGGGGTCCTCTTTCAGTCTGCTTTTTAATTTAATTGCCGCATTCAATGCTGATTTCATTGAATTTTTCCAGAATGTCGTCAATGCAGAGCGCCTGCTTTTCCCCCGCCTCTTTGTCTACCACGGCGCGGCCCTGGTGCATCATCAGGAGACGGTCCCCATATTCTACCGCATAGCGCAGATTGTGGGTAACCATGATAGTGGTCAGATTTTTTTCCTTTACAATCTTTCCGGTCAGCTCCATGATGGTCTCGGCAGTCTTGGGGTCCAGGGCAGCTGTGTGTTCATCTAAAATCAGGAATTCAATGGGAGTCATGGTGGACATGAGAAGGGCCATGGCCTGGCGTTGGCCGCCGGAAAGGACTCCCACCTTCACATCCATCTTATCCTCCAGTCCCAGCCCCAGGGAGCGGAGGGATTCGCGGTAATACTCCAGTCTCAGCCGGTTGGTTCCCGGCCTGAGGTTAAAGGCCTTTCCCTTATTGTCTGCCAGGGACATGTTTTCCAGTATGGTCATGGTCGGACATGTGCCCATGGCCGGATTCTGATAAACCCGCCCAATGCGGCGCTGGCGCTTGTATTCGGGAATCCGGGTGATGTCCTTTCCGCTGATTATGATTCGTCCCTCATCCAGAGGAATGCTGCCGCAGATGATGTTTAAGAGGGAGGTTTTGCCGGAGCCGTTGCTTCCCACCACGGACACAAACTGATGGTCCTTTATGGTCAGGCTGAAGTCCTCGAACAGGCACATTTCATTGACTGTACCGGCATTGTAGTATTTATTGATGTGCTTCAGTTCAAGCATGGCTCTTCACCTTCTTTCCCCTGGAGGAGCTTGCCACCAGGATAATAAGGAACAAAATGGATGTAATCAGCTTTAAGTCAGAGGCTGTCACCGGGAAGGAGACAGTAATGTTTCCAAAGGTAAGCGTCAAGTCCCCCAGAAGCAGGGCCATGGATACACAGGCCTTGTAGATGATGGAGCCGATGATAACAGCCGTGGTGGACTTGACGAAGCCGAACCGTTTGAACAGCTGGGTGCCTATGATGACATTGGCCAGACCGATGACAATGGTTCCCGTGCCGGTGGAAATCTCAAAGAATCCCTTCTGCTGACAGTACACGCTGCCGGCCAGGGCTGCAAATCCGTTGGCAATGGCCAGGCCGATGATTTTCACCATGCCCTTATCCTTGGCCAGGGAGGTCACCAGCACATCATTGTCACCCACGGCCCTGAGAAGATAGCCGGAACGGGTTTTCAGGTAAGCGTCCAGGAGCAGCTTGCAGATAAGAACGATAACCAGAAGGATGATGGTTACTGTATAGGGCCTTAAGGCCTGGGGAATGGTGCGTTCCAGCCATGGGTTGCTGAAAATCGTGTCCTTGCTGAAGATAGGCAGGTTGGACTTTCCTGCAACCCTTAAGTTGATGGAGTAGAGGGCGGTCATGACAATGATTCCCGACAGCAGGTCCCGTACCTTTAACTTGACATGGATAAGTCCGGTGACGCAGCCCGCCATGGCTCCCAAGAGAAAGGAGAGGGGAAGGGCCGCAGCCGGATGGATGAAACCTCCGGCTATGCCGGTAGCGGTAAAAGCAGCTCCCAAAGGGAAGGTTCCGTCCACAGACAGATCCGGAAAATCCAGAATCCGGTATGTGATGTATACGCCCAGGGCCATGATGGCGTACACCAGGCCTTCTTCAAAGATACCTAAAATAATCGTTGTCATGATGTTCCTCCAGATAATAATGATAGAGCTTTACTGGGCAATCTCAGTGAACAGCTCAGCAGCATTTCCAGTCAAATCCTCCGGCAGTGTGATGCCCAGATTCCCGGCCACCTGTGTGTTGCCGTAGAAGGCGGCTTCCTTGATGGTTTCGTAATTCATTTCACTGGCTTTTTTCTCGCCGCGCAGTACCTGTGCAGCCATCTTTCCTGTCTGCTTGCCCAGTTCGATGTAGTCCAGTCCCATGGCAGCCAGGCATCCAATTTTCACCTGCTCAATTTCGCTGCCGAATACAGGGATATTCTTGGCGGCAGCCTTATCCAGGATAACGGGAAGGGAGGCAACTACCGTGTTGTCGGTCAGGTTGGTGATGCAGTCCACCTTGTTTATAAGGGTGTCGGCAGCCAGGGCAATATCAGCGGAAGAGGAGATGCCTGTGTCCACGATTTCAAAACCATACTGGGGAGCCAGCTCCTTGTACTCTGCAATGGCGGATTCAGAATTCACCTCGCTGGTGGTGTACATGATGCCGATGTTTTTTGCTTCCGGAAGAATCTGGCGGATCATCTTAAGCTGGGCTTCCACAGGGAGTTTATCGCTGGTGCCTGTAATCTCGCCTACCGGAGTGCCGTCCGCATTGGCCAGCTCTGCGGCTACGGGGTCGGTTACAGCAGTGAAAATGACAGGAATGTCTGACTTCTTAGCCACACCGTACTCTGCCTGTGCCATGGGAGTTGCGATGCCGCACATCAGGTCCACGCCCTTGCCTGCGAAATTGGTTGCAATCTGGCTGGCCGTGCCGCCGTCGGCCTGGGAATTATCATAGAGCACGGTCAGGTTCACGCCTTCCTCGATGCCTTCCTCTGCCAGGCCGGCCATGAAGCCTTCGCGGCAGTTGTCCAGGGAGCCGTGTTCCGCAAACTGTCCCACGCCGATGGTGTAGGAATCGCTGGATGATTCTGCCTTGGACTCACCGGTCTTGTCAGCGGATGATGTATCAGCGGCCGACACGCCGGAGGCTGAGCTCTCAGCGTTCTGGACAGACCCGTTTTCAGACCCGTTTTCGGCGGAGGTTTCAGCGGACTGGGCCGCTGAAGTGCCCTGGGAAGTGGATACGCAGCCTGATAAGAGGGATGCGCTTAAAGCTGCAGTTAAAAGCATTGCGATTGTTTTTTTCATAATTTTGTTTCCTCCTGTTTTTGAACTATATTTGGATGATAAAAAATGCCGTTGGATAAGGGACTTCATGACAGGGCTGCCCTTTGGGCAAAGCCGGAATAAAAAAAGTCCCAACCATAGCTTATGCTACGATTGAGACGAATGAAATCCGCGGTGCCACTCAAATTGACTAAAAAGTCCACTTTACACATACCAACATATGCGCCGCATGTATAACGGTTGCGGAATCCGTCGGTCCCTACAGATAAAACAATCCTTCAAGACCGCCCTCAAAAGTCCATTCAGCTGCCAGCCCCATACCGCAATCCCACCGCCTGCGGCTCTCTGTGTTAAAGCTTTGATAGCTTACTCCTCTTTCTCTACGGTTTAATTTATTAATCCGTATCTTAATACAATAAAGTGGATTTGTCAAGAGTGTTTTAAAAATTCATATAAAGTCACGCAATGTCACACAAAAGTATAAAAGAACTTTTATTGATTGATGAAATGTGGTAGACTGTAGGTATGGAAAGGAACACTTTGGAACCGGAATAAACGTGTTCACAAATAAAAAATGTTCACAACAAGGAGGAAAGTTCCATGAGCCGGTTACTTGTAGTGGTGGATATGCAGAAGGATTTTGTGGATGGAGCTTTGGGCAGCCCTGAGGCCCGGGCCATTGTCCCTAATGTGCTGGATAAGGTTAAGGCGTACCAGGATGCCGGGGATGAGGTGGTGTTTACCCTGGACACCCATTTTGCTGATTATATGGATACGATGGAAGGGAAGAAACTTCCGGTGGTCCACTGTGTCAAGGGAACGCCGGGGTGGGAACTGGTACCGGAGCTCAGGGGAGTTCCGGGAACCCGTTTTGAGAAGCATACCTTTGGAAGCAGGGAGCTGGCTGACTACGCAGCCAGGGGACAGTATGACTTTGTGGAGCTGGCCGGCCTGTGCACGGATATCTGTGTCATATCCAACGCCATGCTGATTAAGGCAGCAGTTCCTGACACATCCATACAGGTGGACGGGTCCTGCTGTGCGGGCGTGACTCCCCAGAGCCATCACAATGCCCTCAGCGCTATGGGAATGTGCCATATAGACATTGTATAGACATGAAAGAGACCACGGCCCTGTCACGGGCAGGGCTGTGGATTAGAAATAAGGGGGATACTCAATATGAATGACAAACATTTTGTAATTACCATTGAACGCCAGTACGGAAGCGGCGGCCGCCTGACAGGCAAACGCCTGGCTGAGGAGCTTGGCATTCATTTTTATGATGAAGAGATACTTAAGATGACATCTGAGACCAGCGCCATAGGGGAACAGTACTTCAGGCTGGCTGATGAAAGGGCTGGAAATAACATGCTATACCGTATTGTGACCAGCATGAAGCCGGAGCTGACGGAACCGGATAAGGACGGCCCCAACATTACCTCGCCGGAGAACCTGTTCCGGTTCCAGTCATCGGTCATCCGCAGGCTGGCAGCCTCTGAGACATGTATTATCGTAGGCCGCTGCGGCAATTATGTGCTCCAGGACCAGATGGATAATCTGGTGCGCATCTTTGTGTATGCGGATACGGTCACCAGAATCCGCAGGGTTATGGATGTGGATAAGGTGGATGAGGCGGAAGCGCTCCGCAGAATGAGACGGATTGACAAGGAGAGAACGGAGTATCACCGCTATTTTACCGGCAGGGAGTGGATGGATATGGAAAATTATGACCTTCCCATCAATGCCAGCCGGATTGATTACGACCAGATGATTCAACTGATAAAAGACTATCTGAAGCTCAAAGGATTCCTGTAGAAGGGAGGATTGGGGCTCAGGAAATGACAGAGGTGGATTGAGATGAGCAGTATATTTGCGGGGATCATGATTCCCTTTATCGGGACCACGGCAGGAGCAGCCTGCGTGTTCTTTCTGAAAAACGCATTAAAACCCAGTGTCCAGAAGGCATTTCTGGGATTTGCGTCAGGGGTAATGGTGGCGGCTTCTGTCTGGTCCCTTTTGATTCCGTCCATGGACATGAGCGGACATATGGGCAAGCTGGCTTTCATTCCTGCTTCCGTGGGCTTTCTTTTGGGAATTGGTTTCCTGCTCCTGTTGGATGAGATTATACCTCATCTGCATATTGATACAGAGCAGCCGGAAGGTCCAAAGAGCGACTGGAAGAAGAGTACCATGCTGGTGCTGGCAGTGACCCTCCACAATATACCGGAGGGAATGGCAGTGGGCGTTGCGTTTGCGGGACTTTTGTCCCAGAACGGGACAATCACCATGGCAGGCGCTCTGGCTTTGTCTGTGGGTATTGCCATACAGAATTTCCCGGAGGGAGCCATCATATCCCTGCCGCTTAAGGAGGCAGCCGGGAAAGGAAAAGCATTCATTTATGGTACGCTTTCGGGCGTAGTGGAGCCCATAGGCGCCTTGCTTATGCTGGTGCTGGCCGAGTTTTTAGGTCCGGTTCTTCCATACTTCCTGTCCTTTGCAGCAGGCGCCATGATATACGTGGTAGTGGAGGAACTGATTCCGGAATCAGCTGAAGGAGAGCATTCCAATGTGGCAACCATTGGATTTGCCGTTGGGTTTGTGGTCATGATGATACTGGATGTGGCGCTGGGGTAGGACGTATTGGGATTCGGCAGCGGCAAAAGAAACACCATAAAAAGAGAGAATATCACAAAAACAGAACCGCATCCATATCCGGAATAAAGCCGGAGTGGATGCGGTTTTTGCTTATCCCTGTGCCAGTTTCTTTAAATCGCTGTAAAAGCCGGGATAGGATATATTGACACAGTCAGCGTCTCTTATCTCTGTAATGCCGTCCGCACACAGGGCAGTGACGGCAAATGTCATGGCAATACGGTGGTCTTTGCGGCTGTCGATGACAGCTCCGTGGAGAGGAGCGCCTCCCCGGATAATCATTCCATCCTCTGTCTCTGTCACGTCAGCGCCCATGGCAGCCAGTCCCTGGACCATGACTGCAATCCGGTTGGACTCCTTTACCTTTAACTCTCCGGCATCCCGGATGACGGTCTCACCCTCTGCAAAGCAGGCCATGGCTGCGATGACAGGAAGCTCATCAATCAGGGTAGGTATGACGGAGCCGCCTATGACGGTTCCATGAAGGCTGCCGTGGCGTACAAGGATATCGGCGGTTGGTTCGCCTGTTCCGCCGCTTACATTCAGAAGCTCAATATGCGCTCCCATATCACGGCATACACGCAGGATACCGTCCCTGGTAGGATTGATTCCCACATTGCGTATCAGAACTTGTGAGCCGGGCACCATAAGGCCTCCGGCAATGAAATAGGCGGCAGAAGAGATATCTCCCGGCACCATGACCTGATTGCCATGGAGTTCGTTGGCAGGCTTTATGACTGCCGTGGTTCCCTCGGTGGACACCTGGGCGCCAAAAAGCCGCAGCATCAGCTCAGAGTGATTCCTGGACACATATGGTTCGGTCACGCTGGTGGGGCTGTCTGCATATAAACCAGCCAGCATAATGGCGGATTTCACCTGGGCGGAAGCTACCCTGGAGTCATAGTGGATGCCGTGGACAGGACCTCCCTTGATGAGCAGGGGAGCACAGCCATTGTCTTTTATGCTGGTGATGCGGGCTCCCATCATGGCAAGGGGCTCCATAATACGCTTCATGGGCCGCTTACAGATGGATTCGTCTCCTGTGAGCGTGACGTCAAAGTTCTGGCCGCAGAGGATTCCGGATATGAGGCGCGTGGTGGTGCCGCTGTTTCCGCAGTCCAGGACTTCCCGTGGCGCGTTCAGTCCGTGCAGGCCACGGCCATGGACCAGCACCTTCCCGCCCTTGTTTTCTATATCAATTCCCATTTTCTCAAAACATTCAATGGTAGACAGGCAGTCCGCTCCCTGGAGAAAATTGTGTATCTCTGTAAGCCCCTGTGCGATGGAGCCGAACATGACGGCCCGGTGGGAGATGGATTTATCTCCGGGAACCCTGATTTCGCCCTTGAAATGGGATGCTCTTTTAAATTCCATAATCTGTTACCTAACCTTTCTCTTGGATTACATGCGGAACATCTCGTATTTGTATTTGTCCAGCCTCTGCCATGCAGCCTCCATGGAAGCCTCGTCATAGAAGGCAATCTTAAGCGCTCCCTCACCCCGTTCGCGGTTGTTGTTGATGCCGATATTCTTAATGCTGATGCCCTTGGCAGCCAGGATAACGGATATGGTGGAGATGGCGCCCACCTCATCGCTTACATCCACAGTGAACTCATAGGATGGCTCCACGGATCCCTTGGCCTTGTCTGTAATGGAATTGCGGTAATCACGGGAGGTCTCAAACAGCCTGTAGATATCCTGTCCCTTATGTTCTTTGATTTCCTCCAGCACTTTGTTTAAAGATGCGATGTATGCTTCCAGGATGTCCGATATGGGGGCTACATTGGTCATGCATATCTGTTCCCACATCTCGGGGGAGGAAGAGGCAATCCGGGTGATATCCTTAAAACCGCCCGCGGCCACCTGTTTCATGGTGCCGTCTGCCGTGTCGTGATCCTTAATCAGATTCACAAGGCTGGAAGCCACCAGATGGGGGAGATGGCTGATGGCAGCCACCACCTTGTCGTGTTCCCTGTAATCCAGAACAAGGGGAATGGCTCCGATGGTCTTTGCAACCGCCACAATGCGTTCTGCATTGAGGCTCAAAGCCTGCGGGCGGGAGCTGTTCTTTCCCTCGGGAGGCGTGACGATGTAGTAGGCGTTTTCCAGAAGATGGTCTGTGGAATTCTCATAGCCGGTCTTTTCCGAGCCGGCCATGGGATGGCCGCCCACAAAGCAGTATTCCAGGCCCTGGCGCCTGATTTCCTCATGGATGCCGCATTTTGTGCTGCCCACGTCTGTAATCAGTGCTCCCTGTTTCAGGTAGGGCCGTATGGCGGAAAGATAACCTGCGTTGTACTCCACCGGTGTGCAGAGGAAAATCAGGTCACATTCACGCAGGTTCTCATCAATTCCATCCAAAATCACATCCACGATTCCCTCTTTCCGGGCTTGCTCCAGACGGGAGCGGGAACGCATATAGGCCATGATACGAATATCCGGCCGTGTTTTTCGGATGGCGCGGGCAATGGAGCCGCCTATAAGCCCCAGTCCGATGAATGCGATGGTGGAATCGGTCATGGTCATTTTTTCCATAATTGGTATCTCCTCCTGTAAATGCGGGAACCGGATGCGCCGGATTAAATGTATGAAAAGGGATGCCGTAAGGGCAGAGGCCGCGCACCGGGCATATGTAAAAGCACTCCCTGAAGTGAGAGTGCCGTAAAGTTCTGTTACTGTGCCTTAAAGGTCCGTCCGGACAGCTCTGCATAGGGAGCCAGATCCTTCATCAGCTGTTCAAAGGCATCAAATGTCAGGGACTGGGGGCCGTCAGACAGTGCCCTTGCAGGACAGGGGTGGACTTCAATCATAAGGCCGTCCGCGCCCACTGCAATGGCTGCCTTTGCCAGGGGCTCCACATAGGCTCTGACACCTGTGGCATGGCTGGGATCCACTATGATGGGAAGGTGGCTCTTCTGGCGGATGACCGGAACAGCGCTGATATCCAGGGTGTTTCTGGTGGAAGTTTCGTATGTGCGGATGCCGCGCTCACACAGCACAATATTAGGATTGCCCTCGGAAATGATATACTCGGCGGCATTGAGCCATTCGTCAATGGTAGCACACAATCCGCGTTTTAACAATACGGGAGTACCGGATTTGCCAGCCTCCTTTAACAGTTCAAAGTTCTGCATGTTTCTGGCGCCAATCTGCAGCATATCTACATATTTCACAGCCGACTCAATGGCATGGGCGCTGGTGACTTCGCAGATTACATTGAGGCCCGTGGCTTCCCTGGCTTCCTTCATGTATTTAAGGCCCTCCTCCTCAAGTCCCTGGAAGGAGTAGGGGGATGTGCGGGGCTTGTAGGCGCCGCCGCGCAGGAAGGTGGCTCCTGCCTTTTTTACCGCATATGCAGTCTCCATAAGCTGGTCCTGGGATTCAATGGCGCAGGGACCGGCCATCACGGTCATGGTGCCCGGACCGATGTGGGTGTTGCCAACCGGAATCACCGAGTCCTCAGGATGGAATTTTTTATTGACCAGTTTATAGGATTCCGTGACAGCCACTACCTTGTCAACGCCTTCGCTGATTTCAATGTTGGTGTCCAAAAGCTTGGTCTTGTCGCCGACCACGCCTACGATGGTAACCTGGGAGCCCTTGGACAGATGGGCTGTGAGTCCCTTGGATTCAATGAGGTTTGTTACCTTTTTGACCGCTTCATCAGAAGCATTGGGTTTCATAATGATAATCATAATTCAGTACTCCTTATGCAAATTTATAAATATGCAGATTGTATGGACCATAGTATATATTCTTCAGAATGATTCATATGCAGTAATAGTGTAAGCGACTCTGTAAAAAAAGTCAATACTTTATCACTTTAAACTTTTACGCTTTTAAGTGAGGATGAAAGCAGGCATTAAGCAGCTGGGCGGCAATATAATCTGTATTCCCAATAAGATGCTTTACTTGCGGAAGCCAATAAAACGCCGATGTATTATCATCACATTTGAAATACGTATCATCTTCATGACACAAATAGACTATTTTGCCGAGGGCGATGGCCATTCCAAATTCTGTATGAGTTCCTCTTCCCTGAGGAGTCAATATAATGACAACATCAGCCTGCTTTACCCCATTATACTCCTGTTCGCCAATATGCCTGAGTGTTTCGATATCTGTTGTTTTCTCTGAGACATGAGATGTCCGGTCATAAAGGAGAGATGTCCAGTCATAGGTATGTGTCCAGCCGGAGTTTTTAAGCAGTTTGGCAAGACTGCGCACCCGGATTTCCAAAACCGTGCAGCATGGTGTTCAGAGGGGGTTCATTCACATAATAAAGCATGATATAAATTAGATATCCATGGTCATATAATAGTAACAAAGGTTGAGACAGAACAGGAATCATGGAATATTGAAGGAGATTGGATATCAGAGGGAAGCTGTCCTGGAATACGCGAAACGATGGGCTAAGGGGAGGAATCCGCGGTATCTGGATTTTGAACATATGGGCGGGGACTGCACCAATTTTGCATCCCAGTGTATTTATGCCGGAAGCGGGGTCATGAACTACACGCCGACCATGGGATGGTATTACAGCAGCGGATCCAACAGAAGTCCCAGCTGGACCGGGGTCGTGTATCTTTATAATTTTCTCACAGGAAATAAATCCGCAGGTCCCTATGGGGTGGAAACCAACGAAAAGGGCGTGGAGCCGGGCGATATTGTACAGCTGGGAAATAAGAACGGATATTACCACAGTCCTGTGGTTGTTGATGTGGCGGGAAATAATATTTTGGTGGCTGCCCACAGTTATGATGCATATATGCGGCCCCTGGATTCCTATATCTATGAAAAGGTCCGTTTCATACACATACAGGGTGTACGTAACTGGTAACAGGGTGAAACGATATTGTGCTGTCATGAAACGCCAGTTTTATCTGTATCGTTGCAGAAAGCAGTCTGAATGAAGGCTGCTTTTTGCGGGCAGACATACTATAAAGGCAGCCTTTTGGGAGTTTAAGTTTACATGGAACATACAATGTTTTTACGGCGATTTAGAGCAGGACGGGATGGATTGTGTTATCATACAGTTAAACGGAATGAATGTGAGGAGGTGAATGATATTACAAAATTGGAACTGGTGGCAGCCATCGGCCCGAATCAGCTGGAATTGGTCCAAGTGTATCTAAGGGGACTGTTATCAGCGATAGAATTGGAAAAGCTGATAGGAAAACAGAAGGCCAAAATCGTTGATATATTCTCAACAGAATATGCACATATGTAATGCTTGATAGTTCAATTGGCTATCAGGCATTTTTATTATAGATTAAAGTAACAGGAAAAGGGCAGTCAGAAGGACAAATGTATTTTACCATAGTGAAAATGACACTATGTATGGTATAATAGCTTTGCGGAAGCGTCGGGTTATTTGGAAACACCTGTAACTGCAGACAATGAAAAGAACAGGATTAAAAGGAAGAACACATTTAGAAAAAAGTAAATTGTATAATAGAAGTGAAAACGGAGATGAATTATCAGCAAAATTAAACGTATTGGGGTGTAAATATGGGAGAGAATATAAGTGCAAATGATTTTTGCAGCTACATTTGGAAGAGCTATCTAGAGGATCGGCGGTATGATCTTGTAAATGAGTTTGTCTCTGATAAAATTAGCGTTATAGGGACGGGAGCTCATGAGATTGAGAGAAATTTACATGAATTCATTGCCAAGTTTACAGAAGAGAGCCATGAATGGACCGGACATTTTGTGATCCGGGATCAATGGTATCAGACAACAGAACTATCCGATTCCCATTCGCTTGTAATGGGGGAGCTGGTTGTCAGGGAGGATTCGGAAGAAGGTATTCTATACGATATGTGTTTTAGGTTTACGGTTGTGTTGGAAAAGTCAGAGAACGGGTGGAAAGTAGTACATATTCATCAGTCTGTTGCCGATCCAAATCAAATGAGTGATGAGTTTTTCCCTCATCATATGGTGGAAAAAACTCATACACAGATTGTTTATAATCTGAGGCATGACTCTTTGACCGGATTATTAAACCGTCTGTATTTTAAAGAAACTTGTGAACGTTTTCAGGCAGATGGAGATAATGGTGCATTTTTAATGATGGACATCGACTGGTTCAAAAAGATTAATGATCAGTATGGCCATCCTATTGGGGACAAGACATTAATTTCATTTTCAGAAAGCCTGAAATCGGTTATATCTCCGGCCTCCTTAGCCGCCCGTATGGGAGGAGATGAGTTTACACTATACTTATCCGGTATTAGACAAAGGGGAGAGGTTGAAGATTTCTTTTTATCACTTATGACAGACTGGGAGGAACGGCAAAAGGCACTGCATATACATGATCAGGTATCAATCAGTGCAGGGGTTGCTTTTACTTCCAATGCAGACACTTCTTATGAAGCGCTTTTAGCCCAAGCGGATCAGGCGCTTTATCTGGCAAAAAAGAAAAAGAATAATGAACTTATACATTGGGAATTCAGCGGTTCCCATGCGTGAATGCGGTACATGCAATCAGCTCTTAAAAGAATGTTGTGCAAATCATATAAAATGCTTGAAAAATTCTGAAAAATTTAGTAAAATATACGCATAGGCTTAAATTTAATGAACAGGAGGGAAGTTTATGAACGTATATGGAACTGAACAAATCCGCAACGTTGTATTACTTGGACATGGAGGCGCTGGTAAGACAACCGTTGCGGAAGCATTGGCGCTGCTGACTGGTGTTACAAAACGTATGGGCAAGGTGCCGGACGGAAACACCATCAGCGATTATGACAAGGAAGAAATCAAGAGACAGTTTTCTATCTCCACTACTCTGATTCCTCTGGAATATGAGGGCGAGGACGGGCCAATTAAGATTAACCTTCTGGATACGCCGGGATTTTTTGATTTTGTAGGAGAGGTTGAGGAGGCAATCAGTGTTGCCGATGCAGCCATTATCGTTGTCAACTGTAAGGCAGGTATTGAGCCTGGTACAGAGAGGGCATGGGAGATGTGCGAGAAGTACAACCTGCCCAGGCTGATTTTCGTCACAAATATGGACGATGACCATGCCAGCTATCGTGAGCTTGTGGTTAAGCTGGAGACTAAGTTCGGACGTAAGATTGCCCCGTTCCAGCTGCCAATCCGTGAAAATGAAAAGTTCGTAGGTTTCGTCAATGTGGTAAAGATGGGCGGACGCCGTTTCACTCATTTAAGTGATTATGAGGAGTGTGAGATTCCTGATTATGTCCAGAAAAACCTGACCATTGCCAGGGACGCCCTCATTGAAGCCGTTGCCGAGACCAGTGAAGAATATATGGAGCGTTATTTCCTTGGAGAAGAGTTTACCCAGGAGGAGATTTCCACCGCGCTGAGGACCCATGTTATTGAAGGGGACATCGTTCCTGTCATGATGGGTTCCGGCATTAACTGCCAGGGCTTTAAGGTCCTGCTGCAGGCCATTGACAAATACTTCCCGTCACCTGACCATTTTGAGTGTATCGGCGTGGATGTTTCCACGGGCGAGCGCTTTACAGCCAAGTACAACGACGATGTATCCCTGTCCGCCAGGGTATTCAAGACCATTGTGGACCCATTCATCGGCAAGTACTCACTGATGAAAATTTGTACCGGTACCCTTAAGGGTGACACGGTGGTGTACAATGTGAATAAGGATACTGAGGAAAAGATCGGCAAACTCTATATCCTGCGTGGCAAGGATCAGATTGAGGTGCAGGAGCTGAAAGCAGGCGACATCGGAGCTGTTGCTAAGCTGACTGTGACCCAGACCGGCGATACCATGGCTGTGCGCACGGCACCCATTGTATACCATAAGCCCCAGACCTCCACACCATACACATACATGGCATATAAGGCTGTGAACAAGGGCGAGGATGACAAGGTATCCACGGCTCTGGCTAAGATGATGGAAGAAGATTTAACCCTTAAGGTGGTCAACGACGCTGAGAACCGTCAGGCCCTGTTATACGGCATAGGCGATCAGCAGCTGGATGTGGTAATCAGCAAGCTGCAGAGCCGCTATAAGGTGGATGTGACCTTAAGCCAGCCTAAGTTTGCATTCCGCGAGACCCTGCGCAAGAAAGTAAAGGTACAGGGCAAGCATAAGAAACAGTCCGGCGGACACGGACAGTATGGCGATGTCATCATGGAATTTGAGCCATCCGGCGATTTGGAGACACCGTATGTATTTGAGGAAAAGGTATTCGGCGGTTCCGTGCCAAGGAACTACTTCCCGGCTGTTGAGAAGGGACTGCAGGAATGCGTATTAAAGGGACCTGTGGCAGGATATCCGGTTGTGGGCTTAAAGGCCACTCTTTTGGATGGTTCTTATCACCCGGTGGATTCCTCGGAGATGGCATTTAAGATGGCCACCATCCTTGCCTTTAAGCAGGGCTTTATGGAAGCAAATCCCGTGCTCCTTGAACCCATTGCCTCCCTTAAGGTAACTGTTCCGGATAAGTTTACAGGCGATGTCATGGGCGATTTAAACCGCAGAAGAGGACGCGTGCTTGGTATGAATTCCAATCACAACGGCAAGCAGGTCATTGAGGCGGATATTCCTATGTCTGAACTTTTTGGATATAATACAGACCTTCGCTCCATGACAGGCGGTCTGGGCGATTATTCCTATGAATTCAGCCGTTATGAGCAGGCTCCCGGCGATGTACAGAAACGTGAGATAGAGGCAAGGGCTGCAGCTAAGGACGGCGAATAAAAGTAAATGCCACAGCTGCCCGGAGTAAGTTTGGGCAGCTGTTTTTCCATGCATGTTTTCCGGAATATGTGGCAAATTAAATATTATATCAAAAAAACATTTTTATGTTGCAAATGTCACAGAAAAATAGGAATGTTTATGATATAGTAATGACATCAAAGGAAATGATTCAAAACCAAGATAAATGATATAATAATTTAAGGAGGAAATGATAATGAAAAAATATGTATGTGATCCATGTGGATGGATATATGACCCTGAGGTAGGCGATCCGGACGGCGGAATCGAGCCGGGAACTGCATTTGAGGATATTCCGGATGATTGGGTATGTCCTCTCTGCGGGGTTGGAAAAGATATGTTCTCTGTTGTTGAAGAATAAGGTGTGCGCTGGCGCCTCTTTCCGGATAAAACCTGGAAGGAGGCGTCTTTTTATTTGATTTCCCCCCTTGTACATAATCTGGAAAGAGTTTACAATAAAGAGAGAGCTTTGAAATATAGTAAAGAGGATTTTTTGAGATGGAAGAACAGCAAAACTCATTTAAGGATTCATTCCTGGCAGCTGTTTTGGACCAGATGGACACCAATTTCTATATAACGGATGTAGAAACAGATGAAATCCTTTATATGAATAAAACCATGAAAGAAACCTTCGGGCTTATAAGGCCGGAAGGCTGTGTCTGTTGGCAGGTGCTGCAAAAGGACATGAAGGGCCGGTGCCCTTACTGTAAAATCAGGCAGCTGGAACAGATGGAGGACAATAAAATCTGTGTCTGGCGCGAGACCAATTCTGTGACCGGCAGAAAATACAGGAATTATGACAGCCTGATTCAGTGGAAGGGGAAGCTTTACCACATACAGAATTCTGTGGATATGACGGAATATGACCAGATTTCAGAGACAGCCCGCACCGATGAGCTGACGCGCATGCTAAACCGCAGGGGAGGCAGCGAACGCCTTATACGGGCCCTGGAGCAGGGGAGCCGTGAGAACCAGATAGTGACCGTGGTACTGTATGATATCAATGAGCTGAAATCGGTTAATGACCGGTATGGACACAGCGAGGGGGACAAGCTTCTTCAGTACGTGGCATCCATAGCCAAGGAGTGCCTTGGAAGGCTGGATTTCATGTACCGTCTCAGCGGTGATGAGTTTGTCATGGTATTTTATGGGCGTGATATGAACGCGGCAGACGAAAGCATGAAGCGGCTCTTAACCAGGGCAGGTCAGGAACGAGAACGCCTGCTCAAAGAGTATGATGTCTCTTTCAGCTACGGAATCGCAGAGGTCTATCCGGGGGAAATGGGATCGGTGGAGGACATCATATCCCGGGCGGATGAGCAGATGTATATACAGAAGAGAGGATATCATATAGATCGTGCCAAGCGCAGGCTTGAAGAGAAACCTGAGAGCGGGGATGAGACCTTTGATTATGCCGGCGGAAGCCTCTATGAAGCGCTGTCAGCCAGCACGGATGATTATATTTTTGTGGGAAATATGAAAACCGGGGTGTTCCGCTATCCCCAGGCCATGGTGGAGGAATTCGGACTGCCGGGGCAGACGGTCAGGGAGGCAGCCGCATTTTGGGGGCAGCTGATTCATCCTCATGATGAAGCCTATTTTCTGGAGAGTAATCAGAGTATAGCGGACGGAAGAGAGGATTACCATAATATAGAATACCGGGCCAGGAATGTGAGAGGGGAATGGATATGGCTGCGGTGCCGGGGGAAGATGCTCAGAGATAAGGACGGGCAGCCGGAGCTGTTTGCCGGCATGATTAGTAATCTGGGCAAAAAAAACCAGATTGACCATATGACCGGCCTGTACAACAAATACGAATTTGAGGGAAATATCAAGAAATACCTGGCAGGCCGCAAAAGTATGGATTCTATCGGCCTTATGGTGCTGGACATGGATTCCTTTAAAAATATCAATGATCTGTACGACCGTTCTTTTGGGGATGAGGTCCTGCGGATTACGGCCCAGAAGGCGGCATCCATGCTTCCGCCCAATGCCATGCTCTATCGGCTGGATGGGGATGAATTCGGCATCCTCCTCCTGGAAGGGGATGCAAAAGAAGCTGCCCGCATATATGGTAAGCTTCAGCAGAATTTCTGCAGGCAGCAGGAGTACGGGGGAAGGAAATATTTCTGTACCCTGTCGGCGGGGTATGCTGGTTATCCTGAGGATGGGAGTAATTATCTGGAGCTCCTTAAGAGCGCCAACTATTCTCTGGAATACTCCAAAATGATGGGAAAGAACCGGATGACCGTGTTTTCCAGGGATATCCTGGCTGACAGGGAGCGGCGGCTGGAGCTGATGGAGCTTTTGCGGGAGAGCGTGGAGCGCGGCTTTGCAGGATTCACCATCCATTACCAGCCCCAGGTAGACACATTGTCGGGCAGGCTCTGCGGAGCTGAGGCTCTTGCCAGATGGCACTGCAGCAAATACGGGGATGTTTCTCCCGGCGAGTTTATCCCTTTGATGGAGCAGAGCGGCTTAATCATTCCTTTTGGACAGTGGATACTGAGCCATAGTATGGCCCAGTGCCTGGAATGGAGCCGGTCAAAGCCGGATTTCCAGATTAGTGTGAATCTGTCTTATATCCAGCTTACCCAGGGGGATTTTATTTCCTTCCTCAGGACGGTGCTGGAGGAAAACAGCCTGGCGCCGTCCAGACTCATTATGGAACTGACCGAGACATACCTGGCAAAGGCAGAGGAGGACACCCTGCGCCTGATTGCACAGATGAAGGAACTTGGGGTAAAAATTGCCATGGATGATTTCGGGGTGGGGTATTCGTCTTTGTTTTCACTGAAAAGTATCCCCGTGGATGTGGTGAAGATAGACAGGGGATTTGTGAAGGGGATCACCTCAGACCTCTTTAATGCTACCTTTATCCGATCCATCACCGACTTGTGCCATGATGTGGGCAGGAAGGTATGCCTGGAGGGCGTGGAGACGAAAGAGGAGTATGAGGCTGTAAGGGAACTGGGAATGGAATATATACAGGGATATTATTTCGGGCGCCCTATGAGCGCCCGGCAGTTTGAAGACAGATTAAAGGAATAGGCGGACACAGCGCTTGTCCATCTCAATCAGCCCTTCCTCCTTCATTCGTTTCAGCTCCCTTGTCATGGCGCTGCGGTCAATGGAAAGGTAATCGGCCAGGTCAACCATGGTAAAGGGAAGGCTGAAGGAAGAGGCTTTTGCCTGAGCGGCCAGCTGCATGAAGTAACATATGAGCTTTTCGCGGATGGTGCGCTGGGACAGAACCTCCACCCTGCGGCTTAAGTTTAAGGCCCGCTCCGAAATCAGGTCCAGCAGATTTTGGGTCAGCTGGTGATGGTGGGCGCAGGACCTGGTACAGGGAGAACCGATGGTGGCGTAGTGGAGGAAGAGAATGTCACAGGGGCTGTCACAGACAACGCTGATACCGGCATGTTCGCTGCCCTCGTAGGAAAGCAGATGGCCGAAGATGTCCTGGGGACCCAGGCGTTCCAGGATGGTTCTGGCTCCGTTGTATTCATAGCGGACAACGGAGGCAGTGCCTTTGCCGATGATGCCGATTTCATGAAAGCCTTCATCGTAATCGCATATGGTCTCGCCAGCCTTAAACTGTTTTGTTCTTCCGTCCAGGCAGGAGAGCAGTTTTTTATACTCATCAATGGAAATGTCTTTAAATAGATTTTTCTGAAAATATTCTGTCATGTTTCTTTTACCCTGCTATCTTTTATGGTATGATATCTAATATCATAATACTTTTTTGTTGCAATTGCAACACTAAAAAAGGACTGTCTTTTGACAGTTCCCATACAGTGCGGTGTGACATACAGAACCAGAGCCGCGATGTATGATAAGTTTGATGAAGGAGACTGGATGTGGCCTATGATATACGATAATGAAAACCGGGGAAGGGCCTGGGAGCCTGCCCCGCAGATGCAGGCTTCGCAGCACAGCCCGCAGCCTGATTCGCCGCAGGCCCCGCGGCAGGCAGCTGCCATGGAGAGGCGCCAGAGGAAGCAGTTCTCACATGTGGGGCTGGCTGCTGCGGCCTTCATGCTGCTTACCCTGGCAGCCCAGGTGGTGGTCATGGTCCTGGTGGAGCTGCTTAATTCTCTGCTGGGTGATTTTATTGATTTCTATGGATTTTCGGGGCGTATGCTTATGTCGTCCCTGCCCATGTACCTGGTGGCCTTTCCGGCGGTGGCAGGACTGCTCCAGCTTGTGCCAAAGTGCGGGGCGCCCCAGAAGGAGCAGTGGGGATTCTGGAAATTCGCGTCCTTCTTTGTCATTGCAGTGGGAATCGGGCTGGCAGGAAATATTCTGGGCAGGCTGGTAGGGCTTTTACAGCCATCAGGCCCTGATTCCGCTGAATTGGACCAGCTTATCAGAAATTCCAGCCTGTGGGTCAATCTGCTGACAACGGTCATTATGGCCCCTGTGGTGGAGGAGCTTTTTTTCAGGAAGCTGGTCATGGACCGGCTGCTGGGATATGGACAGAAAACGGCAATCATCATATCCGGCATTATGTTCGGCATGGCCCACGGTAATTTTTCCCAGTTCTTTTATGCCTTTGGCATAGGAATTCTCTGGGCCTACGTGTATGCAAAGACAGGGAAGGTGAGATACACCATAGGGTTTCATATGCTGTTCAACCTGTTGGGCGGCGTCATCACCGTGGAACTGTCAAAGGGGGCCCAGGGACTGGCAGAGGGACCGTGGATGATCCGGCAGATTGAATCTATTTTGGGAGTTGACATGGGGTGGCTGGTGACAGCGTTTTCCTCCATCATGATACTGGCATATCTGTTTTTCATGCTGGCCTGTCTCATTGCAGCCATTACTCTTATCATTATGTACCGGCGCCAGATTACCTTTCAGCCGGGACAGTGGCCCCTGAGAAAGGGGAGAGCTTTTCAGACAGCGTTTTTGAATGTGGGCATGATTGTCTATTTTGTCATATGCTGCGGTTTGTTTATATTAAATTGGTGATTTACACGGATGATTTAATGTGATAAAGTATTAGCATGTGACAGTAAAAGATATGTCAGACTTAACATGAACCACAATTTAAAAGCTGTGGTAACTACAATAAAAATACTGGACAAATCAATTTTTTTGTTTTATAGTAATAACCAACGAATGTAAGGGGGCAGGCAAAAATCCAAGCCGAGCCCTTTTTCATAAAATCAGACACCAGGAGGTAATGAAATGGTATCATTGTATGACAGCGGTATTTATCTGGTTAACGGCACTGAAATCGTACCGGAATCAGAGAGCGGAAAGGTAAAGAAACTGACCGGCAGGGATGCTGACCAGGCATCCGCCAGGAAAGGGACCATTGCCTACTCCATTCTGGAGGCCCACAACACATCCGGCGACATGGAACATCTGAAGCTGCGGTTTGACAGCATGGCATCCCATGACATCACCTTCGTGGGTATTGTACAGACAGCCAAGGCTTCGGGAATGGAGACGTTCCCGATTCCTTATGTATTGACAAATTGCCACAATACTCTGTGCGCGGTGGGAGGGACCATCAATGAGGATGACCACATGTTCGGCCTGTCTGCGGCTAAGAAATATGGGGGCATCTATGTTCCTCCGCATATTGCGGTCATTCATCAGTACATGAGGGAGATGATGGCAGGATGCGGCAGAATGATACTTGGTTCCGACAGCCATACCCGTTACGGGGCCCTGGGAACCATGGCCATAGGTGAAGGCGGCGGGGAGCTGGTGAAGCAGCTTCTTAAGGATACATATGATGTGGCATATCCGGGTGTTGTAGCCGTTTATCTGGACGGTGCGCCCCGGCCGGGAACCGGTCCCCAGGATATTGCCCTGGCTATCATCGGAGCCGTGTTTAAGAACGGATATGTAAAGAATAAGGTGATGGAGTTCGTGGGGCCGGGCGTGGCTTCCATGACAACCGATTACCGCAATGGCGTGGACGTCATGACCACAGAGACCACCTGCCTGTCATCTATATGGAAGACGGACAGTGACACCAGGGCTTATCTGGCCAAGCACCACAGGGAGGAAGATTATAAGGAACTGGCTCCCGCGGATGTGGCATACTATGACGGCTGCGTATACGTGGATCTGTCCACGGTAAAGCCCATGATTGCCCTTCCCTTCCATCCCAGCAATACATACGAGATTGACGAGTTTAAGGCCAACCTGGACGATATACTGGGCATGGTGGAAGCAGAGGCTGCCAAGGTATCGGGCGGAAAGGCATCCTTTACCCTGAGGGATAAGATTGAGGGGGGCCAGCTCATGGTTCAGCAGGCAGTTATCGCTGGCTGCGCAGGAGGCACCTATTCAAACGTAATGGAAGCTGCCCGCGTATTAAAGGGAAAGAACTGCGGCTGCGACGAGTTCTCCCTGGCAGTATACCCGTCTTCTCAGCCTGTCTTTGCGGACCTGGTGAAGAAGGGGGCTGTGTCCGACCTGATGGACGCAGGCGCCATTATACGGACTGCGTTCTGCGGCCCCTGCTTCGGCGCAGGCGATACGCCCTGCAACAATGGTCTGAGTATCCGCCATACCACCAGAAATTTCCCCAACAGGGAAGGATCCAAACCAGGCAACGGACAGATGGCCGCGGTTGCCCTGATGGACGCGCGTTCCATTGCAGCCACGGCAGCCAACGGAGGAAGGCTTACCTCCGCATGGGAGCTTGAGGGCTGGGACAATGTGCCTGAGTATGAATTTGACGACATTTCCTATAAGAACCGGGTATACATGGGTTACAACAAAGGCGACGGGGAAAAGGAGCTGGTCTACGGACCGAATATCAAGGACTGGCCGGAGATGAGTCCTCTGGCAGACAATATTCTCCTGAAGGTATGTTCCAAAATCATGGACCCTGTGACCACCACCGATGAGCTGATTCCTTCCGGCGAGACTTCATCTTACCGGTCCAATCCCCTGGGACTGGCAGAATTCACTTTGTCCAGAAGGGACCCGGAGTATGTGGGAAGGGCCAAGGAAGTGGATAAGCTGGAAAAAGCCAGAACAAAGGAGGGCGCGGCCAAGGAAGTGGAGCTGGAGCCTGTTTTAGAGAAGCTCTTTGACGCCATCCGCGGCATTGAAGGCAATGAGAATGTGACGGTTCAGGACACGGAAGTGGGCAGCATGATTTATGCTGTAAAACCTGGCGACGGATCTGCCAGGGAACAGGCAGCCAGCTGCCAGAGAGTCATTGGAGGCCTGGCCAATATCTGTAAGGAATACGCCACCAAGCGTTACCGCTCCAATGTGATGAACTGGGGCATGGTTCCCTTCCAGATGGAGGAGGATCCCTGCTTCGAGGTGGGAGATTATATTTATGTTCCGGGCGTAAGGAAAGCCCTGGACGGGGATTTAAAGGATATTAAGGCTTATGTGCTGGGAAAAGAGGGCAGCAGCATAAGAACCCTGGATTTGTATATTGCGGATATGACGGCAGAGGAGCGGGAAATCGTAAAGGCCGGCTGTCTGATTAACTATAACAGGGGCAGACACTGATGGGGGTATTTGAGAAAGGAGCATGGGTACATGGTTAAGGAGAGTTTTCTTGCACAGTTTTATGGGAAGTCGCAGAATTACACGGATATTCCTAATAAATGGTATAAAGAGTACAATGTAAAGAAGGGCCTCAGGAATGAGGACGGAACCGGTGTGCGGATAGGCCTTACCAGGGTGGCCGACGTAGTGGGATATGAGGAGACAGACGGAGGAATCAAGGCCATTCCCGGACGGCTTCTCTACCGGGGCGTGGATGTACTGGACCTGGTAAAGGGGAAGAAGGAGAGCCATTTCGGGTATGAGGAAACCTGTTTCCTTTTGCTGTTCGGATATCTGCCGAAGAAAGCTGAACTGGAAAAGTTCTGTAATGTGGTGAGGCACTGCTACACCATTCCGGATGAGTTCGTGGAAATGAACCTGCTGCGCCTTCCCGGTAAGAATCTGATGAATAAGCTTCAGGACGCGGTCCTTACCCTGTATAATTACGATGACGATCCGGACAATATTGATGTATACCAGACCCTGGTCAAGGGTGTTAACCTGTTGGCAAAGCTGCCCTCCATTGCCTGCTACGCTTATCAGAGCAAGGTGCATTATTATGACAGGGAAAGCCTGTTCATCCATTATGCAAATCCGGAATATTCCATTGCCGAGAATTTCCTAAGCCTACTGAGAAAGGACCAGAAATTCACCTCCAAGGAAGCGAATCTGCTGGATACCATACTGATGCTTCATGCGGATCACGGCGGCGGCAACAACTCCACCTTTACCAATGTTGTGATTGCATCCACGGGCACAGACATCTATTCCACGGTATGCGGCGGTATCGGCTCCCTTAAGGGACCGCGCCACGGCGGCGCCAATATCAAGGTGGCAGAGATGATGGATGCGGTGCTGGCTGAAACCGGCGGCTATGATGCAGACGATAAGAAGATCCGTCAGGCAGTGGAGAAGCTGATGGCAGGAGAACTCTATGACCGTTCCGGCCTTGTATACGGTTTCGGCCATGCTGTCTACACGGTGTCCGATCCCCGTGCAGAGGTCTTAAGGGCCTGCTGCATGGAGGTGGCCAAGGAACAGAAGCATACCAGGGAGCTGGACTTCTATATGCGCTTTGAGCGTATTGCCAAGGAAGTAATGGAGGAAATCAAGGGCAAGGCCCTTCCCACCAATGTGGATTTCTACAGCGGGTTTGCATACGGTATGCTGCGGATTCCAAGGGATTTATACACACCTCTGTTTGTGTGCAGCCGCGTTGTGGGCTGGGTGGCCCATAATATTGAGAATAAGCTGTATGACGGCCGTATTATGCGTCCGGCCACCAAGTACGTAGGCGACAGCATGGATTATGTGCCTATGTCCGAGAGATAGGATGCCCGGTACTGCCATTCCGGTTTCCTGATATATGTGAATATGTGAAAAGACCTGATGCCCCATCTATGGCGTGCGTCAGGTCTTTTTGTATTGAGAGGGAAAGTACCGCGGCAAATGCCCGGTTTTAAAAATCTTACATGAAATCAAAGAGACTCAGCTGCTTCATCCCGCTGCCGGGAGTCCGGGCCTTTTCCCGGCGGCAGGCATCTTTGGGAAGCTCCTCTAAGAATGGGGAAGGTTCCTCTGAGGTGGTGAGAATTAATTCGTCCCTGGCCCTTGTCATACCCACATACATAAGGCGGCGTTCCTCCTCCGGATTCACAGCTCCCTTTCCTGTTTTAAGGGGGAGGATTCCCTGTCTTAAGCCATAGAGAATGACCACGGGAAATTCCAGGCCCTTGGAAGCATGCAGGGTCATAAGCGTCACTGCATCGGAGGGGCGGGAATCCTGACCGCTTCGTTTCAGATCGTGGGCCTGTCCAAAGGCCAGTGTGCTCAGCATATCCTCCATGGTTTTGTGGAAATAGGACATGCAGACAAAGGTGTCCATGGACTTGTCTGACCCCAGCCCCAGGCATGAAATCCAGTCCGCCAGAAGTTTCCAGGGCCTGTCTCTTTTTAGTCTTGGCAGGAAGCGCTCTGCCAGGCTGCTGTAATCTGCGGAAGGGGAAATGCGTTTTCTGCAGAGTTTCGTGGTATCTTCATCTAACCCCGAAGATTTAAGCAGGGCCCCGAAAAAGGAGATGGTGCCCTGGACAGCCGGATGGTCCAGATAATCCTCCCTTCCCGCTACCACATAAGGGATTCCCTCTTTTTGCAGGCATTGTTCCAGCAGGCGGGCCTGGTGATTGGTGCGGTAGAGGACGGCGATATCGGCAAAGCTTCTGGCAGTATCCAGCAGGCCGGGGGTCTGGCTGTGGGCATCCAGCATGTCGATTCCGCCCACCATGCGGTTGATTTCTTTGGCAATGAAGATGGACTCCGACAGGCTGGTCTGTGCTGTCACCAGACGCACCGGACCGCCGTGGGGACGGGCGGCTGAGAGTCTGCGCTCACCGCCCGGATTGCGGGAGATGAGAGGAAGGGAGGCGGAGAGTATCTCCGGGGTGGAGCGGTAGCCGGTGGTAAGCCGTATGGTGCTGGTTCCCGGAAAATCCTGTTCCAGCAGGTCGAAGCAGCGGCTGTCAGAACCCCGGAAGCCGTAGATGGACTGGTCCGGGTCACCGATGACAAAGAGTTCCCGCCCGCCTTTATTCCATGCCTTGATGAGCCGGTACTGGACCGGGCTGATATCCTGGAATTCATCCACCAGCAGATAAGAAAAATGCTGCTTCCTGTATTCTGCTTTCTGTTCCTGTTCAAGAAGGCGCAGCATGTTGAGAAGCAGGTCGTCGAAGTCCATAAGCTTCCTGCACTCCAGCGCCTGCTGGTACCGGTCTGCCCCTTCCTGCGTCAGGATAAAGCCGGTTTCCGCGGCGGAATCATCGGCCATATAGGCGGCAAAGCCCTGCGCGGAGGACAGCCCTGCCTTATGCAGAGAGATGGCGGTGAGAAACTGCCTGACGGTGCAGGCGAGTTCCAGGGCTTCTATGGTTTCTCCGGCGCATTCTTCCGCCTGTCCCTGGTCTGCCAGGGACAGCTCTGTTCCGGACCGGGCTAACAGCCGGTAGCAGAGGGAATGGAAGGTTCCGACCTGCATCTGGTTCAGGCTGCGCCTGCCTGGCAGTGCCTGGCGGATTCTCTGTGTCAGCTCGTCCGCTGCCTTGTTTGTAAAGGTGACGGCCGTAATCTCAGAAGGTTTTACGCCCCGCTCACCCATAAGGTGTTCGATGCGCGACACCAGAGTCTTTGTTTTGCCTGTACCCGGACCGGCTATGACGGCTGTTACCGGGAATACGGATTCCACGGCCTGCTGCTGGTCCCGGTTCAGGGCAGAGGAGGGATTGGAAACAGTCAGGATATTTGATACGGCTGTTTCATAGGAAGCTTCACGGGAAGCCGTTGAGCCGTGGGAAACGCCGGCTTTGCCGGACAATGCAGTATTTGCCGAAGGAACCGCATCTGCTGCCAGCTCCGCATCCCCCGTCACCCCCGGGGCTCCCGGGCTCCCAGGTCCCATCGTTTCGCTCAGGTCCGCGTTCGCTGTCTCAAAGGTCATGCACAGCTGTCCCTCCACATTGTCAAGCTCGGCTGACTGGAACAGCCGCATGGTCCCGTACTCGCCGTCATAGCCGGGCCGCCACTGGACCTTGCCGTCTCTCAGATGGCGTATGCCCTCTGCTGTCAGGGATCCGGCCGCATGGCTGATATCCTCCAGCGGGGCCTGGCGAAGAATATAAAATTCATTGCCCAGTTCCTCCAGCAGGTGCTCGTACTGCCTGGAAACCTTTACGCTGGATGGGGAGGAACCTACTGAGGAGGCAATGACCTCGCCCAGGGGCACCAGGTTTTCAAAGGGACGTCCCTGGGGCAGCAGGAAGTCCTCGTCCCGGTCAGCCAGCTGTTCAATCCGGTGAAGTACGCCTGTGGTCAGTTTTCTGCCGCAGACAGGACATATGCCGTTGTATTTCCTGGCCTGGGAGGGACTGAGGCAGAGATGGCATTTCCGGTGGCCGTCAAAATGATATTTGCCCTCCTCAGGAAAGAATTCAATGGTGCCTTTAAGGCCCTCGCCCCTCTGTATGGCGCCGTAGAGCCCCGCATAGGACATGGGAATGTCAAACAGGCTGGCCTCCCTGCCCAGCTTGGCGGGAGAGTGGGCGTCAGAGTTGGAGATGAGCTGAAAGGAGTCAAGGGCCGACAGCCTCCCGTTCATGGCGGGATCAGAGGACAGTCCTGTCTCCAGGGCATGAATCTGGGGAGTCAGCTCCTCATAGCACTCTTCAATGGTATCAAAACCGGAAAATGCCCCGAACAGTGAAAAATGCGGGGTCCAGATGTGGGCCGGAACATAGATGGCATCCGGGCATGCCTCCAGTGTTATGGCCAAAAGATCGTGACAGTCCAATCCCAGGATGGGGCGTCCGTCTGAATGTATGTTGCCGATGGCTTCCAGCCGCCTGGAAAGCACTTCGGCTGCTTCCAGGCTGGGCAGGAGGATAAGGCTGTGTACCTTGCGCACACGGCCGTTTTTCTTGTAAATGGAGCTGATTTCTCCGCTGATAACAAAACGGGTCCTGCTCTGGCCAAGTATGGACGGGCGCTGTAAGGAATATTCCTTTTTAAGCATGTAAAGACCCGGCTCGGCGGGCTCCAGCTTTTCAGCCAGCTCCGCCCTCCAGGCCGGATGAGTGAAGTCACCCGTACCTACAATGTTAATTCCTTTTTTCCCCGCCCATAAGTCCAGGTGCTCCGGCGTAAGCTCCTTGCTGGTGGCCCTGGAGTAGCGGGAATGGATATGTAAATCACCAATGTACATTGCGATGCACCTGCTTTCCTTTGATAGTATTTATTATAAAGGATTCATCCCAAAAAGAAAGCGGTTTTTTCTGCCAGCATCAGCCGGTCAGTCCCTCCACTGCATCCACGGGCAGGGAAATTGCCACTGCGTGTTCTCCGGTCTCCTTCATTACGGTCTCGCATATGGACTTCAGGATGGGAGCCCTTAAGCTGGTGGGGGTCAGAATCAGCAGTATGGCTTTTTCCTGGGAAAGGGTCATGCCGAACAGCTTTTTGCCGGCATCGCTGCCTATTTCCCTGGCTTTTATCAGGGTGCCGCCCTGACAGCCGGCCTTTCTGGCGGCCTCCATAACAGGCGCGGACAGGTCGGTGTGGATGACGGAAGCAATTAATTCATAGGAATGGGAATTTGTCATGGGAATATCCTCCTTGTGTTCTGCTGGGCGGCTGTTTGGCCCGGTTTGGTCTTCGTGCCGGCTTAAAATGTCCATGGCAGCGAAACTAATGCCTGTGAGGGAAAGGGTGAAAGCAATGCCGTGTCCGGGCTTGCAAAATTCCATTTCCCTGCCAAGGGCACGGAGCAGACGGTCGGCGCCGGTCTTGGATGAAAGTCCCAGAACCAGGTCCTTTTCAGGCTCATCCAGTCCCAGACAGTCCATGACTGCCGAGCTGGCTGTGCCGTGTCCCCTGACAGCCAGCAGTATTTCATGGTTGTATGTATGGAATATGGCAGCTGCCCTGTTCCCGGCCCCGCGGTTTACGATGGCGGCTGCCAGCTTTATACTTTTATGGCTCATAAGGTTCCTCCTCTAAATTGATGAATTCCTGTTCCATATCCACCACAGGATGTCTGGAAACAGCTTTCTCCCTGCGGGTTTTAAGCTCAAAGGACAGTCCGATGAGCTGGATGATAATGAGAGGGGTCATGGCTACCATGGCCACGATGCCAAAGGCGTCAGTCAGAATATTGCCTCCCAGGGCTTCGCAGGCCCCCATGCACAGCGGAAGGAGAAAGGTGGCTGTCATGGGACCGGAGGCAACGCCTCCTGAGTCAAAGGCAATGGAGGTAAAGACCGGGGGCACCACAAAGGAGAGACCCAGGGCAAGGGCGTAACCCGGCAGCAGGAAGGCCATGAGCGGCAGTCCCGTGATGACCCGGAATAAGGAGAATCCCAGCGACAGGGCCATGCCGATGGAAAGTCCGGTCATCATGGTCTTTTCAGATATGCTTCCGCCGGTCACATCCGCTACCTGCTTGTTCAGCACCTGTACGGCAGGCTCTGCCTTGACGATGTAATAACCGATGAGCATGGCCACTGGCACCAGAATCCAGCGATAGGGCAGGGAGGCCATCTGTTTTCCCAGATAGCTTCCGGCTGGCATAAAGCCCACATTTACGCCTGTAAGAAACAGCGTCAGCCCGATGTAGGAATACAGCATTCCCACCAGGATTTTCACCACCTGGCGTTTGCGCATCTTCAGGAAGAATATCTGGAAGAGCAGGAAAAAAGCCAGGATGGGAAACAGGGCCGTGAATACTTCCGCCGCGTAGTGGGGAAGTTCGCTCTGGAAGGCCAGCCAAAGGTCCTGGGAATTGCTGATGGATGGAATGGTCATGGGCTCATAGGCGCCGGAAGATGACTGGAACAAAAGTCCGAGTATCATGACAGAGAGAATGGGGCCAATGGAACAAAGGGATACCAGTCCAAAGCTGTCGCTGTCCGCGTTTTTCCCCTGGCCGATGGAAGACAGTCCCACGCCCAGGGCCATGATAAAGGGAACTGTAACAGGACCTGTTGTCACACCGCCGGAATCAAAGGCTACAGCCAGAAAATCACCTGGAATATAGAAGGCCAGGATGAAGAGAATGATGTAGCAGACCAGAAGAATGTGGGAAAGGCTCCAGCCGAAGAGGGAGCGAAGAAATGCAAGTGCCAGGAAGAAACCGACTCCTGCAGCTACTGCCAGGATGAGCACCATGTCCGGCACTGCCGGTGTCTGTCTGGCCAGGACCTGCAGGTCCGGTTCGGCCACTGTGACCATGGCGCCTATGATGACACATGCAATGACGATGACCGGAAGCTTTTTTGCCTTGGCCAGCTGCGCACCTACCTTTTCTCCAATGGGCATCATAGCCATATCCACTCCCAGGGTGAAGAATCCCATTCCTATAATAAGGAAGGCGGCCCCTGCCAGAAACAGCATCAGCGGGTCCAGGGGAATGGGAGTGATGGTGATCCCAAGGATTAATACAATGCAGGTAACGGGCAGCACAGATGATAAGGATTCTGTGATTTTTTCTTTTAGCTTCTGATTCAATAAATTACCTCCTGTTGTCCGTTATTTATGTTAACATATATATTTTAGCTTAACATAAGGACAAACGGAAAGGCAAGAGAAGGGGCCGTTAGAATTATGTTAAGAAACTCATTGAATCCGGGACAGCGCAGTAGTATAATAGATCCGCTGCGGGCATACACAGCAGCGGAGAATGGAAATAAATGGGGAGAATGGAAGTATGACATTGTATGACAGAAATGGGACGCCGGCAGCGTATATTGACAGTGACGGGGAACATATCTACCTGTTTGACGGAAAGCCGGCAGCGTATCTGAATGAGGATGCGGTATACGGTTTTGGGGGTACCCAGTATGGATGGTTTGAGAAGGGGTGGATCAGGGACCTGGATGGATACTGCGTCATGTTTACGGAAGAGGCCAGGACCCAGGGACCGGCAAAGCCTTCACGCCATGAGACGCCGGCCAAATGGGCCAGGGCAGCCAGACCGGTGAGACGGTCCAGGGAGACAAAACGCTCCAAGACAGCCTATAAGGCGGCCTGGTCAGAGATCGCGGCAGGGGATTTTTTGTCTGGTAACAGTTGACACTGTTTGGGAAATATGTTAAATTAAGAATCAGTGCAAATACGCAGATAGGGAAGAGTAGATAACCGGATGGATGCAGAGAGCCGGCGGCTGGTGAAAGCCGGTGACGGATGGTTGTTGAACTGGCCCTGGAGTAGCCTGCCCCAACGAGGAAGGGCCGCCGGAAACGGGGGACCGGGAACCAGTAGGACAGGACGGAGACCTTACCGTTATAAGAGGATTAAGTGCATGCGTCAGACAGCATGAACCAGAGTGGTACCGCGCGGGGATTTTTAAGCCTTGCGTCTCTAGCAATAGAGGCGCAGGCTTTTTTGTTTCACAGAAAACTGCGCGCAGCAGGTATGCTGTCTGGATAAAGGGGAATCATCCCCTTAGATAACCAATGGAGGAATGAGATTATGGCAACACAGTACAACCACAGCGCCATTGAGAAAAAGTGGCGTGAGAACTGGGAAGAGAAGCCCATCAATGTGAACGATGGCAGGAAGGAAAAGTATTACTGTCTGGATATGTTCCCATACCCCTCAGGCAGCGGCCTTCACGTAGGACACTGGAGAGGATATGTGATTTCAGATGTCTGGAGCAGGTATCAGCTGTTAAAGGGCAAGTATGTCATTCATCCCATGGGATGGGATGCCTTCGGTCTTCCGGCTGAGAACTACGCTATCAAGATGGGCGTGCACCCGGCTAAGTCCACAGAGGCGAACATCAGGAATATCAAGCGCCAGATCAAACAGATTGCGGCAATTTATGACTGGGATATGGAAGTAAACACCACGGACCCGGACTTTTATAAATGGACCCAGTGGATCTTTGTCCAGATGTTTAAGAAGGGCCTGGCTTATGAGAAGGAATTCCCCATTAACTGGTGTCCTTCCTGTAAGACCGGACTGGCAAACGAGGAAGTGGTCAACGGATGCTGCGAGCGCTGCGGCACCACAGTTACCAAGAAGAATCTGCGCCAGTGGATGCTTAAAATTACTGCTTACGCAGAGCGTCTGTTAAATGACCTGGATAAGCTGGACTGGCCTGAGAAGGTTAAGAAGATGCAGACTGACTGGATCGGCAAGTCATACGGCGCAGAGGTGGATTTCCCCATTGACGGGCGGGAAGAGAAGATTACCGTGTACACCACCAGGCCGGACACCCTTTACGGAGCCACCTTCATGGTGCTGGCGCCGGAGCATGCCCTGGCCAAGAGCCTGGCCACCGATGAGACAAGGGATGCCGTTGAAAAATATATATTCGATTCTTCCATGCGTTCCAATGTGGACCGTATGCAGGCCAAGGAAAAGACCGGTGTGTTTACCGGAAGCTATGCAGTTAATCCGTTAAACGGTGCAAAGACGCCTATCTGGCTGTCTGATTACGTACTGGCTGATTACGGTACCGGCGCCATCATGTGCGTGCCTGCCCATGACGACAGGGACTTTGAGTTTGCCAGGAAGTTCGGCCTGCCCATTGTACAGGTAATCGCAAAGGACGGCAAGGAAATTGAGAACATGACCGAGGCGTATACCGAGGCCAACGGCATCATGATTAATTCCGGTGATTGGAACGGCCTGGAGTCCGCTGTCCTTAAAAAGGAAGCGCCTCACATGATAGAGGAAAAGGGCTTTGGCCATAAGACGGTCAACTACAAGCTGAGAGACTGGGTATTCTCACGCCAGCGTTACTGGGGCGAGCCTATCCCCATCATCCATTGTCCCAAGTGCGGCTGTGTGCCTGTGCCTGAGGACCAGCTGCCCTTAAAGCTTCCTGAGGTGGAGAGCTACCAGCCCACAGGAACCGGCGAGTCACCTCTGGCTGCCATTGACGAATGGGTCAACACCACCTGCCCTGTCTGCGGCGCTCCTGCCAAGAGAGAGACAAACACCATGCCCCAGTGGGCCGGTTCCTCCTGGTACTTCCTGCGCTATGTGGACAGCCACAACAAGGAAGAGCTGGTATCCAGGGAAAAGGCGGACAAGTATCTTCCGGTAGATATGTATATCGGCGGCGTGGAACACGCGGTGCTCCATCTGCTGTACTCACGTTTCTACACCAAGTTCCTGTGTGATATCGGCGCTATTGATTTTGATGAGCCTTTCAAGAAGCTGTTCAACCAGGGTATGATTACCGGAAAGAACGGCATTAAGATGAGCAAATCCAAGGGCAATGTGGTTTCTCCCGATGATTTGGTGAGGGATTACGGTTGCGACTCCTTAAGGCTTTACGAGCTGTTCGTGGGACCGCCGGAGCTGGACGCAGAGTGGGATGACCGGGGCATTGAGGGCGTATCGCGTTTCCTGAACCGTTTCTGGAACCTGGTGATGGACAACAAGGATAAGGATGTGAAGGCGTCCAAAGAAATGATAAAGCTGCGCCATAAGCTGGTATATGACATTGAATACCGCTTTAACCAGTTCAGCCTCAATACTGTTATTTCCGGTTTCATGGAGTACAACAATAAGCTGATTGAGCTGGCCAGGAAGGAAGGCGGAATCGACAGGGAGACCCTTAAGACCTTCGTGATTCTTCTGGCACCCTTTGCTCCCCATATCGGAGAGGAGCTGTGGCAGCAGTTAGGCGGTGACGACAGCGTGTTCCATGCACAGTGGCCGGAATGCGATGAGGAGGCCATGAAGGACGATGAGATCGAGGTGGCTGTCCAGATTAACGGAAAGACACGGGCCGTTATCAGCATCAGCGCAGACAGCTCCAAGGAAGATGCCATTGCCGCGGGACGGGAAGCTGTGAAGGAAAAGCTGACAGGCAATGTGGTAAAGGAGATCTACGTGCCTGGAAAGATTGTCAATATTGTAAGAAAATAAATCAGATTCCCGCATATAAGCGGGAAGACAAAATGCCTGCGCAGCCTGCAGCACATGGGCTGGGCAGGCATTTTTGCGCTGGGCTTTGGAGCCGTGTCCATACCGGGAAATGTAAGAAAAAAGAAATAACATTTCCTGCTATAGCAGGTTATAATAGGAAATGGACAAAACAGGATATGGAGGTGACGGCCATGAGACATGAAAGAAGAACGATGGAAATGAATGGGAAGTGTCATAAAATAGGCAGGGCAGCGGCAGCGTTTGTTCTGTCAGGAGCCATAATGGCAGCGGGCGGTATTACGGCCATGGCTGCCGGCAGTGCAGGCGCGGGGACAGCTGCAGGGACAGCCGTGAATCCGGCAGAACAGGGGCCGGGGGTACCTGCTGCTTCAAAAGCAGAGCCTGAGGAAAAGAAGGCTGCAGTGGAGAATGGGGTCATACAGCCCCAGAATCTGGAAGGAGCAAAGGATGCGGACCAGCTGGTGGTGGTAGTGGGAACCGGCGGCTGTAGCGCAGATGTATATTATTATAAGAAGTCAGGTGAAGCCTGGGAGATGGTCTGGAAGGAAGCAGGCATCGTAGGAAGGAACGGAATTACGGACCAGAAGACAGAGGGGGACGGCAGCACGCCCTCCGGTACATATGGATTTACCATGGCTTTTGGGCTCAGGGAAAATCCGGGCAGCGTCCTGCCATACCATAAGATCACAAAAGGTGACTACTGGGTGGATGATTCAGCCAGTCCCTATTATAACAAGCTGGTCAATACATCGCAGGTTGCAAAGACCTGGAACTCCGCAGAGAATATGGCGGCAGCGTCCCCGTACTACAATTACGCCCTGGCATTGAATTACAATGAAGCATGCGAGCCCGGGAAGGGCTCTGCCATCTTTCTTCACTGCTTTACCGCTGCCAGGGATAACGGATCCGCGGGCTGTATCCGCCTGCCCCAGGAACGGGCCAAGGAGCTGGTGCAGTCAGCCACAGAGCACACTAAGATTGTGATTGCGCCGGATTTGGAGCGGTTAAACTAATTCCATAAAATAATTCTATTAAAACAATTCCATAAGGCAGAGGCAGGGGCGCTATCAGCGCGGCCCTGCCATTTTTTTTGAAAGCATTTTTAATAAATCAATTTTCTTTTTCTCTGAGGGAGGCATCCTGGAACTGAGGATGTTGACCAGAAGGTCTGTCTCCCTGTCGTTAAACTGTACACCCTTTTGCCGGGCTTCCATGTTGATGGCCATGAATGCCTCCATCATGTTGTTTTTGTCTGAATGTTCAATCCGCTCCGCAAATTCAGTGAGCATGGCCAGTTTATCTTTGTTCATGGCCTTGAGCCTGGGGTCTTGTTTCCAGCTGTTATCCATAATTATGTAGTCCTTTCTGTGATGTGATTCCGTGACTGGCCGTATCAGGCCATAGCCTGCATGGCAGTGAATATCATTTCCATGGTCTCAAAACGCGATTGCTGCTCCGGTGTCAGGAACCTGCGCAGCTGGTCCATGGGAGTCTGGCCTTCCATCAGGGTTTCGGCCATGTCAATCATATCCTGCTCCATGGGATTCCCATATGGACGAATGGCCTTTAACAAATCGCGCATGGAGCCGTTTCCCTGGGGACGTTCCAGGGAGCAGATGCCCATGGATGCCACCTCTTCAGTCTCAAATAGCTCCACTGTCTTTCGCAGTTCCTGGACCTTGACAAACAGGGAGATGGCCTTTTGTTCGGGAACGCCCAGGTAGGGCAGGGAGGCCTTAATCATCTGCAGATGGTGGTCGCCTATGAGATAGTCCAGGTCGGTTAGTTTATAGTCATCAGATGGATTCATGTATTTCCACCAGCCTTTTCTTTCTTTGCTTCCAATTTATGCGGGAGGAGCCTGTTACATGCCACTTATTTTCAGGCACAATGAGCCAAAGCCTGGACACTGCATATATTATAAGTATGGAAGGAGAGTGAAATCCATGTACAGCCGTTTGATTATAGATGGAAATGCAGTATATGAAATAGATGAGGAATGCTTAAAGCAGAGACAGGGAAGAAAGGGGTATGGAGGTAAGAACCGGGGGACGAAAAGTGCTTTTTCATCCGGAGAGACAGGTGAGGCCGGCAAATAAGCCCGGCTTCCCTGCAAGAAAAAACAGGGAGTGATGAAGCACTCCCTGTTCCTTTGATTCTTTGGTGAAGGATTTCTTAGAGGTGGGAATTAGCAGCAGAAGCCACCGCCACCGCCGCCACAGCAGCACAGGATTAAGATGAGCCAAATCATATCTCCGCATCCGCCTCCACAGCTGCACCCACAGCCACAACCGCCACCGCAGTCGCTATGTCCGAAGCCACCGCCGCCTCCACAGCAGCACAGAATCAGGATAAGCCAGATGATATTACATCCGCATCCGCTGCCTCCTGTTCCACATCCGCATCCACAGTCACAACCGCAGTTTGTTGCTGCTACATCACTCATGTTAATTCCTCCATATAAAGTTTAATTACACTGTATCATATGAAGCCCTGCTTGCTCATGTTTCCACAATTTGATAAAATTTAGAAAATTTTTGTTGGTACAAGGCTGGGTTATATAGTATAATGTCGGCAGACACGATACTGCGCGGAACGTTTTCTGATAATAGAAGGAAGAATACGCTCCGGCAGATGAAAAAGAAAAGAGGCTTTAAGAATGGACAAAAGCAGATTATATTACCAGATCCCTTATGTAAAATCGTTCATGTGCACAGTGGAGCACTGTGAGGAGAGCGGGAAAGGAACCTGGCTGGTGACTCTGAACCAGACCGGTTTTTATCCTGAAGGAGGGGGACAGCCCTATGATACAGGAACCTTAAACGGGATTTCCGTGGTATCCGTCCATGAGAAGGGGGAACAGGTAATCCATGAACTGGCGCAGCCCATAGAGGAGGGGACCCTGGCGGAGGGAATCATAGACTGGCAGAGGCGGTATGACAACATGCAGCTGCACACCGGGGAGCATATACTGTCCGGTCTGGTGCACAAACACTTTGGATATGATAACGTGGGCTTTCACATGGGGGCTGAGGAAGTGACGGTGGACTTTAACGGCATCATTGAGCCGGAGGATCTGGATTGGCTGGAGGATGAGGCCAATCAGCTGGTCTATGCCAATGTCCCTGTAAAGGTGCTCTATCCCTCTGAGGATGAACTCAAGACCATGGAGTACAGAAGCAAGAAAGAACTGTCCGGTTTGGTGCGCATTGTGGAGGTGCCTGGCGCAGATGTATGTGCATGCTGCGGCACACATGTAGAAAACACCGGAGAAGTGGGCATCATTAAGATAAGAAGCATGATTCATTACAAGGGCGGCGTTCGACTGTCCATGCTGTGCGGACGCAGGGCTCTCCTGGATTACAGGGACAGGCTGAAGGATGAAGCCAGGATATCCAACCTGCTGTCAGCCAAGCTCGTCCAGGTGCCGGATGCAGTGGAAAAGCTTAAAAGTGACAGCCAGGACAAGGATTACCTGATTGGGAAGCTGGGCAGCAGCCTGCTGGCCCTGAAGGCGGGACAGTTCCCGGAGAGCACAGAGCCCCTCATTGTATTTGAGGAGGATTTAACTCCGATTCAGGTCCGCCAGTATGCGACCCTTCTCTATGAACAGAACAAGGCCGGGGTGGCTGCTGTGTGTTCCGGGAATGACAGGGACAGCGAATATCACTATGCTCTTGGCAGCAGCCGGATGGACATGCGCGCGCTCAGCAAAGCCATGAACAGCCGTCTGAGCGGAAGGGGCGGAGGCAGCAGCCTCATGGCCCAGGGCACCTTCCGGGCAGCGCGGGAAGCCATTGAGGCAGCGTTCCTGGAAGAGACAGAACTATAAAGGATGGTACGATGGAATTAAACAGCGATACAATGAAAAAAATCAGAGGACTTATCGTTTTTACCGTGGTAATTGTGGTTGCAGGAATCAATTACAGACGTCTGGTGGATGTGGCGGCCGGATTGATGCATATTGTCTGGCCCTTTATTCTGGGGGCAGCCATAGCGTTCATACTGAACGTGCCCATGCGCAATATCGAGAGGCATTTGACCGTGTTTGGGCAGGGCAGCAGGCTGAGACGGCCTGTCAGCCTGGTGGTGACCATCCTCCTGGTTACAGGCGGTCTGTTTCTGGTCATCTTTGTGGTGGCGCCTCAGCTGGTAAAGACCTTTATGAATCTTCAAAGCAGTATCCCGGTATTCTTTGCAGGGGTGCGCGATGAGGCGGAGCGTATATTTGCCAGTAATCCCCAGATATTGGAATATATGAACCAGATGGAAGTGAACTGGCAGGAAGTGTTCCAGAACATGGTTGCGTTTTTAAAGAGCGGAGCAGGAACTATGCTTAACACCACTTTCTCGGCAGCTGTCTCCATTGTCAGCGGCGTATCCTCATTCCTCATTGGATTTATCTTTGCCATCTATATACTTTTGCAGAAAGAGACACTGGGACGGCAGATAAAGAAGGTGCTGGAGGCATTTTTGCCGGAACCGGCGGTAGGGCGGATCCTGGATATCACAGCCCTTACAGAGCGTACCTTCTCCCATTTTCTCACAGGACAGTGCGCGGAGGCCGTGATTCTGGGAACCATGTTTTTTGTGGTACTGACCGTTATACGCCTGCCCTATGCACTGCTGATTGGGGTGCTGATTGCATTTACAGCCCTGATTCCTATTTTCGGAGCGTTTGTGGGACTGGCAGTGGGCGTGTTTTTGATGCTCATGGTAAATCCCATGGATGCCCTGATTTTTACGATTACCTTCTTTGTGCTGCAGCAGATAGAGGGAAACCTCATATATCCTTATGTGGTGGGAAATTCGGTGGGGCTTCCTTCCATATGGGTGCTGGTGGCCGTGACCGTGGGCGGAAGCATGATGGGGATTGTGGGAATGCTCATATTCATTCCGCTGTGTTCCGTGCTGTATGCCCTTTTACGGGACGGGGTCAATACCCGCCTGGGAAAGAAGGGCGGAGGAACAGCTGTCTGTGAGGATGCCTGCGGACCGGCTGGTGAGAAAGACGGGGACCAGGGGCAGCAGGAGTAAAGACCGGAAATGATACGAGAGAATCATTGGGTGAATACTACAAAACAGAGATAACAAAACAGAGATAACAAAACAGAGATAATAAAAAAGAGATACCAAAAAAGCCCGGAACCTGTCAGATGGTTCCGGGCTTTGCCTTTGTCTGTATTCCCGGCTGTTATTCCAGGCTTTTATCTTAGGCTTATTCTCCCTGATACATATATTTGATTAAACGCTCGATGTCTTCCTTCTCATGAGCAACCAGGTCTAATTCCTTGATATATCCATTGGAGAAGATGGTGGCCATAGACAGATACTGGGCTAATTTGGATTTCAGATTGATGCGGTCGCCTTCCGGAGATACAAGCTCCACGGTTCCCCTGCACTGGTCAATGACAGAGAAAAACTTTTCTACGTCTGTGATATTCTGAATCTTCATGGCATATCCTCCTGTGTTTGTATGCATTTTCCTAAAATGGAAAAGGCTGGTTAATTTTTTAACATATATGATTATAGCAGAAGGGCAGGGGAAGGGCAATTATGAATTTTCATAAAAATACAGGGATTAAAGGGTGTTTTTTATCGCATCTAACAGCAGGGAGGAGACCCGCAGGCCGCCCCGGCCCGTCCCTATGGAAATATCTGGTTTATTGCTGCCATGAAAGTCGGAACCGCCTGTGGAGAGCAGATGGTGGCGCGCGGCCATTTCCTGGAGCTTGGCGCTTTCCAGGCGGTTGTGGGAGGAGTGATATACCTCCAGGCCTTTCATGCCCAGGCCTGCCAGATAGGCGATGAGCTCCTCCGTGGCCTTATCCCCCAGCTTGTACTGGAAAGGATGGGCCAGGGCCACAAAGGCATGGCTGTCCAAGAGGGCTTCCATGACCGCCTCGGGAGGCAAAAATTCCTTGGGCGGGCAGTATGTGCCTCCGTATTGCAGATATTTCTTAAAAATATGGTCCAAATCAGGCCCCAGACCCTTTGCCAGAAGGGCTCTTGCCACATGGGCCCTGGTGATGACCGTATCAGGGTTCCCGGCGCATAAATCTTCGGCGGTCAGGTGGATGCCGTGGGCATCAAAACGCCCCAGCATCTCCTGGTTGCGCTGGTCTCTGTGATGGCGGAATTCCTTTAACGCAGCCTGAAGGGAGGGCGAATCAGTGTCCACGAAAAGTCCCAGTATATGGATTTCGTGGTCCCTGAAACTGCTGGATACCTCGATGCCGGGCACCACCTCCAGCCCCAGTTCTGCCCCGGCCTCCGCGGCGCCGGCAACGCCGGCCGTGGTATCGTGGTCCGTAAGGGCGATGGCTGAAAGTCCGGCCTCATGGGCCAGGCGGACCACCTGCTCAGGTGACAGGGTGCCGTCGGATGCATTTGAGTGGACATGTAAATCAACGTAAGACATGATGTGACCTCCGAATCGTAAGATGTAAAGACCTTGAAAAGGCTTGTAATTGATTTTTAATAATTTAATAATACTTACTTTATATATAGTAACATGAAATTCACAATAAGTAAAATTGGCCTGAAAAAAACAAAAAAGACGGTTCCATTTTACATAAAGTATGTTATACTACAACTTGTGAATAAATCCATAGGCAGAGATGACAGGTGAATAGAATGAATCAGTTAGAGAATAATCAGAACAGAAGAAGTTCCTCAGCAGGCAGAAGCCGCGGCAGGGGTTCAGATAAAGGCACGGGACGGGGAACGTCCAGGAATACAGGCAGAAGCAGTTCGTCAGGCAGCGGTTCAAGAAGTTCTTATTCCTATCGTTCCGGCGGACAGGCCGGCAGGATGAACGCGGCCCAGACAGCCAGGCGCAACAGCCCTCACAGGAGAAAGAAGGGGCCGGATTATAAAAAGATTGCCATAGCCGGAGTTATTCTTATTATCCTCATAGCCGGCATATCGCTGGCCATGAAATGGAAAGGAGCCGGTGGAAGCGAACCGGATCATTCTGTGGAAGAGACAACCGAGACAGAGATGATGAAGGAAGTCAAGGTGGATGGGATTACCATCACCGGCATGTCCAAAAACCAGGCCAGGAATGCAATTCTTAAGGAATATCCCTGGGATATGACAGTTACCTATGACGGAGATACATATAATGTGACGAATCTTGCGGCGGAAAAGGTAGACGCGCTGCTGGATGAAATCTACAGCGGGGAACCGGCTGAGAGTTACACACTGAACATGGACGGACTGGAAGAGGCAGCTGCGGGGGAGGCGGAAAACTGCGCGGCCAAATGGAATAAAAAGGCCAAAAACGGTTCCATCGACAGCTATGACAAGGAAAAGGGCGCCTTTGTGTTCGCCGGGGAAGAGAGTGGGTTTGCCATTGACCAGGAAAAGCTGGCAGCAGACATATTAAAGGCCCTGAAAGATAAGAAGTTTGACGCTTCCATCACAGCCACGGGAAGTGAGACAGCCCCGGATATCAGCGCTGCCGCTGCCAAGGAAAAATATAAGACCATCAGCACCTTCACCACAAAGACAACAGCCAACAAGGCCCGAAATACCAATATCAGGCTGGCTTCAGAGGCTCTGAACGGAACCGTGGTGCATCCGGGAGAGGAATTCTCCTTTAACGCAGCCGTGGGACAGAGGACAGAGGCAAAGGGCTACCAGGGAGCAGCCGCCTATAACAACGGAGAGGTGGTGCAGGAGATTGGCGGAGGTGTATGCCAGGTATCCACCACCCTGTACAACGCAGTATACAGGTCCGGACTGGGAGAGGAGAGCATTACCTTCAGGCGCTCCCACACCTTTGAGCCCAACTATATCACACCGGGCCAGGACGCCACGGTGAGCTGGGAACAGCCGGATTTCCGCTTCAAGAACACATCCAGCACATCCATCGGCATCAAGGCCAGCTACGCGGACCAGAAGATGACGGTATCCATTTACGGTATTCCGATTCTGGAGGAGGGAACAAAGCTGGATTTGGTATCCGAGAAAGTGGAGGAGCTGGATCCGCCGGCACCTACATATGAAGAGGACCAGACCCTTGAGCCGGGAGTGGAGATTCAGAAGAGCGCCGGCAGCAAGGGAAGCAGATGGATCACCTACAAGGTATTATATAAGGACGGAAAAGAGGTTTCCAGGGAACAGGACCATAAGACCACATACAAAGGCCATGCCCCCGTTATCCGCCGCAACACCACGGGCGTGGTGCTGCCGCCTGAGGAGACCACCCTTTCCACAGAGACAACAACGCCAACCATTGACGGAATGCCGGACGGCTATATTCCGGGTGATGAGACAATCACCGCGCCTTCCGGAAACGGCTCCCCGGAGAGCGGTCCCGGCACAGTGACCCAGCCGGCAGCGCCCACCACAGCGCCTGCAGCGGCACCGAATCCAACCCAGGCCCCGCAGCCGTCTGAGACTGAGGCAGCCGGACCTGGCGGAGATAATCCGGTGATTGCACCGCTGAAACCAGAATAAAAAAGCAGACAGGAAAAGAGAAACCGGCATCAATGGTTTCTCTTTTTTTGCGGCGCTTTTCATGTTTTCAAAAATTGACATTGTATTTTTTGGCGTAATTACGATTAAGCATTTGCAATTTGTTAAATAATTGCTATAATAGTAGACAGGTCAGTCTGCATAGGGTCGAAGCATGTTTGTACATGCCCGGGTCCGGGGCAGACTCACATGTATACCATTACATATTCACTATTTGTAGGAGGAAATCAAAATGGCAAGAAAAATGAAAACCATGGATGGCAACCATGCAGCAGCGCATGCGTCATACGCATTTACTGATGTAGCGGCTATCTATCCGATTACCCCATCCTCACCTATGGCTGAAGCCACAGACGAATGGGCAACAGACGGAAGAACCAATATCTTCGGTCGTGAAGTACAGATTACAGAGATGCAGTCTGAGGCAGGTGCAGCAGGTGCTGTACACGGTTCTCTGGCAGCAGGTGCTCTGACCACCACCTACACAGCGTCACAGGGTCTGTTACTGATGATCCCTAATCTTTATAAAATCGCGGGCGAGCAGCTTCCAGGTGTATTCAACGTATCCGCACGTGCTCTTGCTAGCCATGCATTATCTATTTTCGGTGACCATTCCGACGTTTACGCATGCCGTCAGACCGGATGCGCTATGCTGTGCGAGTCCAGTGTACAGGAAGTAATGGACCTGACAGTTGTTGCACATATGGCATCCATCAAGGGCAAGGTACCATTCATCAACTTCTTCGACGGTTTCCGTACATCCCATGAGATTCAGAAGATTGAGACCTGGGATTATGAGGACCTTAAGGAAATGGTTGACATGGACGCTGTAGATGCTTTCCGCAAGCATGCACTGAATCCAAATCATCCATGCCAGAGAGGCTCTGCTCAGAACCCTGATATCTTCTTCCAGGCAAGAGAAGCCTGCAACCCATACTATGACGCTCTTCCTGCAATTGTTCAGGAATATATGGACAAGGTTAATGCCAAGATTGGTACTGACTATAAGCTGTTCAACTACTACGGCGCTGCTGATGCTGAGCACATCATCATCTCCATGGGCTCTGTCAATGACACCATCGAAGAGACCATCGACTACATGGTGAAGCAGGGACAGAAGGTTGGTGTTGTTAAGGTTCGTCTGTACAGGCCATTCTGCGTACAGGCCCTGATTGACGCCATTCCTGATACCGTTAAGGTTATCTCCGTATTAGACAGAACAAAAGAGCCAGGCGCTATCGGCGAGCCTCTGTACCTGGATGTTGTTGCTGCCCTTAAGGGAAGCAAATTTGACCAGGTTAAGGTTTTAACCGGACGTTACGGCTTAGGTTCCAAGGATACCACACCTGCTCAGATCGTGGCAGTTTACGAGAATACAACCAAGTCTCCATTTACCGTAGGTATCGTGGATGACGTTACAAACCTGTCCTTAGAGATTGGCGCTCCTTTAGTTACTACTCCTGAGGGAACCACAAACTGTAAGTTCTGGGGTCTGGGCGCTGACGGTACAGTTGGTGCAAACAAGAACTCCATCAAGATCATCGGTGACAATACAGACATGTATGCACAGGCATACTTTGATTATGACTCCAAGAAATCAGGCGGCGTTACCATGTCCCACCTGCGTTTCGGACACAGCCCAATCAAGTCTACCTATTTAATCCGTACAGCTAATTTCGTTGCCTGCCACAATCCTGCATATGTACGCAAGTACAACATGGTTCAGGAGCTGGTTGACGGCGGTACATTCCTGTTAAACTGCCCATGGGATATGGAAGGACTTGAGAAGCATCTTCCTGGACAGGTTAAGAAGTTCATCGCTGACCACAACATCAACTTCTACACCATCGACGGTGTAAAGATTGGTATTGAGACAGGCATGGGCCCAACACGTATCAACACCATCCTTCAGTCCGCATTCTTTGAGCTGACCGGCATCATTCCTGCTGAGAAGGCAAACGAGTTAATGAAGGCTGCTGCAAAGGCAACCTACGGCCGTAAGGGAGAGGACGTTGTTCAGAAGAACTGGGCAGCTATCGACGCAGGCGCTAAGGGCATGCACAAGGTAGAGGTTCCGGAGAGCTGGAAGAACTGTGAAGACGAAGGCCTTGACTATGCAGTTGTAACCCAGGGAAGAAAGGATGTAGTTGACTTCGTTAACAATATCCAGACAAAGGTAAGTGCTCAGGAAGGAAACTCCCTGCCTGTATCCGCATTTACAGAGTATGCAGATGGTTCCACACCATCCGGTTCCTCCGCATATGAGAAGCGCGGTATCGCTGTTAAGGTTCCTGTATGGAATCCGGACAACTGTATCCAGTGTAACTTCTGTGCATATGTATGTCCTCACGCTGTTATCCGTCCGGTTGCCATGACTGCTGACGAGGCTGCAAAGGCACCTGCAGACATGAAGATGAAGGATATGACAGGCATGGCCGGCTATAAGTTTGCCATCTCTGTTTCCGCTCTGGATTGTACCGGATGCGGTTCCTGTGCAAATGTATGCCCAGGCATGAAGGGCAACAAGGCTCTGGTTATGGAAAGCCTTGAGGCTAACCTTGGGGAGCAGGCTATCTTTGACTTTGGTCAGTCCCTGCCTGTTAAGGAAGAGGTTCTGGCTAAGTTCAAAGAGAACACCGTTAAGGGCAGCCAGTTCAGACAGCCTCTGCTTGAATTCTCCGGCGCTTGTGCAGGATGCGGCGAGACTCCTTATGCAAAACTGATTACCCAGCTGTTTGGCGACAGAATGTACATTGCCAACGCAACAGGATGTTCCTCCATCTGGGGCAACTCCTCACCATCCACACCTTACACCGTAAATGCCAAGGGACAGGGTCCTGCATGGGACAACTCCCTGTTTGAGGATAATGCTGAGTTTGGTTACGGTATGCTGCTGGCTCAGAACGCAATCAGAGACGGCTTAAAGGCTAAGGTTGAGAGCGTAATGGCCAACGAGAAGGCTACTGACGAGATGAAGGCAGCCTGCAAGGAGTGGCTTGATACATTTGGCACCGGCGCTCTGAACGGCACTGCTACCGATAAGCTGGTTGCAGTTCTGGACGGCGTTGACTGCGATGTCTGCAGAGACATTGTTAAGAATAAAGATTTCCTGGCTAAGAAGTCACAGTGGGTATTCGGCGGTGACGGATGGGCTTACGATATCGGCTTCGGCGGTGTAGACCACGTGCTGGCATCCGGTAAGGACATCAACATCATGGTATATGATACCGAGGTTTACTCCAATACAGGCGGCCAGTCCTCCAAGGCTACCAAGACAGGTGCTGTTGCACAGTTCGCTGCAGGCGGCAAGGACGTTAAGAAGAAAGATCTTGCAAGCATTGCCATGAGCTATGGCTATGTGTATGTTGCACAGATTTGTATGGGCGCTGATATGGCTCAGACTGTTAAGGCAATTGCAGAGGCAGAGGCTTATCCGGGACCATCCCTGATTATTGCATACGCTCCATGTATCAACCATGGTATCAAGAAGGGTATGGACAAGGCTCAGACAGAGGAGAAGCTGGCTGTAGAGTGCGGTTACTGGAACAACTTCCGTTACAACCCGGCAGCTGAGAAGAAGTTCTCCCTGGATTCCAAGGCTCCTAAGCTTGAGACCTATCAGGACTTCTTAAAGGGCGAGGTTCGTTACATGTCCCTGGCTATGAAGAATCCTGAGAGAGCAGCCGAGCTGTTCGCACGTAACGAGGCAGAGGCTAAGGAGCGTTACGCTTACTTAGAGAAGCTGGTTACACTGTACGGCAACGACTAATCTTACGTCAGATTTGAATATGTTATAAATGATGGACCCCGGAGGGCTTAGGCTCTCCGGGGTTTTATGTGTGTATTTGCAACAGTTTGGACCGTGCTGCGAATATTCTATTTCCAGAAGGGGATAATACAGGAAGAAAGGATGTGTGATACCAGTATGTTAGAAGAGAAGGCAATGGTTCAATTTCTGAACCGATTTACCGATTATCCCTTTCTGGTAAAATGGAAGGATCACGAAGACCGGGTAGGTCACGGCAACCCTATGTTTGCCGTTGACATCAGGGAAACCATACCGGTGAAGAAGCTGATGGACAGCACCTCCCTGGCCTTGGGAGAAGCCTATATGAAGGGCAAGCTGGAGGTGGAGGGGAGTCTGTATGAGGCCCTGGACCATTTCCTGGGGCAGATGGACCGTTTTTCCGTCAACCGCCTGCATCTGAGAAAGCTCCTTCATCCCTCTAATTCCAGAAAAAACCAGAAGATGGAGGTGTCCTCCCACTACGATATCGGCAATGATTTTTACAGGCTTTGGCTGGACGAAACCATGAACTACTCCTGCGGTTATTTTAAGACAGAAAATGATACCCTCTATGAGGCCCAGGTGAATAAAACAGATTATATTCTGAAGAAGCTGGCGCTGGAAGAGGGCATGAGCCTTCTGGATGTGGGCTGCGGATGGGGATTTCTCTTAATCAGGGCGGCCAGGGAATACGGAGCAAGGGGAACCGGCATTACCCTCAGTACGGAGCAGTATGACGGCTTTAAAAAGCGCATTGAGGAGGAAGGGCTGGAACATCTGCTGGATGTCCGGCTCATGGACTACAGGGATTTACCCCAAAGCGGCATGAAATTTGACCGTGTGGTCAGCGTGGGCATGGTGGAGCATGTGGGAAGGGAAAATTACGGCAGGTTCATGGACTGTGTGGACAAGGTGCTGAATCCGGGCGGCGTATTCCTGCTCCATTTTATCAGCAGCCAGAAGGAGCACGCAGGGGATCCATGGATAAAGAAATATATATTTCCGGGCGGGGTCATTCCAAGTCTCAGGGAAATTATATCCCTGATGGCGGAACATGACTTTCATATTTTGGATGTGGAGAACCTGAGAAACCATTACAACAAGACATTGCTGTGCTGGGAAAGGAATTTCAAGGAACATGAAAAGGAGATAAAGGACATGTTCGACGAGGAATTTGTCCGCATGTGGGATTTGTATTTGTGCTCCTGCGCGGCAACATTCCACAATGGAGTCATTGACCTTCATCAGATACTGGTGAGCAAGGGTGTAAACAATGAACTGCCTATGGTGCGGTGGTATTAAGCAAAAAATGCGGCCTGGAGCGTGGAGACGGAGGAAACAGTCCTCCGGCACGCTCCATGGCTTTATGCAGGTATTATTTCAAACGTTATTTCGGATGCTGTCTCAGGCATGATTCCATAACATTATCTGCACATTAACCGAACTGTGTTTTACGGGATGGTTTTATGGAGTTAAATCTGGTATAATCTAGGATTATAAAGCTGGCTCCATGAGGAACTGTCTGTTTTGGGGGATGAAGCGGAGAATGGATATAACCATGGTGTGATTGATAAAGGAGTGAGGGCGGATGGAGACAAAGAGCGATTTAATTACATATTGTCTTACCTATAAAGATGTATATGAGGACTATCCCTTCAGGGACCATGAATGGACTGTCATACGCCACCGGGGCAATAAGCGGGTATTTGCCTGGATATACCGGCGGGAGGGACAGGTCTGCATTAATCTGAAATGCGCGCCTGAATGGATTGAATTTTGGCGCAAGGCCTATTCCGGTGTGCGGCCAGGGTATCATTTGAATAAAAAGCACTGGAATACGGTGGTTTTGGATGGGAGTGTCCCGGATGAGGATATCAAACGGATGATAGGTGAAAGCTATGATTTGACAGGAGATTGCAGTAAAAAGAGATAAGTCCTTGCATGAACGGGCAGCTTCCGGTATGGTATTTAATCCAAAGGGAGAACAAAATAATACAGGACAGGGGAATAAGGATGAACAGACAGAATGAACACACGGGAATCGGACCTGGCACAATTGTCAGACATTTTAAGAGGGAAACATTATCGGCAGAGGAAAAAAAGACGAACCGATATCTCTATGTGGTCAGGGACATGGCCCATCATACGGAGACAGGAGAGCTCCTGGTTATCTATCAGGCTCTGTACGGGGAGTTTGGAACCTTTGCCAGGCCGGCTGAAATGTTTTTTTCTGAGGTGGACAGGGCAAAGTATCCGGAAATCAGACAGCGTATGAGATTTGAAGCTGTGAGCAGTTAGAGAGGTGCCGGATTCAGCGGGAGCCTTGCCTGCTGATGAAATAGGGTCAGATGCAGCCGCAGCGGGGCAGAGAACGCGGGACCTGTGAGAGTCAGAAAGGCAGATAAGGAAAATACAGGGAAAACCAAAAAATGGGGGTATCGTCATCATGGCGGTACTCCCATTTGGATGGTGAGGGATTCGTTATACATTAGAAGTATCTGCATCAAAGGGCAGCAGGAATTCCGGTATGCCGCTGGAATAAGGGGCAATATCATACTGTTGGTAGTAAATGACGATCCCGCCTGGTGTCAAATAAAAATTCTCCGGATGGAAGGAATTGCGCAGGAGTTCCTGGTAGCTGTCAAAATAGGTACCGGGATTGGCTTTCAGCCTCTCTGCAATCTCAAACTGTATCCAATTCTGGATATCCTGGATATAAGACGGATTGTTTTGATAAAAGTCGCTGAGCGTCATTTTTCTGCCGGATTGGGCATCCCAGGTCTCAGATGTCCGCAGGGTGGATCCGTGAGCTCCGCCTGTAAAGGTATACTGTTCCGAAAAAAGACTGAAAATACAGTCCTGGTTATATGTCACCACATAGCTTATATTAAATTCATATGGAAAAAATGGAAAATTGCGGACGCGGCTGTAATTTGCCTCCTCGGCCGCCTGGGGATATAATACGCTGCGGCAGTACCTTGCTTTTTCATTTGCCTGTGTGACATAGTATTGGTTTATGGCCTGTATCGCTTCCTGATTGCAGGAAGCGTTCAATTGTGGGTAACGAATCTGGCAGTTAAGCACAACGGTGTCCTGGTAATCCATCTGGTCTGTCAGAATATGCTGGGTTATGGTTTGCATAAAAGCCTCTTATGATATGTTTTTACAATATATGTGCATGGTTGGCCATGTATGATTGATTCATGGTTTAACTGGGACATTCCTGCAAGCGATGAGTGCTGTATTATGTCTTGACACGAACATATGTTTGTGATATCATATAATATATAAAAGAACATATGTTCTTTTCGGCGGATTCAAGAAGATAAACTCACTATACAGAGTCTGTTGAGTCTACCAGGCCGGAACTTATAAAAACCTATATAAGACAGGAGGCAGCCACATGAAAATCACAAAGGACAATCTGAATGAAGTTTTATTTGAGAACCATGATGCCAGACTTTTGATTGCGGACGTTGTGACCCATACCAGCGCTAACCTCTATTATTATCATGATATAGAAATAACGGTTCAGAAGGCGCTGGATATCTGGCATAAGGCCCAGGCCGCAGACGGGGAAGAGAACGGGTTTTACAGCGTGTCCTTCCTGGATTTTTCAAAGGAATCTGCGCCGCTGCCGTCAGGATTACAGCATGCATTTACGTAGCAGTATTCTCAAAGAGGGTATTCCTGAGGCGCGGATTTTGAAGGTGAATGCGCCGTAGGGCATGGCACCGCAGGGCATGGCGCCGCAGGCCGGCAGCTGCCGCAGGAGCCAATGAGGGTTAAGCAAATCCCCGGCATCATGATTAAACAGGCAGGAGGTATACGAATGGAGGAGTGTTGCGGAATCAACATAGAACAGGAGATGACCATTGAAAATTTATATTGTTTCATAAGGGCATCCCTGCAGGCATTGCAGAGCACCGGTGGGTATGGGGAGGCGGATTTTGTATGTCCGCTATGTGGAAAAAAGGCTCATATAAAGCGCCTGAAGGGCGAGCTTTATAATACAGGAGAGATTGGCTGCCGGTGCGGGTACTCGTTTCGCTTTTAACCATAATCAAATTTCTAAATAATTCTTACCTGTGTGCACATATCTTTTGCAAACAGGTCCTAATTGGTTTGCTTTCATCCACCAGTCCTGCTATAATGGCATAAATGATACTGAAAAAGGAGTATTGTATGACCTTAGGACAAATAAAAGAAAGGCTGCAGTCCAGTGAATATGATTTCTTAAGGACGGATGAACACCTGGGCCATCACATCATCCTATTGACATTGGGAGGAAGCCATGCCTATGGAACCAGCATGGAAACCAGCGATCTGGATATTCGCGGATGTGCCCTGAACAGCAAGAGGGAAATTCTGATTCATGAGGATTTTGGGCAGGTAACGGATCCGCACACCGATACCACTATCTATGCATTCCGCAAGCTGATTCCACTGCTGACCAATTGTAATCCAAATACCATAGAAATGCTGGGCGGCAGAGAAGACCATTATTTGCATATAGCACCAGTGGGCAGGGAGCTGTTAGACCATGCCCACTTATTCTTATCCCAGAGAGCGGTTTATTCCTTTGGAGGATATGCAAACCAGCAGCTGCGCAGACTGGATAACAAGGCGGCCCGGCTTGTGGAACAGACGGATAATGAGAGACATATACTGAAAACCATAGAACATGCTTCCTTTGACTGGAAGAACCGGTATTTTTATATGCCTGGGGACAGTGTTAAGCTGTATATTGGAAAAGCTCTTAAGGAAGAATATGATAGTGAGATATTTATGGACATTACCCTGAGGCATTATCCGCTCAGGGATTATAAATGCCTGTGGTCAGAGATGCAGAGCATTGTAAAATCATATGCCAAGGTGGGAAAGAGAAACCAGAATGCCATAGAGCATGGTAAACTGGGTAAGCATATGATGCATCTGATCCGCCTGTACATGATGTGCCTGGATATTCTGGAAAAGGAACAGATTGTGACTTACCGTGAAAAGGAACACGACCTTCTTATGGATATCAGAAATGGCCGGTATCTGGATGAGAACCGGCAGCCTGTTCCGGAATTTTTTGAGATGGTAGATGAATATGAAAAGCGTCTGGATTATGCCCGGAAGAACACATCGCTGCCGGAAGAACCGGATATCAGGAAGATCAATGACTTTGCAGCCAGTGTAAATGAGAGGGTGGTAAAAGGTGAATTGTAATCATGATATACCAATATCCGCGGCCTGCATTATAAGGGAATTGGAATTAAGAGGATGGGAGTTTACACAAGGCCAGAACCTGGAAATGGACAACTGGCAGCATATCCTGTTTACTGTGGTTCCCGAATTAAAGACCATGTGCGGGTTTCAACAGAATAATCCTTATCATGTCTACGATGTGTGGCAGCATACCGCAGCGGCCCTCAGAGCGGCAGGAGATGATCCTGTTGTGGCATTGACCATACTGTTTCATGATATCGGAAAACCGGAATGCTATACTGAGGATGAGGACGGCAGAGGGCATTTCTATGGACATGGCCCTGTAAGCGCCAGGATTACGAATCAGGTAATGAAACGGCTGAAATTCGATGAAGAAACCATTGATACGGTGGTAGAGCTGGTAAGATACCACGACTCTGACCTTCACGAAAAGAGACGAAGCATCAGAACATGGCTGGACCGTCTGGGAGAAAAACAGTTCCGGCGGCTGCTGGAGGTACGCCGGTGTGATGTAAGCGGCCAGAATCCTGCCTGTCTGGCAGAACGGCTGGCCAGAATCCACCGTTTGGAAGCCCTTCTGGATGAGGTGGTGGAGCAGACCGGGCAGTTTCACATTAAGGATTTGGATATTAATGGAAGTGATTTGATACAGATTGGTTATACACCGGGAAGCTCCATTGGAAGCACCCTGTCTAAGCTGGCGGACCAGGTGGTAGAAGGAGTCATGGAGAACAAAAGGGATATATTATTGCGGGAAGCAGGCCGGTGGCTGATACGCGAATAGGCCGGGCCGTCACATGGTGGCGGCCTTTTTTCCATTCATTACCTTAAATATGTTTGGATTACTAATTTTGGGACAGAATATAATAGAGAACCATTACCATGGGCAGTTGGCAAGTAACCGGCTCAAGCAGTTCAAACATTTTAAGGAGTAAATATGAAACGAATCGTTATATTGGGGGCCATGGCTCTGACCTTATCACTGGCAGTGCCCATGACAGTGCAGGCAGAGGAAAACGGGACAGATATGGTACTCGCCGCCAAGAGTGTGGCGGGTGAATTCAAAACCGCTCTTCAGGAGGCAGCCCATAAGACAATTAAGTTTGCTAACCAGGATGGAATCAATATTTATAAGGAACCCAGCACAGGGGCAGTGGTTTTGGACCAGGCATTTCTGAACACATCCTTTGAGGTTTTGGGTGAATACGGTGATTGGTCCATGATAACAACAGAGGCAGGACATGCATATATAGAAACAAAATATCTCTCAGGCATTGAGATACGGCGCCCTTCTTATTCAGAAGAGGACCTTTATATTCTGGCTCATGTAATCTGCGGAGAGGCGCAGAACTGTCCGGATGATGAGCAGCTTTTGGTGGGCTCAGTGGTGTTGAACCGGGTGAATCATGGCCGGTTTCCCAACACCATCAAAGGCGTGGTATTTGCACCAGGGCAGTACTCCTGCACCAGAGACGGAAATTATTACCGCGAGCCCACAGCAAGCAATTGGGCCAATGCAAAGTGGCTTCTGGAAAATGGGAGCATCCTGCCGGGCAATGTGGTCTGGCAGTCAGGAGGCAGACAGGGCAGGGGAGAATATCTGAGGACCAGATATCACAGTTATTGTTATTGATGGCAGAAGAAACAGTACAACATCATCTTTGTATTTACAGCAGATAATTGGGGGCCGGCACGGCGTGGGCCGCGCCGGCATTTGACTTAGGTCACAATACGGGTCATGGTGAATTTTCCGGGAGCTGTCTGCAGTACGGCAAATTGACTGTAGGATGTCCCGGAAGATTCATAGGGAGTTGCTTTGGCATCCTGGCCTGGGGTGTGGACAGTAGCCGACACTTCTGTAAGAAGGCAGACCCCTCGGCTGCCGGCGGTCCAGCTCCCCCATGGAGCTATCTCATAGTTATCATCAGAACAAAAGGCAGAGGCATATTTCACCTTCCCTTTCACACTGAAATTCGTAGAGTTGACAATATGAACTTTTGGATAAGCCATATAATACACATCCTTTCCAGATTTATTTATAGAAGCTTGTCTGGCTTCTAACGTATAATATGCTGGCAGAGAAAATGTGTGAAAATGCCGTTAATAAGGGGATAAAGGGAAAAAATAGTATTCTTTGGATGTTTCAGGTGAAAGATAAGTGGCAAATGTCTGAATATGAGAGGAGCCGGCATGAAGGAACCATGCCGGCTAAGTATGAGAGAAATCTATATCAAAAGGAGTAATTCCTTGTTATGGATAAGAGTATACATGGAAATTGTGACAAAAGTTTGAGCAGGAGCTAAATTAAGAATAAAATTCCTTAAGGATTAAACGTGGGAAAGATGAGTTTTTATTTACGAATTTTCAATAAGTATGAATAATTGGAAAAATAGTACTTGATTTTCCTGCGGATTTATGGTATTATCTACGAGTGTCGGGGCATTAGCGCAGCTGGGAGCGCGCCACACTGGCAGTGTGGAGGTCACGGGTTCGAATCCCGTATGCTCCATTGTAGAGAGTACATGGAATAGAGATTTTTCTGTATATACTAATTATGAAACTTGCGAATGGCTTAGGCCATTCGCATTTGTTGTTTATGGGAAGATGTATAGATTTGCGCTCTGTGAGGCAGCACCATTGATTATTTGGCATGGGAAGTTACAACACGGCTGGGGGAGATTTACAACCATACTCCCCAGTCGCCATAGTTAAATGTGCCGCTGCCATGATGAAGTTTTCCGTCTGCTTCAAGCTGCTCAAATGCTTTTCGCATACGAAATAAGATTTCCGGCTGTATATCCAGTGAATGATGGGCAGGAAATACTTTCTTTACCGGCAGGGAAGAAATCTTTTTTAGTGAATTAAGATATGTCTCCGGGTCGGTAGATGGATAATAGGCAAAGAGTATATCCTTGTATACCAAATCGCCTGTAAATAAATACCCTGTATCTTTCTCCCAAAAACACAAATGCCCAGGTGAATGTCCCGGCGTATGAAACACTTCAACCTGCCTCCCGCCAAGGTCAATTATATCATGATCAGTCAGAACCTTTGACGGCACCCCCTGAAAAAACTCATAATCGTTTACATCAAAGCCGTCAGGTAAATTGCAGCGGTCAGCAACCATCTCTTTAATTGTTTCTATGGATAAAGGGAACTTGCCATTCAGCCAGTCCAATTCTTCAGCATGAGCGTAAAAATCCGGAAAATATTTGTGTCCTCCAATATGATCCCAATGAATATGCGTTGCAACTGCCGTAATGGGCTTGTCCGTGAGTTTTACGACCTCATCAAATATGTTTGAAATACCAAGTCCTGTGTCAATAAGCAAGCTTCGTTCCCTTCCGTTCAGCAAATAGCAGTGCGTTTCCTCCCAATGCCGGTATTCACTGATAATGTAGGTATTTGAGTCTGTTTTATCTATTGTAAACCAGTTGTCCATTGTTTTATATCCTCCGCTTTGCCGGTTTGCTTCATTGTCTAAACCATCAGATTTAATTTTAAATAAAGGAAACTAGACCTCTAATGCCAGTTCAACGGCCTGTTTTGCGTGTATCACGGTGGTATCAAAAACAGGCAGTGAAGAATCGGTCTGATGTATAAGAAGCCCGATTTCAGTACAGCCAAGGATAACACCATGGGCTCCCTTTGCCTTTAAATTATCAATGACTACCTGGAATTCTCTGCGGGATTCTTCCCTGATATTACCTACGCAGAGTTCATGGAAGATAATATCATTCACAATATCAATATCCGCGGCATCCGGGGTGATAACGTCTATACCTCTGTCAATTAACCTCTGCTTATAAAAATCCTGTGTCATCGTATATTTTGTGCCCAACAAGCCCACTTTCCGAATCTGACATGCCAGAAGCTCTTGTGCGGCGGCATCCGCTATATGTATAATCGGAATCTGTATCATGGATTCGATTTGAGGAACTACCTTGTGCATTGTATTTGTGCAGATCAGAATGAAGTCCGCACCTGCAGCTTCTAAGCTTTTAGCTGCCGTTCCCAGTATGTCACCACTCTTTTTCCAGTCACCGTCAGACTGACATTTTTCGATCTCGTCAAATTCCACACTGTAAAGAATAACCTTTGCAGAATGAAGTCCGCCAAGCCGTCTTTTAACTTCCTCATTTATAATCTGGTAGTATGAAACTGTACTTTCCCAACTCATTCCGCCAATCAGCCCAATTGTTTTCACTTTTTGACCTCCTCTGTTTCCGATTTGATTTAGTAAATTATATCACACATTCATTTGCTATGGAACGACGACTTGGGAGTGCATCAAGGAAAACAATTGTAATGCACTGACGGAAGAAGGCCGCTGAGAAGGCCGCTGAGAAGACAGCTAAGAAGGCCGCTAAGAAAACAGCTAAGAAAAATGTAATAGATTCTTCAGCATATGGTATTTGACATTCATCATACAGCATGCTATAATCAGTTCCAATAAAAGGGAGTAGCGAACCACCAGAAGGTGGATTTTAAATCGTCATCTCGGTGCCGGAGGCACCCGTATAAAATGAAATGTGCAAGACTTTTATTGTGGCAGGGAGCCAGCCACCATAAAGGTCTTTTTTTCTCTGATGCAAAGCTGGCGGTAATACCTGCCTCGCACAACAGCAAGGTATTGTTTATCGCAGAAAGGAGAAAAGAATGGAGAGAAAAAGCAGACAACAGGAAATCAGTGAGGCATTAATGGCAGCAGATATGGCTTCCATGAGCCTGCAAAAGGCGGAGGAACTGCTGCAGAAGGCAAGCAGTTGGGGAATCTGGGATATGCTGGGCGGCGGATTTTTCAGCACCATGTTTAAGCATAACCGGATGGATGAGGCCCAGGCAGCCATGAATGAGGCAAGGGGACATCTGCGCAGATTAAAGAGAGAATTGCTGGATGTAAACCTGACCGGGGATTTAAAGATGGATGTGGGAAGTTTTCTGACCTTTGCCGATTACTTTTTTGACGGTGTCATAGCTGACTGGATGGTGCAGTCTAAAATAGGGGATGCTCTGAACCAGGTCAGGGAAGCCAGACGTCAGGTGAGCGGTATCAGGAAACGTCTCCAGGAGATGAGGCAGACACTGGAAACAGAACAGGAAGGTAGGTAAGGTATATGGGATGTCTTGGAAATGTATTATGGTTTATATTCGGCGGATGTATAAGCGGCTTATCCTGGCTCCTGACAGGCTGCCTGTGGTGCATAACGATCATAGGAATACCGGTGGGACTGCAGTGTTTTAAGTTTGCGGGCCTGAGTTTCTTTCCCTTTGGAAAGGAAGTGGTCTACGGCGGGGGAGCGGCGTCCCTGCTTCTGAATATTATCTGGCTGTTGGTTTCCGGTTTGCCCCTGGCCATTGAGTCAGCCATCATCGGAGTACTGCTTTGTATTACCATCGTGGGCATACCTTTTGGGCTGCAGCAGTTCAAGCTGGCGAAACTGGCCCTGATGCCCTTCGGAAGCCAGATTGTCTGAGATTTGGCATGAAAACAGACCGGGGTAATGTGGCACAGTGCAGTTATTTTATGATAATGGAGGACAGAATGCCGCGGTTTTGATATACTAATACACAAGAGATAACAGGGAAGCAGACGCAGCTGTCAATACCCGCTTTGCAGGGCGTACTGGGAGTCTGCGTCTGTTGTGCTTCCGCTGCAATCAGTATAATCACAGCAAATGAAAGTGAAGGGATGGATATGTCATCAGGAAAGATTACCATGGATGATATTGCCAATATGGCAGGGGTTACCAAGAGTACGGTGTCCAGATATTTTAACGGAGGCAGTGTAAGAGAGTCCACCAGGGAACGGATACAGGAAATCATAAGGGAGTATAATTATGAACCCAATACATTTGCCAGGTTAAAGGCCAAGGAAAGCAATGTGATTGGAGTGGTCCTTCCCACCCTGAATTCAAAAGTGTCCAGCCGTGTGGTGACCAGTATCGGACGCTACCTGAGGGAACAGGGGTATGAAACGCTGATTAAGGATTCGGACCACAGTGTGGACCTGGAGCTTAAGAATATTCAGAGACTGATTACGCTGAAGGTGGACGGCATCATACTGAGCGCCATTACCATAACAGAGGCGCACCGTAAGCTGATACAGGGAAGCCCTGTGCCTGTGGTGGTGTTGGCACAGGACTATGACGGGGGAATTTCCATTGTCCACGATGATTACGGGGCAGGAAAGGCCATGGGAGTCCGTGTGGCAAAGGCCCGTCCGGCCCGGGTTGGGTATATGGGAGTGTCTGCCCTGGATGTGGCCGTGGGTATCAACCGCAAGCAGGGCGTGATGGACGGCCTGAAAGAATGGGGCATTAAGGATGTGGTCACGGCTGCCGGGGATTACAGCTATGCCAGCGGAATCCGCATGGCTGAGGAAATGATGGACCAGGGTCCGGTAGATGCAATCATATGTGCCACGGACCGCCTGGCTTTTGGCGCGTACCATGTTTTGGGGGAGAGAGGATTAAGGATTCCCGAGGATGTTTCCGTGGCAGGATTTGGCGGATATGATGAAAGCACTCTGTTAAAGCCGGACCTGACCACCCTGCGTTTTGATTCCTATGGTCTGGGTTATCTGGGGGCTGAAACCATACTTAAGATGATACATCGGGAACCGGTGCCAAAAAAGCAGATAGTGGATTACACAATGATAGAAGGTCACAGCGTCAAAGAACAAAGTGATTTTTAAGCATGCAGGGAGAAATAGAAGAAGATATGTGAAAAGTGCACAAATTCAGAGACGATTTTTTTTACGCTCAAAAATGGAACCGGTGTCAATAAAACATTGACATTAAGGGCTGAATGCCCTATTATATAGTTGTGGAACCGATACCAAAAAGCAAAGGGAAATCATAGTAAGAAGAGGGGAAGGAATATGATGGATTATGCAAAGACGGCAAGTCTGGTCATCAAGTACGTAGGCGGAAAAAACAATATTAAGTCAGTTACCCATTGTGCCACCAGACTTCGTTTTCAGCTCAGGGATAACGGGCTGCGAAACGAGGAGGCAATCAGTGACCTGGAAGGGGTAAAGGGAGTGTTTCTCACACAATCCCAGTTCCAGATCATATTTGGTTCCGGTATTGTGAATATGGTCTGCGATGAAGTACAGAAGCAGCTGGGAACATTGGAGGAAAAGCCGGAGGAAAAAGAAGAGGGGAAGGGAAATGTGGTCCAGCGTTTCATCAAGATGCTCAGTGACATTTTCGTGCCCATCATTCCCGCTATTGTGGCAGGCGGTCTTCTTATGGGACTTAACAACCTTCTGACGTCCCCGCTTGTAAACGGGCAGTCAATGATTGAGCTGTACCCCATGTGGCAGGGACTGGCTTCGGCCATCAACACCTTTGCAAACGCACCCTTTACCTTTCTGCCGGTACTGATTGGATTCAGCGCAACCAGAAAGTTTGGAGGAAATGCGTTTTTAGGGGCGGCCATGGGCATGATTATGGTCCATCCGGATTTACTGAACGCATACCAGATTGGTCTGGCACAGCCTCCTGTATGGGACATCTTTGGTTTTCAGATAGCTGCCATCGGATATCAGGGAACTGTTCTTCCTGTTCTGGCTGTCTCCTGGATTCTGGCCAATATCGAGAAACGGCTTCACAAGGTTACGCCGTCCTGGCTGGATAATCTGACAACCCCACTTTTATCCATCCTGGTAACTTCTTTCCTGACCTTTATCTGCGTGGGACCTGCGCTGAGGGAAGCCGGCAATCTGCTGGCCTCAGGCATCACATGGCTCTATAATACTCTGGGACCTGTGGGCGGAGCACTCTTTGGATTTGCATATGCTCCTATTACCATGACCGGCATGCACCACAGCTTTATTGCCATTGAGACACAGCTGCTGGCCGACAGCGCCCATACAGGCGGAAGCTTCATTTTCTCAACAGCCAGCATGAACAATGTGGCCCAGGGCGCCGCGGTCCTGGCAGTGCTTCTTATGACAAAGAATGACAAGATGAAGTCCATCTGCTCTGCATCCGGTATTTCTGCCTTGTTAGGCATTACGGAACCAGCCATGTTTGGTGTGACATTGAAACTGAAGTATCCATTCTATGCAGCCATGGCCGGATCGGCGGCAGGAAGCGCTTATCTGGCAGCCACCAAGACACTGGCTCAGGCATTGGGCGCGGCAGGACTTCCGGGCTTTATCTCCATGAAGCCTGACCACTATATGAATTTTGCCATTGGAATCATTTTGTCCATGGGCGTTTCCTTTGCCCTTACCATGGTGTTCTGGAAAAAGTTTGCTCTTGGCAGGGAGGACGGCCCGGAGAAAAAGGATGCAGGCAGGGCTGAGGGAACGGAAACAGCCTCGGACGTGGAAATATCCCGAAAAATCGAAATGCCACAGGTAATAGAGCAGTCCCGGGAAATCATCACTGAACTTTATGTCCCCATGAAAGGGCAGGTCCTGGATGTGGGACAGTCCGCAGATGAGGTTTTTGCATCCAAGGCCCTGGGGGACGGCGTGGCCATCAATCCGGCTGAGGGCATGGTATGTGCGCCGTGCGACGGCACCATAAGCCTGCTGTTTCCGACAAAGCATGCGGTGGGAATTACATCTGAGACAGGCGTGGAAGTGCTCATTCATATCGGAATCAATACAGTACAGCTGGATGGGCAGGGATTTGAGGCCTTTGTGGCACAGGGGGATAAGGTAAAGAAGGGCCATAAGCTTATTGCCGCTGACCTGGATTTGATTCGGGAAAAGGGAATGAATCCGCAGACTATGATGATTCTGCCTGAGGGCGGAAATCTGGATGTGACCGTATATCCTGGCGGACAGGCGGACAGCGGGGACCTGGCGGTGAAAGCGGTTAAGACAGTTAAGACGGCATAAACATGCTGCGCAGGTAGGGAGAAAGCCGCCTGAAGAAAGCAGTGGTGAGAAGAATGCCGCCTGAAGAAAGCAGTGGTGAGGAGGAAGCAGCTTGAAGAAATATGAGAAGGTCCTCAGGGAGGACTATGAAGCATGGTACCGGGACAACCGGGATTACAGGGAAAGGGTCAGGGCGGATGAAAGCCGCCTGGCCTACCACCTGATGCCGGAAACCGGCTGGCTGAACGACCCCAATGGGCTCTGCCAGTTTCAGGGACTGTACCATATTTATTATCAGTATACACCCTTTGAGCCCACAGGGGAGATTAAGCTCTGGGGTCACTATACCACACGGGATTTCATTCACTATAAACAGGAGGAGCCGGCGCTTTTTCCGGACCAGGACCTGGATGCCCATGGCGTATATTCCGGTTCTGCTTATGTGGAGGATAAGACCATCCATTATTTTTACACAGGCAATGTAAAGCTGTTTGACAGGGATGATTACGATTATATTATGAGCGGCCGGGTGAGCAATACCATTCATGTTACAAGCAGGGACGGATATCATTTTTCTGCCAAGGAACTGGTCATGAACCACAAGGATTATCCGGCTGACATGAGCTGTCACATAAGGGACCCCAAGGTCTTTAAAAAAGGGGAGTATTACTATATGGTACTGGGGGCCAGGGATGCCCTGAGCAAGGGAATGGTCCTTGTGTACCGGTCAATGGATTTAACAAATTGGGAGTATTTTAATAGAATTACGACGGAACAAACATTTGGCTATATGTGGGAATGCCCTGATTTGTTCTGTCTGGACGGCCAGCTCTGCCTGGTCTGCTGCCCCCAGGGGGTGAAGCCCATGGGAACAGAGTATCAGAATGTGCATCAGTGCACGGTCTTTTGTCTGGACTATGATTTTAGGGAAAATACCATCAGGCTGAATTCGCAGTTTCCCGGAATGGTGGACCGGGGCTTTGATTTTTATGCGCCTCAGACCTTTCTGGACGAGCAGGGGCGGCGCATTCTCATAGGCTGGATGGGAATACCGGACGCAGAATATACCAATCCGACGGTAAAAGCCGGATGGCAGCATGCCCTTACTATGCCGCGCCTCCTTCATATGAGGGAAGGACGTCTTTTACAGCAGCCTCTGGAGGAAATGAAGGAGCTTCGCCGGGACAGAAGGGATTATGATTTTTGGGAGCTTGGGAAGGGTGTGGAAACAGGACTTGTGTTCGAGGCGTGTTTATCCATGGAGTCCTGCAGTGATATGTGCCTGGCCATCAGGGATGATGTCACATTGTCCTATCAAAATGGCCTGCTGACCCTGGACATGGGAAACAGCGGAAGCGGCAGGACAAGACGCAGTGTTTTACTGGAACAGCTTACGGACCTGCGCATATTTTCAGACACCACTTCGCTGGAAATATTTGTAAATGATGGACTGGAGGTCTTTACCACAAGGGTGTACGGTGACCGTCCTGGTATGCGGATAAAAGGGAAGTGCTGCGGAACTGTAAGTGTCTATGAACTCAGCGGTTTTATATATGAATAAGAAAGAGTTTGTTAAATGAATTTTTAAGTCTGCCCGGGGTGCCTGCGGGCAGGCTTTTTTTGATAAGGACTTCTTTGGGCGGAAGGAGTAATTTACGAATAAAAAAATGAGGCATGTAATATAAAAATATGGTATTCTGTAGATACACAGAACGAACAGATTCATGGCTTTTAAAGGTACAAAGGCGTTAAGCTCATAAATGAGCCGAAAGTACAAACAGGTTAAAAGGAGCTGCAATATGAGAAAAAAGAAATACATTTTATATTTTGCCGCCGCCGCGGCTGCGGCAAGCCTTGGCCTTGGCGCGTGCTCGCCCGGCACAGGTGCGCAGAAGGAGACGGCGACATCTGTGTCAGCAGGACAGCAGACCGCGGTGAGCGGGGTCACAGAGTCCGGAACAGAGTCTGAAACAGGGTATGAGAACGGGCATGAAACAGGGCATGAAACAAGGCATGAGACAGAGCTTGAAACAGAGGAAGGGACTGCATCGGAGCATACCACGGAGCATATCCCGGAGCAGGAAGCTGCAAAAGCCCCTGTTCTGCGTCTGAAGCTGCCGGATGACGTAACGGTATGCAGCAGCCCTGTTATAATTCAGAAGGATGAGCATACCGTACAGATTCAGTTTCATGATGAAAACACACAGTCTGATGCCATGGCCTGGGCTTCCCTGGAGGCAGGAGGCGGCCCCTCGGAATACTACGTCCTTGACGAGGAGGGGACTCTGCAGCAGGAGGTTTGGGCAGGAGAGAAACTGGTGAAAATGACAATCCAAAAAACAGTGGAAAATTCCGATATCCACGGTATACTGGTTTCCTGGGAGCATGAGGGTGTGTTCTATGAACTTTGGGAGGATGATGCCAGGGACAGTATGGATGCTGTGATAGAAATGGCTTCAGCCATTGCTGTTCGCAGCGCAGCGGTCCAAGGCAATTAGGCCTGGAGCAAATCATCTCCAAAAACCGGGTAAGGAGGAAGGAAAGTATGTGTCCCTTCTAAAGAAACTGGTCACTTTCAGAACGTTGGTAGGATATGATGTCATTGATGTCGCAGTCCAGAATGCGGCAGAGGTCATTGAGCGTTGTGGTGCTTAACGGCTTGTTTTTCCGGAGTCTGTCTATGGTGGAGCTTGACAGGTTATGATTATAGATTAAGGTATAGGTGGATTCATCAGAATTCTTGAGCGTGTTCCAAAAAGGTTCATATGTAATCACGGTGTATCCTCTTTTCTTACGTGTATATTATATAGATAGAAAAATAAGGTAATTTCAGTTTACCTAAAAAAATGGCTCATATCCCGGATATGCAGAATTTGCCTACAAAAAAGGTGAAAAATTCCATTTTAGCCGTAAGGGGAGAGGGGATGGACATATGTCAGGCGGACAAAATCCATTGCCCATTGCCCTTCATTTTCCTTAGAATCTATCTAAAGAACGCTGGAATCAGGTTGTTTTCCCCTTATGGAAAAAAATTCTAATTCAGTAAAATCCATTGAAATATAGGGCTTTTAAGGAAAATGTAAGACAGTGTAAGAGGAAAAGGACTTGCTTTTTTCATAAAAGTTTGTATAATGGGATAACGGAGTGAAATTAAGCATGTAATTTTCAGTTATCAGGCTTATGAATCCAGGAGGCAGAGTAGAATGAAAGTCAGGAAGGTACTGGGCGGCTTTGCGTGGGCCATGCTTGCGGCGATGCTGATTTTGGTAAATGCAATGGCGGCTAACGGGGATGATTTGTTTGACCAGACAGAGAATTCCAATGTATCAGCGGTGATTCAGTATCAGCGGTGATTCAGTGACGATGCAGTATTTATTGAGGTTCAGCAGTTATGAGGAGAGACCGGCGCAGATGCTGGTCTTTTTTGATGCGGTAAAACCAGGCCTTATTGTTTTTGACAAATCACGGGGTTGCTACAGCAAGTTTTGCAATGTATTGAACAAAAAGGGATATGGATTATTCACCCTCAGGGTGGTAATATTAAATCATGAAATCAACAAACACAGGAGGGAATGGTTATGCATTTATTAGACAGTGAACTGAGGAATAAGGAAGAGTGGGAAGCAGCAGAAATAGAACTTCCAAAATTTGACAGAGAAGCGATGAAGGCAGCTACCAGAGAGTGTCCGCAGTGGGTGCATTTCGGTGCAGGCAATATCTTCCGCGCATTTCCTGCAGCGTGTCAGCAGAAGCTGCTGAACGATGGTGTTGAAAAGACCGGAATCATCGTGGCAGAAGGTTATGACTATGAAATCATCAAAAAGGCATACAGGCCTCAGGATGACTTAAGCCTCCTGGTCACACTGAAAGCCAGTGGAACCATTGAGAAAACTGTGATTGGAAGCCTTGCCCAGTCCCTGACCGTGGATCGCCAGGATGCGGAGGACTGGAACTGTTTAAAGGATATTTTTGCCAGTAAAACCCTGCAGATGGTCAGCTTCACCATCACAGAAAAGGGCTACAGCATCACTTCGGCAGACGGGTCCTTCCGCCCGGACGTAAAGGCTGATTTTGAGGCTGGTCCGGAACAGGCAGACAGTTATATCGGTAAGCTCTCCGCCCTGTGTTACTGGAGATATACCCATGGCGCAGCTCCGTTGGCCCTGGTCAGCATGGATAACTGTTCCCACAACGGCGATAAGCTGTATGCGGCTGTGGACGCTTATGCAAAGGCATGGACAGAGAACGGAAAGGCTGACAGCGGATTCCTGGAGTATATTGAGAATCCGGCGCATGTTTCCTTCCCGTGGAGCATGATTGACAAAATCACCCCACGTCCGGCTGACAGCGTCAAGAAGATGCTGGAGGAGGCAGGCTTTACAGATACAGAGAGCATTGTCACCAGCAAGAACACATATGTGGCTCCTTTTGTCAATGCAGAGGAAGCGGAATACCTGGTGATTGAGGATGCGTTCCCCAACGGACGCCCCAGGCTGGAGCATGCAGGCGTCATGTTTACTACCAGGGATACCGTAGAAAAGGTGGAGCGCATGAAGGTGTGCACCTGCCTGAATCCCCTTCACACCACCCTGGCTGTATATGGCTGTCTCCTGGGCTACACCAAGATCAGCGAGGAGATGAAGGACGCAGACCTGGTGAAGCTGGTGGAAATCATCGGTTACAAAGAAGGTCTTCCTGTGGTTACGGATCCCGGCATTCTTTCTCCTAAGAAGTTTATTGACGAGGTATTGCAGATCCGCGTGCCCAATCCTTTTATGCCTGATACGCCACAGAGAATTGCCTGCGACACATCCCAGAAGCTGTCCATCCGTTTCGGTGAGACCATTAAGGAATACATGGCAAGGCCTGAGCTGGATGTGAAGTCCCTTAAGTTCATACCCATGGTTCAGGCAGGATGGTGCCGTTACCTGCTGGGGGTAGATGATGAGGGCAATACCTTTGCCGTAAGCCCGGACCCCATGTATGAGGGACTGGCTGAGAAGCTGCAGGGCGTAAAGGTAGGAGAGCCGTGCAATGTACACGAAGTGCTTCAGCCTGTTTTAAGCGATGCCAAGATATTCGGAGTGGACCTGTATGAGGCAGGGCTGGGCGAATATGTGGAGAGCATTTTCTCTGAGCTGATTGCAGGCAAGGGTGCTGTAAGGGCTGCCCTTCAGAAACATCTGGCAGAGGCTTAGACACATTTAAATCAAGAAAATACGAGAGAATATAAGAATCTATAAGAAACACGGTCCGGCCCCTGGCCGGCCCGGCACACGCCCGGACAAAGGCATACAGCCCCTGTCCGGGCGCTTTTTGATGTTGGGGAGATGTGAGTATTTACAAAAAGTGGGAGAAATTAATGAATTTGTAACAAAAAAGTCATATTTTATATACAAAACAGGGAGAATATGGTATTATAGTGGGAACGAACGGATGTTTAGGTCTGATTCACTGAACTTACAGGCATTTGCCTTTTTGATATAGATTAAGAATGGAAATGGGAATTTCCAGGAATCATAAGATAATTGGGAAAGACAGAGGTTACGTATGAAAAGGTGGATAGCAGCAGGCATATTAATCCTTGCAATGACAGGATGTTCCCGGTATGAACCGGCAAAGGAGATGACCAGAGCCCAGGAGGAGTCTGTGCAGTCTGAGGCATCAGGGGCCCAGAACGGGCAGGAGACCCAGGAGGCTGATTCCCAGGTCATTACCATTTCCACATATCCGCCCAGAAACCCGGTAAAGGTAAAGGGCATCTATGTATCCGCCTATGTAGCCGGTACCGGTGATATGATGGATAAGATCATTGAGGAGATCGACAGGACAGAGCTCAATGCAGTGGTCATTGATGTGAAGGATGACCAGGGAAGGATCACCTATGCCATGGATTCCCCTACGGTAAATGAGATAGGGGCCTGCCAGGTTTTTATCCAGGACATGCCTGCGCTTATGGCAAAGCTTAAGGAGCATGGAATCTATACCATAGCCAGGGTAGTGGCGTTCAGGGACCCCTATCTTGCAGAACAGAAGCCCGAGTGGAGCCTGCATGTGGCTGACGGCAAGATTTACCGGGATAATAAAGGCCTTGCATGGGTAAATCCTTATAAGAAGGAAGTCTGGGATTATCTGATTGAGGTGGGGAAAAAGGCAGGCGAAGCGGGATTTGATGAGATTCAGTTCGACTATATCCGGTTTGCCGTGGACAAGACCATGAATGATGTTGTTTTTGACGACGCGGATACCCAGGGACGCAATAAGACCCAGGCTATTACAGAATTCATAGGCTATGCCCATGATGAGCTGGCAAAGGAAGGACTCTTTGTGTCGGCCGATGTATTCGGCACCATTATGCGCAGCGAGGAGGATGCGGCTGCCGTGGGCCAGGAATATGAGGACATGGCGGAGCAGCTGGATTATATATGCCCCATGATTTATCCATCCCACTACGGGCCGGGAAATTTTGGAATAGAGTATCCGGATACCCAGCCGTATGATACAATATTAAATGCATTGAATGGTTCCAGGGAGCTTCTGGCCGCATCCGCAAAGGAGGATGCGCCGCAGGCCGTGGTAAGGCCGTGGCTTCAGGACTTTACTGCGTCCTATCTGGAACATTATATTAAATATGGCGATGAACAGGTGAGGCAGCAGATACAGGCTGTCTACGATGCAGGCTATGACCAGTGGATTCTCTGGGATGCAGGGGTCAGTTATCACTACGGCGGGCTGCTTACTCCGGAGGAAGCAGAGGAAGAGGACCAGCGTATATCCCAGTCCAGGGCGGCGCTGGAGACAGAGAGGGACGCTGCAGAGAACGTTCCGGCAGAGACAGTCCCGGCAGAGAACGTTCCGGTAGAGACTGTCCCGCCAGAGAACGTTCCTCCAGAGACTGTCCCGCCGGCAGGCGCAGCCCGGTAAAACGGCATGCCGGAAAACGAAAAAGCATCTGAATATAGGGCCATATGAAAAGGATGGTGACAGGTATTGTTTGATTTAGAGGAAGAACTGAAGAAACTCCCGGCCAGTCCGGGAGTTTATCTTATGCACAATGACAGGGATGAGATTATATATGTGGGCAAGGCCATCAGCCTTAAGAACCGGGTCAGGCAGTATTTCCAGAGCAGCAGGAATAAGACGGCCAAAATTGAACAGATGGTGTCCCATATTGCATGGTTTGAATATATCCTGACAGATTCCGAGCTGGAAGCCCTGGTGCTGGAGTGCAACCTGATTAAGGAGCACAGGCCGCGGTACAACACCATGTTAAAGGATGACAAAAGCTATCCTTATATCAAGGCAACCATGGGGGAGGATTTTCCCCGCCTTCTGTTTGCCAGGGACATGAAGAAGGACGGCAGAAGCCGTTACTTTGGTCCTTATACCAGCGCCGGGGCTGTAAAGGACACTCTGGATTTGATACACAAATTGTACCGGATCAGGACCTGCAACCGGAATCTGCCAAAGGATACGGGAAAGGAGCGGCCGTGTCTCAATTACCACATCAAGCAGTGCGACGCCCCGTGCCAGGGTTATATTTCCAGGGAGGAATACCAGTCCAACTTTAACCAGGCCCTGGACTTTTTGAACGGCAGATTCGACCCTCTCATAAAGAACCTCCAGGAAAAAATGCAGACTGCTTCGGACAATCTGGAGTTTGAGCGGGCTATTGAGTACCGGGAGCTGCTAAACAGCGTGAAGCAGGTGGCGCAGAAGCAGAAGATTACCAGCAGCGGCATGGAGGACCGGGACATCGTGGCCATGGCCAGGGATGAGAGAGACGCGGTGGTACAGGTGTTCTTTATCCGGGAGGGCAAGCTGATTGGCAGGGACCATTTTCATATATCGGCTGCCACGGCGGAAAATGAGGGCGAGATTCTGGACAGCTTTGTAAAGCAGTTCTATGCAGGCACACCATTTATTCCAAGGGAACTGTGGCTCCAGCATCCTTTGGGGGATGAGGAGGTCATCAGCCAGTGGCTGTCCGCCAAACGGGGACAGAAGGTAAGGCTGGTGGTTCCGAAAAAGGGAGAGAAGGAACGCCTGGTGGAGCTGGCAGCCAGGAATGCAGCCCTGGTGCTGTCCCAGGATAAGGAGCGGATTAAGAAAGAGGAGCTTCGCACCATCGGGGCCATCAACCAGATTGGAGAGCTTATTGGAATCGGGGGCATCCGGCGCATGGAGGCGTACGATATCTCCAATACAAGCGGTGTGGAGTCCGTGGGTTCTATGGTGGTTTACGAGGACGGCAGGCCAAAGCGTAGCGATTACAGAAAATTCCGCATCAAGACAGTCCAGGGTCCCAATGACTATGCGTCTATGGAAGAGGTGCTGACGCGCAGGTTTTCCCACGGTATGAGGGAGACAGAGGAGCTGAAGGAAAAGGGCGCTGATTTAAGCATGGGAAGTTTTACCAGGTTTCCGGACCTGATCATGATGGACGGCGGCAGAGGACAGGTAAACATTGCCCTGGAGGTCCTTGATAAGCTGGGGCTTTCCATACCGGTCTGCGGTATGGTGAAGGATGATAACCACAGAACCAGGGGACTCTACTATAATAATGTGGAGATTCCCATTGACCGTCACTCCGAAGGGTTCAGGCTTATCACCAGGATTCAGGATGAAGCCCACCGTTTTGCCATTGAATACCACAGGAGCCTCAGGGGAAAGGGGCAGGTAAAATCCATACTGGACGACATTCCAGGGATTGGGCCGGCCAGGAGAAAGGCCCTTATGCGCCATTTTAAGGATATAGAGGCGGTGAGAAGCGCTTCCGTGGAAGAACTGGAACAGACGCCGCAAATGAACCGCAGGTCGGCCGAATCCGTATACCGCTTTTTTCATGGGGATAAGGAAAGTGACAGGACCGGTGGCCAGGCCGTTTTACAGACCAATGAAAAGCCCGGTACCAGCGCAGGCACGGATGACGGGGCAAAAACGAACTCCCAAATTATGGAAACACAATGATAAAAATACATGACAACCGAACTAAATTATGATAGTATGATAGAAGTTAAACGAGAAGCGAAACCAGGTCAAGGGGGTATTATCATGCATGGAGTAACCATATCGGAATTAATCAAGAAGATGAAGCTTAAAAACACCACGCCGGAGATTGACACGGACAAGATTGTGCTGACGCATCCGGATGTGAACCGTCCGGCACTGCAGCTCACGGGATTCTTTGATCATTTTGACAGGGAGCGGGTTCAAATCATCGGATACGTAGAGCAGGCATATATTAATACCATGGACCAGGAGCAGAAGCGCCGGATGTACGATAAGCTCACATCCAGCCAGATTCCATGTCTGGTGTTCAGCCGCGACCAGGAGCCGGATGAGGACCTTCTGGAATTCTGTAATTACTATGGCGTTCCCTGCCTTGTGTCTGATAAGACCACCTCTGCCCTGATGGCAGAAATCATCCGCTGGCTCAACGTAAAGCTGGCTCCCTGCATCAGTATCCACGGCGTGCTGATTGATGTATTCGGTGAAGGTGTGCTGATTATGGGAGAAAGCGGCATCGGCAAGAGCGAGGCTGCCCTGGAACTGATTAAGAGGGGACACCGTCTGGTGACGGATGACGTGGTGGAGATACGCAGAGTCAGCGATGATACCCTGATAGGAAGCGCCCCTGACATCACCAAGCATTTTATCGAACTGCGGGGCATCGGCATCATTGATGTAAAGACCCTGTTCGGTGTGGAGAGCGTTAAGGATACCCAGTCCATCGACATGGTCATCAAGCTGGAGGACTGGAGCAAGGATAAGGAATACGACAGGCTGGGCCTGGAAGACCAGTACACCGAGTTTTTAGGCAACCAGGTGGTCTGCCATACCATTCCCATCCGTCCGGGACGCAACCTGGCTATTATCGTGGAGTCCGCGGCCGTCAACTACCGCCAGAAGAAGATGGGCTACAATGCAGCCCAGGAGCTGTACAACCGGGTACAGGCCAATTTGGGAAAGGGCCAGGAAAATTAGTCGTAAGCGAGGAATGTATTTTGAATCTGGAACATATGTTGAAAGAGGTGCTTGTATCAGAAGGCGCAGTGTGCCGATTCATGGAACCCATGAGCAGCCACACCACCTTCCGCATCGGGGGGCCGGCTGAAGCCTATGTATGCCCCGGCAATGAAGATGAGCTGGGAAAGGTCATCTGCATGTGCAGGGAACATGACATTCCCTGGAACGTACTGGGGAATGGCAGCAATCTCCTGGTCAGCGACAGGGGAATCAAGGGCGTGGTCATTGCCATGGAAGGAAACTGGTGTTATGCCGGGGCAGAGGGAAGCGTTATACGTGCGGGGGCAGGTGAACTGCTGGGCCGTGTGGCCCGTGTGGCCCTGGACCACTGCCTGACCGGTATGGAATTTGCCGCAGGCATACCCGGCAGCGTAGGCGGTGCCCTGGTGATGAACGCGGGGGCCTATGGCTCTGAGATAAAGAATATCCTCAAATCAGCCAGGGTCATGACAAATGAAGGAGAGGTGCTGGAGCTTTCCGTGGATGAGCTGGAGCTGGGATACCGCACCAGCTGTATCCCACACAGGGGCTATACGGTGCTGGAGGCATCCTTTCAGCTGGAACCGGGGGACCAGGAAGCCATTGAGGCCCGGATGAAGGAACTGGCAGCCAGACGGAGGGAGAAACAGCCCCTGGAATATCCCAGCGCAGGCAGTACCTTCAAACGTCCCCAGGGATACTTTGCGGGCAAGCTCATTGAGGATGCCGGCCTCAGGGGATACGGCATGGGCGGTGCCAGGGTATCGGAGAAGCACTGCGGTTTTGTGATCAACGGCGGAAACGCTACTGCGTCCGATGTAATGGCCCTGTGCGGTCATATCAGAAAGACGGTGATGGAACAATCCGGTGTGGAGCTTGAGATGGAAGTGAAGCGCTGGGGGGAATTCTGATTTGGAATGCTAATTTTACGTAACTGAGGTGGATGGATGAAGCTTGTAATTGTAACCGGAATGTCCGGGGCAGGCAAGACAATTGCACTGAAAATGCTGGAGGATTTGGGCTTTTACTGTGTGGATAACCTGCCCATATCTCTGGTGGATAAATTTGCCCAGCTGGCAGCGGCCGGCAGCGACATCAGCCAGGCCGCCCTGGGCATAGACATCCGCAGCGGTGAGGAACTGAGCCAGCTGGATGCTGTTTTAAGGGGATGGAAGGAACTGGGGATGGATTACCAGATTCTGTTCCTGGATGCCAATGACGGGGTTCTGATTAAGCGGTATAAGGAAACACGCCGCAGCCATCCCCTGGCCGGGACAGGCAGGCTGGACAAGGGAATTGAAAAGGAGAGGGTCAAGCTGGCTTTTCTCAAAAAGGACGCGGACTTCATCATTGACACCAGCAAGCTCCTTACCAGAGAGCTGCGGCAGGAGCTGGAAAAGATATTCCTCAAACACCAGGAGTACTGCAACATGTTTGTCACGGTTCTTTCCTTTGGCTTTAAGTACGGCATTCCGGAGGATGCGGACCTGGTGTTCGACGTGCGTTTTCTGCCCAATCCCTACTATTCGGAGGACCTGCGCCTGCTGACAGGGGAGGACCAGTCTGTCCGGGATTATGTGATGCAGGGAGGCACTTGCGCCCAGTTTCTGGACAAGCTCTATGACATGATGGATTTCCTCCTGCCTAATTATATCAATGAAGGAAAGAACCAGCTGGTGGTGGCAGTTGGCTGTACCGGAGGCAAGCACCGCTCCGTGACGGTTGCCAGGGCCCTTTGCGCCCACCTGACTGCCAGGGCCGAATACGGCATTAAAATAGAACACAGGGACATCGACAAAGACAATAAAAGGAAGTAGCGGACATGTCATTTTCTTCCAGCGTAAAAGACGAGCTGTCCAGGCAGATGCCTGGGGCGCGCCACTGCCAGATAGCAGAGACAGCAGCAATCCTGAGCCTGTGCGGAAGGGTAAAGATATCAGCCTCAGACCATTTTTGGATTGAAATCCATACGGAAAATGTGGCAGTTGCAAGAAAGTACTTTACATTATTGAAAAAAACATTTAATATAAGAACTGATGTCTCGATTCGCAGTGGAATAAATCCCGGACGGAGCAGGACATACATCGTAGCAGTCAGGGAACATGAGGAAGCCCTCAAGGTCCTGCAGGCAGTGAAGCTCATCAATTCCCAGGGGGAAATTGGTGAAAATCTTTCCCTGATCCGGAATGTGGTGCTTCAGAATGCCTGCTGCAGACGGGCTTTCATACGTGGCGCCTTCCTGGCGGCCGGTTCCATCAGCGCCCCGGAGAAGTTCTACCACTTTGAAATCGTGTGTCCCACCGAGCCAAAGGCGGAGCAGCTTAAGAACATCATTGCCACCTTTGATATCGAGGCCAAAATAGTGCCCAGGAAGAAGTACTATGTGGTCTATATCAAGGAGGGCAGCCAGATTGTGGACATCCTTAATGTGATGGAGGCCCCGGTATCCCTTATGGAGCTGGAGAATATCCGCATTGTCAAGGAGATGAGGGGCAGCGTAAACCGTCAGGTCAACTGCGAGACTGCCAATATCAATAAGACTGTGTCAGCTGCGGTGAAACAGATAGAAGACATCCGTTTCATTCAGTCTGTTGCCGGTCTTTCGGGTCTGCCTGAGAGTCTTCAGGAGATGGCCCGCATACGGCTGGAACGGCCGGAGGCGACCTTGAAGGAATTGGGGGAGGCCCTGGAACCGCCTGTGGGTAAATCAGGCGTGAACCACCGTTTGAGGAAATTAAGCCTTGTGGCTGAAGAGCTGCGGCAGCAGTTTCCAGACCGTAATACATCAAGTTTGCAATAGTTTTATCAAGTACGAATCAGTACGGGCACCTGAATGGCAGTCGGGATGCGGCCAGATTGGAACATGACCATTGGAACGTATCAGGGGCTGTGAACCATTCAAAGGAATGAGGAGGATTATTATGGTAAAGAAATTGATTACAGTTGAATTGGCATCAGGACTTGAGGCGAGACCGGCAGCTATGCTTGTGCAGGTAGCCAGTCAGTACGAAAGCGCGATTTACCTGGAAGCAGAGGCAAAGCGTGTGAATGCCAAGAGCATCATGGGAATGATGACTCTCTGTCTGACCGCAGGTGAATCCATTTTGGTGGAAGCCGACGGAAAAGATGAGGAGGCAGCTGTAACTGAAATTGAGAAGTATCTGAAAAACCAGTAACTACCAGTCCGTTTGTTTGGAGAGATAGATAATGGGAATCAGGCAGGACTTGCCTGGTTCTCTTTTCTTTTATCTGTATTTATGATAAACTGTTACTCGAATGATACCGCAAGGATAAGGAGAGAATAGGGAATGGCATTTACCCATTTGCACGTCCATACGGAATACAGCCTTTTGGACGGCTCCTGTAAAATCAGGGAGCTGACAGCCAGGGCAAAGGAGCTTGGCATGGACAGCATGGCTGTCACGGACCATGGCGTGATGTATGGAGTCATTGATTTTTATAAAGCTGCCAGGGAGGCCGGCATCAAGCCCATACTGGGATGCGAGGTCTATGTGGCTCCGGGCTCCCGCTTTGACAGGGAGACGGTAAGCGGTGAGGACCGTTATTACCACCTGGTGCTGCTGGCAGAGAACAACAAAGGTTATGAAAACCTGATGAAAATTGTGTCCAAGGGGTTTGTGGACGGATTTTACTATAAACCCAGGGTGGACTATGAGGTGCTGCGGACCTACCATGAGGGAGTCATTGCCCTCAGCGCCTGTCTGGCAGGGGAGGTGCAGCGCTGCCTGACCAGGGGAATGTATGAGGAGGCAGTCAGGGCATCTGAAAAGTATGTGGATATTTTCGGAAAGGACAACTTCTTCCTGGAGCTCCAGGACCACGGCCTGCCGGACCAAAAGCTGGTAAACCAGGGCCTTATGCGCATGAGCAGGGACACGGGCCTTAAGCTGGTGGCCACCAACGATATCCACTATACCTTTGCCGAGGATGAGAAGGCCCATGATATCCTTCTGTGCATCCAGACCGGCAAGAAGGTGGCGGATGAGGACAGGATGCGCTACGAGGGAGGACAGTACTACTGTAAGTCCGAGGAGGAAATGCGGGCTCTGTTCCCCTATGCGCCTGAGGCCATTGAAAACACCCATATGATAGCGGAGCGCTGCAATGTGGAGATTGAGTTCGGGGTTACCAAGCTTCCTAAGTATGAGGTGCCTGAGGGTTTTGACTCCTGGAGCTACTTAAACCATCTGTGCCGGGAGGGCTTTAAGACCCGCTATCCGGACGATGACGGCACACTGAGCAGCCGGCTGGACTATGAGCTGGATGTTATCCGCTCCATGGGATACGTGGATTATTTCCTGATCGTGTGGGATTTTATCAACTATGCCCGATCCCAGGATATCATCGTGGGGCCTGGGCGGGGGTCTGCTGCCGGGAGCATTGTGAGCTACACACTGGGAATCACCAACATTGATCCGGTGCGCTATAATCTTCTCTTTGAGCGTTTCCTGAACCCGGAGCGCGTGTCAATGCCCGATATTGATATTGACTTTTGTTATGAGCGGCGCCAGGAGGTAATTGACTACGTGGTGCGCAAGTACGGCAAGGACCAGGTGGTGCAGATTGTCACCTTTGGTACCCTGGCTGCCAAGGGTGTTGTCCGGGATGTGGGGCGTGTGCTGGATTTGCCATACTCCCTGTGCGACACCATTGCCAAGATGATTCCAGGGGATCTGGGGATGACGCTGGATAAGGCCCTGACCATGAATCCGGATCTTAAAAAGGCCTACAATGAAGATGAGCAGGTCCATTATCTCATCGACATGTCCAGGCGTCTGGAGGGACTGCCCAGGCATACCTCCATGCATGCAGCAGGGGTAGTGATTGGCAGCCGGTCCATAGACGAGTTTGTCCCTCTGTCCAGGGCCTCTGACGGCACCATCACCACCCAGTTTACCATGACAACCATCGAGGAGCTGGGACTTCTCAAAATGGACTTTCTGGGGCTGCGGACCCTGACGGTGATCCAGAACGCGGTGCGGCTGGCTGAGAAGGATTACGGCATAACCATTGACATTGACCACATTGATTTTGACGATAAGAAGGTGCTTGAATCCATCGGAACAGGCAGGACCGAGGGCGTGTTCCAGCTGGAAAGCGCGGGGATGAAGAGCTTCATGAAGGAGCTTAAGGCGGAGAACCTGGAGGATATCATAGCAGGCATCTCCCTGTACCGTCCGGGCCCCATGGATTTTATACCCAAATATCTGAAGGGCAAGAACGACAGGGCTTCCATCACCTATGACTGCCCCCAGCTGGAGCCCATATTAAGCCCCACCTATGGATGTATCGTGTACCAGGAGCAGGTTATGCAGATTGTGCGTGATTTGGCCGGATACACCATGGGACGCAGCGATCTGGTGCGCCGCGCCATGAGTAAGAAAAAGACGTCGGTCATGGAAAAGGAGCGCCAGAACTTTGTCTACGGCAGCCAGTCGGAAGGGGTTAAGGGCTGTGTGAACAATGGGATTGACGAGAAGACCGCAAACCATATCTACGATGAGATGATTGATTTTGCTAAATATGCCTTCAACAAGTCCCACGCAGCGGCTTACGCGGTGGTGTCCTACCAGACAGCGTATCTGAAATACTATTATCCCAGGGAGTTTATGGCCGCCCTCATGACATCGGTCATGGACAATGTAAGTAAATTTTCCGAGTATGTGCTGACCTGCCGCCGCATGATGGGTATTCCCGTGCTGCCGCCGGATATCAACGAGGGCGAGAGCGGCTTCTCCGTGTCAGGGGACGCTATCCGTTACGGCCTGTCCGCCATCAAGAGCGTGGGCAAACCCGTGACAGAGGTAATCCTGGCGGAGAGGGAGAGAAACGGTCCCTTCCGTTCCATGGAGGATTTTGTGGGACGCATGAGCATGAAGGAAGTAAACAAGCGAACCCTGGAAAATTTCATCAAGTCAGGCGCTCTGGATACCCTGCCCGGAACCAGGCGCCAGAAGATGGCGGTGGCGCCCACCATGCTGGAGGAAAAGGCCAGGGAGAAAAAATCCATGTTTGAGGGGCAGTTAAGCCTTTTCGACATTGCGGATGAGGAAGACAGAAACGAATTCCAGATTACATTTCCGGATGTGGGGGAATACTCAAAGGATGAGCTTCTTGCCTTTGAGAAGGAAATACTGGGAGTCTATATCAGCGGCCATCCCCTGGACGACTATGAGGAGACGTGGAGAAGGAACATAACAGCCACCTCAGCCCAGTTTATCGTGGATGAGGAGACGGATGCGGCAGGGGTGGCGGACGGATCCAGGGCTGTCATCGGCGGACTGGTGGCAGGCAAGACCGTAAAGACCACCAGGACCAACCAGCTTATGGCTTTCATAACCCTGGAGGACCTTCTGGGACCGGTGGAGGTCATCGTGTTCCCAAGGGATTACGAGGCCAACCGGGATCTTTTTACCGAGGACTCCAAGCTGTTCATCAGGGGACGGGTGTCCATCGGAGACGATCCGGTGGGAAAGCTGGTGTGCGAGCAGGTGATTCCCTTTGACAGTATACCCAAGGAGCTGTGGCTCCAGTTCCCGGATATGGAGACGTATCAGTCCGGGGAGCAGCGTCTGCTCACCTCTCTGCGGTCCAGCGAGGGAAAGGACCGGGTGGTCATTTATCTCCAGAAGGAGAGGGCCAAGAAAGTCCTTCCGGCCAACTGGAATGTACAGGTTACGCCCGGGCTTTTGGAAGAGCTGGGGAGGGGACTTGGTGAAAAAAATGTCAAAGTCGTAGAAAAAGGTCTTGAAAAGCTGGGGAAAATGAATTAGAATAGCGTTGGATATAGATGAGAGAATGAATGATTGAGAGCGATGTCAGCACAGAAAAAATGTATGTGCTTAATACAAGGAGGTAAATTGCTATGGCAAAGGCAGTGAAAACCATTGGAGTACTTACCAGCGGAGGCGACGCGCCGGGAATGAACGCGGCCATCCGCGCGGTTGTAAGGACTGCTATCAATAAGGGCCTTAAGGTAAAGGGCATCATGCGCGGATACGCAGGCCTGCTGGAGGAGGAAATCGTGGACATGGAGTCCACCAGTGTGTCTGACATCATCAACCGGGGCGGCACCATCCTTTACACGGCAAGATGCAAGGAGTTTACCACAGCGGAAGGCCAGCAGAAGGGCGCTGATATCTGCCGCAAGCATGGCATTGACGGAATGGTGGTCATCGGAGGAGACGGTTCCTTCAGAGGCGCGGGAAAGCTGTCCTCCCTGGGGATCAACACAATCGGCCTTCCGGGAACCATTGACCTGGATATTGCCTGTACCGATTATACCATTGGTTTTGACACGGCTGTCAACACGGCCATGGAAGCAATTGATAAGATTCGTGATACATCCACATCCCATGAGCGGTGCAGTATTGTGGAGGTTATGGGGCGCAACGCCGGATACATCGCACTGTGGTGCGGCATTGGAAACGGTGCGGAGGATATTCTTCTTCCGGAGCGCTATGACGGCAACGAGCAGGCCCTGATTAACCGGATTATCGACAACCGCAGGCGGGGCAAGAAACACAACATCATTATCAATGCAGAGGGAATCGGCCATTCCGGTTCCATGGCAAAGCGCATTGAGGCTGCCACGGGCATCGAGACAAGGGCCACCATCCTGGGCCACATGCAGCGCGGCGGAACGCCTACCTGTAAGGACAGGGTATATGCCTCCATCATGGGAGCCAAGGCAGCAGAGCTTCTGGCCGCAGGCAAGAGCAACCGTCTGGTAGCCTATAAGCACGGTGAGTTTGTGGATTTCGATATCCAGGAAGCCCTGAATATGACAAAGGACATCCCGGAAGAGCAGTATGAGATTGCCAAGATGCTGATTCGCTAGTCCGGTACGTGAGAACATAAACGACGATAGAATGGAAAGTCCGCCGCCTGTCACAGGCAGCGGACTTTTGTGGAGAGATGAGATGAAGGATACAACAGTGCTTTGCGGAGCCAATTCCTATGAACAGAAATATTATTTTAACCAGGATTTCAAATCCCTGCCCCAGTCCATAAGAGACGAACTCCAGATCATGTGTGTGATGTATACAGAGGATGTGGGCGGCGTGCTTACCATGGAATTTGACGAGAAGGGAAACCTGGAATTCAGGGTGACCTCGGAGGAAACGGATTATCTCTTTGACGAGATAGGAAGCGTCCTTAAAATCAAGCAGTACCAGGAAGAGAAAAAAGAAATGCTGGAAGCGCTGGAACTGTATTACAGGACATTTTTCCTGGGCGAGGACATAGATATAGAGGATGACGGGGAAGATTAAATGAAACTTAGGATTGGAAACACAGTTCTTGAGAATAATGTAATACTGGCGCCCATGGCGGGCGTCACGGATCTGCCCTTTCGGGTGCTGTGCCGGGAACAGGGGGCTGGCTGCGTGGTGACGGAGATGGTCAGCGCAAAGGCGGTTCTGTACAACAACAAAAACACCAGGGAACTGCTGCAGATAGACCCGGCCGAGCGCCCCGCAGCCGTGCAGCTCTTTGGCTCGGAGCCGGACATTATGGCGGAGATTGCGGCCAGGCTGGAGGAAGGACCCTATGATTACATTGATGTGAACATGGGATGCCCTGTGCCGAAAATCGTCAACAACGGCGAGGGGTCCGCGCTGATGAAGAATCCTGAACGGGCAAAGGAAGTGATGACCGCCATGGTGAAAGCGGTGAAAAAGCCCGTGACTGTGAAATTCCGCAAGGGGTTCAACGACCTCTCTGTCAATGCCGTGGAATTTGCTAAGATGGCGGAAAGCTGCGGCGTTGCAGCGGTGGCTGTCCATGGGCGCACCAGGGAGCAGTATTATTCAGGAAAGGCGGACTGGGACATCATCCGTCAGGTGAAGGAGGCGGTACGGATCCCTGTCATTGGAAACGGGGATATCTTTACGCCGGAGGACGCCGGCAGGATGCTTAAGGAGACAGGATGCGACGGCATTATGGTGGCCAGGGGAGCCAAGGGGAATCCGTGGCTGTTCGGCCGGATTAACCACTATCTGGATACAGGGGAGGTTCTTCCGGGACCTTCCATGGCTGAGATAAAGGCCATGATTCTGCGGCACGGCCGGATGCTGGTACAGTTCAAGGGAGAAGGGGTTGCCATGCGGGAAATGAGGGGCCATATGGCCTGGTATACAAAAGGAATGCCCCACTCAGCCACACTGAGGAATGAAATCAATCAGGTGGAGACATTGGAGGGGTTCGTGGAGCTTCTGGACAGGAAAATCCAATCTTGACAATGGACACATTTTCCTATATAATACTCAGAATGTGTGGACATTAAGAATGATACTCAAGTGAAATCAACATAAAGTAAGAATTAAAGGAAGGAAGCGGGTAAGATGGCAGATAAGAAACACATTTTGACATATGCCGGACTCAAACAGTACGAGGATGAACTGCAGAATCTGAAAGTTGTCAAAAGAAAAGAAGTTGCGCAGAAGATTAAGGAAGCAAGAGAGCAGGGCGATTTGTCCGAGAATGCAGAGTATGATGCAGCCAAGGATGAGCAGAGGGACATTGAGCTGCGTATCGAGGAACTGGAGAAGCTTCTTAAGAACGCCGAGGTCGTGGTAGAGGATGAAATTGACCTGGATAAAATTAATATCGGATGTAAGGTAAAGCTTCTGGATGTGGAGTATGATGAGGAGATGGAGTTCTATATCGTTGGTTCCACCGAGGCCAACAGCCTGCAGAATAAGATAAGCAACGAATCACCGGTAGGCCGCGCCCTGATAGGCAAGGTAGTGGGTGAATGCGTAGACGTGGAGACCCAGGCAGGGGATATCCAGTATAAGGTGCTGGAAATCCAGAGGGTTTCATAAATCTGACACAAAGGAGTTAAGGACGTGGGAGAACAGCAGAAGGTTAATCAGGCAGATACAGATTTAAATCATGTGCTGAAGGCGCGCAGGGATAAGCTGGCGGAGCTTCAGACAGCTGGAAAGGACCCTTTCCAGATTACAAAATATGATGTGACTGCCCACAGCATGGATATCAAGGATAGCTATGAGCAGTGGGAGGGGAAGGAAGCAGCCATTGCTGGGCGTATGATGTTCAAACGTGTCATGGGCAAGGCTTCTTTCTGTAATGTACAGGATTTAAAAGGCAGCATCCAGGTTTATGTGGCAAGGGACAGCGTGGGTGAGGAGTCTTATAAGGATTTCAAGAAAATGGACATCGGCGATATCGTGGGTGTGAAGGGAACTGCCTTTACCACCAAGACAGGCGAGATATCCATTCATGCCACAGAGGTGACCCTTCTTTCCAAGAGCCTTCAGGTGCTTCCTGAGAAGTTCCATGGCCTGACAGATACGGATATGCGTTACCGCCAGCGCTACGTGGACCTGATCATGAACGCAGAGGTGAAGGATACCTTCATCAAGCGTTCCAGGATACTGGCTGCCATCCGCAAATATCTGGGCGGAGAGGGCTTTATGGAAGTGGAGACCCCTATGCTGGTTTCCAATGCAGGCGGCGCTGCCGCAAGGCCTTTCGAGACCCATTTCAATGCCCTGGATGAGGATTTAAAGCTTCGTATATCCCTGGAGCTTTATCTGAAGAGGCTTATTGTAGGCGGACTTGAGAGGGTTTATGAGATTGGGCGTGTATTCCGCAACGAGGGTCTGGATACCAGGCACAACCCGGAGTTCACCCTGATGGAGCTGTATCAGGCTTATACGGATTACAACGGGATGATGGACCTGACCGAGAAGCTGTACCGTTTTGTGGCTCAGGAGGTGCTTGGTACCACCACCATTACTTATAAAGGCGTGGAGATGGATTTGGGCAAGCCTTTTGCCCGCATCACCATGGTGGACGCGGTAAAGAAGTATGCCGGAGTTGATTTTGACCAGATTCATACCCTGGAGGAGGCAAGAGCTGTTGCCAAGGAAAAGGGAGTGGAGTTTGAGGGGCGCCATAAGAAGGGCGATATCCTGAATCTGTTCTTTGAGGAGTTTGCAGAGGAGCACCTGGTTCAGCCTACCTTTGTTCTGGACCATCCGGTGGAGATTTCACCTCTGACCAAGAAAAAGCCAGGCAATCCCGACTATGTGGAGCGTTTTGAGTTCTTTATGAACGGCTGGGAGATGGCCAACGCCTACTCGGAGATCAATGATCCCATTGACCAGAGGGAGCGGTTTAGGGCACAGGAAGAGCTTCTGGCCCAGGGCGATGAGGAGGCCAACCACACGGACGAGGACTTCTTAAACGCGCTGGAGGTGGGCATGCCTCCGACGGGAGGAATCGGATTCGGTATTGACCGTATGGTCATGCTGCTGACGGATTCACCGGCCATCAGGGATGTGCTGCTGTTCCCCACAATGAAGTCACTGGACCCGAAGAAGGGCGAGGCAAAGGCAGAGAGCAAGGCTGCAGAGACTGCAGAATCAGTCGTTTCCGGCCAGCCGGAAGCAGCCAGCGTGTCCGTTCCCAGCGTACAGCTTGATCTTTCCAAGGTGAAAGTAGAGCCTCTGTTTGAGGACATGGTGGACTTTGAGACCTTCTCCAAGTCTGATTTCCGTGTGGTAAAGGTGGAAGCCTGCGAGGCAGTGCCGAAGTCAAAGAAGCTTTTGAAGTTTACGCTCAATGACGGAAGCGATAAGAAACGCACCATTTTAAGCGGAATCCACGAGTATTATGAGCCGGAGCAGCTGGTTGGAAAGACCTGCGTGGCTATCACCAACCTGCCCCCCAGAAAGATGATGGGCATCGACTCCGAGGGTATGCTGATCTCCGCGGTGTACGAGTATGACGGACGGGAAGGACTGAATCTGCTGATGCTGGATGATGGAATTCCGGCGGGGGCGAAGCTGTACTAAAGAGGATGTAAACCAATCATTTTTCGTTGTGAAACGTCGCTGTACGACAAGAGTACGACAAATTTAAGCTCCTTAGTGGGTGCCAATAAGCGATTTTAAATTAAATTCAGAATCATAACAAATGCAATTTGTGTAATAGGGACATTTTTCTAAAAGTAATTTTGGGAAAGTGTCCCTTTTTGTAGCTAATTTACTTAAAAGGAAGGGCTTTGCATTGCTTGTCAGTATCTGCCGATATAGTCATGAAAAACGAAAATTGATTGGAGGAAACGAATGTGAGCAGTACAGCGTTAGGTGCAGGAAACTTAAGGAAAATTATTTTTGCGGACTTGGCACATAAAAGATTTTATTTTGAACAGTTAAAATTTGTCAGATGCCAGGATGTCTATCATGAGGCATTGATTTATTGTCTTGGGATATGCGGTGACACCAGAAGAAATATAGAACGGATTTATGACTTTGAAACGGGTTGTGTGAAAACCGAGTGTCTGAAAGAGGGCTGGCAGACCAGTGGGAGCATGCGGGTTGTCAGACTGGCTTTTAACCTGTATTGCAACGGTACGCCCAGTGTGTATGATTCAGAAGACCAGAATGAACAGCTGGAAGAATGCAGCCGCTATACGGTGGAGAATCTGTTTTGCTGCAGTTATGCGCCGTATTTTTGGCAGGCAGTGAAAATCAGATATCCGGAATATACGGAGGACTAAAGAGGCATATGGAGGGAAAATGCTGAAAGTACGGGTAATGGGAACCAAAAAGGATATCAAATGGTTCAGGGATTTACTGAGAGATTGCTCCCGGATTAAGGTGATAGAGTTTTCAGATCTATATCCCAATAAAGGAACAAAAACGTATTACAGGGCTTATATCGAGGTGGAACCGAGAAAAAAGGCAGAAGAATAACAAAGGAGAAATAGATTATGTGCAAAGTCATAGCAATCGCAAATCAAAAAGGCGGAGTGGGAAAAACCACGACTACAAGCAATTTGGGAATCGGTCTGGCAAAGATGGGAAAACGAGTTCTTCTGATTGATGCAGATGCCCAGGGAAGTCTGACGGCCAGCCTTGGTTTTCGGGAACCAGATCATCTGGATATTACATTCGCAACGATTTTGGCAAATGTGATTAACGATGAAGAAATGGAGGATGGATATGGAATTTTAAAACATGAAGAGGGGATTGACCTGCTTCCTGGCAATATTGAACTGTCCGGAGTGGAAGTTTCTCTTGTCAGCGTAATAAGCCGGGAACTGGTTATGCGTTCCTATATTGAGCAGGTAAGAGAGAAGTATGACTATATTTTAATTGATTGTATGCCGTCCCTCGGCATGATTACCATTAATGCGTTCGCCTGTGCCGACAGTATTTTAATTCCGGTGCAGGCGGCCTACCTGCCGGTAAAAGGTCTGGAACAGCTGATTAAAACCATTGGAAAAGTGAAGCGCAAGATTAATTCAAAGCTGGAAATTGAAGGAATTTTGCTGACTATGGTGGATAACAGGACGAATTTTGCAAGAGATATTACGGCGCTTCTTACGGAGGCTTATGGGAATCGGGTGAAGATTTTTGAGCATAGTATACCAGCCTCCGTAAGAGCAGCGGAAAGCTCTGCGGAAGGAGTCAGTATCTACCGACATGATCCAAAGGGGAAGGTCGCAGGCGCCTATATGTCATTAACAGAGGAGGTGCTTATGCGTGCATAGTGCAGGAAGCGCTTCTAAAATAAAATTAAACAGCTTTGACGACTTATTCGGCGTGTCCGATGCAGAGCAGGTCATGCAAGTGGAACTGACTGAACTGTACCCATTTAAGAACCATCCCTTTCGTGTCCTGGATGATAAAAAAATGGAGGAAACCGTAGAGAGTATTCAGAAATATGGGGTATTAGTGCCAATTCTTATCCGGCAGAGAGCAGAAGGCGGTTATGAAATTATTGCTGGCCATCGACGGAAGAGAGGGGCGGAACGAGCGGGCCTCCGTTGTCTGCCGGCCATCATTCGGAATTATACGGATGATGAAGCCACGATTATCATGGTGGATTCAAATATCCAGAGGGAAGATATCCTTCCCAGCGAGAAAGCAAAGGCTTATTCCATGAAATATGAGGCTATGAAGCATCAGGGAAGGAAAGGCGGCGGCAGTACACTAGACGAAGTGGGAGAGGCCGCCGGCGAAAGCGGCAAGACGGTTCAGCGATATATCTGGCTGGCAAGACTTACAGAACCGCTATTAGAAATGATTGATACAAAACGGCTGGGGATATCTCAGGGAGCGGATATTTCTTTTCTTCCAACAGAGCAGCAGCTGTGGGTGCAGAAAATCCTGCAGGAAACGAAAATAACAATTTCTAACGGACAAGCTGTAAAATTAAAAGAGTACAGCAAAGAGGGAATCTTATCGCCAGAAACTGTTCAAATGATTTTGGCTGAGGAGAAACCGAAAAAAAGGAAATATCTAATCCGGGAAGAACGGATTCGGAAATATTTCCCCGACCACTATTCCAGCAAGGATATGGAGAGGATTATTATCCAGCTTTTGGAGGAATGGAAAAACAGACAGTAGAAGGGAGCGATACGATGGGAGAGCCAATGCAGTTTGCATACTATTATGGCATAGAAGCAGAGCAGTTTGCGTTCTATCGCGTTCCACGACTGTTGATTAAGGATAAGCGCTTCCGCAATCTCAGCAGCGATGCAAAGCTTTTGTACGGCCTTATGCTGGACCGGATGTCACTGTCCATGAAAAATGGGTGGCTTGATGAGGAAAACCGGGCATATATTATTTATACCGTTGAAAATATGATGGAGGATTTAGGGTGTTCCAAACCGACCTGCGTAAAGATTATGCGGGAGCTGGATTCGGAAAAGGGGATTGGCCTGATTGAGAAAAAGCGCAGGGGTTTAGGAAAACCAGATATTATCTATGTCAAAAATTTTTCTGCTCCGGCCGAAACTCCGGCTGAAGAAGCAGCAGAAAAGCCGGATAATCCTGGCGTTTCCCCAGAAGTAAAAAATCTTTACTTCAAGAAGGAAAGAAATTTTACTTCTGGAAGTAAAGATATTGAACTTCTGGAAGTAAAAGAAACTGACTCCCAGAAGGAAAGAAATTTTACCTCCAGAGGTAAAGAAAATTATCCTGCGGAGGTAAAAGATTTTTCCCCTAATTATACTGACTATAACCAGACTGACAGGAACCAGATCAATCCAATCAATCCATCTTGGCAGCAGGCAGAACCTGAAATTGGGATAGATCGAATGATGGAAGCCAGCCGATACATGGAAATGGTTCGGACGAACATTGAGTATGAGCTTTATATGCAGGATAAGCAATGGGCGGACCGTGATTTATTTCATGAACTGTACGAAGTTATCTGTGAAATTGTGTGCATAAAACGCGAATCGGTCCGTATTGGGGGAGAAGACTACCCTTATGAGCTGGTGAAAGCAAAATTCCTGAAGCTAAACAGCAGTCATCTGCTGTATGTTATTGGCTGTATGCATGCAACAACCACGAAAATCAGCAATATTAAGGCATACATGCTGACTGCTTTGTATAACGCCCCGATAACGATGAACCATTATTACCAGCAGGAGGTGCAGCATGATATGCATGGAGGAGGGTGGCATGAAAAAGGTATAATCTGATGGGAGAATAAAAAAGGCCTTTTGTTTTCAAATAGTCTGGATCCCGCAACTAAAAAGAATTGGAGGGACCAACATGGGAAAAAGCGGGATTATCACAACCAAAAATAAAAGACCTGATGTTTATCACAATGTGAAAGCACTATTTAAAATCTATCGTTCCGTATCCTGGAGGATGCAGGTGCAGATGAAACAGGTGAGCCATCAGTTCCGAAAGGAATATGGGGTAGATGTAGATGAATTTTTGGATTCCATTTACCAGGCAGGGATGGACCTAAATGAAGATGAAGCATATATTCAGGCCAGGGTGGAGGCAATTAACAGTTCTCATCAGTTCCTGCAGCTGATTGATGAATCAGTGGAGTTGATGCGCCAATATCATCCGCAAGGTGAAAGAAACTACTGGGTTTTATATTATACCTATATCTGCCCTTACAAGCCGGCTAACATTGCGGAGATCATCACAAAGGTGGAGTCTCATTTACCCCAGAATGTGCAAATTAACCGGAGCACTTACTTTCGCTGGAGAGATCAGGCATTAAGGACAGTGGATAGCATTTTGTGGGGATATGAGGAGGAAAGCAGAAAATTGCTGGAACATTATCGGGATACTTGGCAGGAAAAAGAGTAAATTTGAGTAGTTATGGTCTCCTTTTTATGGCCAGATTGAAAAACAGTATGAGTTATGTTAAGATAAAATTAGATAAAGGAGTTTAAAGAGCAATGACAGATTATTTAAAATCATCCAAAACAGCAACTATAGACATAGAAAGAGCCTGGGAGAATATTGGTATATCCAATGATTTCCTGTTTGGCAAGCTGATGAGGCAATACCCTGGGCTGTGTAAGAAACTTCTGCAGAGAATCCTCCCTGGTTTGGCGATTGATCATATTGAAATCCTGGAGACTCAGAAAAGCATTGATCAGGATGTGGATGCCAGATCGGTCAGACTGGATGTGTATCTCTCAGACGATAAGGAGCGAGTCTATTCAATAGAGATGCAGATGACGGATACGAAGGAGCTTCCACGGAGAAGCAGATACTATCAGGCCATGATTGACCTTCAACTGTTAGATAAAGGGATAACATACCGCCATCTAAACGATACCTATATCATATTTATATGTCCCTTCGATTTATATGGAAAAGGGCGGCATATGTATACATTTAATGGTGGATGCAAGGAGGATTCCGAAGTAAACATTGCAGATGGGGCAACCAGAATTTTTTTGAATGCGAGAGGAACGATGGATGACGTAAGTTCCAGCCTCCGGGCGTTTCTGGATTACGTAGCAGGAAACTGTGGTGATGATCCATTTGTTCAGGAACTGGAAGAAGCGGTAGCTGAAGCGAAAAAGAATCGAGAATGGAGGCATGAATATATGACATTGTTGGTTAGAGATCAAGACAATATTGAAAAAGGCCGCGAGGAAGGTATGGAACTGGGGCGCGAACGTGAGCGCGAGCAGGGAATTGGTCTTCTTATATCCTCTTTAAACGATTTCGGTATTTCACCTGGGGAGATATTAAAAAAAGTGCAGGAGAAGTATAATCTGACAGGTGAAGAAGTAAAGAAATATTTTAATACGTTGTAGTGCTGCATTTGCAATGGGAAAGGATAGAAGGCTGCAGCAAGTGATAAGAAAAACACAAGATACAGTAAAATAAAATTGACTAATACAATATATAGTGTTAATATGAAATTGTATTGATTTCTATATCTCAAAAACGAATGGGATATATTAAATTTGGTTCCTTTCAGTATATGAGGAAGCATTTGCCGATTGAGAAAGAGGCATGTTTATCATAGTGATTGCAAAGAGAGACGCGCATTTTTTTGATGGAATGTGGCGTCTTTCTTTGCGTTTAAAGGGACAGCAATACAGAAGGAAGGTGGCAGAGAATAGGAAACAAAAGAGTGAGCATCTGGACAAACTGCTGTAAAATGAAGGAGGAATTCGAAGTTGAAAACAGAGTTAAGAACAAAACGCATTGTCCGCGTATCCGGAGAAGTCCAGCTTCCTATTAAGGTTGGAGAAGAATTGAGCTATATTTCGGGAAATATCATGTACTGGACTGACCGCGTTAAGAAAATTTTGGAAATTGCAGAAGAATATGTACGGGTGGAAACGAGCTCCTATTATTACACGATTGAACGGCAGGACAAAAATAGCGGAGAGACGCGATTAGCGGCGTAAGTAATTGCGCATGGAGTATGACTGGATGGCGGTTGTTTTGAAAGCAACCGCCCCAATTTATTTTAAGAAGGAGAGTGTGATTATGACTTGGATGGTAAAACGAGTACCATTGGATTTTGACTATCCGGTACGGAAAATATGGTACGGGTATTTGATTCAGCCAGGGTTCTGCAAAAGTGCTGATAAAGTGGATTTCTGTACGGAGTGCAAGAATTTTGCCAGATTGAAAAAAATACCTTTAGATGAATCTGGATGCCCGGCATATGATAGCTATTTAAAAAAACAGATGCAGTTTTTTGAGCCGCCGGAAGGACCAGGGTATCAACTGTGGGAGGATATAACAGAAGGTTCCCCAGTTAGCCCTATTTTTGAATCCATGGATGGCCTGGTAAAATGGTGTGCAGAAAATGAACCTATATTTGCAAATGTTAAAGTAACCGACGAAGTGTGGAAGCGTTATTTAGAATCAGGACAAACAGGGTTTGTACTACGAAGAATTCTTGATTGAATGCATTGCTGTGGAATCTGCAGGATATATTGCAGACCGTTATTATGAAGAAAAAGAAGCTCTCGCAGCCGACCAATAAGAATATAAATAATTTGAAACTATTTTAAGACTTCTTATTGATTGACTTGCGATTCCACAAAAATTATAATGGTATCATCAGTTTTTGCGCAGAAGTAAAAACTTCTGGAGAGCCGCAAAACTGACCAAAAACAAGGAGAAGCAATCACTGACCGGTGGTTGCTTTTTTTGTGCAGTAAAACGCATAAAACATGGAAGGAGGGGATGCGATTGCCATTGGAAAAACAGGCAGAGCCTGTGAAAAAGCCTGGTATTGGAGGGCGGCTTGCAGCGTGGACCGGGCAGATGTATCTGGTTTATGTAATGAGCCTTTGCATGTGCCAGACGGCCTATGCGGACATTTTTGATACGGCGCGGGACGCCATGCAGAAGGTTTATACGGATGTGGCGGGACTTGCTACGGTGGCGGCTGTCGTGTGCGCTGCGGTCTGCTTATTCCTCATGAACTTTTCCCGTTCCGGAAAAACTGTAGATGAGTCCCGTGCCTGGCTGAAGCGGATTATTGTGTGCTGGGCGGCCTTGATGACCTTGGGTGCTATTGTGACTTACATGGAAAGCGTGATTCCCAAAAGTATGTTTACCCCTTAATGACAGCAGAAATAAGCCGGCGCTCTCCCGGCAAAAGGAGGTGGGAAGTCCAAACAGGATAATCCATGGGATGGTTATTGGAATTACTTTTCGGAGCAATCCGCGAGATGTGCTCCCAGTTCATCATCGACATGATGGATGTGGCAAGCAGTATGTTTACGGAAATCCTTTCCTGCGACTTAAACCTGTTTGAAGATTTGTTCGGCGTTGTTGGGGATTTATATAAAAACGCAGTTATGCCTATCGGGATCATGCTGCTTCTTATGATTTTGGTCTGGCAGCTTTTTAAATCCATGTTCGGAAAGACGGGGATTGCCTCGGAGGACCCTTTGGAACTGATTTTTCGTTCGGCCGTCTGCCTGATTTTGATTGCCTACGCGAAGCAGGTGGTCAACTATATCCTGGATTTGGCCGGAACCCCCTATCAATGGGTGGTGGGAACTGCAATTACGGTAGATTCCTTCAGCGCATATGTCTCTGCTTCTGAAGCGGTTGTATCGGCTCTTGGAATTGACAGCTTGAGTATTAGCATGCTCCTTCTGATCATGCAGTTTGTTGTTGCGTGGAACTATTTCAAAATGCTTTTCATCTTAGCGGAAAGGTATGTGCTGCTGGGCGTCTTTTCTTACACAGCGCCGCTGGCGTTTGCCACCGGTGGCTCCAAATCTACCAATGGAATTTTAGCCTCCTGGGTAAAAATGTTCGGCGGTCAGGTATTAATCGTCATATTAGATGCCTGGTGTGTGAAGATGTTCCTGTCTGCCTACGGGAATCTGATGGCGAGCAGCTATGGCTTTACGAAATTTTTTGCGGCAACCATGTGTCTCATTGGGTTCTGCAAGATTACGGCAAAGCTGGATTCCTACATGGGTTCCCTGGGAGTCAATCTGGGAAGAACCGGAGGTGGCCTTGGCGGTCTGGGAGCACTGATGATGGCCGGCCGTTTGCTTCGCGCAGGAACGGGGCTGGGAAGTCCATCTGCTGCAAAGACGGGGACTGGCGATGGTGCCATGAACTTTGGAACAGGAAAAGGGATTCCGTTAGGAACTCCGGGTTCGGGCAAAGGAGCGGCGGCAGCAGCCAGTGGGGTGACTGTACCGCAGGGAACCGGAATCGGAGGCTTGAATCCGGAAGGTGCTGCAGATGCCAACTCAAAGCCTCTCGGCCAACCTGGGATGGAGGATATGCCGTTTGTGGATGACTCCTCATTTGGAGCCGATTCAAATGAAACGATGTATCCCTTTGGGAATCCGGATGATATGGAGGCTTTTGGCCCTGATGGGATGATGCCGGCGGATGGAATGAACGAGGAAGCAATGACAGATACCGGAAGTTTAACTGCCGGACAGGGACAGGACTTTGGCGAAATGGAGTCCGGTATGCTGCCTTCGATGGATATGGAAGGCGGAGAGGAAATCCTTCCCTTTGGGAATCCGGACCAGATGGCTTTGGATGGCACAGGAGAGGTGCCTGGAATGGAGGACGCTCTGAATCCAGTGTCAGGCTGGCAGGAAGATGGAGCCAGTGAGAATCTTCCTGAAATGGGAACGGAATTTGCCGGAATGGAAGAGATAAGTGCGCCGGGAGGAACGATGGATACTTTGCATGGAGCGTCCGTTACGGAGGATGCGACCGGTGCAGGTATCGGTTCGACCAGTACAGAGACGATTGGCGGATATCCCAGCATGGAAGCAGGAGGAACGGTTCCGCCTGAAGGTGAAGGAGCAGATTCTGTGGCATACAGTCAGCATAGCGGAGCAGTAAGCGAACAAATCGGCTCAATCCCTGGGGCGGGTGGACAGTTAGAGCATCCCACTGCAGGAACTATCAATCAGGAATCCCTGGCGGGAGAAAGAGCGGCTGGTATGGCCGGAAACTATGGCAGTAATGCTGCAATGGGTACGAACGCCCATGGAGAAGGCTCTGCATATGGAGCGGAAGGAAGTGCAGGTAAATATGGCAGGGCGGCAGCCGATTCAACCGTTATGGATGCGGGCATGTACCCGGTCAATCGGGACGGGGAGCAGTATATACGCTATGATGCAGCGCAGTATGAGAAACCGAAAACTGGAGAATACCAGACGATCCATGAGAATGGAAAGACCTTCTATGAACTTCCGGAGAAGGCACAAGCGCCGGCTATGCTTCCGGAGGTAAAGGCAACCCTGGAAAAAGACGGGACGCTGCATTTGGAGAAGACCTACCAGAAGAGCCGGTTGTCCCAGAAGGAGATTCGTACCGTGCCGGAATACCATGCAGGAAAAAAGAAAGGGCAGTCCGGAAATCAAAAGCAGGGCCAGCCCCAGCGCCGGGAGAGAAAGAAAACGGCAAGACGCAGGAAGAATCAAGACACAGGCTAATCGTAAAAGAAAGGGGGTGCAGATGATTTCAGAGCAGGGGCAGGATACGCCGCTTGAACAAGCGGCAGAAATGGCTGCACGGCTTGGCCGGGCAGCGGGGCAGGCAGAACGGGTCGTTCGTTCAATCCAGGCTGCTCAGGCCGTAGCCGGAGCGGTTAAAACCGGGGCCGCCGTCAGTGGAGCGGCTGCCGGGACTGCCCTGGCAGGACCATTGGGGACCGTAATCGGGGCCATTATCACCAGCAAAACCTTTTGGAGGATTGTAGGGGCGGTGCTTGCCGCCCTGGTTTTATGGATGTTTCTCATTGCCAATTCGGTTGGGATTATTTTCACTTATCTGGGCTTTGAAAGCGCGGACAGCTATGTGGCTCAGGCAAGACAGGCGGAACTCCAGACGATCCAGGCTCAGATTGAGCAGATTTTTTCCGATGAAGCATATTGGACTGAGATTACGGATTTGCTGGAGGGATACCGTGACCAGAAACTGGAGGAAATTGAAGATGACTTCACCGACAACTGGGATGGTTACGATGCCTATGAGGTGGAAGATGAATACGAGAGCATATTGGAGCCGGCTCTTGCAAAGTATCTGGCGGTCCTGATTGAGGAAAGCTTTAACGGCAGCCAGATTGTAGCGTTTAACGGATATGGAACGGTCAACGGTATCACAGGGGATTTGACCAGCCCTTATGATGAGTATTTCGCTTTAGCTGCTGCTACGTATCAGGTTCCGGAGGCTCTTTTAAAGGCCATGGCAAAGGTGGAATCCGACTTTAACCCCAATGCAGTATCATCTGCAGGCGCCCAGGGATTGATGCAGCTGATGCCGGCTACAGCCGTAGGTCTGGGAATCAGTGACCCTTTTGACCCGAAACAAAATATTATGGGCGGGGCAAAATATGTGGCGGAGCTTTTCCGTACCTTTGGTTCGTATCCAAATGCATTGGAACTGGTCATCGCTGCCTATAATGCGGGGCCAAACGCCGTCAAGAAAGCCGGTTACCAGGTTCCACAAAACGCGGAGACGCCCAATCATGTGAAAAAGGTTATGTCCTACTTATCCATTGCAGATGAAGGAGAGAGCGAAAACGAGACGGAGATGCCAGAAGCGGCAGCAGGAAGTGAAGAGACAGGAGATTTACAGGCAAATGCCAGTGTGTCGAAAACGCTTTTAACAGAACTGGTGGAATCTCAGGGAAGCACCTTTTTTGCATGGAGCGTGACCGGAACCCATACGGAAACCATTGATTCCGGAGACGACGAGGAAGATGAAGAAGAAATCGAAGTGGTGGACTATACGCTGGCGGTCACGCTGAATGGGACCCTTGCCTCAACACCGTCCGGCTACAGCTACCGGTATGTCACCGACCAGACTACCTTCCAGTATGTCCTGAAGCTGTTTCAGCTTCTGGAGAACGGAAAGGATGGGATTGACGGCATTCTGTTTCAGGCGGCAAGCTGGAAAAACTATGTAACCGGTTTTGGCGCATCGGAAGATGTATTCAGCAGTGAGATTGCCACGGGAGGAGACCGGATTCAATATGATACGGTGGAGGGCTGCGTAAACGATGTAGTGTATTACAATCAGGGAGAGGAACCATGGAGCTCCATGGCTTTTGGAACAAGTACAATCCGGGATGCCGGCTGCGGCCCTACGGCTCTGGCAATCGTGATTTCAACTCTGACAGGGGAGGATGTGACGCCGCAGATGACAGCCGCGTTTGCGATGGGAAACGGGGAATATGTCCCCGGTCAGGGAACCAGCCACAGCTTCCCTTCCAATGCGGCGAAACACTGGGGTTTATCCGTGGAACGGGTCAGACGGGAGCGGATGGATTACGTGGTTCAGAAGCTGCGAAAAGGCAGTCTGGCAGTTGTAATCTGCGCAGAGAACACGATTTCCGGGAGCAGCGGCCATTATATTGTACTGACTGGAATTACAGCGGACGGTTATCTCACGATTGCCGATCCGGGAAGTCGGTCACGGACAGGGAACCTTTACAGTCCGCAGACCATTCAGTCATATGCCCGTAACTTAGGCGAAGGAGGGATTTGGATTATAGGAAACGAATGATGCGTTTTATTAAAAACAGGACGGTGCAGCGGATATGGAGCGGCATATGTGCCGTTGGAATCATCAGTTGTTTTCTTCTCTTAACGGTCTATGGAGCAGAGCCAACGGGAGAAAATCAGACGCAGACAGAAAACGTCTGGGAGGAGAACTATACGGATACCAGCAGCGAAAAAGGATTGCTGGCGGTCCGCTGCCAGGCATTTCAAGGATTTCAGGGGACCGTTCATGCAACCCTAATTCAAGCGGAAAGCGGCAAAGCATATTCCGTTCTCTTAGAGCCAGAAAATGGTTATATACAAAATCTGGAGCTTCCGGCCGGTGATTATTGTTTGAGTTCTATCGAAGCCGTATCGGAAAACCGGCGGTTTGCCTGCACGAGTCAATCGGAAGGATTTTCTATTGAAGTGGATGAGGTGGCTGTCTGCCGGATTGCAGTAGAGCCGTCCAGCCGGATTCAGTTTCCGGAAGAGCCTGCTGTGGCAACGCCGCCGGAAGCTGACCAGTCGGAAACGGAACAAGCTGCCCGTCCAGATACAAAACCAATAGAGTCAGTCCCAGAAGTGGAAGCCAGTATGGCCGGGGAAACAGAACGTGAGGAAGCCTTACCTGAATTATCAGAGGATATGGAAGGCCAGGGAAAAGCAGGAGTCCTGCTGATTCCCGGCTTGCTGGGGATGGCCGGTTTTACGGCCTGGTTAGTCTGGCTATGGAAAAGGAGGTGATGGGAAGATGGACCAGGATGACCGGATTGAAATCTATACGATTCCACCAAACTTTGCGGAAGAGGGAACGCTGTTTTCTGGACGAATCAAGACCAGAAATGCCGTGGAAACAGCGATTCTCTTATCAGTGCTCCTGCCGATTCTATTATCGCTGGAGTTATCGGTCAAGGCAAAGATGTATCTGGGCATGATTGTTCTGGTTCCAATGGTGATACTGGCCGTTCTGGGTGTTCAGGGAGAGAGCTTGTTTGCGTTTGTCGCAAGCTTTTTTCGGTTTCTGGGGCGAAGGCGGGTACTTCTTCCGCCGGATGAGAGGTACCGCCTGACACTGAACCGGAAAAAGGAAAAGGCCATGAGAGGAGGGAGAAAACGTCGTGGCAAAAAGCAGGGAAGAGAGGCGGAAGCGGCGGGAATGGAAACGGATGCTGAGAAAAACCCGAAGGGAATGGAAAACGCAGCAAAAGGAGTCCATGGGGCAAGAGAGGAAAACGCAGCGTCCCAAACGAAGAAGAGGAGAATCCAAAGGACCGGAAAGAGAACAGGGCGAACGTTATGATTTGCCTTATACCCGTTCAGCCGCTGAGATTCCAATCAAAGAAATCCGGAATGGGATCATCCATACCACAGATGGGCGGTACGTCAAAATCATTGAAGTACAGCCCATTAACTTCCTCCATCGAAGTGCCAGCGAACAGCGGAATATCATTTATTCCTACATGGGGTATCTAAAAATCGCGCCGCCGGAACTGCAGATGAAATCCATTGCCAAAAAGGCGGATATTTCCCAGTTCCTAAAAGCCATCAAAGAGGACATGGAAAAGGAATCGGACCCCCGCTGCCGGATGCTTCAGCAGGACTACGCCAACCTGATTACTTCTGTGGGATATAAGGAAGCGGTAACCCGGCGTTTTTTTCTGGTTTTTCAGATTGATGCCAGAAGAAAAAGCGAACAGGAAGCGGCAAATCTGCTCCAGTCCTACGCACAGACGGCAAAAAAGTATTTATATCAGTGTGGGAATGAGATTGAACTTTCCGAAAATCCCACGGAAGAAACTGCAGAGATTTTCTATCTGCTGCTGAACCGGAAAACCAGCACCCGGACCAGCTTTTCGGACCGGCTCAATGAGGTCGTAGCATGGCATATCCGGGAAAACGGGGAGGAGAGCGCGGCTCGGATTCCCATTACCGAGATGTTTGCTCCCAGAGAACTGGATTTTCGGCATAGGAATTATGTTGTGATAGACGGTGTGTACCATACCTATCTGTTTGTCCCATCCGGTCGCTACCGGAACCGGGTGCCGGCTGGGTGGATGTCCCTGCTGGTCAACGCGGGGGAGGGGATTGACGTCGATTTGTTCCTCTACAAACAGGATAAAGTCAAAACCATTGAGCGGATTGGGCGCCGGATTCGCCTGAACCGCTCAAAAATCAAGGATACCTCGGATACCAATACGGATTTTGATGACCTGGCGGAATCCATTCAAGCCGGTTATTATCTCAAAAATGGACTTTCTGCCAATGAGGACTTTTATTATATCTGTATCCTGATTACCGTCACCGGTTACAGTCCAAAGGAGGTGGAATGGAGAGCAAGAGAAATGAGGAAACTTTTGAATGCCCAGGATATGGACACGGTATCCTGCATTTTTAAGGAAGAACAGGCATTTCGCTCGGCGCTGCCCCTGTTAAAGCTGGATAAAAGTATCTATGAGCGTTCCAAACGCAATGTGCTGACTTCTGGAGCTGCCAGCTGCTACCCGTTCACCTCTTTTGAAATGTCGGATAAGGACGGAATTCTTATGGGAGTGAATACTGCCAACAGCTCTCTGGTGATTGTTGATATTTTTAACTCTATGGTTTATAAAAATGCCAATATCGCCATTATGGGGACGACCGGGGCCGGTAAGACGTTTTTGCTGCAGCTGATGGCATTGCGGATGCGGCGGAAAAACATCCAGGTATTTATCATTGCACCGGACAAGGGACACGAGTTTGCCAGAGCCTGTACGAATATCGGAGGAGCCTATATCAAGATTTCACCGGGTTCTTCTAACTGTATCAATATCATGGAAATCCGCAAACGGGATTCCGCAGCTAACCAGCTTCTGGATGGAACCGTCACGGAGCAGTCAGAACTGGCCTCCAAAATACAGGGACTGCATATTTTCTTTTCCCTTCTTATCCCGGATATGACCCATGAGGAGCGGCAGCTCTTAGATGAGGCATTGGTCACGACCTATTATAATAAGGGAATCACCTACGAGAATGAAAGCCTGAATGACCCGGAAAATCCGGAGCAGTACCGTCCCATGCCGATTCTCGGGGACGTATACCAAATCCTGATTCAAAAACCGGAAACAAAGCGGATGGCGAATATCCTGGCCCGTCTGGTCCATGGCTCGGCGTCCAGTTTTAACCAACAGACCAACATTGACCGCCAGAACAAGTATATGATTTTGGATATCTCTGAACTCAGCGGCGATATGCTTCCGGTGGGGATGTATGTGGCCCTGGATTATGTATGGTCGAAAACGAAGGAGGACCGGACGGCAGAGAAGGCAATCTTCATCGATGAGGTCTGGCAGCTAATTGGAGCATCGTCCAATGAAATGGCGGCGGAATATGTGCTGGAAATCTTTAAGATTATCCGTGGATATGGAGGGAGCGCCGTATGTGCCACCCAGGATTTTTCTGATTTCATGGCGTTAAAGGACGGGAAATACGGCAGGGGAATCATCAATGCCTGCAAGACGAAAATCGTGCTGAATCTGGAAAATGACGAGGCCAAAAAAGTCCAGGAGCTTTTGCATTTGTCAGATGCGGAGCGGATGGAAATCGTCCATTTTGAACGGGGGAAAGGTATGATTTCCACCAACAGCAATAACCTGACTCTGGAATTTAAGGCAAGTCAGCTGGAGAAAGATTTGATTACGACCGACCGAAGAGACCTTCAGAAGCTAAAGGAGCGTTTGGAAAAGGCCGGTACACATACGTTGGCGTAGCAGTCCGCGAAGAAGGCAGCAGGAAAGGAGTGAATGAACATGGCGGTCTATCAGAATCCGGAGGAGACAGCGCGAAAGGTACTGTCCATGCTCCGCAAATACAATGTGATGTATCCGGAGCAGTTGGTCGCGTTCTTTTATGGAGAGGAAACTTCTGTTCTGCGGGCTATAAGACGCTTGGAGAAAAAGCGGCAGCTATACCTGAATCCTTATACCGGGCTCCTGGCCTCCAGCGAAAATGCCTATTCCCTGAAAGATGACGGAACGATTTTAAGCCTTTGGGTATTGGCGGATTTATGCCGGAGGCGGCCGGTGGAATACCATTTCCTGGCTGAACATGAGGACTTTCCGGTCAGGCTGCTGTTTATCAGCAGCCAGGAACTCTATGATATTGTTTACGTGGATACCGGCAGCCTGAAGCTGGTCAATGGCTTATACCGAGAGGGCAGGCGACCGGCGGAAAGCCACATCGTGGTACTGGAGGATGGAAATCTGATCGGGCAGGTGCAGATTCCCGGCGCAATCGGATATTGTGTGGTAAAGGAAGGAGGCGTGGTGGAGTATTATCGAAAGAAGTAAGGTGGAAGAACTGGCGGGGAAGCAGTCGAAAATCCTGGAAGAAATCCAGCGGATTGCCTGTAAAATGCAGGAGAAACTGGCGGAAGCCAGAAATGCGGAGGAGATTTATATGCGGAGCGGACAGTGTTTTGATTTTCAGTATGAACAATTCATGGAATTGACAAGAGAGTGTTCCATCTGTGCGGAGCAGCTGACGGAACGTCTGCGGCATATGATTCTTGATGGCGACTGGCCGGCGGAGGAAAAACAACGATATCGGGGACAGTTGATTCAATCCCATCGGATTACGGTGTCTTATAAAGATGAAATTGTAAAGGTCATGCTTCCAATACTGCTCCCTCACCGGAAAGGAACGTACAGCGATTATATTTATAAGCCACTGTATCTGGCGCTCAAAGACTGGTGCCAGCTTCGCCTGGAGCAGGGGGAAAGCCTGCCTTTTTATGAGAAGGCGACCATATGCTTTCAGCATATGTATGATGAACGTCTTCCCAAAAGCCGCATCCGTGATCATGACAACATGGAAGAAAAGCAGGTGGTGGATGCGATTGGAATGTTCTTTTTGCAGTCAGATGGAGGGCTGTTTTTAAATACCTATCATGTCACTTTGATATCGAACCAGGACCGGACGGTCCTTTTTTTGATGCCGCAGGAATGGTTCCCATCATGGCTCCAGAAAGAAAGCAGCGGGACCGACATATCGAAAAAATCGGCTGTTGTCAGAGCAGAAAATTCGACAGGGTAAAAAAAGGAGAAATCCGCGATTTGACTGCATTCATGCAAGCGAAAAGACGAAAAATTTTACCCAGGGTTGGAGTGAATAGGGTAAGAGTTGGAGATACATGGGTATAAGAGCATTCTGGTGATATGTCAAGAACTTTTTGAAGAAGATTTTGATATGTTTTTCAGAAAAAAGGGTAACTTTAACAGACCTTCGGTATATTTTACGTATAACCGAATGTCAGTTCGACTCAATATTATATTCGGTGTCCAGCTTTTCGCCGGTGTACAGTTGGTTTTTGACCAGCAATCCAAAAACGAGTCGTACTAATTTACGAGATGTAAGCGCGAGTGCTCTTTTGTGCTGATGTTTGGTTACCTCAGCATATTTTCTGGCATAGAAATCAGCATATTCAGGGATGTGCTTCCTGACGCTGTTTGCCGCTTCGCCAAGATAGCAGCGAAGATAGGGATTTCCGGCTTTCGACATTTTGTTGTCCTCAGAAGTGAAATCTCCGGAATCACCCTTAGGCCAGTAAAGGCCGGCATATTTGGCAAGGGCATCGGATGAATGGAACACGGTTATATCGCCTATTTCTGATAGAATTCCGGATGCCCATATCGGACCTATTCCAGGTATGGATTGAAGGATGAGCAGGGCGTTAGGGTTCATTCCGTTGATGCATTTCTCAATCGCCTGCTCGATCAGCTTGATTTCTTTCTGATAGGCGTGGATGCAGTTAAACGAGCTTGCCAGTGATATGCTCAGTGGTTCATACATGCACTTGTCTAACCGGTAGGAATCCCTGGCTGCCTTGCGCAGGAGTTCCGAAGTTTTTGATAGGTCAGAGATGCGGTTCCTGCTCTTCCCCGCAAGGAAGGTAAGCAGATCCTCTTCCGGCATATCGATAATCTCCTGCGGAGACAAAAATTCCGTCAGGACAGCTGAGGACGTGGCACCATAGAGACTGCCAAAAGGCTTGTCATCACCTTCAAGGAGCTGAAGTTCACTGAACTTCAGATAAAGATTCGAAACCATATAAGTCTTCTCCCTGGTGATGCACTCAGAAAGGTGCATACGGTGCCTTGTAAGGCGTTTCAGGGATATGAACTGCCCGCCGCGCCATGGCTCCAGTTTTTTCGTGCGGCCTACCCTGCCGAAGTCCGCGATGAGATATGCATCCGTGGGATCGGTCTTTTCCATTCCGATATAGGATTTTCGGTAATTCGAAGCGGCCTTTGGGTTTACACAGAATACGTAAGGCCTGTAGGGCATGAGAACCTCGCTGGCCGACAGGAAGTTTGAAATATGCACGCTGTATACAGAAGTAGATTCCAGCACGATAAGAACCGTATCCAGGTTTTTATGCTTCTGCATGCATTCGGCAATCATATTTACAAGCTGATCGGCGCCTGGCTGGTTATTGCCAAACGACGATGAGATGTATTTGTTTTCCTCAAAGTCCATGGCATAGACGGCATTGGTCTTTGAGCTTACATCAATACCTACAAACAAGGTGGACATATAGTTGAGCTTTAACATGATATCACCTCCATTCTGATGGGGATTTGTGAAGCCTGAAGCAAAAGGTTTATCCTGTGCCGCATACGGTGACCGAACCCTCGCGCAATGAGCATGCACCCAGTCAGCCTTTTTTGCTGGGGCTAACGGCTGGGGATGAAAATTCTGTGTCAGCGGAATGTGCCGTATGTGCCAGGCTGAATGC
>ENA-ORML01000084-ORML01000084.1-human-gut-metagenome-genome-assembly--contig:-NODE-84-length-116363-cov-10.863432_pt1 | contig 116363 bp, 89 predicted proteins | sample MGYA00242103_ERZ508995 | MGnify/ENA primary metagenome ERZ508995 (study PRJEB26280, sample SAMEA2338702) | human gut metagenome | biome: human gut; feature: human-associated habitat; material: faeces... | reverse complement strand
CGAATCTTTTGCCTGCCTGGCGCAGCGCTGCATGAATATCACAGCAGCGAGCCGCTGTTCCCGTGCAGTCTTCTTCATGGCCCGCTGGTCCGGCAGGAGCTGAGACATTATGTATTTTAGCACAGCCCGCGAGATAAATCCACGGAGAAAGGTCACAGGGGTGCAGCACCAATATTTTTTATCTGCACCCGGTCACAGGATTGGCATGGCTGAATCACGGCGGATATGCTATGATAAGAAGAGAAGCATTATGATTCATTTTAATATATTTACATGTTTTTATTGCGCTGCGGTGCGCAGACAGGAGCAGCAAATGAAATCGAAGGGGAAGGATTACAGGACACGGGTAACGAAAATGCTTATCCGTAAGGCCTTCACTGATATGCTGAAGGAAAAACCCATTCAAAGCATAACAATAAAAGAACTCTGTGAGACGGCAGGAATCAACAGAGGAACCTTTTATTCCCATTATTCGGATATCTATGACCTGTTGGAAAAAATGGAAGAGGAAATGATGGCTGATTTTATAAAAGCGCTGGAACCTCTTCTGGAAACGGATAAAGAAGATTTGACACCGGTAAAAATTACAACCGGTATTTTCCGCTGTCTGAAAGAAAATGCGGATATTTGCACCGTTACTCTGGGAGACTATGGGGATAAAGATTTCGCGCTCCGCCTGATTAATCTGGGAAGGGAAAAATGTGTGGAAACCTATTCACGCTATTTCGGCTCGGCAACTCCTAAGCAGATTGAGTTTTTTTATGCATTTGTCAGCGCCGGCTGTATCGGCCTGCTCCAGAAATGGCTTGCAGAGGGTATGGTCAGCAGCCCTGAGGAGATTGCGGCGATGGCGGAGAATATCATGATGTATGGCATGGGAGCGCTGGAGCGCGCCTGAAAATTTAAAAAAATTTAATAATACCTTAGTAAGAAATATAAGGATTCTGTGTTATACTTTTCAATAATTCAGGCCGGGCCTGAAGGCGGGTCTGTGTTATTCCCGCCATGATTTTGACTGACGGATACAGGTTAAGGAGCAGCATAATGAGATTTATTAAAAAATTTATAATAACCCTTTTTGTTATTCTCCTGTTGGGGGCAGGTGCGGCAGGCGGGCGTCTGCTCTGGCAGGGTTATCAGATATATCAGGAAGTCATTGACGGGGAGCCTCTTTCGGATAAGGTGGAGGAAATCCGTTCCAAACCCAAATATACGCCGCTTTCACAGCTGCCGGATACTTATAAGAATGCGGTGGTGGCTGTGGAGGACAAACGTTTCTATAAGCATGGCGGCATTGATTTGATTTCCACTGGCAGGGCGGTATTTATTAACCTGAAGGAAAAGAAGCTGGCTGAAGGGGGAAGCTCCATTACGCAGCAGCTGGCAAAAAACATGTATTTTTCCCAGGAAAAAACGTTCCTGAGGAAGGTGGCCGAGCTGTTTGTCGCTTTTGAACTGGAGAAAAATTATACGAAGGATGAGATTTTGGAGCTGTATGTGAATACCATCTATTTTGGCAGCGGCTATTATTGTGTCTATGATGCGGCGCAGGGTTATTTTGAGAAGGAACCGGAACAGATGAATGATTATGAAAGCACGCTTCTGGCCGGGATTCCCAATGCGCCTTCTGTATACGCACTGACCAACCGGCCGGAGCTGGCGGTCCAGAGGCAGCGGACAGTGGTGGAATGTATGGTGGAACAGAAATATCTGACCAGGGAAGAAGCGGATCGTATTTTGCAGGAAGGAGAGCAGATTCAGCAGGCGGGACAAAATAATGAATAGGGTATTGATAGTGGAAGATGATACACTGCTGAATACCACTCTTGCCTATCATCTGCAGGGAAGGGGAATGGGGACGGAATCGGCGTTCTGCTGCAGAGAGGCCAGGGAAAAGCTGGGGGTCTTAAGATATGATTTGGTCATTCTGGACGTAAACCTTCCGGATGGCGACGGCTTTACCCTCTGTAAACAGATTCAGCAGGAATGGAAAACGGCAGTGATTTTCCTCACGGCCAATGATCTGGAAAAGGATGTGCTTAAGGGATATGATTTGGGAGCGGCGGACTATGTGACCAAACCCTTTTCCATACAGATTTTCCTGAAAAAGACGGAAAGGCTTATGCAGCTGATTTCACCAGCAAAAGAAAGGGCAGAGGACGGTTATGAGGATGAAGCGCTTCGGATCGGCCTGGAGAGTATGTCCGCTTCCTATTGCGGCAGGGATATTCCGTTTACTCCGCTGGAATACCGGCTTCTGGGCATTTTTATCCATAATCCGGGAATTGTCCTTACGAGACAGAAGCTGTTGGAAAGATTGTGGGACGATCAGGGGAATTTTGTGGATGAACATACACTGACAACGGTTATCAGCCGGATGAGAGGCAAGCTGGAAGGCAGCCATCCTTATATTAAAACTGTCTACGGGATGGGATACCTGTGGAATGCAAAAAGCGGGCGGAGTGACGGCTGAGACAGGCGGGAAAGGGAAAGACGGACGGAATATGCAGGGACAAATATCGCAGGGGAAAATGCTGCAGAGACAGATTTTACCTGAAAGACGCTCCTTCTTCAGGAAGCGGGGCAGAACAATAATCGGAACGGGAATGCTTCTGGCGGCCATAGCGGCAGTCGGAGGCTTTTTTGCAGTTACAGGGGAGATTGGGGCGTTGGCGGCAGGCGGCAGCGTTCTTGTTTTGGCTGCTGTCTGGACGGCGGTGATGTACTTCCTTGAAAAAAAGGAACTGGAAGGGTTTATGGCGGATGTCGGAAGACTGCTGGATACCATGGAGGGCATATGGAATCAAGAGGAGGAAATATGTCCTGTGGAGAAGTTCCGTGAAATAACCGGCCTGGAGGAGGAAACGCTTCTGTCCAGGCTGGGCGGCAGGTTTTGCCGGCTTTATGAGATGATGGATAATGCCAGAACGAACACACAGGAGGACAGGAAAAAATTACAGTCCCTGGTTTCTGATATCTCCCATCAGGTCAGGACTCCTGTGACCAATCTTAAAATGATCGAAGCGGCGCTGACGGAGCCAGCAGGGGATCAGGAGATGACAGCGGAAAAAAGAAGGGAATTCCTTGAGGCTATGAATTCTCAGGTGGAGAAGCTGAATTTTCTCATGCAGGCGCTGGTAAAGACTTCCCGTCTGGAAAACGGCCTGATAACACTTCATAAACAAAAAGGGTTACTGTATGAAACGCTGGCGAAAGCCCTGGGAGGCATTTTATTCTCCACGGAGGCAAAGAAAATAGAGGTGGAAGCCATTTGTCCGGAGGAACTGCAGCTTCCCCACGATAAGAAATGGACGGCGGAGGCCATATTCAATCTTCTGGATAATGCTGTGAAATATACTCCGTCCGGAGGAAAAATCCGGGTGGAGGCAGTCCCTCAGGAAATGTACACCCGGATTGATGTTTCCGATACGGGCAAAGGAATCAGGGAAGAACATCAGGCCGCTGTTTTCCGGCGTTTTTACAGAGAGGAAGAGGTGGCGGGGATACCCGGGCTTGGAATAGGGCTGTATCTTACCCGCGAAATCATTTCCCAGCAGGGCGGTTATATCAGGCTTACCTCCTCCGAAGGAGAAGGCTCGGTATTTTCCGTCTATTTATTAAATAAGGAATTCAGATAAGCTTTGGTATTTCTTTCTGTTTCTGTGACTTTTCTGCAACAATTCCATAGTAGACTAAATGCAAATGAAAAACGTAACCTTTCAGAATTATAAATGGTTACGGATTAAAACAAATAAGCAAACAGGGAAGGAGCAGAAATGACAATTTTGCAGACAGCGGATTTAAAAAAATATTATGGACAGGGCACCAATCTTACAAAGGCATTGGATGGAGTAGATCTGTCGGTGGAGCAGGGGGAATTCCTGGCGGTGGTGGGGACCAGCGGCAGCGGAAAATCTACCCTGCTTCATATGATGGGCGGCCTGGATACGCCTACCTCGGGCAGTATAAAGGTGCGGGGAAAAGAACTTGCGGAAATGAATGATGAGCAGCTCACTATTTTCCGCAGGAGGAATATCGGATTTGTATTCCAGAGCTATAATCTTGTGCCTATATTAAATGTATATGAAAATATTGCGCTGCCTGTGGAGCTGGACGGGGAAGCGGTGGATTTGGCGCTGTTTGACCGGATCGTGGATATCCTGTCTTTGAAGGAAAAGCTGGACAGCATGCCCAATCAGCTGTCAGGCGGACAGCAGCAGCGGGTGGCAATAGCCAGGGCGCTGATTACCAAGCCCGCCATTGTGCTTGCGGATGAGCCTACAGGAAATCTGGACAGCCGTACCAGCGCGGATGTGCTGGGGCTTTTGAAAATGACCAGCGAGGAATTCCATCAGACCGTGGTGATGATAACCCATAATAACGAGATCGCCCAGCTTTCCCATCGGATTGTGCGGATTGAAGACGGCAGAATCGTCGGAAAAGCGGAGGTGTAGGTATGTTAAAGAACCTGAATGCGGGCATCATCCGGAGGCTGGCGGCAAACGGCCTGAAATCGGATAAAAAAAGGAATCTTTTTCTCATTATCACCATCGCCTTCAGTGCCTGCCTCATGCTGACGCTGTCTCTGAAAATACTCGGGGAAAATACCAAGGTGAATAGATATATGCGGGGGAGGTACCAGACTGTTTTCAATGATCTGTCGGAGCAGGAGATCCGGGAGCTCCGGGAAAGGCCGGAGGTAGAGGCTTCCGGCAGGAAAAAGGGTCTGTGTACACCGCGGATAAAGGACTATACCCTGAATGTGGAGTATGCCGATCAATCGGCGGCAAGCCTGCTGACCTACGGGAATATAACGGGTAGCTGGCCGGAGGCAGAGGAAGAGGTGGCGGTGGAGGAAGCATACCTGGAACATCTGGGCCTTCCTGCCGTGCCCGGACAGATACTCCCGTTGGATCTGGGAGACGGGAGTGTCAGGGATTATACGGTCAGCGGCGTACTGATGGGTGAAAATGAAACCCGGGTATACAAGGTCATAGTCTCAGAAGCCTATATGCAGGCTGTTTTTGACGGGAATCCCAGATACGATATGTATATCCGCCTTAAGGATACGGAAAATGACAATATGGAAATCCTTAAGGATAAGGTCCGGGCATTTGCTGCAGCTAACGGGGTGGCAGAGAATAAGGTATTTTACAGTTCCACTTATTTCAGCCTGGGAGAGGATCTTCCCATAGAAAAAATATTGGCAATCCTGTTTTGCTGTGTCCTCATTGTCATAGCCACATCACTGGTGATTTACAGCCTTTTCTATATCTCCGTCATTGCCAAAACACAGGAATACGGCAGGCTCCGGGTTATCGGAACGACGAAGAAGCAGATCCGAAGGCTGGTGAGGAAGGAAGGCATGTTTCTGTCGGGAATAGCCATTCCTGCAGGCCTTGTGCTGGGCTGCATCCTGGGCTTCCTGCTTGTGCCCGAAGGATGGAAATGGTCCATATCCCTGCTTTTTGTTATAGTGATAGGGGTGATAACCGAAGCGGCTGTCATGATTTCCATACGTACGCCGGTGAAAATCGCTTCCTCTGTTTCTCCTGTTGAGGCCGTACGGATCAGTGCAGCAGAAGAGAATCGAAAAACAGGAAAAAGAAAACGCAGGAAAATGACACCTTTAAACCTGGCCATCCTGAATTTTTCCAGAAATAAAAGAAAAGCGGTTCTTACCCTTACCTCTCTGGGATTTACAGGTATCCTGCTGATGTGCGCCGCCGCATATCTGAGTTCTGTGGATGCGGATGCCATGTCCAGATCCGGTTTTGGGCTCGGCTGCGCCCACCTGGAACTGGAGCAGTCGGATGCCGGCAGCAGTACGGACGAAGAGGGACGTACGGATTATTATACAAGAATACAGCAGAATAATCCTCTGGATGAAAAGCTGCTTGAGGCAGTAAAACAGATAGACGGCGTAACGGATGTGCTTATATTTAAAGGCTGCAAGTCGGATATGATTTTTCCCGAAATGAACGATTATGCAAGAGCGAATCCGGAGGAGCTTTCTTTCCGTAATATCGGACTTACCAGAGAGCAGATGGAAGCCTATAGCGGATATCTTACGGAAGGAACTATGGATTACGATACTCTGGTGCAGAACAATGGCATTCTGATAGCCGATTCGGATAACTTGATAGGACGTTATTATGGGTATACCGCGAAGCTTGGAGACAGGATACAGATAAAGACAGACAGCGGCGATACGGCGGAATTCCAGGTGATGGGAGTCCTGAGAGGCCTTAGACTTGGCATCGATGTGCCCTTCTTTTATATGCCGGATGCCTGTCTGCCCCTTTTAAAGTCCACGGTGACTAATTTTAATACACATTTCATGCTGGTGGGCGATCAGGAAAACGAAGAAAAGATAGAAGAGGCCATTATCGGTCAGATGGAAGAATGGAATGATGTGGAAATCACCTTTCTGAGTGATCTCAGACGGCAGATGATCGTTATGCTGGATCAGATGAAGCTTCCGCTGTATGGACTGGTAGGATTCATAGCCATCTTCGGCCTTCTGAATCTGATAAATACGCTGCTCACCAATGTGGTGACGAGACGTCAGGAATTCGGAATCCTGCAGTCTGTGGGAATGAGCGGAAAGCAGCTTTCCGCCATGCTGAAAGCGGAATGCTTCCTGTATGTGTCAGGAACATTGTTCCTTACCCTTACTTTGGGCACGCTTGCCGCCTGGATTTTGTGCAGGGTATTTGACCAGTTGGGAACCTTCGGGAAGCTGGTATTCCATTTTCCCTTCCTGCCCATTTTTATATTCACAGCCCTGCTTCTGGTGATTCAGGTATTTTTCTCCCTGTGGGCGGTGAATTACTGCGGAAAGGAATCTCTGGTACAGAGGATTAAAACGGAGTAGGCTGCCCGGAAGAGAAGGCGGGAGGCTCAGCCTCCCGTATAATAAGGAACGACTACAAAGAAAACGGAATAAAGAAGTGCTGCAGCGGTGAAGAAAATCAGCAGGCCCATGAGGATGGCCGGGATTTTTTCAGCCAGGCTGCGGCATTTTATTTTATCGGCCAGTTCCTGAAGAAGGAAACAGGCTTTGCGCAGTCCCAAAGTGACGAAATACATAAAGGCCGGAAGCATGGGCATCAGATATCGTCCCTGGGGCTGGAAATCCCAGGTATAGGAATAATAGACGCACAGGAAGATGGGGATCGCGCAGGCCAGAACCATACAGCCGTTGAAAAAGAAACGGCGTTTTTGATCCTGCCAGGACAGATACAATCCGCGGCCTGCAGGTATCATACAGACCAGAAGGCCGATAATGAAAATCCGATAATAGGTTTCATAAATATAGTAGTGTGTAGGCAGGCTCATGGGACCGAACATGGCCACAAAGCTTCTGGCAAGCAGGGTGAAATAATCCGTCCCGAATACCATGGCAAAGACACCAATTCCCTGATTCTGATAGGTCTGTCTTAAAAGAGGGTGGAAATCCGGCGTACAGGTGGAAGCCACGCAGAGATTGCGGGCGTTCATTCCCAGAAAATCCCCATGATAAAGGAATGCATTGCGGATAAACCACCAGCCTGCGCCTATCAGAAACAGAACGGTGATGAACAGGCCGGCGCGCAGCAAGGGCCTCCAGTCCATATAATACCGGTCCACAGGAGAGGCCGTCCCGTCCCGGGTAATCGTCCCTGCCAATACCTTTCCCACAAAACAGCTGATAAAAAGTATGACGGTTACCAGCACCGCGCCGTAGGCATTGTAATAGGATAACGCACACAGGATAACGCCCACTGCCGTCTGAATACAGCGAGAACGGTTAAAGCCGTTTTTCATCCCGTCAAGAACGGCGGTAAACATGAGAATGACGGAAAAGACAGCGCAGGAATCCGTATTGATATAGGTATGCAGAAAAAGGCTCTGGGGAAGAAAGACCACCAGGCAGGAAAAAAGCCATTGAGTCATTGTTTCCGTGAACAGCAGCCTGGAAAGCCTTCTGGTGAGAACCGCGGCGGCCATCCCGAAGAATACATTTACCAACCGGGCGGCTATGAGAAGGACATCAAAACGATCGGTGAAAAGATTCACCGTGCGCAGAAGATAACCCTCCAGTATGTAAGTGAGCATGGGCTGAAAGGCATAGGAGCCTCCGTAACCGGGAATCAGCACAGCCGGATCATCTCCCCTGGGAAGATATCCGTTTTCATAAATGAAACGGACCACACGGAAACGGTTGATTTCATCAGGACCTTCCCCGAATGGCTGAAGAAATACAAAGATCATCATGCAGAGAAAAGCCAGGGAAAGGAAAAGGATTTCATGGAAAAGCTCGTTTTTATAAAAACGACGTATTTTAGTCATATATTGCTCCTGTTAATAAATGAGTCCTTAGTTGAGGGATGATGCTGTTTCATAAAACATAAATTTATTATAATCGAATTACCTCTAAATTTCCACAAAAATACTTGTCAGAGGAAATCGGATGGGATATACTGTCAGTACAGGGCATTTTGCCTATGAATTTACGTGAAGGCGGGTACCGTTCGGTTTTGAGGGTATCCGACTTGATGCAGTACATGCGACTGGCGGATTGGTGGAGCACCACAGGGAGCATGTATGAAGAAAGCCGGCCGCCTGGGTACCCGTATGTGAGTAACCAGGCGGTTTTTTTGTTTTCTAATCTATCTATCGAAAACAAAAGCGGGGAAGCTCCTGAAAGGACATTTACGAAAGAGGCCGCCAAGCGGCAGAATGGAGGAAGCAATGAAATTACTGTCTCTGGAAGAAGAATTGAAAAGCAACGCCTATCCCGGAAGAGGGATTGTGCTGGGGAGGACTCCCGATGGGAAAAAAGCGGTAGCCGCTTATTTTATCATGGGAAGAAGCTCCAACAGCCGCAACCGGATCTTTGCAGTGGATGGAGAAGGAATCCGCACACAGGCATTCGATGAATCCAAGCTGGAGGATCCCAGCCTCATCATTTATGCGCCTGTAAGGGTTCTGGGCAATAAAACGATTGTGACCAACGGAGACCAGACAGATACCATTTATGAAGGCATGGACAAACAGATGACCTTTGAACAGTCCTTAAGATGCCGGGAATTTGAGCCGGACGGCCCCAATTATACCCCCCGTATTTCCGGGATCATGCACATCGAAAATGGCGGTTACAATTTTGCCATGTCTATTTTAAAAAGTGATGACGGATGCCCGGATTCCTGCAATCGTTTTACCTACGCTTATGAAAATCCGGCTGCTGGAAAAGGACGTTTTATCCATACATATATGCATGACGGAAATCCCCTTCCCAGCTTTGAGGGAGAACCTAAAATGGTGGAAATCAAAGGGGAAATCGATGAGTTTACCGATATGCTCTGGAACAGCCTGAATGAAGAAAATAAGGTGTCCCTGTTCGTGCGCTATATCGATATCGAAGACGGAACCTTTGAAACAAGAATCGTAAATAAAAACAAATAGGAAAACAGGAGAGAAAGAAATGAATGAAATTCAGTTAAAATATGGCTGCAACCCGAATCAGAAGCCTTCCCGCATTTATATGGAGGATGGAAGCGAACTTCCGGTTTCCGTACTGAACGGCAAGCCGGGTTATATCAATTTCCTGGATGCGTTAAACGGCTGGCAGCTGGTTAAGGAACTGAAGGAGGCCACAGGCCTTCCCGCGGCGACCTCTTTTAAGCATGTATCACCTGCCGGCGCGGCGGTGGGGCTGCCTCTGTCGGATACGCTGGCAAAGATTTACTGGGTGGATGATCTGGGAGAGCTTTCTCCTCTGGCATGTGCCTATGCGAGGGCCAGAGGTGCGGACCGTATGTCTTCCTTCGGCGATTTCATTTCCCTTTCCGATGTTTGTGATGCAGATACTGCCAGACTGATCAAAAGAGAGGTATCCGATGGCGTGATCGCTCCCGGATATACGGACGAAGCCCTGGAAATCCTGAAACAGAAGAAAAAAGGAAATTACAATGTAATTCAGATTGATCCTTCCTATCAGCCTGCTCCGCTGGAGAGAAAACAGGTATATGGAATCACCTTTGAGCAGGGAAGAAATGAACTGCGTGTTGACGAGGCGCTTCTTTCCAATATTGTAACGGAAAATAAGGATATCCCGGCTGAGACGCTGATTGATATGAAGATCGCTCTTATCACCCTGAAATATACCCAGTCCAATTCCGTCTGCTATGTAAAGGACGGACAGGCCATAGGTATCGGAGCGGGGCAGCAGTCCAGAATCCATTGTACACGTCTTGCGGGAAGCAAGGCGGATAACTGGTTCCTGCGTCAGTCACCTCAGGTGCTTTCCCTTCAGTTTGCGGACGGACTGGGACGTGCGGACAGGGATAACGCTATTGACGTATATATGAGTGATGATTATATGGATGTTCTTGCGGACGGCGTTTGGGAGAGAACCTTCAAGGTGAAGCCTCCTGTTTTTACAAGGGAAGAGAGAAAAGAGTGGCTGGATAAACTGGAAGATGTAACTCTGGGATCCGATGCCTTCTTCCCCTTCTTTGACAACATCGACCGCGCCCGCAGAAGCGGTGTGAAATATATCGTACAGCCCGGCGGATCCGTACGGGATGATGCGGTTATCGATGCCTGCAACAGATATGGGATGGCAATGGTGTTTACCGGAATTCGTCTGTTCCATCATTAATTAGCCAGACGGAAAAAAGAGTACAGTCTGCGGCCGGAAGTCCGCAGGCTGTTTCTTTTGCATAATCATCTGACCGGCAGGAATTTTTCCATATATTTTTCGGCTTCTTTTCTGCTGAGACTGAATTTTTCCTTAAGCTTTTTAATTATATGATCTTTGGAAAAGCCTTCTTCCATTAGTATTTCCACAGTCTGTTCAATCCCTTGCTCCAGTCCTTTCTTGACCCCATCATCAAATATCATTTGTCCCAATTTGGTCATCGCGATTCTCTCCTTTACTCTGTTTATTCCATCCCCCGATAAAAATTTATCAGCCAGGACATAAAGAACTGCCTGCATTTTTTCCATTTCCAGTTCCGACAAAGCGGCTCCGGCTTCCTGGATCATAGTGATGCTCTCTGTAATCCGCTCCTCAATATCCATGCTTCCCGACATCAATGGGGCCAAAAGCAGGGGTGTAAGATCTTCTTTTGTCAGAGGTTCACCCAGAGCTTTCTTCTTTTTCAGCCGTTCAAAAAGAAGATCGGAATTCCGGTTTTTCAGACGGATAACCTTTACCCGGTATGTATTGATCCCTTCCGTCAATTCTGATTTCAGGCGCTTTACCTGAGAGGAACAGATAACGTAGGTCACCACGGCAACCCCAAAGGTTCTGCTTACCGCCGCTTCGTATTCACGGAAACGCCGCAGATCCTTGGTGGTAAGGGAATCGCTTTCAAATTCCAGATGCACCCAGCTTCCGTCTTCCATGGCATAATTGAAATCCTGGAACATCTGCCGGCTTTCCAGTTTGACAGCTTCTGTCGGGGCGATATACTTTATCACCCCCTTCACGCCCAACAGGGGCAGTAATTCCCCTCCGAAGAACTGGGCAGCTGTTTTCAAAGCCAGATCTTCCTGGTGGAAATTCTGCTTTTGACTCTGCCTGCCGGCGTCTGCTTTTTTGTGTTTTTTCACACAGCCTCCTATTCCGTAAGCTGTATGTAAAATCCTGTCTTTAGTATAATTATAACCGGAAATCTGACATCGGGCAACCGTATCTTACTGCAATTATATTTATTAATAATTGAACGGTAATATAAAATGGAAATGAATATTTGAATGGTACTTTGTCCGAAAAGGACAGAATATTTGATTTGATGGTTGAAAACCAGAAAAGATGATTCCGGTTCCGGCGATAGGCTTTTACACACAATTCCGGCTGCCGATGTATTGTAAAGTATATCACAGAGAAGGGTGAATGCCAAGTTAAATATTGATAAAATCTGTTCATTAAAGGATTTAAGTTTTGGAACTTATTAATGTGGGTAAATAACAGGATTATATCATGGAATTAAATTTCAGCCGGAAATCTAAAAACAGAAATCCTTTCATTAAGAAGAGTTCTCTTCTCAAGGAAAGGATTTCTGATTAAGCCCTGTTACATTATTTGCCTATTAAAATTACTGTGGATTCGGGTTATCGTTTTGCTGATTATCAGGAGTATAGCCCTGTTGGGTACCGCCCTGCTGGAAATTAGGATCATAGCCCTGCTGAGTACCGCCCTGCTGGAAGTTAGGATCATAACCCTGCTGGTAAGGGTTGCCGAAGCCCTGCTGGCCGTAATTCTGCTGCTGTCCATAGCCCTGCTGCTGGCCGCCGGCCTGCTGGTAACCGCCGGGCTGATAACCGCCATAGCCTGCGCCGTACTGCTGCTGATAGCTTCCGCCGTATTTCAGGCTGTTATAGAAAGCCGCATTGGTAATTTCCACATAAGGGGTAACATAAAGTCCGGCGATACCGCAGGTAACACCCGCCAGGAGATACCAGAGAATGAAGGAAAGATCCAACACAAATTTATCCATCTTATGTCCGTACATCATGGCCTTGCTCTCATTGATGCATTCCATAATGCCTTTATCCGGATTTTCCGCAAATATGTAAACTGCCTGGGAATAACGGTACATTGCAATGATTCCGGGAACCCACAGAAGCAGTGACCATGCAAATACGAAGAAGCCCATAACAATACTCAGGCCCCAGATTTTCAGACAATATCTGGCATAGGCAAACAAATCGTTGATGCCTGCCGGCTGCCGGTTGATGACACGCAGAGTATATGCGGTAAAGCCCATACTGAGAAATCCGGTTACCAGAGTGGAAACGAGGGACAGCAGGATGGACGGTATCATCATTCCTGCGTAAATAGCGGCTGCAGCATCCGGATTTGATACCAGAGTGGTAAAAACACTGGAAACACCGGACATCATGGAAATAACAAAACTGATTGCCGCGAGAATTACCATGTAAACAAGGGCAACAAGTACGGGATGGGGATTAGCCTGCTGCATGGCAGCTTTGGCATCCATTTTCAATTGCACACGATCCATATCAAGTATCCTCCTCAAAAAGAATGTAATCTGGTTTTTTGAAATATGGAAGTATTATAACACTATAAAGGAAGATACGCCATAATGAAACGGAAATTTTAAAATAATTAAAATTTAATCATATTTACGATTGTAAAAATGCGGCAGATAAATCTCGCAGGTGGCCGTTAGCCGGATTCGGACAAAAAGCCTAAAAAACAGGGGTTTCCCGTATTTTTTCTTTGCGTATTCCGAATACTTGTGATAAGATAGTTTTTATTAATAAAGTAAGGTTCAAGGAGGGAGAACCCGCCTGATATGAATAAACCGGGAGCTCGCACAGGATATGTGCAGGAGAGCTGAGGAAGGCGGGAAAAAGAGCATGAGTGAGATAAGCAAGAATTTTATTGAACAGATTATTGATAGAGATCTGGCCGAGGGTGTATATGATACAGTGCATACCCGTTTCCCGCCGGAGCCCAATGGCTATCTGCATATCGGACATGCCAAGAGCATTCTTTTAAACTCCGGTCTTGCAAGGGAATACGGCGGAAAGTTCAACCTTCGTTTTGACGATACCAATCCGACCAAGGAAAAGCAGGAATTTGTGGAATCGATCAAAGAGGATGTGAAGTGGCTGGGCGCCGATTGGGAGGACAGGCTTTTCTTTGCCTCCAATTATTTTGAGCAGATGTACGAAGCGGCTGTAAAGCTTATCAGGAAAGGAAAGGCTTATGTATCGGACCTTTCGGCAGAGCAGATCCGCGAGTACAGAGGGACGTTGACGGAACCCGGAAAAGAGGATCCCGGAAGCGCAAGAAGCGTGGAAGAGAATCTGGAATTATTTGAAAAAATGAAGGAGGGCGTATATGCCGACGGGGAAAAGGTCCTGCGCGCCAGAATTGACATGACCTCTCCGAATATGAATATGCGTGATCCGGTCATTTACCGTGTGGCCCATATGAGCCATCATAATACGGGAGATACCTGGTGCATATATCCCATGTATGATTTTGCCCATCCGATCGAAGATGCCATCGAAGGAATCACTCATTCCATCTGTACGCTGGAATTTGAAGATCACAGGCCTTTATACGACTGGGTGGTGAGGGAACTGGAATATCCCCGTCCTCCCAAGCAGATAGAGTTTGCCAAAATGTATCTTACCAATGTGGTAACCGGAAAGCGTTATATCAAGAGGCTGGTGGAAGAAGGTATTGTGGACGGCTGGGATGATCCCCGTCTGGTATCTGTGGCAGCCCTTAGAAGAAGAGGCTTTACGCCGGAATCCATTCAGATGTTTGTGGATCTCTGCGGTGTATCCAAGAGTAATTCCTCTGTTGATTATGCAATGCTGGAATATTGTATCAGAGAGGATCTGAAGCTGAAGAGATCCCGGGTGATGGCGGTTATCGATCCCATTAAGCTGGTGATTGACAACTATCCCGACGGACAGATCGAGATGCTGGAGGCGCCCAACAACCTGGAAAATGAGGAACTGGGAAGCCGTCAGATACCTTTCGGAAGGGAACTCTATATTGAAAGGGAAGACTTTATGGAAGAGCCTCCCAGAAAATATTTCCGTCTGTTCCCCGGCAATGAAGTACGCCTGATGAATGCTTATTTCGTTACCTGCACCGGTTTTGAAAAGGATGCGGACGGCAATGTGACCGTGGTTCACTGCACCTACGATCCGGAAACCAAATCCGGAAGCGGTTTCAATGCCCGCAAGGTAAAAGGAACCATACACTGGGTATGTGCAAGTGAGGCCTTTAAGGCGCAGGTCCGCCTGTATGAAAATATTATCGATGAAGAAAAGGGCGTTTATAACGAGGACGGCAGCCTGAACCTGAATCCCAATTCCCTGGTGGTGAAAGAGTGCTACCTGGAACCCTCTCTGAAAGAGGCGTCCGCCTTTGAAAGCTTCCAGTTTGTAAGACAGGGCTTTTTCTGTGTGGACTATAAGGATTCCAAGCCCGGTGCGCCGGTTTTCAACCGTGTTGTTTCTTTAAAGAGTTCATTTAAGCTGCCCAAGGCAGAGGTGACAGGGTAATAGTTCAGGCTTGCCTGAACTGTTATGAAACAGGAAATAAATCATGAATGATTTGGCTATTCAGCTGTCGGATGACGGCGGCAAACATCTGTATGAACAGATATATGAATACATCAGAGATGAAATTAAGGAGGGGAAGCTTCTGGCAGGAGAGAAGCTTCCCTCCACGCGTTCCCTGGCGGAATATCTCCAGGTGGCGCGCAGTACGGTGGAGCTGGCATACGGGCAGCTGCTGTCGGAAGGTTACATCGAATCCTCCGCGTACAGAGGCTATTATATAAGCCGGGTGGAAGAACTCTACCAGATTATGACGGATATGTCGCAAAAAGAAGAGGAAGCTGCCGGGACAGGTATTCCCTCCAAAGAAGGGGCAGGAAAGAACTATGCCTATGATTTTTCCCCGAATGCCATAGATATGAGTGTGTTCCCTTTCGGCACCTGGCGGAAAATCACGAGAGAGATACTCAGTGGTGACAGAAAAGAACTGTTTGCCCTGGGAGAACCACGGGGTGATGCGGACTTCCGACGGACAATATGCAGGTACCTCCATTCCTCCAGAGGAGTGAATGCCTCTCCGGAACAGATCATTGTCGGAGCGGGAAATGATTACCTGCTGCTGCTTCTTCAATATATTCTGGGAAAGGATATCTGTGTGGCATTTGAAAATCCGTCTTACCGGAGGGCTTATCGTATTTTTTCTTCCTTCGCGGCCCGAACGGTGACGGTCCCGGTGGATGAAAGCGGGATTTCCGTAAAGGATCTTGCCGGGAGCGGGGCGGATGCAGCCTATGTCATGCCTTCCCATCAGTATCCCACAGGGGTGGTGATGCCTATCGGAAGGCGGATGGAGCTTTTGAAGTGGGCGGCAGAAGAGAAAAACAGATATTTGATTGAGGACGACTATGACAGCGAATTCCGGTACCGGGGAAAGCCCGTGCCGTCTCTGCAGGCCTCTGATACGGCAGGAAAGGTGATTTATATAGGAACCTTTTCCAAGTCTGTCGCCCCGGCGATCCGTGTGAGTTATATGGTGCTGCCTCCCGCTCTGCTGAAGCGGTATGAAAAGGAATGTGCTTTTTTTTCCTCCACGGTGTCCCGTATCGATCAGACAGTGCTCAATGAATTCATACGAAGCGGGGCTTTTGAGCGTCACTTGAATAAAATGAGGAAGGTTTACAAAGAAAAGCACGATATTCTGCTGGAGGAGCTTCGTCCTTTTTTGAAAAAATACCGGCTCTCAGGCGAGCATGCCGGCCTTCACGTATTGCTCACTTCCAGGGAACCGGCGGATGAGGAGGCCCTTATCCGGAAAGCGGAGGAAAAAGGCGTACGTCTTTACGGCCTTCATGAAGCGGCGCTGGAGCCTGTCGGCCGGCCGGAAGCCACGGTGCTGCTGGGATACGCAGGGCTGGAAAAGGAAGAGATAAAAGCGGGGATTGCACTGCTGAAGGATGTGCTGTAGAGTGTAAACGTAAAAGAAAGGAGAGGATTTCATGGAAATAGATAAACTGGTACAAAGGCAGCATGATTTTTACCGTACGGGACGGACGAAGGATACGGCGTTTCGAATCGCATCCCTGCAGAAGCTGGCGGATACCATAGAAAAGTATGAGGCGGAAATCGGAGAAGCACTGAAGGCGGACTTGCATAAGTCTGTTTTTGAAGGATTTATGACAGAGGTGGGACTTACCTTAAGCGAAATCCGTTTTCTGATAAAGCATACTGCCGTCTGGAACCGTCCGAAAAAGGTGCGTACCCCTCTGGCGCAATTCCATGCCAAAAGCTATATTGTGCAGGAACCCTATGGCGTGGCGCTGGTGATGTCTCCCTGGAATTATCCTTTCATGCTCTCCCTTGAGCCTGCGGCAGGAGCCATTGCCGCGGGGAACTGCTGCATCATCAAGCCCTCGGCTTATGCGCCTGCGACCTCTGCCATCCTGAAAAAGATCATAGAGGAAGCCTTTCCCGCGGAATATGTGGCTGTTGTGGAAGGCGGAAGACAGGAAAACACACAGCTGCTGGAGCAGGAATTTGATTATATTTTCTTTACCGGAAGCGTATCGGTAGGCCGGCTGGTGATGGAGAAGGCTGCGGCCCATCTGACTCCGGTCACGTTGGAGCTGGGAGGGAAAAGCCCCTGCATTGTGGAGAGGGATGCGAAGCTTTCCCTTGCGGCGAAGCGGCTTGTTTTCGGAAAATTCCTGAACAGCGGCCAGACCTGTGTGGCGCCGGATTACTGTTTTGTACATGAGGCGGTAAAGGACGAGTTTATCGGATATCTGGAAAAATGGATCGATAAAATGATCGGAAAACAGCCCTTCAGCAATCCGGATTATCCGAAGATGATCAATGAAAAACACTATGACAGGGTGCTGGGGCTCATAAAGGGCGAAAACGTAGTTACGGGCGGCTGCGGCAAACGGGAAACGCTGCAGATTGCACCCACGGTCTTAAAGGACGTGGCCCCGGATGCTCCTGTGATGCAGGAAGAAATTTTCGGCCCCGTGCTTCCTGTGCTCACCTATCGTGATATCAGTGAGGTGGAGCGGTTTGTGGCCGACAGACCGAAGCCCCTTGCCCTTTACCTGTTTACCGGAAGCCGGGAAACGGCAGATCGGATTACAGAGAACCTTTCCTTCGGCGGAGGCTGTATCAATGACACGATAATCCATCTTGCTACGTCACAGATGGGCTTCGGCGGTGTCGGCGCAAGCGGCATGGGCTCCTATCATGGAAAAAAGAGCTTTGAAACCTTCAGCCACGCGAAATCAATTGTGAATAAATCGACGTGGATGGATCTGCCCATCCGGTATATGCCTTATACGAAAGGGAAAGAGAAGCTTCTCAGGAAGTTTTTGAAGTAGTGGGAAAAACAGCGTGAAAGGATAAGATAATGGGAAAAAAGGTTTTATTATATGAGTTTAAGGGAATACGTCTGGGACAGGTGCATAAGGCCCTGGAAAAGCTGCCCTTTGAAATCCGGGTGGTGGAAAGACAGGAGTATTGGATGACCCTGGGATACCTGGCGGGACTGGAAGGAAGCCCTGCCCTGGGGAAGCGTTATGACGGTCCGGGGATGGAACAGGAGATGGTGGTATTCGCCGGTTTCGTGGGGGATGACATTGACAAGACGCTGAAGGCATTCCGGGAAAATGGACTGGCCGGAGTCGGGCTGAAGGCGGTTTTGACGGAAACCAACAAAAACTGGAATTCTCTGCAGCTGTTTGAGGAACTGAAGAAGGAGCATGCACAGATGCAGCATTAATTTTTTATAGAGCATTATTTAGTTGAAAATATACCTTGCGGCGTTTGATGAAAATGTAAATGTGAGATTTGTGAAAGACGAGGCAGTGTTATTTGCAAAGGTAGCATTTGATATGACAACAAAAGAGGATCGAATCAGAACTTGCTATATGCAGGCATGTTTAGCGTATGTTAACTATGAAGCAATTAATAATACAACTATTCGAAATTTGTTTGGTCTGTCCATAAAAGAGAGTTATAAAGCTTCCAGAATTATTAAGGATGCAGTAGAAGCACAATTACTTCGGCCGCTTGATGATACAACAGCTCCTCGGTATATGAAATATATTCCGTATTGGGCATGATTTAACTTGCGTTAACTTGCGAATGCTTATATGAAGTTAAATTTTGAAATTGTGAATAGGCTAATTACTGTTAGTTTAGGGAGATATTTAGCAATTTTCATTGATATATAATATTTTAGCTGATTCTATTCATAAAATATAACTTGCAATAATTTGCATTGTAAATGATGTATATCATAACGTTGTGTAAACTTTTTCATGGGAACGCGCTGTCTATCACATAGACAATGCCCCATTCCGGTTTACCGGCTGCAGATGGATAAAAAAAGGAGGAAGCCCCCTATCTGGATATCGGTATCAGCAGCCTGTACGATACGCACAAGGATCCCGGTGAGCAGTATGAAAGACTGAGATTGGAATCGTATCAAATGAAAAATCATATATAACAAACGGTTGACATATATTGCTTCATAAAATCTTTGCTGGCAATGATCACAAAAAAAGCTGGAAATCAAAGCTTTTCATGGCATTGAATTATAAAAGGGTAAAAAGGGATTCGGAAAAAAAACTATATTTTTCCTGAATCCCTTCTGCATTTTGTGTATATTAACGATTTGTATATCAACCGGTTGACATATTGGGATTGCCGTGATATTATCAAAGTACAGTAAGACAACCCCCCCCCAATAAAAAACACCGTTGTCTGTTGCGACAGACTTGCAGAACACTCTTTCCCCCTCCCTTTTCTTTGTGTCTGCAGGGTTTCAGGCTTCGGTACCCCCCCTTTTTATATATGAAATATTTGTCTTACTGTGATATGTCCCCTTCTGATATCTTCTCCCCCGAAGATATCATCACCATAAAATGAGGGGCGCTCCGAAGGATACAGCTGAAAGAACGCCCCTATCCCTTCAAGTATAACGCCCGGATGAGTCAGAAAATGACTTATCCGGCTTTTTTATTACTGCGGCAGAATTTAATAAATGCTTTCATAATAATTGTAAAAATGCAGACTGCCGGCTTTTCCCAAAATGTCCTATTGAATAATGAGTATCCATTCTGTAAAATGAGTTATGATGTAGAGCAGGTTATCACTTTTCAGCACGTTATTAATATGAAACGTAAAACCGGAGGCAATGATGGCAACACTGAAAGATGTGGCAAAAGAGACCGGGCTGACTGTCAGTACGGTGTCCCGGGTATTGAATAATCGGGGGTATATCAGCAGCAATACAAGGGAAAAGGTTTATGATGCCATGAAAAGGCTGAATTATCAGCCCAATGAGCTGGCACGTTCCCTTTCCAAACAGACAACCAATACCATAGGTGTAATCGTTCCTCATATCGATCATCCTTATTTTGCCAGGCTGCTGAGCAGTCTGGAAACAGCGGCTTACCAAAACGGATACAAGCTTCTGCTTTTTAATTCCAGGGAAAGGGATGAAAAAGAGGATGAATATATGGAGATGTGCAAGGCCAGCCGTGTAGCGGGGATTATTCTCTGCAGCGGCAGTGTGGAAACCGAACGCTTCCGTGATCTGAATGTGCCGCTGGTGACTATTGAGCGTTTCCTGGAGTACGGAACCTCCGCTGTCGAGTGCGATAACCGCCAGGGAGGCCGTTTGGCGGCACAGCACCTTCTGGAATGCGGATGCACTAATGTGATTTATCTGAGCGGCGAAAATGCGGTATCCATGCCCGCGGACGACAGGGCGCTGGGATTTATGGAACTCTGCGGGCAGGAAGGGCTGCATTGCCTGGATCCGGGGAAGGAAATCGATGCCAGACTGTATGCGTCGCTGGATTATCATGCTTATATTGAAAAAATTCTGACGGAGTTTCCGGAGATTGACGGAATTTTTGCCAGCAGTGACGTCATTGCCGCTCAGGTTATCCAGATCTGCAGCAAAAGAGGAATAAAGATACCGGAGCAGATACGGCTGGTAGGCTTTGATGACAGCAGTATTGCTTCTCTTACGACGCCGGGAATTACCACGATCCGCCAGCCGGTGAGAGAAATGGCCGAGATGGCTGTGCGGATGCTCATCCGGGCGGAAAGAAAGGAAATCGTACCAAACCGGACAACTTTGCCGGTTACTTTGATTCGGCGCGAAACTACCTGATATCATGTTAGTTTTTAAGAACGGCGGCTATATCGTATGATATTATGTAAAGAGGCGGCATTTCTGCCGCCTTTTTGCACGGTCTGATTTCTGAAAGCATATCTTTTTTATCTCATGTATTTTCCATGAACCGGAATCAAGAACACTATTGTCTATTTTGCGCAGGATAAGAAACAGAAGAGGAAGGAAGGCGGTAATCTGGTATCCTTGTGAAAAGGTGGTATATAACCTGAAAAATAATAAGAAAATAGTGAATCGATTCACAAAATAATGCAGAAATATTATAAAATAAGTTATGAATCGTTTTAAATTTTCAATATGCACAAATATTTGTATCGGTTTTATATGGTAAATTCCAAAAACATAATTTTTATACAAAAAATATTAAAAAACATGTTGACAATTACGGACAGCGGTGTTATTGTTTAATTACAAAATGAAACGATTCAAGTTCATGCAGGACACATCATCACCAGTAATGAACATAGGTAATCCATTAGCTGCCGGATAGAGGGCAGCACAATTTCAAGGAGGAATGAAGATGAAGAAGAAATTACTCAGTGCAGTTCTTTCCGTTGCCATGATAGCTACGGTGCTTGCAGGATGCGGCGGAAGCGGGGCTTCCACATCACAGACAGGAGCCGCAGGGGAGAGCACGGCAGCGGCGGCTGCAGAGGAAGGAAGTTCAGCAGCTTCCGCAGCCACATCCACAGATGGTGTGAAGATTACGGTACTGAATACCAAGAGTGAGATTCAGACACAGTGGGAAGAACTGGCGGCAGAGTACAAGGATATCACCGGCGTAGACGTAGAGGTTTCCGTAACCGTAGGCGATTCCCCTTCCCAGGATATTACCAAGAGATATGCTTCCGGCGAAGTTCCCACCATTTTCATGGGAGATATTCAGGACATCATCATGCTGGATGAATACGCACTTGACCTTTCCAATGAAGACTGGGCGAAAGACGGCGGCAGCGATTACGGCTGCAATTACAACGGAAGACTGATTGGTTTCCCTTTCTGTATTGAAGCCCGCGGACTTATGTATAATAAGACGGCAATCGAAGCGGCTGCAGGCGAAACCTTTGACCCCACATCCATTAAATCCCTGGATGACCTGACAGCTCTTCTCGACAAGTTGGTTGCAGGCGGAATGGAAACACCGGTTGCCCTGAATATGGAAGACTGGTCTCTGGGCGGACATTACCTCACTCAGGTATATGAAGAGCAGGACGGAACCCTGGAAGGAACAACCGCATTCCTTGACGGCCTGAAAGCAGGAACCGAAGATTTAAAGAGCAATGCAAGATGGAATTCCCTGATGGATACTTTTGATGTATTGATGAAATACAACATGAATGCCGGGGACCCTCTGGCAGCAGATTACAACAACAACGCAGTTTCCCTGGCTGAAGGAGATATCGCATTCTGGTTCAACGGAAACTGGGCATGGGCGGAAATGTCAGATTTTGCAGTAGACGGAAGTGAATACGGCATCATGCCGGTTGCACAGCCCGACAGCTCCAACGGAGCAGTGGATAAGCTGGCCGGCGGCGCAAGCAAGTACTGCATGATCGATACCAAATTCAACAGTGAAGCACAGCAGCAGGCAGCCAAAGATTTCCTGAACTGGCTTGTATATGATGAAAAAGGACAGGATTTCCTTGTAAATAAGTGCAGCCTTGTTCCTTCATTTTCCAACATTACCCTTGAAGTAACCAATCCCATGGGGCTTTCCGTACAGAGTTATGCAAACGAAGGCAACCTGATTCCCGGATATCCGGAATACCCCGGAGACCACTGGAAAGAAATGGGCGCCGAAATGCAGAAATATCTGGGAGGCCAGGAAACAAGAGACCAGCTGGCTGACAATATTTCGGCATACTGGCAGGCACAGTAATACATTCTTATATTAGTTGAAATATGGCTGAAAACAAGGGGCCGGATCTGAAAGGGTCCGGCTCTTTGAGCGAGAAAGCGTGAAAACAGACAATGGTTTTCAACCGTGGATTCAGGCCTGCAGAAGCGGGCAGCCTGGTGAGTCAGGCAGCTTACTAAGGTAAGCAGGAGGTAGAAATGCAGAATCAAAATAAGTTTCATTACAAAGCAATGATGTTCTTAAGCTTTGCAGGTCCTGCTGTTATTTTGTTTTCAGCAGTTGTCATTGTCCCATTTATTTTCGGACTTTATCTTACGTTTACGGGCTGGGATGGTATTTCCAGCAGCATTCCCTTCGTAGGGTTTGAAAATTATCTGTCACTGTTCAAGGATACAAGCTTCTGGATTTCCCTGGGAAGAACGATCCTGTACGCGGTCATCGCCGTTATCCTGGCCAATGTGGTGGCGTTCGCCCTGGCCTATCTGGTAACGAGCAAGATTAAAGGAAGCAATTTCTTCCGGGCGGCGTTTTTTACGCCCAATCTGATTGGCGGTATCGTTCTTGGTTATATCTGGCAGTTCGTTTTCAAACAGGCAATCCTTGTTATCGGGAAAGCCACAGGAATCAGCCTGTTTTCCACTTCCTGGCTGTCCGATCCTTTCAAAGCCTTCTGGGCATTGATCATCGTTACGGTATGGCAGCTTTCCGGCTATCTGATGCTGATTTATATCGCAGGCCTGATGGGCGTTTCCGATGATTTAAAGGAAGCCGCCAAGATTGACGGCTGTGACGAGAAAAAAACCACACGCTATATCACCCTTCCCATGATGGCGGGAACCTTCACAATCTGCTTTTTCCTGGCTATCACAAGGGCATTTGTAACCTATGATGTGAACATATCCCTGACAGAAGGAGGCCCCTTCGGTTCCACGACCCTGGCAGCCATGTACGTATATAATATGGCGTTCTCATCCAAGAAATATGGCCTCGGCCAGGCGGAGGCGCTGATACTGTTCCTGGTAATCGCTGTAATTGCCGTTACCCAGGCGTTCATAGGAAAGAGTAAGGAGGTAGAAGCATAATGGATCTGAATACAAAAGGATTTATTAAGAAAAAAGTCTCTTTTGCGTTAAAAATGATAGTGCTTGTCATCTGCTTTATCATTTATATGTTCCCTTTTGTTATGGTTGTAATCAACTCCTTCAAGACAAAAAGAGATATTATTAAGGAACCTCTTTCCCTGATCGGAACCAACGGCGCGTCTGTTGCCAATTATGTGGAAGCCTTTACCAAGATGAATTTCCCCAGGACGTTTATGAACTCCCTTTGTGTTACCGGTATCAGCGTTCTGCTTATCATCGTCGTTTCCTCTATGTGCGCTTATATTTTCGTGCGTACGGATTATAAGCTGAATAAGATATTCTTTTCCCTGATGATAGCTTCCATGGTTATTCCTTTCCAGGTAATCATGATTCCGCTGGTATCTATCTATGGCGGACAGCTTCATCTGCTCAACCACAGAATGACGCTGATACTGATGCATGTTGGTTTTTCAACGGCCATGTCGGTATTCATGTATCACGGCTTTATCAAGAGCAGCATACCGCTGTCCCTGGAGGAAGCGGCGAGGCTGGACGGGTGCTCCAGACATCAGACCTTTTTCCGGATTGTGCTCCCTTTGCTTAAGCCGACAACGGCAACGCTGGTAATCCTGTATGCCATGGGGCTTTGGAACGATTTCCTTCTCCCTTCCCTGGTTCTTACCAAAAAAGAACTGTATACGCTTCCCATCGCAACACAGATGTTCTACGGAACCTATTCATCGGATCTGGGACTGATTATGGCTTCCCTGATCATGGTGGTGATACCGGTTATTATCCTTTACCTGTTCCTGCAGAAATATATTATTGCAGGTGTGGTTGCCGGTGCAGTGAAGTCCTGATTATGTCATAAATTTAAAAAAATAAGGAATTGCAGATTGCCATTACCGTGACAGCAGGGTATCATGAGGGGAAGAAAACAAAAAAGGATTGACAAATCCCTTTTCAGATTCACCGGGAGGTAGAGAGAATGGTAACGATTAAAGATGTTGCGGCAGATGCCGGCGTATCGGTAGGAACAGTATCCAAGGTACTGAACAATATGTATGTGAAGGCTGATAACAGACGCAGGGTGGAGGAATCTATCCACAAGCTGGGATATCAGGTGAATACGTATGCCAGAGGGCTGAAGGCGCAGCAGACCTTTACGGTAGCGATTATTGTACCGGATTTAATCAATCCTTTCTTTGCCCTTTTGGTAAATTATGTGGAGCAGGTGCTGGCAGCTGTGGGCTATAAGCTGCTGGTCTGCAATTCCCACTGTAATGCAGACAGAGAACTGGCCTATATCAATATGGCCAAACAGAATAAGGTGGATGGCTTGATCGCCGTAACCTACAGTAATACGGATGAATATCTGGAAGCAGATATGCCCTTTGTGTCCATAGACAGGCATTTTAAGCATCAGATATGCGGCGTATCCAGTGACAATGAAATGGGAGGCCGCCTTGCGGCTGAAAAATTTATCAGCACCGGATGCCGAAATGTAATTTATATCCGTAATGGATCCAATTTGGAGGGCGAGACCCTCAAGAGAGGAAAAGCTTTTGTAGATACCTGTATGCAGGGCGGGGTTGAGGCTACCCGTATGGATTTCGGAGAGGAAACAACCCTGTCCAAGCAGCAGATGAATAAAATTATCAGTTTCCTGGAGCAGTGTGTAAAAAACGGTTCTATGATGTATGACGGCATTTTTACCAGTTCCGACGTACATGCCATTGTGGTTTTAAAGCAGCTGACGGAAATGGGAATCCGGGTGCCCGAGGATGTGCAGATCATCGGCTATGACGGGATGCGCATCCTGAATGTGGGTGATTATCCGGTATCGAGCATCGCCCAGCCTGTGAAGGAAATGGCGGTGACCTGTGTGGATACGCTGATAAAGCTCATAGAAAAAAAGCCTGTGGAAAGGCGTATTATCCTGCCGGTAACCTTTGTGGAGGGCGGGACGACAAGATAAGCCGGATGCAGACACAATGCGGGGGACCGCGCCCGTGACGCGGCGGTTGTGGAATGCAGAGATGCCAGCCTTTCCGGAGAGTTGTGGGAGCTTGCTTCCCTTTGGGAATCGTAAAGAAAGATGATAGATTTTATTTTATATAAATGGCAGTGTCTGAATTCAGAAAGGCGGTAGTAAAAATGAAAACGTTAGAAAACAAGTGTATGTTAATTACCTATTCTGACTCCATGGGACATAATCTCATGGATTTGGAAAGGGTACTTTCCACATATTTCAAAGATGCGGTAGGCGGCGTTCATATTCTCCCTTTTTTCCCTTCTTCCGGAGACAGGGGCTTTGCACCCATGGATTATACCCGTGTGGATCCTGCTTTCGGGGGATGGGAAGACGTGGAAAAGCTTGCGGATAAATATTATCTGATGTTCGATTATATGATTAATCACATCTCCGCACAAAGCGAATATTATAAAGATTTCCTGGCGAAAAAGGATGCTTCCCGCTATCGCGATCTGTTCATCCGTTATAAAGATTTCTGGGAGGGCGAGGAACCTACACAGGAGCAGGTGGATGTGATCTATAAGAGAAAACCGAGAGCCCCTTATGTGGACGCTCACTTCGCGGACGGGACCGTGGAAAAGGTATGGTGCACCTTCGATGAGGAGCAGATCGATATTAACTGCAAATCAGAAACTGCAAAAGAATTTATCAGGGATAACCTCACAGGGATGTGCAGGCACGGCGCGGCAATGATCCGCCTGGATGCCTTTGCGTACGCTACCAAAAAAGCCGGCACCAGCTGTTTTTTTATCGAGCCGGATATCTGGGAGCTGCTGGATGAATGTACGGAAATACTGAAACCCTATCATGTGGAAATCCTTCCGGAAATCCATGAGCATTATACCATGCAGAAAAAGATAGAGGAAAAAGGCTATTATGTCTATGACTTCGCCCTTCCCATGCTTCTGATTAACGCCCTGTATTACGGCCAGACCGGATATCTGAAAAGCTGGCTGGAAATCTGTCCCAGAAAGCAGTTTACCACACTGGATACCCATGATGGGATCGGCGTGGTGGACGTTAAGGATCTTCTTCCCGATGAGGAAATCAACAGGACGAAAGAGGATATTTTTAAATACGGCGCAAACGTAAAGAAGATTTATAATACGGCCGCTTATAATAACCTGGATATTTATCAGGTGAATTGTACTTATTATTCCGCGCTGGGAGACGACGACAAGGCATATCTTCTGGCAAGGGCGGTCCAGTTCTTCGCACCGGGCATCCCTCAGGTATATTACGTGGGGCTTATGGCGGGAAAGAACGATCTGAAGCTTCTGGAAGAGACCAAGGTGGGCAGGAATATCAACCGCCATTATTATACGGAAGAAGAGATTGCGGAAGAAGTGAAGCGGCCCGTGGTAGAGAAGCTGATAAAGCTGATGGAATTCAGGAATTCCTTCCCCGCTTTTGATGACAGCTTTGAAATGCAGGACTGTGAGGACGGCAGACTCGTCATTGTGAGAAAGAGCAATGGATATACGGCGCAGCTGGATGCGGATTTTAGGACAAAGGAATTCGTGGTTTATACGACAACGCCGGATGGAGAAAAAAATAAGCTGGTATTTTAGTTTACAGCTTAATAAACAATAATAGAAAACAGATTCATAACGGACTTCAGATGTTTTAAAATCGCTCCGGATATACGACTGAAATACAGAGTATATCCGGGGCTTTTTTTGTCGTACCGATTTCTTTTGGCACAGGTAATATTCAGCACACTGTAAATTCGCAGTTTTATAGAATTATCCCGTATCTCCTTTTCACTTCATCTAATAAAGACTATTAAAAGATAAAAAACAACAACAAATATTGACAAAAACAACAATAAAGAATAACATTAGAAATATAAACGATAACAGGAGGGTTATATGGAGGAGAAAATAAGAGTGGGGCTGATTGGAGCCGGAAGGGCCGGTATGATTCATGCCAGAAATATGGCCTGCAGAGTGCAGGGGGCACAGGTTGTATGTGTTTCAGATGCGGAGGAAAGCAATGCACGCAGTGCGGCACAGGAATTCGGCTGTGAGTATGCTGCTGATTACCGTACGCTTCTGGAACGTTCTGATATTGATGCCGTAATTATTGCGGTGCCTACGAAGTACCATCGCCGGATTGTGGTTGAAGCGGCCGGGTATAAAAAACATATTTTCTGTGAGAAGCCTATGGCTATGAATGTACGGGAATGTGAGGATATGATACGGGCAGCGGAACAAAACCATGTAATACTGCAGATTGGATTTATGAGAAGATTCGACGAGAGCTTCAGACGGGCAAAAGAGATAGTGGAAGCCGGAAGTATCGGTGAAGTTGTTATGGTAAAATCGCTCACGCATGGTCCGAGCACACCTCATGAATGGATGTATGATATCGCAAAGAGCAATGGACCGCTGGCGGAAGTCAACAGTCATGATATTGATACTCTCCGGTGGCTTACAGGTGCTGAAGTGCTGAGTGTCTATGCACTTGCAGGAAATTATCGCTGTGGGAAGGTAAGGGAGGATTACCCGGATTTCTATGACAGTGTGCTGATGAGCGTACGAATGGATAATGGCATGATAGGCTGCATAGACGGTGCCCAGGGAGTGGAATATGGGTATGATGCCAGAGTTGATATTATGGGGACGAAAGGCCTCATTACAATAGGGGATTTAAAGGGGAAATCCACAATTACATATACAAAGTCAGGCGGCTTTCAGGGAGATGTGGTAAAGAGCTGGATGGATCTTTTTTCAGAAGCGTATATCAGAGAGGATCAGAGCTTTATTCAGAGTATTCTGGAAAATAGAGCGCCGGATGTAAGCGGCTGGGATGGAATGATGGCGGTAGATGTGGTTCGGGCCGGAAATGAATCAATCCGTACGGGAAATATTGTCTGGCTGAACAGTAAACAGGGAAAGGGGTAAGGAAATGAAGGCGAGACTGGTACCATTGCAGTTTGAAGAAATGAACGAACGGGAACAGGATGAATTCAGGGAACAGATGAAGCTGCTCACAGAGATGTATGCTGATGTTGCACAGTTTGAAGAGCCCGTTAAAGTAGGGGAAGAAATGCCGGAAGGGGCGGATGCGGCTGTGTTCCCTCTGCTGATTTTCGCAGCATACAGACATGATGAGCAATTGATATCCTGCAGCCTGCCCATGATCATTCTTACCAGTGAATATGGAACGATTGAAATGTGGGATTGGGAGATCGCTACCTATCTGCGTCAGCTTGGATGCAGGGTATTTACCCCTTACAGCGTGGATATGGCAAAAACAATAATGCGGGCTTTTGCTGTAAAAAGAAAGCTTGCAGACGGTGCCAAATTTTTGATGTTCCAGGATACACCCGGAGAAGGAGAACAAGCTAATATTTTTAAAAAGTTTTATTGGTGGGAGAAGCAAAGCACCGATAAAATGGAAGAAACTTTTGGATGCAGGGTGGTATACAAAAGTTGGAAGGAACTCAATGAAAGAGCATCGGAAATCAGTTATGAAAAGGCGGCCGAAATAAGCGCGGATTGGGAAATCTGCCGGGAAGGGGTATCGGACGACAGTTTCTACCGTGCGGTCAGGATATATCTGGCAGTAAAAGATGTAATGGAAGAAGTGGGTGATGTGGAAGGAGTGGGGGCCAACTGCCTGAATGAGTCTTTCTGCAGTGACACAACTCCCTGCCTGGCATGGAATATGTTGTTTGAAAGAGATCATATTATCTGGGCCTGTGAAGGAGATACTCTTACGATGCTGTCTACATACATCATTTACGGAAGTCTGGAACAACCGGTAATGATGACAAATCTGTATCCCTTTTTGATGGGAATGGCGGCCCTTGCCCATGAGAAAATAGATCACTTTCCGGATATGGAGGAACCGGACAAATATGCACTTGGAGTGCATTGCGGTTATTTTGGTTTTGCTCCGAGAGCATTCTGCAGCCAGTGGACCCTCCGACCTAAAGTATTGGAAATCGTGGATGAACATGCATGTATGATAGACTGCAGGATGAAAGAAGGACCTGTGACATTGGCAAAAATTTATCCTGGTTTCAGAAAAATTTCATTGATACAGGCTCAGCTGGAAACCTATGTACAGTATCCCGGATCGGACTGCAGAAACGGCGCTTTGATCCGCTGGCAGGATGGATACAGGGTAATGGAAGAATTGTGCTCTCATCATTCCCTTATTGTTGCCGGAAATGTAATTCCCCTGCTCCGGCAGGTGGCCGCTGTATTTGACTGGGAAGTCGTACAGATGTAATGCTGGCGCATGGGGAGGAATGCCGGGTGGACAGATATTTGATAAGTATTGATATAGGAACGCAGGGAACCAAAGCGGCTCTGCTGGATGAGCAGCTTCAGGTGATCGGCACTTCCTTTGAAGCTTCCCGTTTGTTAGGAGAAAAGGCCGGGGAAATATGGCAGGAACCTGATGAAATTTATGGTTCCTGTGTGCGTACTGTCAGGAATTTGATGGATAAAACCGGGGCGTCCCCATCCTGCGTGGAAGCGATAGGAGTTGACAGTCAGATGGCCGGGATCATGGGGATAGATAAAGAGGGAGAAGCATCCACCTGTTATGATTCCTGGCTGGATACACGCTGCAGCAGCTACATAAAGCTTTTGGAAAGTGAGGCCGGTGATGAGATTCTCACATGCAGCGGAGGACCGGTTACCGGCAGCCATGCTGCCAAAATACTTTGGTGGAAGCATCAGCGTCCGCAGCAGTATGAGAAGACGGCGGCATTTGTGCTTCCGCATGGCTATGTGACAGGAAAGATGGTCGGAAATAAGGCGGATAAGGCGGTATTTGATCATACCTGCCTGCATTTCAATAATTTCAGCGACAATGAGAAAAAGCAGTGGAATGAAGGACTGATGACGCATTTCGGGATAGAAAGCGAAAAATTGCCCAGGATAGTATCTCCCTTTGAGATAATTGGTACTACAACAGAGCGTTTCGCTAAAGAAGCCGGCCTGATTTCAGGTATTCCGGTAACTGCCGGTCTGGGGGATTCGGCGGCAAGTACTTTTGGATCAGGTATGTTTGAAACGGGAATGCTTTTGGACTGTGCGGGAACGGCATCCATTCTGTGCAGCGTGGTGGACGCATATGTACCCGATCAGAAAAACAAAACTCTGGTTATGATGAGAAGTCCCATGGAAGGCTTATGGCTGCCGTTATCTTATATTGCAGGAGGCGGGCTGTGTATCCGGTGGCTGAGAGATCAGCTCACAGGGGAACCGGCAATGAGCTATGAGGAACTGGAAGAGATGGCGCGGAGAATACCGGCCGGCTGTAATGGCCTTTTGTTTAATCCTCACTTTTCAGGAAGAGTGCTTCCTCCTGAACCGGGAATGAAAGGGGCCTTCCTGGGGTTGGATTTTAATCATACAAAAGAGGATATGTACAGAGCCGTATTGGAAAGCATTGCCTGTGAATATGCCATTTATCTGGAGATTTTAAAGGATTTGTTTCATAAGGAAAATTTTGAGAAGCTGAATGTGGTGGGGGGAGGTTCCAAATCAAGGCTGCTTAATCAAATTAAGGCGGATGTGCTGGAAATCCAGGTACAGACCTGTGAAACGGGAGAAACGGCTCTGATAGGAAGCGCGGCAGTGGCCGGAGCAGCGGTGGGATTGCTGAAGGATTATAAAGGGAAGATAAAGTCTGCAATTGCAGGGAAAGACTGCTATATTCCCGAACCACATAACAGGGAGATCTATCGTAAGAAAATAATACGGCACCGGCAGATGCTTAAAATGCTGTCCGGATGGAAAGAGGAGATGGAAATATGCGGGCTTTAAGACTGTTTGGGGCAGGAGATATCAGGTTGGTGGAGATACCCGAGCCAAAAATAACAGAGGAAGAAATTCTGCTTAAAACGGATGCTGCCGCTGTTTGCGGAACGGATATCAGAATGTGGAAAAATGGACACAAAGGAGTGGATGCAGAACATCCGCTTACGCTAGGACATGAATTTTCGGGAACTATAGTCGAAACAGGAACAAAAGTCCCTTTCTACAAAAAAGGCATGAAGGTGGCCATGCAGCCTAATATCGGCTGCGGAATCTGTGACAGGTGTGTGTCGGGAGCCTTTCATCTTTGCGAGAGTTATAAGGCCTTCGGAATCAATATGGACGGTGCATTTGCAGAATATGTCAGGATACCTGCCGAAGCAGTGGTACGGGGGAATCTGATGGTGCTGCCGGAAGGAGTTACGCCGCAGGAGGCAGCTGTGGTAGAACCTCTTTCCTGTGCTTATAATGGCTTTACCAAATGTCATGTAAAGCCCGGAGAAAGGGCTATGGTGGTGGGGGCGGGAGCGATCGGCATGTGCCATGCCATGCTGCTGCATATGGCAGGAGCCCGTGTTCTTGTGAATGATATCCAGGAGGAAAGGCTGGCATATTGTAAGAGTATTTTCCCGTTTATTGATACCTATACCGGCGGAGAGCTTCCGGAATATGTCAGAGACTGGACGGGCGGAAGAGGTCTGGATGTGGCGGTCGTTGCCTGTCCGGCTCCTCAGGCGCAGGCAATGATGCCGGAATTGATGAATATTGGAGGACGGATTAACTTTTTTGGGGGGCTTCCGGCGGAAAAGGAGCCTGTGCCTATTGATACAAATCAGGTACATTATAAGGAATTATACCTAACGGGATCCACGCGGTCCAGTATTGCACAATTCAGAAAAACCATGGAATTTGTGGCGGAAAATCTTCTGAACGTAAAATTACTGATAACGGATTGTTATTCTCTGGAGGAAGCAATGACGGCATTTGATAAGGCTGCCAGGGCACAGGGGATTAAACATGTTTTTCGATTTTAAGAAAATCGGGAATTGAGATATGATTGCGGAGCCGGTACCTCTGCAGTTAAAAATAACAGGGTATCCCCAAAGCTGAAAACGGCTTGGGGAATACCCTGTTATTTTATAAGAAATCAGAGGAATCCGTACAGGTTAACGCAGTGGAAAATCACCAGTTCAGAGGATTTTTCTGATAATCAAGATACATTACTTCCGGAGGGATCTGAGCGGGGTGCAGAGTTATGTCCATAATCGCATCAGCCGCTTCTTCAGGGGACAGTGAGGTGGGGCTTAACAGCGCTCCTTCCCCGCCCATATCTGTTTTCATCCATCCGGGGTGGTAACAGAAAACCCGTACCCCCTTTTCTGCAAATTGGTTGGAGAAGATTTTGGAAGCCATGTTGAAAGCGGACTTGGACATGCTGTAGCCATATTCAGCGGTGCGTACGCAGTCTCCCACACTGCCGGATTCGGAGGTGACATTCATTACGACTGTACCGGATTTAAGCAGGGAAACTGCATTTTTAAGAACGCGCAGCGGGCCTAATGCATTCACATTATAAAGAAGCATACAGCGGTCGATGTCTGTCTGTACCAAAGGGACACGGTCGGAGGGAAAGAAAATCCCGGCTATGTTATAAATGATGTCAAGGGATGTTCCCCGGTCTGCCAGTTCCTGCATGGCAGCAGTTACTTCATCTGTTTTTCCGAGGTCACACTGTTTGACGGTAAGTGAAGTCGGGAAAGAATGCTGCAGAGCGGTAAGCTCCTCTGTAATAGTATGTTCCAGGACATATAGCTGATCACCGATTTCCAGATGTTTTTTTGTAACATGCAGGCCCAGTCCTTTACCGGATCCGGTAACTAATACAAAACGCTTCATCAGGAAAGTACCTCCTGTTCTTTTTCAAGCAGCTCAAGAACTACATTCATAGAATCAGATGCATCAAGATAGGCATAACGGCCTCCCGGAAAATCACCGCGCTGGATAGAAGGAATGCCGAGCTCTTCGCAGTCGTCAATGCATTTATCCATATTTTTTACAGCGAAGGAAATGTGATGGATACCAGGGCCATTTTTTTCCAGGCACTCTTTCCAATATGAGGGGACGTCTCCGACAGGCTGTATCAATTCCAGCTCGATGTTTTCAAAATTAAAACATACCTGATAAATACGGCCCTCGAGCGGTTCCCCGCGATAAACAGCGTGTGTCTGTGCATAACCATCAGACTGACTGATCTGCTGACTGGGAAGGCCCAGAAATTTTTCCCAGGCGGTTTTTGCCGTCTGGATATCTTCGGTAAGTATACCGATCTGGGTGATTATTCGTTTGCGAAATGTTTTTTGCATAAAGACTAACCCCTTTCTCTTCGTGAAAAGTACAAAATAAAATGATAAACTGCTGTTTCATATAGAGTATAACCCAACTAAAAACAATAATCAATAATAAAAGATAATAAACAATAAATATAAATAAGAAAAAATACACAAAAAAGCAATGGCGAATTTGGATAAAACATAGGAAATGTTGAAATATATAAAAAATAAATTGAAAAAAGGAAAATATATGATACAATAAAAAGCAAGAAACGATAACAAAAGATAAAATACGAAAACAAAAGCGTTTCTAAAAAAGAAGGAGGTATTTTTATGAAAAGGCAGTTAAAAAAAGTGACATCAGTCTGTCTGGGGGCTATACTGGCAGCATCTCTTACGGCCTGCGGCGGAAATTCCGCGCAGCAGGAACCTGCAGTGAGTGCGCCGGTACAGAATGAACAGACAGCTGAAGAACAGAAAGCAACAGAGAGTATGGAAAGCCAGGCATCGGCGGATGAGCAGGAAAGCCTCTGGGATTTATCTGGTGAGATAACAATTACGGCATGGAATTCTTCCTATACGGCAATCGTTGAAGGTGCGGATCGTTTTATGGAAATGCATCCGGAGGCGAAAATTACTGTGGAACAGGTGGCAGATAATACCAAGCTGTTTACACAGCTTACAACAGGAACCGGGGTTCCGGATATCATGCAGTTCCAGAACAGAGATGACCTGACTGCTTTTGACAAATATGCCGGTTCTTTCCTGGATATTTCGGATCTTATGGCCAAATATGAAAAGGATCTGGTGCCCGCGGTAATTCCTCTTTTGAAGGATGGGGATACATGGCTGGCTGCACCCTGGGATGTGGCTCCTGCCATGTTGTTTTACAGGACAGATATCTTTGAAGAATGCGGTGTGAATCCGGAAGATATCAAGACCTGGGATGATTATATTGAGGCAGGTAAGGTAATCAACGAGAAAACAAACGGAAAAACTAAGATCATGGGATTTGATTATAATGGAACAAGCAGTTTTGATATGCCCTTGATCATTTTTTACGAACAGGGCGGCTCTTTCTTTGATGAAAGCGGGAACGTACAGTTTAACAGCGATGCAGTTACCACCGCTTTTGGTATCTTCCAGAAAATGATAGATGAAGATATCGCCATGAATCTGCCCAACGAATGGACAGACAGAATTACCGCTCTCGCAAATGACAGTCTCTGTACGGTTCCTTATGGTGTATGGTTTGCAGGAACACTGAAAGAGAATCTGGCGGATCAGGCAGGAAAATGGTCCTGCATACCACTGCCTGCAGTGGAAGAAGGCGGAAATAATCAGGTGAATTCAGGCGGTTCTACTGTGATGGTTTCCTCCTCTACGAAATATCCGGAGCTTTGTAAAGGATTTATCGAATGGTTCTTCTTATCTACGGAAGGCAGCAGAATAAATATGGAAGTATCCACATTGTTTGATGCTTATATGCCGGCTTATACGGATGAGTCCTATACAAAAACAGATGAGTATTTCGGAATGTCTCCGGCTGCACTGGCGGCACAGTTATGCGAAGAGATACCGGATCTTCCTTTCCCGGCATACTTTACAGACATCGGACAGATTTTCCAGTCTGATGCTGTAGGCCCGGTATTTGTTGATGGCAAAGATATGGATTCTGTGCTGACAGAAGCAACAGATAAAGCACAAAAACAGCTTGAATTCCTGAGAAACGAATAAGGCGGTTGAATGACTGCAGGTGGCGGTACGCAGGTACCGTCACCTGCCGGTATAGGGAAGGTGGATATATATGAGTTATAAACTGAAAATGAAATTGGCTCCTTGGTGCTTCATTACCCCGTTCCTGATTGTTTTTGTCCTATTTGCAGTATATCCGGTTTTGTATTCTATAGTGCTGAGTTTTGGAACCTATAAAGGAGGAACGGTAAATTTTTCGGGGATTAAAAATTATATGTTCCTTCTGTCGGATAAATCTTTTTTTCAGTCAATATTAAATACATTTAAAATAGGCATCATTCAGGTCCCCATTATGATTTTTCTTGCCATGGTACTGGCCTGCTTTCTGAATTCCAAGATGGTGAAGGGAAAGGGATTTTTCAGAATGGCAATCTTTATTCCGGTTCTGATTGATGCGGTAAGTTACTCTGTTATTTTTTCCCTGTTATTTAACGACCAGGGATTTGTGAACAGCATAATTGGAAAATTAGGATTTACCCCAACATCCTGGTACATAAATCCATGGCTGGCTACTATGATGATTGTAATTGCACAGACCTGGAAATGGACCGGGTATAATACTATCATTGTGTTGTCGGGGCTTCAGAATATTCCGGGTGAATTATATGAAGCGGCAGCAATCGATGGAGCAAGCCGTATTCAGCAGTTTTTTTCCATTACAATCCCTTTGCTGAAAAATATGATCATTCTGGTGATGGTTACAAGTGTGAACGGGGCGGTGCAAATGTTTACCGAACCAAACATTATTACTCATGGAGGACCTACCGGAAGTACGACGACGGTAATGCTGTACCTGTATAATATGGGATTTAAGAATTTTAATTTTGGAATTGCGTGTGCGGGTTCCTATGTAGTGGTTTTTATAGTTGTTATACTGACAATGATACAGATGCGTGCAGGAAAGGAGAAATAAGAGATGAAGAAGATAAAGATACCGGTCATTCTTTCTTATATGGTACTGATTCTCTGCGTGATCGTCGCGCTGTTTCCCTATCTGTGGACATTTCTTGCCGCTACGCATACCAATTCACAGGTTTTTAATTTTGCTTATTCCTTCAGGCTGGGCACCAATATCGTACAGAATTATAAGGATCTGCTGGAGGTGCTTCCCATTTGGAATAACCTGTTCAGCTCTATATTTATTGCCGCTATATTTACCATTCTGGTGTTAATCATTGATGCAATGGCGGGATATGGGTTTGCCCAATATCAATTTAAGGGAAGAGATACTCTGTTTATGGTTTGCCTGGCGGCAATGATGATACCGGTTCAGGTACTTATGGTTCCGTTGTATATCCAGTTTTCGGGAATGAACATGATCGATTCCTATTGGTCTGTTATTTTGTCCGGATTGCCCGGGGCGTTCGGTGTATTCCTGATGAGGCAGTCCATGCTGTCCTATCCGAGGGAATTGATTGAAGCGGCCAGAATAGACGGAGCGGGTGAAAGCAGGATTTTTTTTACCATCGTGCTGCCGAACATGAAGCCGGCGCTGACTTCTCTGGGAATCCTGTCTTTTGTTAATCAATGGGGAAATTATTATGTACCCCTTGTACTCCTTAATTCAACGAAAAAATATACAGTGCCGGTAGCGATGGCTCTTCTGGCGCAGCCTAATTTTGATGTGAATTATGGGGCATTGATGCTGGGAGCATGTATGGCGGTTCTGCCTATTATGATTTTCTTTTTAATATTTCAAAAGAATTTTATTGATGGTATGATGGTAGGTGCAGTAAAAGGCTGATTTCATTATAGGGAAAGGGGTGTAGAGATTATGATATTTAAAAAAGATTTTGCCTGGGGAGCGGCAACCGCGTCTTATCAGAATGAAGGCGGTATGAATGCTGATGGAAAAGGATTATCGATTTGGGATGTATTCACCCATGAAAAGGGGCGGGTAGCGGACGGAACCAACGGGGATGTAGCCTGTGATCAATATCATCGGATAGAAGAGGATATTGATATTATGAAAGAGCTTTCGATGAATGCATACCGGTTTTCCCTGTCCTGGCCAAGAATTATGCCTGAAGGAAACGGACAAGTAAATGAAAAGGGTCTGGATTTTTATGACAGGATGGTAGACAGCCTTTTGGAACGGGGGATTACTCCTTATATCACTTTGTTTCACTGGGATTTACCTTATGAGCTTTATCTTAAAGGAGGATGGCTGAATCCCGATATGCCGGAATGGTTTGCAGAATATACCTCGGCAGTGATGAACCGGCTTTCCGACAGGGTGGATCATTGGATTACACAGAATGAACCTCAGTGCTATATAGGCAGCGGAATGGCATCGGGCATTCATGCACCGGGACTGAAAATGAACAAAAAGGATTGTCTGCAGGCAGCGCATAATTCTCTGCTTGCCCATGGCCGCAGTGTACAGGCAATCAGAGCGGAGGCCAGGAAAACCCCGGTTATCGGCTATGCGCCAGCCGCCTGGTGGCTATGGTCTCCCGTCAGTGATGATCCGGCGGATATTGAAGCATGCAGAAAACAGACCTTCTGTGCAGATGAGGACCAGGTGGGAGGCAGCGCATGGTGGATGGATCCGGTTTTTCTGGGAAAGTATCCGGAAAGTGCTGTAAAGATAGTGGAAGAATATATGCCCCGGATTGGGCAGGGAGATATGAAGCTGATATCTCAGCCGGTTGATTTCCTGGGGATTAATGTATATCAGACTTATCTGGGAAAGGCAGCGGAAGATGGCTGCTGTATTACGGTGGACCATAAACCCGGATATGATAAAACGGCATATCCCTGGCCGATAACCCCGCAGGCTCTTTATTGGGGACCTAAATTTTTCTCTGAACGTTATCACACGCAGATTATTGTTACGGAAAATGGTTTATCTAATACGGACTGGATTCATTTGGACGGGAAGGTACATGATCCCCAGAGAATTGATTTTACACATAAATATCTGAAGCAGCTTAAAAGGGCGGCGGAGGAAGGAATTGATATCGGGGGTTATTTTCATTGGACTCTGACGGATAATTTTGAGTGGGCTACAGGATATGGAAATCGATTTGGTCTTGTGTATGTGGATTTTGAGACGAACAGGCGGATTATTAAGGACTCGGGATACTGGTATAAGAGTGTGATTGAGTCTAACGGAGAAATTATTTAAGGAAATAAAAAGAGGCAGGGATTTTATAGGAAATAAATGGAAAACGGTATCCTGATTGATAAAAAATATGCTATAATCTGTTATTGCAAGGAATGTGAAATGAAGCAGATATTAATATGCCGATGGCAGGCGCAGGAACTTGAATGGGTAGAACTGGAAAAGCGCAGCAGCTCGAATGTGAAGCGGGATGCTTTCGGAAGAAAATGACGGATTTCGCTGAAAATTAAGAACTGGGAGGATAACGCATGGGCGGCAGCACAGAACAGGGAATGTTTGCTGAAGAAAGAAAAAGCAGGATTATAGAATTTATCAATAAAAATGAAAAGGCTACAGTGACACAGCTATGTGATAAATTTGATGTGTCGAGAGCCACAATACGCAATGATCTGAATGAACTGGATGAAAAGGGGCTTATTAAGCGCACCCATGGAGGGGCGATATCCACTCAGTCTGTTAATTATGAAATGAATTTTGTGGACAGGGAAATTTTGTTTCAGGGTGAGAAAGAGGCGGTGGCAAGACAAGCTCTGCAGTATATCAGAGAAGGCGATTGTATTGGATTGGATGCAGGAACCACCACTTATGAACTGGCAAAACTACTTACGGAGTTTTCAAGGCTTACTATTGTTACTTATGATTTAAATATAGCGGCTTTTTTGGATTCCAATACAGAACATGCCGTGTTTTTGGCTGGAGGAGAAATCAGAAAGCATTTTCATTACCTGACAGGAGAAGCAGCTCTGAGAACTTTACAGGATCTGTATCTGGATGTTCTCTTTTTGGCAGGAAACGGCGTAGATGCTGTAAAGGGGCTGACAACTCCGAATCTGGATACCGCCAGGATTAAAAAATGTCTGATTGCTAATTCCAGGCATAAGGTGCTGTTGGCGGATCATAGTAAGATTAATAACGTATCATTTACTAAATACGCTGATGTATCTGAAATAGATGTCTTTATAACAGATACAGGGGCAGACAAAAAGAGCCTGAAGGCCATAGAAGAAAAGGATGTGGAAGTTGTAACGGTAGAAGCCGGGAACTGAACAGAAGATGGCCGGATGGAGTTATGGAGAGGAAAGAACCGGAATGAACAGTAAGACAATAACCCGGGAACAGCTGTGCGGGATGTTTGACCATACCTGTTTAAAGCCTTTTGCGGATCATCAGATGCTTGAGGAGCTTTGCCGTCAGGCGAAGGATGGCAGGTTTGCTATGGTAGCAATTAATTCCGCACCGGTTTCGTTCTGCAGTAAACTGCTGAAAGGAACGGGAGTTCATGTGGGAGCGGCTATCTCATTTCCGCTGGGCCAGACTACAATAGAAACCAAGGTATTTGAAACCCAAAAAGCCATAGAAGATGGTGCGGATGAGATTGACTATGTGATAAATATAGGCGAATTGAAAAATGGAAATTATTCTTATATCAAAAAGGAAATGGAAAGTATTGTTAAGGTCTGCCGGGATGGAAATGTGTTATGTAAGGTAATTTTTGAAAATTGCTATCTTACCCGGGAAGAAATAAAGAAGACCGCAGAGATAGCAAAAGAAGCAGGCCCTGATTTTATAAAAACCAGCACTGGCTTCGGAACATCGGGTGCAGATGCATCGGATGTACGCCTGATGAAGGAAACGGTTGGTGATCATGTGAAAGTTAAGGCTGCCGGCGGGATCCGTTCCTGGGAGGTATGCAGACAAATGATAGATGCAGGTGCAGAACGGATTGGAACGAGCAGCAGTCTCGAGATTTTAAAGGAGTTTGATATGGAAAGGGCTTCTGCGGATAACTAGTGCACCTGTATATATCCTTTAAGAGGAATGATTCCGAGATGCCGGAAAATATGATATGAAGAACGGAACCGGCCGGAAAGGCCGGTTCTTTTTATCCAAAAGAAAACAGTTGATTTTACGATAAAAAAAGTTATACTGAAAGTAAATAATAAAAGGGAGGTTACAGAATGAAAATACTGGTATTATGCGATGACAAATGGCATCCCGCGGAAGTGGTGGAAAAAGGGATGGCTTTCTTGACGGAGGAAGGCTTTGAGCTGGATTTTGTGAAGGATGCCAAGGACATTCTCACGCCTGAAATGCTCAGACGGTATCCGCTGATAGTGAACGCGAAAGGGAATGTGCTGAACTGCGGAAACGATGCGCCGTGGTTTGATGATGGAGTGACGGAGGTAGGCCCGAAGGAACTCAAAAGCTATGTGGAGCAGGGCGGCGGATTCCTTTCCATTCATTCGGGAAACAGCTTTACCGCGGAGGAATGCAGGGAATACACGGAATTTGTAGGGAACAGCTTTGTGACCCATCCGGCCAGATGTGAAGTGAAGGTGCATGTGGAGAGAGAACACCCGGTTACGGAAGGTGTTTCGGATTTTACCATACGTGACGAGCATTATCAGCTGGCTCATCTGGCAGAAGATATCCTGCCTTTACTCACCACCCGGTCGGAAACGGGAGGAAATCAGATGGGCGGATATGTTCGTATGGTGGGAAAGGGAAGGCTTTGTGTCCTTGCACCCGGACATATTTTATCCGTATGGGAAAACCCTGAATTCAGAAAACTTATAAGAAATGCCATTCGCTGGTGCACGGACGGTCAGGCATGAAGGAGGGGGACAATGTGGAACAGGTATTTATAACCGGGGCGGACAGAGGCGTGGGCTTTGCCCTGTGCGAACAGTTTGCCATGCGTGGCTATCAGGTACTGGCAGGTCAGTATATGCCGGAATGGAAAGCCCTGGAAGGCCTCAGAGAGAAATACCCGGATCAGGTCACCTGCATCACCCTTGATGTGGGAAACACGGAATCCGTCAAAGACGCTGTGCGCAAGACTGCCGACATATGCGGCAAAGTAGATATCCTGGTAAACTGTGCCGGAATCATCAGGGACGATACCCGGGAAGGCTTCCGCTCCACCCTGAATACCAACACGGTGGGCACCCTGCGGGTAACAGAGCTTTTCCTCCCTCTTATGGAAAACGGAAAAAAGCGACTCTGCTTTTTCTCATCAGAAGCCGGAAGCATGTCCATGCTCCACAGGACAGGAGACGGAGACAGCTCCTACTGCACCTCCAAGGCAGCCCTTAACATGTGCGTCCGCCTGCTGTTCAATGAACTGCAGCCCAAAGGATACACCTTCCGCCTCTACCATCCCGGATGGGTCCGTTCCTATATGGCAGGAGACGAAAAGACAGTCCGCGGACGCTATGAGCCCGAAGAAAGCGCGCAGGCGGCATACCGCCAGTTTACATCCTCCCGAGGCTATGAGGATGCCCTCATCATGACAGATATCAAAGGCGAACTATGGCCTTTTTAAGAAAACCCGGAAGAAATATAAGATTTTCCCCCCGGAATTTACATGCCGCTTTCATCTTTTCTACAATAAAGTGTGCGGATCGGAGTAAAAGAAATGAAAACAGCCTTAATATATAATGCGGATAAACCTGCCGCAGCACAGACCGCGTCCTTCTTATCAAAAAAAGGCTACCACATCATCAGGAAGAACGCGTCAGACATGAGAGAAGACGACTGGAAAGAGTTGGAAAAACAGCCCCTTGACCTTTTAATCCTGACTCCGGATACAGATTACCCGGAAAATGACGGTCCTGCAGGCACCATAAGGGATTACGACAAACTGGCCGCATTTACAGCAGACCGGATTTATCAAATCCATGAATGCATGCAGCGCTCCATCCCCATGCTGGAGAAAGGCAAAGAAAAGAGAATCGTTATTCTCACCAACCCCTGTTCCAGCATCAACTGGTGCCAAGACACAACAAATTACGCCGCCCACATGATCCTGACAGGAATAAACATGCAGGCCAAGCTCCTCTTCAACCGCCTCCGCCCCCAAGGCTTCACCATGCGCTGCTACGCCGTCAGTGAAGAAAATCCCCAAACGGAAGGCATTACACCAGGAGACTATACAATCCTGAACTTCTGCTACGAAGCCGATGAACCCGCCGTCCACTCCGACGAAAACCGCCTGGTAATGCGCGACCGTTTTTTCCGCGAAATACCATGGTAGCCAACACTGGTTTCGACTAGGGTTTCTATTAGCAACATTTACATATTTTAACCGACGAACTGTAATCTGGTTGATTACAAACAACACAACCTTCAGAAAAAACAAAGAGCCGGCGACTTGACCGGTCCACAATTTCCTCCGGGCCCTCCTGTTTTTCCCTGCCGCTCCCCGGTCTTTGCCGGCGGAATCTCTGTGCCCTCAGGACCATCTCAAAAAAAGGGTGCAGTTTCTTACCGTTTTATTCCCGCAATTCACTGCCGCCCTTAGCGGCGCTGTCTGACGACCGAAGGGAGGAGTTATAGCCGCGATGGCAGTGAATTGCGGGAATAAAATGGTTAGAAACTGCCCCTTTTTTTGTCTGGCCCTGAGGGCACAGAGATTCCGCCGGCAAAGACCGGGGAGCGGCAGGGAAAAGCAGGAGGGCCCGGAGGAAATTGTGGACCCAGCCAAGTCACCGGCTCTTTGTTTTTTCGCCCTTTTACGACACAAAATTACAAAATGATGCAAAAATGATGCAATTTTGATGGGGATTTGATGCATCTTACATGTAGACTTTAAAAGAACAGAAGGAACACAAAAGCATACGCAGCAGATAAGGGTGAAAATAATGAAAAAAGGAGCAAGAAGAATAGGAAAAGGCTGGAAATATAGGGTGACTGCCTTAGCGGCGGTTATTTTTATTGTGGGGAGCAGTTTGACCACAGTATACGCTGCAGAGAGACGGACGCTGGAAAGTACGGTGGAAAAGAAGCCCAGAATTATGGAACTGGAACGGGAAAGGAAGCCGGAGCTTGTTAAAAGTATGTGGAAGGATATGGCGCTGGCGGAAGAGATGAAGGCCGTGGAGATGGGATCCGGAGAAACGTCGTCGGGAGCTGAAGCCGGCGAAAATGCGGAACCGGAGCTTACGGAAGAAGAAAAGAAGGCGGAAGCAGAGGTGGACGCCTATTTTGATAATGCTGTCTTTGTCGGGGATTCCATCATGTTGGGATTTCGGAATTATGCCATGAAAAGGCAGGATACTTTTTTGAGCAGGCCTCAGTTCCTGGCGGCCGGAAGTTTTTCGGTAAATAATGCCCTGTGGCCTGTGGATGATAAAAGCGTCCATCCGGTTTACCGGGGGGAGCAGCATCAAATATGGGAATCCATTGCCATGATGGGAAGCAAACGGGTTTTTCTGATGCTGGGTATGAATGATCTGAATATCAACGGAGTGGAAGGAACCTGTAAAAAATATGAAGAATTGGTCGATAATATCAAAGAGACGGACCCGGATGCGGAAATACATATCATGAGCATGACCTATATCCTTCACGGGAAGGAGGTCGGCATGCTGCAGAATGATATCATCCGGCAATATAATCAGGAACTGGAAAAGCTGGCAGATGAAAAAGGATGGGGCTTTGTGGATATTTCCCAGCCTCTGGCAGATGAAAACGGGGATTTGGCGGTGGAATACTGCAGCGATGATTTTGCCCACCAGAGACCGGAGGCCTATGATGTATGGGTGTCTGTGCTCCGGGATTATGCAAGGCGTCAGCTGGATGAACATATGGAAGTTACCGGAAATTTCGCAGAAGAAGGATAAAGAGCATGAGTGCAGGAAAGGAGTCGGATTTACATGAGGAAAAAGGCAGGTTGGAGAGGTTTGTTTGCCTGTTTGGCAATTACGGCATTCGTGCTGGGAGGCTGCGGAAAGGCTGCAGGGGAAACGGAAACGCAGGCGGTTTCTATGAAAGAGGATCAGCCGGGGGCTGACGAGGCGGCGCAGGAAGCCGGAAACGAAGGCGGGGCAGAGGAATCCAAAGCGGAAGAAGCCAAATCTGTACAGGATATTTATGAGGAGATCACGCAGAAGGTGGAGCTGTGCTCGCCGGTAACCATGACAGACAGCTTTATCAGCAATTATTACGGGATTGATCCGGATAAGCTGGAAGAATATGTGTTTTCCATGTCTGAGGATGCCACGAGCGCGGAAACCATTATCATTATGAAGGTCAGGAACGAAGCGGACACGGAGGAAATCAGTGCGGCGCTGGAGACGGTGAGAGATGAAAAAAGCGGGGAAATGAAGGATTATCTTCCGGCCCAGTTTGAAATCGTGGATAAGAGCAGTGTAAAAACAGAAGGCAGCTATGTGTATCTGGTGATTTCCGAGCGTGCGGATGAAATCATCAGAGTCATCAGAGTGGGAATTTAGGAAGGGCGGATAAGGATATGGTTTTCAGCAGTATCCCATTTTTGTTTTTCTTCCTGCCGTTTTGCCTGATACTGTATTATGCGGTCCCTTATTCCTGGAAAAACGGGGTGCTGCTCGTATTCAGTCTTATTTTTTATGCATGGGGAGAACCGGTCTATATATTGCTTATGCTGTTTGCCTCAGGAGTGGATTTCTGTAATGGCAGGCTCATGACCCGGTTTGGAACGACGCAGGGCAGGCGCCGTTTTTTTCTGTGCTGTTCTGTGGTGATAAACCTTTCTGTGCTGGCATTTTTTAAATATGCGGACTTCCTGATTATGACGTTTAACAGTGTGTTCCGCACCTCGTTTGCCCCTCTTGGGCTGGGGCTTCCTGTGGGGATCAGTTTTTTTACCTTTCAGACGATGAGCTACAGCATTGATCTTTACAGAAGGAAGGTGCCAGTGGAAAAGAATTATTTCACTTACCTTACTTATGTATCCATGTTTCCTCAGTTGGTGGCGGGGCCTATTGTCCGTTTTGCCACGGTAAATGAGGAGCTGCATAGCAGGAAGATAAAAAAGGAAGAGGCGGAAAAGGGAATCCTGCGGTTCATGCAGGGGCTTTTCAAGAAGGTGCTTATCGCCAATCAGGTCGGTGCCATGTGGGAAGAAATCCGTCTGCTTCCTGCTGTCCAGGTTTCGGCCGCAACGGCCTGGCTCGGGGCGGCGGCCTTTACTCTGCAGCTGTATTTTGATTTCAGCGCCTACAGCGATATGGCCATTGGTATGGGATGGATGCTGGGCTTTCATTTTCCTGAAAATTTCCGTTATCCTCTTTCTTCCGTGTCGGTCACGGATTTCTGGCGGCGCTGGCATATATCCCTGTCCACCTGGTTCCGGGATTATGTATATATACCGCTGGGAGGAAACCGGAAGGGGGTGGCCAGGCATCTGCGGAATATGCTGATTGTCTGGTTCCTTACAGGGCTGTGGCATGGGGCGGCATGGAATTTTGTTCTGTGGGGATTGTATTACGGACTGCTGCTCGCATTGGAAAAATATGTGTGGGGCAGATGGCTGGAAAGGCTGCCGGCGATTGTGCAGCATGCTTATACGCTGCTGATTGTGGTGTTTGGCTTTGTTATTTTCGTGTTTGATGATATGGGGGCTTTAGGGCTTTACCTGCGATCCATGGCGGCCTGCGCAGGGAATTCCTGGTGGGGAGAGGAATTCCTGTGGTATGTATCCAATTATGGGGCGGTCCTGTTTGCTGCCGTGCTGCTGGCATTTCCGGTATATCCATGGATGAAACGGAAAATGAGCAGTCTGGGAAGCGTGGGCGGGGCGGCATTGCGGGCCGTGTCTTTGGCAGGATATGTCCTCCTGTTTTTGCTGACTACGGCATTTCTGGTAAATGATACCTATAATCCGTTTTTGTATTTCAGATTCTGAAGACTGGCAGGGAAGAGATGAGAATGGAAAAAAGACTTGAAAGGCTGACGGCGCTGATTCTGGCTGGTCTGGTGCTGATGCTGTCGGCAGGCTTTTTTATTGGTGAAAAAAAGGATTTTTCTGAAAATGAAAACCGCTATCTGGCGTCGTTTCCTCATTTTTCTCCGGAAAGGGTGGTGAGCGGGGCGTATATGGAGGACTGGAATTCATGGCTGGCGGATCAGTTCCCTTTCCGGGACTTTTTTGTGGGTGCAAAAACAGAGACGGAAACTGCGCTTGGAAAGAAGGAAATCAATGGGGTTTTTATCGCGGAGGACAGCTATCTGATAGAAGAGTACCGGGAACCGGCCAATACGGAACGGATTGCCGGGACTCTGCGTAAATTTGCCGGAGAATTGGGGGAAGGGCAGCCGGAGCCTAAACTCATGCTGGTACCAACCGCATTTTATGTGTACCGGGAAAAGCTGCCGGAGCATGCGCCCTGGAGAGATCAGATGGAAACGGCGCAGGCGCTGTATGCGGCTTCCGGGATGGAGGCGATAGACTGCAGCCGCGCGCTGCTCACCTGCGGGGAGGAAAATCTGTATTACAGGACGGATCATCACTGGACCACGTTAGGAGCGTACCAGGGGTACCTGGTTTTCTGTGAAAAAATGGGGCTGGAGCCGGTCCCTCTGGAAAAACTGATTCCGCAGGTGGTGACCGAAGATTTTAAGGGTACTCTTTATTCCAAATCCGGCGATTATAGCCATCCCGGAGAGGAAATTACTATTTATACGAATCCTGCGGATCGCCTGACAGTGGAATATAAGGATACGGGGGAGATAACGGACACCCTTTATAATATGGAATATGCGCAGAAGAAGGATAAGTACTCCCTGTTCCTGAATAATCTCCATCCTCTGGTGGAGATTACCAACGAGACGGCGGAAACGGACAGAGAGCTTGTCCTGATAAAGGACAGCTATGCCAATTCCATGGTACCCTTCCTTGTCCGGCATTTTAAGAAAATCTACGTGTTTGACACCCGATATTATAAAGACGGGCCTTCCGCATTTATCGCTGCACATCCGGGCATAACGGATGTGGTGCTTCTTTATAACATGAATACGCTGGATACGGATACCGGGATTCGGGGGATATATTGATAGAAAGAGATTGTAAAAAGACTCTCGGGAAAAGAAAAACGGGGCCGTCAGACCAATTTGATAACGTTGGTCTGACGGCTCCGTTGAATTTTGAAATGAATTCAGTAAGGGCTGCCCTGCAGGGTCTGCACGAAACTCTTATAGTTCTTCTTTTATTTCCTCCGCCTTATCGGCTGCGGCATCTGCCATATCTTCCGCCGCGTCTTCCACAGCTTCCTTAACATCCTCCGCTTTTTCAGCGGCGCTGTCAGCTGCGTCCTTTACATCCTCTGCAGCCTCATGAACTGTTTGTGCGGCAGCGTCGGCGGTCTTACCGGTCATATCTTCCGCTGCGCCCATGGTGGCGTTAATTTTTTCTCCTACCTTGCTGACTGCCTTTTCTGTGGCTTCCTTCACCTTGTTGAGGGCGGATTCCATCTGCTCATCCACATTGGCATATTCATTGCTGTTTTTTATACGTTCCACAGTATCATTGATCTTGGTGGTGACGTTTTCAAATTCTTCGGAATTTTTGATCTTGGTAACCGCTTCGTCCACTTTGGAAGAAAGGGTTTCATATTCTTCAGAAGATTTAATCTTCTGTACGGTATCCTCCACTTTTTCGGACACATCATTGAAGAGGGCGTCAGCCTTTTCCTTTGCTTTTTTCAAATCAAGGGATACATAAGAACGGCCGTTTCCCTGTTTGTCGGAAGTATGTTCCTCTGAGGAGTGCATATCCGATCCTTTTGCGTGAGCCTGTGCTTCATCGTGTTCATCATCAGCAGCAGAGGAAATACTGTCGGAATAATCGTCATTCAGATCTTCATCATCGAATATGTCGAATTCATCAAAATCCTCTCCGCCGCCTGTTTTTTCTCTGTCTGTTGAATTCTCTCTGTTTTTGAGGTAGTAATAAGTACCGGCAGCAGCGGCACCAACAACTGCAGCAGCGGCGAGTAATCTTCCCAATCCATTTGACTTTTTGGCCATTGTTCTAAACCCCTTTCTTAAGGCTGTTGTTATAAAACGGACCGGATGCACCGGGCCTGCAATTCAGCGGCTGAACCCGCTTAGTGTTATTTTAATACTATTTTGCGGAATTGAAAAGAAAATATGTATTAAAAATGTATTAATTTGGAAATATTTTTATGCGTAAGGAATTGCGTATTTATCAGATAGGCGCGTGTTGATCAGTATCTACTTTGGAACAGGGAAGTATTTTATTATTCCAGTGATAGCATGGGGAGAATTATAGGTTCTATTCCGGCGGCGCTCATCGTGGTGGAAATACCAGCGCGTATATGCGGGTAGATCATCAGGGTGGCCTGCTCTGCCATATTTGATGAGTCGATTTCTGAAGAGCTTCTGTTAAAATTTACTTCGATCATATATTTTATAAAAAAAGTTTTATCAGTTACTTCTTTTTCACTTTCCAGGTAAATGGAGGCTGCCTTCTGATTCAAATAATTCCCGCTGTAATTGGATTTTATTCTTGTTGAGTGCATTATAATACACAATAGCATCATTTATATATTGATTCAGGCTTATATTGAGTGCTTTCGCATTATTACTGGCTTCCTCATGTGTAAAAGGTGAAAAACGGAGAGAAACCTTGCCGCTGTATGCATATTGGGAATGTACTGTGGGGGCGGGGACGGGGATGCCGCAAACAGTTGCGGTATCTATCCATTCTTCCTCGTTTATTTCAAGTTCTTTTATGGCATCTTCTGCAGTATCACCCTGCCCGAGGCAACCTTTGAGAATTTTACTCCTGGCAACCCAAAAAAGATGATCTTCTACCTGCATTTGATATACTTCGAATTCGTATTTCATTCTATGACCTCCCGACAGAATCAAACAAAACTTTTAGTTCCTTAATATAAGCTTCTTTTACATACTTTCCATGAACAGGTATGGGAATAACAGTTCCAGATGCTTTGTGGACAACTTTTTTACTGTGATTTCCACCAGTGATAATCTGACAGCCGAAATATTCTGCCAATACTTCTATGTCAGAAAAAGTAATATCATTGGGAATGGGCTTTTTATAGAATTTTTGCAATCTTTTTTCTATTGTGCTCATTTTACTCCTTTATTACAAAATGGTATCATATATAATACTACAAGTCAATGTGAACGGGGAAGGACAGAAGCGATAAGTCAATGTTTTCCTTTTTACTGTGTCAGAAGGGGCAATAAAAAAGATAGAAGGTATATGGTAGGATGTAGAAATTAAGTTTCATACATGGAAATAATTTTGATTTTCGGCCGTTAGAAAAATTATCGGATAATCGAAGAATAGAGTTCCTTCAATAAAAGAAGTAAGCAAGATGTTAGAAAAATTTTATAAAGACATTATACCCGTTATAACGAAAACTTTCAACTAATTCTTCCGTGGGATGTTCTTTCGCGGGACATTAGATATCGGAGTCCGACGAATGATTCGCTCCATCTTCTCATGCTGTTCCAGGCACAGGCGTAGAAGGGGATTAACGGCGATTGAGGGGAAATAGGGTCTTTATGAAAAGTTAATTTTCCTGTGGCTCATCTGGAAGGGTACAAAACGGACAGGCACCTAAATGATGATCTGGTACACCTGTCCGCTTTGTATTCCATGCGGCAATTCTTAAAAATAGTAGTTATCCCTTGATAGATCCCACAAAAACACCTTTTACAAAATACTTCTGCAGGAAAGGATAGATGCATAAAATCGGCGCGGTGACGATTACCGTGACGCAGTATTTCACCAGTTCCCGGTAGGCTGTCGCGCCCTGCACGCTGTTTATGGACACGCCGCCCGCGCTACCCACAGAGGACATGGTGGAGTCGTTCATGACCAGAATTTCCTTCAGCAGAAGCTGCAGAGGATAAAGAGCGCGATCCTTCAGCAATACCATGGCGTTGAACCAGGAGTTCCAGTTGCCGACCAGGTAATACAGGAAAATGACGGCAAGCACCGGTTTGGACAGCGGCAGAATGACCTTTGTCAGGATTTTTACCTGAGAAGCGCCGTCAATGACCGCGGCTTCTTCCAATTCGTAAGGAAGTGACTGGAAACCGGTGCGCAGGATGATCATATTCCAGGTGTTAAGCGCTGTGGGCAGCACCATTGCCAACAGGTTATTGTAAAGTCCGATCTGCTTCATCAGCAGAAACCAGGGGATCAGGCCTCCGCCGAAAAACATGGTGATGGTAATGACGATCATGATGGCGTTTTTGAGCATCAGATCCCGGCGGGACAGGGTATAAGCACCCATTATGGTCAGCGCCATATTGAGAAAGGTCCCAATCCCTACGTAAAGAAACGTATTTTTAAACCCGATCAAAATGCTGTTATCCTGAAAGACGAGCCTGTAGCCGCTCAGAGTGAATCCAAGGGGCTTCAGTAATACGCCCTGGTGGGCGATCAGCTTCGTCGGGTCGCTCACCGAAGCGAATAATACATGCAGCATCGGATAAAGGCACAGGAGTGTCAGGAAGGTCAGCAGCACATAGTTGAAGATTGAGAAAGATATATTGGAAGGTGACCATTTCCCGATCTTAGTTTTTTGTTTTATTTCTTTCATGTCGGCGCCTCCTAAAAAATACTGATTTCCGAATACTTTTTGGATATCTTATTGGTAATCCATAAAAGCAGGAAATTGACGACGGAACTGATCAGGCCGACAGCCGTTGCGAAGCTGTAGCTTGCTTCCTGCAGGCCGCGGCGGTATACATAGGATGCGATGACATCTGCCGTATCATAGGTTAAAGGATTATACAGCAGAATGATTTTTTCATGTCCGGAAGCCATAAGGCCTCCGACTGCAAAAATGAACAGGATAATGATAGTGGGACGGATCTGCGGCAGTGTTACATGCCACATTTTGCGCAGCCTGCCTGCCCCGTCAATTTCCGCCGCCTCATACAGCCCCGGATCAATGGAGCTCATTGCGGACAGGTATATGATGGAATCCCAGCCGATATTCTGCCAGATGCCGGAAAAGGTGTATATGGGCCGGAACATGTTAGAATACCCAAGGAGGGAGGCGTGCTCCGTGCCGGTGATCATGTTCACAAGCTGTGTCAGGATACCGCCCGACTGGGTAAAAATATGAATCATACCGCAGATGACGATGAGGGAAATAAAGTGGGGCATATAGGTAATCGTCTGGACGACCTTTTTAAACTTCATGGACTTGACTTCGTTGAGCAGCAGCGCCAGAAGGATCGGCGAGGTGAAGCCAAAGGCCAGTCCCCATACGTTCAGCATCAGGGTATTTTTAATCGTCCTGAAAAAATAAGGGCCGGAAAGGAAATCCCGGAAGTGCTTCAGCCCCACCCATTTGCTGCCTGCAAAGCCCAGAAGGGGCTTGTAATCCTTGAAGGACAGCAGGATCCCCCACATGGGCGCATAGCAGAAAACGAGATACCAGAGCAGGACGGGCACAATGAGCAAATAGGCAAAGGAATTCTTTTTCAGGTCTTTCTTCAGGGCGGCCCGGAAACTGACCGGGCCGCTGGAAACAGAGGATTTTTTTTGAAATGCTTTCATGTTAGACTCCTATCCGTGGTGGTGAAGGGATTATACGTATCGGAACGCTGGGATTATCTCGCGTTATAACGATCCAGAGCCGCCTGCCATAAGCCGACGAATTCGTCCAGTCCCTGTGCCTTTGCTTTCTGCAGGAATTCGTCATACGCGTCTACAGGAAGCTGCCCCATGATGATTTTGGAAAAATATTCATTTCTCATGGTCGACAGAACTGTGCCCAGTTCACCTTCGCGCGCGGATTCATCAGGAGTGAGGGTTACCGGCGGCATGGTGACGGAGGAATCCATGGTTTCCGTCCAGTATTTCCTGATATCGCCGGAATAGCTGCCTTCTGCTGTGATCAGCGGATTGGAATTATGTTCATCACGGATGTTTGCAAAATCATGAATGCGGTATTTCCAGATCAGGTTGCTGATGGGCTGTCCGTCGGGATCGTTGTACATCAGTCCGTCCGGTATGTAGTAAGGGAGGCCGTTTTCATCGATCAGGTGAACATCCCCATAGGAACCATAGTTATAAATTTCCCACCCCTTTTTGGTGAAGGCAAAATCCAGGAACGCACAGGCGGCTTCCACATTTTCACATTGGGTGGTGATTGCTGCGATGGAACCGGTTTGTTTAAAGTTGCGGTATGTCTGTCTGGAAGGCTCGCCTTTTGTCAGGACGGGATTTAATGCGGCGACAAAATCAATGTCATTATCTTCCTTCCAGTAGCCCCACATGGTATCGGGGGAATCCATCATAACGGCACAGTCACCGGAAACCGCTTCGGCCATTCTCTGGTTGAAGTCAGCCGTCGCCCAGTCAGTGTTGATCAGCCCTTCTTTATACCAGTTCTGCATAGTGGTCAGATATTCCTTCGCTTTTTCCTGGCCGGGACCCCAGGCAGCTTTGCCGTTGTCATCTACAAACATCCAGTCCCAGACCCCATAGGCGCCGTTTATGATACCGGTGAAAATCTGGCCGTAGTTGGAGCCATAATTTAACGGCTGGGAGTAACCGGCTTCTTTACAGGCAACAAGAAAATCATGAAGCTCATCAACTGTTTCGGGAACGGGAAGTCCGGTCTTATCCAGAGCCTCCTGCTTGATCAGGAGACCGAACCAGCACCATTCATTATAGGGGGCCAGACCATAAACGCCTCCGACAATACCTTCATCGGTGATCGTTGTTTTACGGCGTTCCTCATCGGAATTTCTCCATGCGGAATAATTTGGCATATATTCATCCACGATATCGGTCAGGTCGAGATAAGCGCCTTCGTTGACCCCGGCGGCGATGCCTCCGGTATAGCGCTTCGCATCTATGATGATATCGGGCAGATCGCCGCTGGCGATCATCAGATTAAAATCAGTGGTTTCTTCCCCGAGGGTGGGGACGATGAAATTGAGCTTGATGCCCGTTAATTCCTGTAATTGCTTGAATACACGCTGGTTATTCAGGTCGGGGCATACGGATGACAGGATAGAATTGCTGGGCATCCAAACGTCCAGCGTAACATCCTCTTTGTAGGGATATGCAGAATAATCGTTGGGGATCACCGTGTCGAAGACGTCCCCCAGATAGGTGTCATTGAGAGTTGTGTTTACTTTGTCGATCTCTTCCTCATCCGGCGTTTTATTGCCGCGCAGCGAGGTAAGATCCTCTTGAAAATTTGAGGAGGGGGGTAGAAACAGATTGGGATTCTCCCTGTGCTTCCCCGGACTGCTCCGCGGAATCGCCTGTGCCTGCAGCGTTTCCTGCACAGCCTGCAAGACCGGTCGCGGCCATGGCCAGAACCAATAATAAACTGACGAGTTTCTTTTTCATTTAATATCCTCCTTCATTTGACAGGACCTGACATCTGATGTCATTGGTCGGATTATCCGGCGCTGCTGCTGCCCGGAGCGCCATCGGGCTGTAAATCATCTGGTTCCTTCTTCTGTGAATCGCCGTTGGCAGCTTTTACCTTCATGACCAGGGCCTGTGCATAATCACCGAATTTTTCTCCGAAGAGATTCATGCCGCCTGCATGAACGGCGTCCGGTTTGACACCGAGCCTGAAGCTTATATAGCTGCCTTCGTTCAGACAGAGAGCGGAAAGCGTTAGATCCGAACATTTGATATCATCCTCAAAGCAGCCCAGCGGATTGATCCTGATGGTTTTATAAATCCCATATTGTGTCATGGTATCACCCCACCATTCCGGATTCAGCCGTCCCCTTCTTCCGCCGAAATCACCGGGGGATAAAATGGTGGCGATTTCTCTTCCATTGATCCATACCGTAATATCGGATGGCCAGTCGTTCTGATAACCGGGAGCCTCAGAACATACTTCAAAGGAAAAGGAAACTTCCTTTAACCGGCAGTTTTTTAACAGATAGGTGGGGAACCTGTATTCCACAAAGCCTGTGTGGAACCAGAGAAGCTGCGCTTCATTGCGGTTATGACAGTAGAAGCTGGAAGGGGAATCCTCCACGCCCAGGTAGCCCTTTTCACTTATGATGCCGCAGTTGCCGGATACCTCAAAATCAAAGTAATTGCCGATAGGCATGATTTGCCGGAATTCCTTGCTGTCGCTGTGATCCATCTTATGCTGAAAGGCATTGAGGTAAATGTCCTCGAAGGTAATGCCGCAGACCTTTTGAGCGCCCCTCACACCGGGTTTCTCGCTGACGGATATCATACCCGCTTCTTCCAATACCTTTACATGCAGGGCGGCAGAGGACTGAGGAAGGCCGAAAGCCGCTGCAATTTCACTGATGTTTGCAGATTTTTCGATCAAAAGCTTCAGTATTTCCAGCCTTACTTCAGAAGAAAGGGCTTTACCAACCAGCGCGGTCTGCTCCAGATTATTTAAGTCAAGAGAGATCCGCTTCTTGTTTGTCTTCAAATGATACCTCCTTTTCGGATTATCCAAACGGCCCTGAAGCCGCATGTTGGATTTTGTTTTGCTGACAATAATTATGTATTTTTGCGCTTTTCTCAATTTGAGGATAGCACTGTTCCGGTGAACCGTCAATTGTTTAAAACATAATAATTGTTTGTTTGAAATTTGTGTAAAATGAATAAAAATAAAAAGTTTTATATGTAATAAGCATAGTTATAAAATGAACAAGGAAAAAATAAACAAAAATATCATTCATTATTGGACAATTATTACATATATTTTTGCTGCAATATTTGGTATTTTAAAATTGGAATTTCAAACAGCAAATTTGATTTTCTGTTTATAACAATAATTATGTTATTAAATGCATTTTCTCCAGTTTGAACTGTAACAATTGTGCCGGATAATCCGGCATATGTCTTTACCGTTATAAAGGTGCGTACAGAAGTACGCGGATGGGAATGAAAATGAAAATTGGATGGAAGCGGCCGGCTGTTGCACTGGGCGCTGCGGCCGTATGTATTCTTCTGGCAGGAATGCTGCTGGTTATATTGCGTGAGAAAGGAAAGACAGAAATGGAAATGGGAATTTATTTTAAGAAGGAAACGGGAAATGCATTTTTTACAAATGATCTTGGCATTACGGATATCGGGGATCCGTTTGTTCTGAAAACGGAGTCGGATGGCTACTACATGTACTGCACTTCGGCTCCAAATGGTTTTTATTGTTGGAAGTCGGAGGATCTGGTGAACTGGTCCGGCAAAGAGATGTGTTATGTAAGGCAGCCTGATTCCTGGTGCGTGGATTGCTTCTGGGCGCCGGAGGTGGTGTTTTATGAAGGAAAATATTATATGTTTTATACGGCAAAGAATCAGCAGGACAGCCTGAGAATCGGACTGGCAGTGTCGGAGAAACCGGGCGGGCCATTTGTGGATGTGAAGAATGAGCCACTTTTTGATTTCGGCTATGCGGCGATTGACGCCAATGTACTCATTGATGCGGACGGAAAGAAATATCTGTATTATTCAAGGGACTGTTCGGAGAACGTAGTTGACGGTCTGAAGAAAAGTGAAATTTACGGCGTGCCTTTAAGCGACGATCTGCTGTCAGTGCAGGGCGAAGCGGTGAAGCTTCTGACTCCCCAGCAGAAATGGGAAAAGGAATCCGGCGATACACAATGGAATGAAGGACCGGAAATGATTACCCATGAGGGAAAATATTATCTGACCTATTCGGCCAATTTCTTTGCCAGCCCGTCATATTCACTGGGGTATGCGGTGTCTGACAGCCCTCTCGGGCCTTTTGTCAAGGCAGAGGAAAATCCCCTGCTTACATCCGGAATAAGAAAAGATGTGTCGGGCACAGGACATCACAGCTTCACAATGTCGCCGGACGGTACCCAGCTGTGGGCAGTTTATCATTCCCATACGAATCCGCAGGCGCCCAGCGGAAACCGAAAGGTGAATATCGACCGGGCCGGCTTCACAGCCGACGGAAAGCTCTATATCAACGGTCCGGTGACCGCCATGCAGCCTGTACCTTCAGGAGCGGCAGCCGTGGATATCACCAATCGTTTCACCGCAATAGCGGATGGGGAAAAAGCGGATCTTCTTATTGACGGCTTCTTCTCCATATACAAAAAGCATGTCGATATGGATATGAAGCTGGAAGCGGAGAACGGCGGGACGGTAAAGGTAACACTGGAAGCGGATGAAGAACTGCCGGTTTACGCAGCGGCGATTTATCCGGGGCAGGGAGGAATGAAGGATATTTACAGCGTGAGTCTGTGCGTGGATGACAGGATTTGTTCAGAAGAATACATAGTGGGAGAAGAAGCGGTTTCCCCCTTACTTTTATCGTTTGAACCGGTGCAGGCCCAAAAAATCGATTTTGTGTTTACGATGAGGGAAGGCACGGACAGTCTGAAGCTTTCGGAAATCACAATATTGCAGCCTGCAGAGTCACAGAATAGATTGGGAAAATGAAAGGAAGAAACATATGAAAAGAACGGAATATCCGAGACCGCAGTTTGTCCGCAGGGAATGGCAGTGCTTAAACGGAAGCTGGGAGTTCGCATTTGATGATGAAAACCGGGCGCAGGCAGATCACTGGGAGCTTGATTCCTTCCGGCCGGAGGGACGCATTGAAGTGCCCTTCTGTTTTGAAAGCAAACTGAGCGGGATCGGCGATACCTCGATCCATGACCATGTGTTTTACAAAAGAAATTTCACTGTGCCGGAGGAATGGAAGGGCAGAAGGGTTCTGCTGCATTTTGAGGCGGTCGATTACTCCTGCCGCGTTTTTGTGAATGAAAAGCTATGTACAGAGCATACAGGCGGCAATGCCGGTTTCTGCGCGGATATCACAGATTACCTGCGGGACGGGGAACAGACTCTTGCCGTGGCGGTTTATGATCCGGCGCAGGATGAAACGATCCCCCGGGGAAAACAGTTCTGGCAGGAGGAAAGCGCCGATATCTGGTATACGCGTACCACAGGTATCTGGCAGAGTGTATGGATGGAGCCTGTGGAGCAGACCCATATCACCCGTGTGAAATTTACTCCTGATGTGGATCATGACATGGTGATTTTGGAAGCCGAATTTTCCGGCTGCCCTTCGGATATGTATCTGGAAGCGGAGATCTACTTCGGCGGGGAACAGATCTGCTGTGACCGTTATCTGGTAAACAATAAAACTGTATTCAGGAGGGCCGTCCATCTTTCCAAGGATCACATTTTTTACGGCATGGCGCACGGAATGCGCCGCTGCTGGACACCTGAGAACCCTGTTCTCTATGATGTTAACCTGCGCCTGTTTGCCGGAGGAGAGCTTACCGACAGCGTGGACAGCTATTTCGGCATGCGTAAGATACACGTGAAGGACGGGATTACCTATCTGAACAATAATCCATACTATTTCAAGCTCGTGCTGGATCAGGGGTATTGGCGCGACGGAATACTGACTGCCCCCTCGGATGAGGATTTTGTCAGGGACATCAGCCTGATGAAGGAAATGGGATTCAATGGCTGCCGGAAGCATCAGAAGGCGGAAGATGCCCGTTTCCTGTATCATGCGGATCAAATGGGCTTTCTTGTATGGGGCGAAATGGCTTCCGCGTGCCTGTATACGGACACCGGAGTGGAGCGCTATGCAAAGGAATGGTTTGAAATCATAAAACGGGATTATAACCATCCATGCATCGTGGCCTGGGTGCCGTTTAACGAAAGCTGGGGTGTACCCAATATTGATGTGGACAGACGGCAGCAGGATCAGACCATGGGAATGTACTATCTGATAAAAAGCCTTGATCCAACCCGGCTTGTAGTCAATAACGACGGATGGGAAATGACAAAAAGCGATATATGCGCAATCCATAACTATGCCCACGGTTCCACGGCAGAACCCGAAAAACAGGACTTTTTCCGAAGAACCATGCAGGAAAAGGAGCTTCTTTTATCACCCACACACGCGGGAAGAAGCGTATATGCCCAGGGCTATGCGTATGGAGGCGAACCGATTCTCATCACGGAATGCGGCGGAATCAACTTTAACTCAGAAGAAAAAGACAGCTGGGGCTATACAAGCGCGAACAGCGAAGCAGATTTTCTGCAGCAATACGAACATGTGATACACACCATTTTAGAATCCGACCTGATTTACGGATTCTGTTATACACAGCTTTCCGATGTGGAACAGGAAACAAACGGCCTTCTGACCTATGACCGCGTTCCCAAATGCCCGCCGGAAAAAATAAAGAAAATCAATGATTCCTACAGACACAATATTGCCATGGACACTGCCCGTTCATAATCCCATTTGCTGTACCTGAAGAAAGCAGCACAACCTGGATTGAATGCATGACCTGTCCGTAACAATAATAATTTAGTAAGAAAAAGCCCCCTGCCGGAATATAACCGGACAGGGGGACTGCCTTATGCTCCTGAAAACAGCATAACACATCATCTTATTGATCAACAGCCATCATCTGCCCGAAACAACATCATAAAAGCTGCTGCAATGTTACAAAGATTGTATAAAAACCACCTATTAACCCTAAAACAGTAAGAACAGCAAAAAATATCAATATATTTTTAATTGTATGAATATCACTGCAAAGAGCCAGAAAAGCGCTGTCCTTATCCGGCATTACGCCCATCCCTGCCCCTTCCTTCCCATCCACTTTTTCTTTTTCCGCTTCGTTTTCCTCTCCCCGCTTTATACTTTGATAATAATCCGATCTATCCGACTGCAAAACAGCAGACGCAACCCTCATAGCCGTTTCAGTATACCCATTCTCCGGTTTAATAATTTCAGAAAGCTCTTCATCAGACTTTTTACTATATTGCTCAAACAAACGATTAAACTCCGCATTTGATCTATCTGCCTGTGACATAAGACACCCTCCCTTTTATTGAAATATATAAATTTACAATTCACCTACAGCAGTTAATTCCCCCCTTAATTTATTTACTAACATTTTATCACAACACCAATAATATCCACAATTATTTTCAAACAACTATTCATTATCACGATCCCCCAGGTTGCTATTCCCAGTCCTTTTATGCCGCTGCCTTATTTGTGCCGTGTGTCCGGCCTGGTGCCTTTCCCTCTCTGCGGGCGGCGGGGCTGTAAGGATTCCTGTAAGGACCGTCATAAGCACGCCGGTCCTTAGGCTGTGTCCTTTACAGCCTTAGTACCGCTGCGTGCTTATCCGAGCGAAAGCGTGTCCTGAAAGGAACCTTACAGCCCCGCCGCCCGCAGAGAGGGAACGGCGCCAGGCCGGGCACACGGCACAAATAAGGCAGCCGGCATAAAAGGACTGGGAATAGCAACCGTCAGCTAAAAACCGTCAAGCTTGAAGGCTTTTAACCGATGTGCTATGATAAACAGGTAACACGCGGCACCCATATAGGAGACAGCTCCATGAATGATAAATTTTTTGATCTGAAGAAGGACAAGCAGGACAGGATTATTAATGCGGCGCTTCAGGTTTTTGCATTAAACGGTTACCGTCATGCCAGTACGGATGATATTGTGAAACTTGCTTCTATCAGTAAAGGGCTTCTGTTCCATTATTTTGAGAGCAAGCTGGGACTTTATGTTTTTTTGTACGAATACAGCAGCAGGTTTATGCTGTTAGAGTTCTCAAGGGAAATCAAGGAGACGGACAATGATTTGTTCCTGCTGATGAAGAAAATGGAAACCGGCCGTATGCGGGTATTGAAAATGTATCCTTATATGAGACGCTTTCTTGATATGGCCGAAAAGGAAGAGTGGCAGGTTGCGGTGGATGCCGTGGCGGAGGCGCACAAAAATTATGAGGATAAGATAAGAAATTATCTCGGCCAGGCGGATTACAGTGCGCTGTCGCCCAAGGCAAGCAGAGAAAAAGTAATAAAATGTGTGGAGTATACGCTGAAGGGACTGACGGAGGATTTCAGCAGCCGGGCGGATTTTAAGCCGGAAAACCTGGAAACGGAAATCGACAGTTATCTGCAGATGTTTGCGGCTGTGTTCCAGTAGTGACAAATACATAGTTTAAAATGAAGGGCCGCTGCCTGACGGCCGGAGAGATCCGGTCTGAAAGGCAGCGGCCCTTTTTAAAAGGATCCGGTTCCCCGGATCCTTTTACTTTAATCGTCAGCCTATTTAACATCCGTCTGCGGAGAAACCGCTTTGACCGCAAGTTTCCCGTCTCTTTCTTCCATCTCATAAAAAGCCGGCCGTTCCAGCGGCGTTTCATTGGGAGAATGGAGGGTGAGCATGAGTTTACCATCCAGAGTTGCAAACAGCATGCCGTGGCCGCCGTCCCGCTCAAACAGCAGTTCTTCGTCAGGAACCCAGTTCCCTGTAATATCGTTATTGTCGGAGCGGGAGATAGCTTCCACATAGCCATGCTCGCCGAAACTGGACCAGAGCATAAGAAGCTCCCCGCCTTTTAGCCGGTAAAGGAACGGACCATCAGTTACATAGTTATCTCCCGGAAACCGGTCATGTACGATTTTACGTACCCAGGGGCGGCCCTGGGAGGCGGTGAAAAGGGTACGGACATCACCTGCCGGACGTTTTAAATCCTTTGTCAGTTCCACACAGCAGACAGCTCCATCGCCGATATCCTGCCATTCATGGCAGAACACCATGTAGGGAATACCTTCCGGGGATACATATAAAGTGCCGTCCAGGCAGTTCCATTCATCAGGGGTGATTTTACCTTCGCTGTGAAGGACAAAGGGGCCGAGCGGATTGTCCGCTTTCAGGATCATTGTTCCCTTTCTTTCAACAGCTTCGGAGTTAAAAGTAGCGAACATATAGAAGGCGCCTTCATAGAAATGAACCTCCGGAGCCCAGTAATTCTTGTCAGCCCAGAAGCCCTCCGGGCGGTGGAATACTTCAAAAGGCCCTTCCCAGTTTTCCAGATCAGTCCCAACGTAGCAGTCAAAACCATCTGCTTTTCCCCAGCACGTTTTGGCGCGGGTGCCATAGAGATAATAATGTCCGTCATGGACAAGGACAAAGGGATCCCTTATATTGATTTCCTTGTTTTTCATACATTCTCCTGTCTGTGCCAAACAGCACCTGTCATATTTGATGCCCCGCTGTATGCAGCGGAGTATTTGATTTCAGCAGACAGCGGACCGGACTAATACATGCGACGGAACCAAGTATATCAGGGCTCTGGTACTGTATAAGGCTCCGGTACTCCAGGCCTGCTGTTTCGTGTATGGCTTTATACAAGACGGCGTTAGATTTATGGTTGTAGTGTAGGTGATTGCAGGGAATATGTCAAGAAGGAAAGCTGGGCGGAGCCAACGAAAACACGCAACTGTAATTTTTGTTGACGAAAAAACTGCCATGCAGTAGAATTGCTTTTAATTTAACAGGGGAAAGAAGGGAGGAGCTGGGAATGAAGGAGCTTGTTTTTTCGGGGACATGCCGGGGTATCGGCGTAAGCCATATTATCCGGGACTGCGATTTTACGGAAACGACAGGATATTACAGGAATGAGTACCAGATTCATTATATTTGTGAAGGAGAGAGGTTCTTTTTTATCAGTCAGAGGGGTTATAAGATGGTACGGGGAGCGATTGCCTTTATTGATAAAAGGCAGATTCCCACAACCAATGTGGTGGGCGGTAAGTTTCATAACCGCCTGCTCATTGAACTGGAAGAAAGCTGGCTTCTGTCGATGGGAGAGGCTGTTGGATTTGATCTTCTCCGGTTCTTTCAGGATTATCATGGGGTTTTTCTTTTGAACGAAGAGGAGCAGAAGTATATGCAGAAAAACATTTCTGTTCTGGAGAATTCCGTGGGAAAAGAAGGGGAGTTCTGTGAAGCCCAGGCCAAAATTGCGGTGATACAGATGATTCTGCGGGTATGCGCGGGCATGGGTGTAAGAGCTCCGGAATGCCGTTTCCCTCAGGAAAAAATGATGCGGTATATGAAGGTGCATGATATAACCGACTATATTGTGGGCCATTGTGAAGAAATCAGCTCCCTGGACGAGCTTGCCCGGCTTTTCTATATTGATAAGAGTTATCTGAGCAGGATTTTTAAAGAGGTAACGAACTTTACGGTTAATGAATTTATAAACTGCCAGAGGATTGGAAAGGCGAGGCTGCTTCTTGCGGAAACGGAAAAAACAATGGAGGAGGTGGCAAAAGAACTGGGATATGACAGCCTGGCGTATTTTGACCGTGTGTTTAAAAAATATACGGATATGACGCCGCTGCAATACCGGAAAATGAAGAAAAAGAGATAAATAAATGGGTCCCATATGGAAGAAGTATTTTCCATATGGGATTTTGTATTATGTATGGGCAGAACCTTTTCCGCCAGGCAGTCAATATAGTGCAAAAATGCACCGTATTTACTAATAATTGGCGAATTGCATAAAAAATATTGATAATAAAGCGTTTGCATAGTACAATGTGTACACAAGACGACGTAAGATTTATATTGCAGCTGCAAGCAAAAGGTCTGAACATGTAAGAAAAAGGAGGATGTTATGAAAGGAAAGAAGATTTTAGCACTGGTACTGACAGGAGTACTGGCACTGGGAATGACAGGATGCGGGAGTAATTCCGCACAGACGGCACCGGCTTCTACCGCAGCCGCTGAAAATGCTCCGGCGGAAGAAAGCAAGGCAGCAGATAATACAGGCGGAGAGCAGGTAACCCTCAGGATGGCCTGGTGGGGATCCCAGCAGAGGCATGACGCCACACAGGCAGTGATTAAAATGTATGAAGAGCAGAACCCCAACGTAAAAATTGAAGCGGAATTTTACGATATGGATGGTTACCTCAATAAGCTGAATACATTGGTGGCAGCCAATGATGTATGGGATATCTTCCAGCTCGGCGGAAACTTTCCCACTTATCTGGAAAAAATCGTTCCCATAGATCCGTATATCGAAGACGGTACTATCGATGTATCCGATACGACCGAAGCCATGCTGCAGACAACGCGGTATGAGGGGCAGCAGGTAGGCCTTTCCAATGGTGTCAACACCTACGGCATTGCTTATGATCCGGCCATGTTTGCGGAAGCAGGCGTTGCGGAACCGGCAGATAACTGGACATGGGATGACTGGAAGGATGCATGTCTGACTATCCATGAAAAGCTGGGGATTTACGGAAGCTCCAAAATGAATGATTTTATGGCAGGCGCTTCTGTAAGATGCGGCCAGGTGGATTTTCATACCAGCTTTTTCAGCACGGATCTGAGCGGCCTTGGTTTTGATGATTATAAAATTCTGGAGCCCTATTTCGAGATAAAGAAGGAGCTTGTGGATGCAGGAGCTTATCCGGATCCGGGAGCTATCAGTGAAATTAAGGATATTGAGGGCGATTATCTGGTAACAGGCGAAGCGGCCATGACCTGGGTGGCAACAAACCAGCTTATTTCCCTGGCTAATGCGGCGGGAAGAGAGATTAAGCTCGCAGTCCTCCCCAGAATTGGTGCGGATGATCCTTCCGGTTCCGTAGTGCAGTCTTCCCAGATGCTGTGTATTTCCAAAGATTCCCAGTACCCGCAAGAAGCAGCTAAATTTATCAGTTTCTTTGCCAACGACGAAGAAGCCAACAAGATTCTGAATGGTGAGCGCGGTGTGCCGATTATGGGCAAAATCCGTGATATGATTCTGGAAGGTGCGGATGACATAACGAAAGTGACCTACAGCTTTGTGGATAAGGTAGGAACCTTTGAAACAGCGGATGAAATCAATGTTCTCAGCCCGCCTCAGCAGGTGGAAATAGAGGATAAGTACAATACGCTGATGGATCAGGTTATTTTCGGGGAAATCACACCGGATCAGGCGGCAAAGGAAGCCTATGATTTTGCGAAGGCTGCGTTTGAGTAAATATGCAGCAGTGAAATAAGTGCCCGGCAGCGGGGACTATTATGAAACAGGCAGCAGCCGGAGGAAGTTTACCTGGTATGCTGCCTGTTGCCGGATAAAGTGACAGGAGGCAGTATTTATGAAAAAAGGCAGTGGAAAGGGACGGTCGAAATGGAACCGGTTCCTGTATAATGACAATGTGGTGGGGTACGTGTTTTCGGCGCCCTTTGTCATAGGTTTTCTTGGGTTTACCATTATTCCCATGATTGTGTCCATGTATTATTCCATGACCGATTATAATCTGGTCAATAAGGAAAACTGGGTGGGACTGGCAAACTATGCCGCTCTGCTCACAGACGCTCGTTTTCAGAAATCGATTCTTGTAACCTTTAAGTATGTTCTCTTTTCCGTGCCTCTTAAGCTGGCCTTCGCTCTGTTTGTGGCCTATCTGCTTACAAGAAAAAGAAAGGGAATCAGCTTCTATCGTTCGCTGTATTACGTCCCCTCTCTCATAGGCGGCAGTATTGCGGTGGCTCTTGTATGGAAGGAGCTGTTTGCGAGGAAGGGACTGATAAATTCCATGCTGGGACAGCTGGGCGTGGAGCCAATCAGCTGGTTCGGCAATCAGAAAATGGCGTTGGTGCCGCTGATTATTATGTCGGCATGGCAGTTTGGATCGGCCATGATTATCTTTGCCGCAGGTCTGAAGGAGGTTCCCGTGACGTATTATGAGGCGGCGGATATTGACGGAGCCAGCAAGTGGCAGAGCTTTCGGAAGATCACGCTTCCCTGCCTGTCGCCCATTGTCTTATATAACCTGGTAATGCAGACGATTTCCGGCTTTATGATGTTCACGCAGGCTTTTGTCATCACTAAGGGAGGCCCTAATGACGCAACCCTTGTATATGCTCTGTATGTGTATAATACGGGCTTTAAATATTACAAAATGGGTTATGCCAGCGCCATGTCCTGGGTCATGCTGATAGTGATGAGTCTGATTACCCTTGTTATTTTCAAAACATCGAAGCTGTGGGTATTCAGTGAAGCGGATGAAGGATAGAGGTGAGCATAATGGGAATGAATGTGAAAAAAACAATGGGGACGATTTGCTATCATGTGTTTGTGTGTGCTTTCGGTCTGGTTATGATTTATCCGGTTTTATGGATGATTACCGGTTCGCTGAAAAATAATACGGAAATACTGAACGGCTCTTTAGGGCTGATTCCGCCTAACTGGCGGTGGGATAATTATGCGACAGGCTGGAGGGGCTTCGGCGGCGTGGGGTTCGGGAACTTTTTCAGGAACTCTTTTATCGTAACCGTGATATCCACAGCGGCGACAGTTATCAGCTCAGGCTGTGTTGCCTATGCGTTTGCCAGGATCAAGTACAAAGGAAGAAATATCTGGTTTGCCCTGATGCTTGCGACAATGATGCTGCCCGGGCAGATTATCATGATTCCTCAATATATCATTTACAATAAACTGGGGCTGGTGCCTTCCTTTGTTCCGTTGGTGCTCCCCCATTTCTTCGGGCAGGCATTTTTTATTTACCAGATGATGCAGTTTATGGCCAGTATCCCCAGAGAACTGGATGAGGCTGCAACGATTGACGGATGCAGCAAATATTCTATTTTTACAAGGATTATCCTGCCTCTTTTAAAGCCTTCCATAGTGACTACCATTATTATTCAGTTTTACTGGAAATGGGATGACTTTATGGGCCCCCTGCTTTATCTGAGCCAGCCTAAGACTTATACGGTATCCCTGGCCATCAAGCTGTTTGCGGATTCCACATCCACAACGGATTACGGAGCCATGTTTGCCATGTCAACGCTGTCATTGCTTCCGGTATTTTTGATTTTCCTGTTCTTTAACAAATACCTGGTAGAAGGAATCAGTACCAGCGGGCTGAAGGGCTGATTGTGATGAATGGAACCGCTGTGGAAAGGAGGATTTGAAAAATGGATTGGATACATGTAAGGCTGGACGGCCCCGGCGGAATCGCTGTGGAGCAGCAGCTGAAATCGGTGTACATATCGGGAATGGATTTTGAACCGGAGGAACGCAGGCAGAGGATTCTGCCTGATGGTATGCTGGAAATTTATAACCGGAAAAGTCCGTATATGGTACACGCCAAAATGAATCTGCCGCTGTATGGGAATATCTGGGTGATGGCCCATAATCAGGGAGAGGGATATACAGGGGATTTCGTTGATTTTGTTTCAGAAGCTGTGCGTACTTATCTATATGAGGCGGACCGCCTGTCACAGGGACTGGAATTGTCAGCACAGGCCCGGGGGCATCTGGATGCGGCCCGGGAGTACGAACATCTTGCAGACAGAGGCGTTGATACACCGGAAAACAGGCTTTATGCCCTTTCCCATGCGGTTTATGCAGCGGAAATGGCATTGCTCGAAAGGTCACAGAAACAGCTTCGGGAAGCTCCTAGAAGGGATCTGAAGCTGGGATGTAATTTTTTCAAGTATTCTTCGCCCAATGCCAGGTATGCCAAATATTTTAAGGAAGTGTTTGATTTTGCAACCCTTCCTTTTTATCCCCGGGACACGGTGCCGGAAAAGGGAAAATATGAGTATGGGTATATCGAACACGCCCTTTCTTTCCTGCAGGAAAATCATATTACGCCCAAGGGACATCCGTTATGGTTCGGGCATTCCGAGGTGAACCCGGAATGGCTGAAGAAGCTTTCCTATGAGGAGCTGAAGGCGCAGGCGAGGGAGATTGCCCTCCACCATGTATCTGCTTACCGGGGAAGAGTGCCCGTCTGGGATGCCATGAATGAAGCCCATGACTGGGCAAACTGTTTTGAACTGAATCAGGATCAGCTGACGGAGCTCACCAGGATATGCTGTGATGCCCTGAAGGAGGCGGATCCGAAGGCGGAATCGGTGGTGAATGTATGCCTGCCCTTTGCTGAATATGTGGCAGGAAGATACAACTGCTATGGCTCCCTGCCGGAAAAACTGACATCCCCTCTGGCCTATTTCCGGAATCTGGAGGAGAAAGAGATCGCTTTTGATACGGTGGGAATCCAGCTTTATTTTCCCGCAAGGGATATGGTGGCGCTCTCCCGGCTTCTTGACGCTTTCAAACAGCTGGGAAAGCCCATCCATATTACGGAAATGGGCGCGAACGGAGGAGTCAGGAGCCTGACGCAGGCCGGGGCGGGAAGCAGCTGGTCCCAGCTGAATATGTCAGAGGGGATCTGGCATGAAGGCTGGGGAGAAAGGACCCAGGCGGACTGGATGGAGTATATGTATACTATCCTGGCTGCACGGGATGAAATCAAAGCCCTTACCTGGTGGGATTTCATAGAGCCTTCCTTCTTCGGAAACGGTGCATTCCTGTATGAAAATGAAATACCCCGGGAAATCTTTTTCCGGCTGAAGGCGTTAAAAGCGAATATAACGGGCGCTTCCCGAAGGGGCCCGGACAGGGAGGCTGCAGATGGGCAGAATTGACAGAAAAAAGGTGGTAAAAAGGCACAATCCGATTCTTACCGCTATTGATTATGAATCTCCCCTGACAGTCGGAAATGGATTTTTTGCCTATACCTTTGACATTACCGGGATGCAGAGCCTGGGAAGGTATTATGCCCGGAACCGGAACCCCCTGTGTACCATGGCGGAATGGGGATGGCATACCACTCCCTTCGGCACCGATAAATTTGCCTGCAGTTTCGGCGAGGTGGAAATGACGGAGTATGATTTCTGCGGCAGGAAAGTGGCCTATGCGGCTGAAAAAAAAGAAGGCAATGAAGAGGTTTATGAATGGCTGCGCCATAATCCCCACAGGTATAGCCTGGCGGAAGTGGGACTGTTATACGACGGAAGGGAAATCATGCCGGAGGACATCGGCTCAGTCAGGCAGGAACTGGATTTGTTTGAAGGAACCGCTGAAAGTGAATTTGAGGTGGGAAAAGAAGCCTGCAGCGTTCTGACCGCCTGCGGGGACGAGGATTGTGTGGGATTTTCCCTGCGCAGTCAGGCTTTGAAGGACGGAAAAATAAAAGTAAGGATCCGGCTGCCCTATCCTGGCACCAAGATTTGCGGCGCGGACTGGGAGGCGGGGGACAGGCACACCACGGAGCTTTTACAGCAGAAGGAAAACAGTGTGCTGCTCGTTCACAGGATGGACAGGGATGCCTGTGAAATCAGGATCGGCTGGGAAGGAAACGGTGTCCGGCTGGAACGGGCAGGCAGCCATGAATTCCTTCTTTCTTCGGAAGAGGAGATCCTTTGTTTTTCCCTGTGTTTCAGGAACAGAAGGAACAATCCATCCGTATATGGAAAGCGAAGCCAGGACGCTCTGTTATTGTCAGAAGAGCTTACGGTTGAGGAGATCTGTATGGAGAGCCGCAGGCGCTGGGGGCAGTTCTGGCAGAAGGGCGGGATGGTGGATTTTGAAGGGACAACGGATGTGAGAGGGATGGAGCTGGAGAGAAGGATTATCCTGTCCCTTTATCTCACCGGCCTGCAGTGCACCGGCTATATGCCGCCTCAGGAAACTGGGCTGACCTGTAACAGCTGGTACGGAAAATCCCATCTGGAAATGCATCTGTGGCATGCCGCCTATCTGCCTCTGTGGCATCGGGGAGAGCTTTTGGAACGCAGCATTCCCTGGTATACCGATATCCTGGATAAGGCAAAGGAAAATGCGGCAAGAAACGGTTATGCCGGAGCAAGGTGGCCCAAGATGGTGAGCTGTGACGGGATGGAAAGCCCGTCGGTAATCGCCACACTTTTGATCTGGCAGCAGCCGCATATCCTGTATATGCTGGAACTGCTGTACCAGGAGAAAAAAGAACAGGATGAAAATGAGGCGGAGGCCTTTCTGGAGAGGATGTTCGGCCTGGTAAAAGAGACGGCTGATTTTATGGCTGATTTTGCTGTGGAAAACAGAGAAAACGGAGAATACGACCTTCTTCCGCCCATCATACCGGCACAGGAACGGCATGCGCCCCGGGATACGGTGAATCCGGCGTTTGAAGTGGAGTACTGGAGATTCGGACTGAGCATTGCCGTAAATTGGGCAAAACGGAAAAAAGAGTCTCATGAGAACTATGCACTTTGGGAAAAGGTGGGGAGCCATATGGCAAAGCCGCCGGTAAGCGGAGGGCTTTACATTGCCCATCAGCATTGTCCGGATACCTTCCTGCATTACAATACGGATCATCCTTCCATGCTGGGGGCACTGGGGCTGCTGCCGGGAGAAGGCGTTGATTGTGAGGTGATGAAGGCGACACTTGACAGGGTGTTGGAGTGCTGGGATTTTGATTCTATGTGGGGCTGGGATTTTGCCATGATGGCTATGACCGCGGTCAGGCTGGGCTGTCCGGAGCTTGCTGTAGATCTTCTTCTCATGGATAAGCCTAAGAATTCCTATGTGGCCAGCGGAAATAATTATCAGAAGACGAGTGATAAACTGCCTCTGTATCTTCCGGGGAACGGCTCCCTCCTTCTTGCTGTTCCGCTGATGCTGGAGGGAATACATGCGGCCGGAGAGGATACAGAGCGGGAAAAAGGAAGGAATAGGGGACAGGAAACCAGGCAGGGAGAAAAGGGAGGCTGGCCCGGATTTCCGGGAGACGGAAGCTGGAAAATACGGTATGAGGATATCAGCGGGTTCCCGTATTGAACAGAAATGGACAAAAGGTGCAGAGAAGGCAATCCCTTCTCTGTACCTTTTTTGCCCTTTTCGGAGGCGGCATGATATAATAGAACCGCAGCAGGAAAGGCCGGAAGGTGCTGCTGCAAATAAGAAAAGAGAGCTGGGAAAGCATATGGACAGGGAAGCCTTTCTTACATTATTTGATGAGGCAGAAGATATAGATTTATACCGAAAACTGTATTTTTGCTGTCCTGTGGCTTTTGAAGAGCCGGTGGCGAGCTGGGAAGAATTCTGTACACGTTTCCGTGAACTGGACGGAGAAGGGGACAGGGAGCTTCCTGACGCCCCGCCTACACCGATTGCCGCTCTTTTTACGGAAGAGGAATATTTTTCCCGGGAGACCTGGGGAGAGGTGAATGTGATAACGAATGCAAGGTATTGTCCTGCATTTCTGCATAAGCTGGAATTCATCAAGATCATATATGTATTCCGGGGAAGCTGCCGGTTTTATATAGACGGAAAATGGCTGAGGATGACGGAAGGAAACGCCTGTATTGTGGCGCCGGAAGTGGAACAGACTGTTTTTTCCTGCGCCGACGAGGATATTATTTTGAATCTGTTGATCCGAAGAAGTACGTTTGCCGAATCTTTCTGGGATCTGCTGGAAACGAAAGACGGCGGTGTGATTGCCGATTTTTTCTGGAAGATGCTTTATCACAAGCCGGGGGGAGAAGTGCTGCTGTTCAGCAGCCGTCCGGATGTACTGCTGGAAGAAAGTGTGATGGAGCTTTATGAGGAAGCTTTGCTGCAGCCGGTAAAAAGCCGTCTGGTGATGAAAAGTATGATGATGTCCATATTTGCCTATATTCTTCGCTGGGATGAGAAGGATGTGGTGCGGCTGAAAAAGAAAGGGGATAAAGGGGAATACCTTCTTGCCAAGTATTTGCTTTATATGAAGGCAAATCTGGAAAGTGTTTCCCTGGCATCCCTGGCGCGTGAATTCTATGTGAGCGAGGGATATTTAAGCCGTTATTTCCATCGGGAAACAGGCTCCACCTTCAGCCATTTGCTGATGGAAATGAAAATGAAGAGAGCGGCTGAACTGCTGCTTAAGACGGAATGCAGCATTGAAAAAATTGTGGCATTGATAGGTTATACGGATCAGAGCAATTTTTTCAGGAACTTCAAAGCAATATATGGAATGACTCCTCTTGTATACCGTAAAAAGCAGGGACAGGCTGATTTTATGAGGGTATTATAGAGTGGGACGGGGGGACATGATGAAGCTCAGTGATGAATTGGGAAAGGAAGAACAATTATATAAAAGTCTGTATCAACAATGCTGCGGGCTATGGGAGAAGCCGGTAACGGACTGGAACGAACTGGTACACAGATACCATAAGGCCGGAATCAGGAAGATACCGTCAGAACCGCCTTCCAGGATGGGAACCGTGCTGACGGAATCGGACTTTTTTTCGGAGAATGTGAAAGAGGTGGTATGCTTCAATAATCTTCGTTATTGTCCTCCGTTTCTTCATAAGCTGGAGTTTATCAAAATTGTTTATATTTTCAGAGGAAGTGTGACACTGTATCTGGATGATGAAAAATATGAGCTTCAGACAGGAAATTTCTGCATTATTACTCCGGGAGTCCGGCATACGGTATTTTCCCGGCATGATGAGGATGTGATTATCAATATTTTAATGAGGGTAAGTTCTTTCGCCAATGCTTTTTCGGGGATTTTGATGGAACAGAATATTCTGTCGGATTTTTTCTGGAAGATACTTTATACCAAACACAGCAACCGGGTTTTAGTGTTTGTATGCAGTAACGATGTGAAGCTGGATCGATGGGTGGAAAAAATGTTTGATGAGTCGGCGAGGCAGCAGAATGCCAGCAATCTTCTTATGAAGAGCTATGCCATGATTTTCCTCGGGATTGTCATGCGGGAGCATTTGAAGGAGCTGCATCTGAAGGAGGAGCTGACAGAGGAAGTATATGTGCTGCCGGCTATTATCCGGTTCATGCGCAAAAATATGAAGACCATTACGCTTGATGAGCTGAGTCTGCAGTTCCATATGAGTGAAAGCGAATTAAAACGTTATATTGTGAGAGAAAGCGGTTATACCTACAGATACCTTCTTCGTGACCTGCGCCTTCGCAGGGCGGTGGAACTTCTGCGGAATACAAAGCTGAGCATGGAACGAATTATGGAGGAGACGGGCTACAGTAATATGAATAATTTTTACCGGAGTTTCAAGGAGCATTTGGGGAAAACTCCGTCAGAGTTCCGTAAAAGCAGAGAAGAGATTCTGATTTGAAGGAAAATGGAGAGAAAGAAAAACCACTGCCGGCACAATCGATGGATTGTGCCGGTTTTATTTTGTATTGCGGTTTCTGAAATTAAAAAGAAAAGTCATATAAAGCAAGTTTTGTGTAGAGTGATATATTTGGACTGCAAATATATAATGTAAATACACAAAACATACAAAGTGTATTTTATTAAAAGGGGATTGTATTGCAGAAATCACAAGGAGGAATGAAAATGGCTAAAAAGATGTCAGCAATTGTTTTGGCCGCAGTAATGTCGGTGACTTTACTGGCTGGCTGTGGGAGCAAGGGAACGGATACGGCGGCGCCGGCAGACAGTTCGGCAGCACAGACCACAGAAAATCAGGGGAGTACGGATGCAGGAACGGCCGGTGAGGAAGGACTGATTCCCATCACTTTCAGCAGGGCGCAGGATTCCCTGATGGAAACAGATATTTTTGCAAGGATGGAAGGGGCCAGTTATGAGGACAATCTCTGGACAGATCTGATCGCGGAAAGGCTTGGCTATGATGTGAAATATCTGTGGATCGCCTCCAGTGCGGATCTTCAGACACAGAAATTCAATGCGGCTATGGCTGCAGGGACGATTCCGGATATTGTGTGTGTGAACAAGACGGATCTGAAGCAGCTTGTGGAAGCCGGACTGGTAGTGGACCTGAAACCTTATTTCGACGAATATGCCAGTGATTTTGTGAAGGATTTGATCGCGGCAGGCGGGGATGCAGCGATCCAGGCATGTACCTATGATGGCGTGCAGTATGGAATCCCGTATGTGGACTGTGATATTGAAACAGCACAGATGCTTTGGCTGCGCCAGGACTGGATGGATGAGCTGGGACTGAAAGCGCCGGAAACGCTGGAAGAACTGAAAAGTATCCTGAAGGCTTTCCAGGATCATGCGGGCAGCGGCGGCACAGGTCTGGCTCTCAGCTCCGATATCTACGGAAACAACTTTGATATCAAGGGTTGGTGCAATGCCTACGGCGCATATCCCAAATATTGGATTGATGACGGCAGCGGAAATCTGGTATACGGAAGTACGACACCGGAGATGAAGGAAGCGCTGGGAAGCCTGGCGGCTCTTTTCCAGGAAGGATTGATAGATCCCGAGTTTTACGTAAATGATAACGATAAGGCAAAGGAAGCTCTCGTGAACGGAAAATGCGGAGCTATGTACGGCTATCATGCAGGTTCCCTGTGGCCGCTGCAGGATGTGGTGGATGCGGATCCGGAAGCGGACTGGCGGCCTTATGCACTGCCTGTAAAAAATGCAGGAGACACTATCCGGCCCGGTATCCATATGTGTACGGCAAACTGGTATGCAGTGAGCAAGGACTGTGCCCATCCGGAAGCTTTGATAGAGATGCTGAATTTATATTGTGAAAAGGTGCTGGATCCCGAACTGAATGAATATGCGGTATACGCCAATCCCGGGGACGGGCTGGAAGGTGTATGGAGACTGACACCGGTAACGATCAACAGTCCCAACAAGAACCAGGTGACGGCAAAGGCGATTGAGGAACCTTTAAAAACAGGAGATCCCGGTGACCTGACAGGAGAACAGTACAGTATGTGGGAATACAGCTATAAAGCACAGAACGGCGATACCCAGCTTTGGGGATGGAACCGGGTATTCGGTGCGGACGGTTCCCAGCAGCTGCTGATGTCCTACCAGAATGACAGTAATGCGGAATTAGTGTACGATCAGTTCTTCGGCGCTCCCGGAGAGGTTATGACCACCAAGAAAACCACGCTGGACGATATGCTGGATCAGGTATTTATTAAGATAATTGCCGGTCAGGAACCTCTGGAATCCTTTGATTCCGTTGTGGAACAGTGGAAAACTGCCGGCGGACAGGATATGACAGATGAAGTGAATGAATGGTACGCTTCCAGCAAGTAAGAAACCATATTAAGTGCGGTGTGGGAGGGATATACGTATTCCTCCCACTTTCCATAAATCCGCAGGAGAAGAGTTTTTCCTGCGGATTTATGGAAAACAGCGGAGATTATCATGAGGAGGAACCGTATGGCTTCAACAAAGAAAAAAGGAAAAAGCAAATATACGATTGCTGTATTTAAGCGGGAGCTGCCGCTGCATCTGATGCTCCTTCCTGGACTCATCCTGGTGGCGGTATTTAACTATACGCCTATGGCCGGGCTCATTATCGCTTTCCAGAAATTTATTCCCAGCAAGGGAATGTTCGGTGACCAGCAATGGGTGGGGCTGGGAAATTTCACATATGTGTTCAGCCTGCCAGGCTTTGATCAGGCGCTGAAAAATACAATAGTCATCGCGTTCTGGAAGATCGTTCTGGGACTGATTGTGCCTATCGTTTTTGCATTGATGCTGAACGAAGTGAACCGGAACGGCTTTAAAAGAACCGTGCAGACTATCGTTTATCTGCCGTACTTTTTATCATGGGTGGTGCTGGGCGGTATTTTCCTGGACATGCTTTCGCCCAGCTCTGGTATTATGAACCAAATCATTACGGCGCTGGGAGGAAAGAGTATTTTCTTCCTCGGAGATAACCATTATTTCAAGCCCACTCTGATTGTGACGGATATATGGAAAAACTTCGGCTACGGAGCTATCGTCTATCTGGCGGCGATTCTGGGAATTGATACAGATTTGTATGAGGCGGCACAGATAGACGGAGCCAACCGATGGAAACAGGTATGGCATGTAACGCTTCCGGGCATGCGGATGATCATCGTACTGATGATGGTGCTCAGCCTGGGAAATGTTTTGAATGCGGGCTTTGACCAGATTTTCAATTTATACAGCAAAGCCGTGTATGAGTCCGGGGATATTCTGGATACCTTCGTATACCGCCTGGGGCTGATAGATGCCCAGTACGGGCCTGCCACCGCTGTGGGGCTGTTTAAGTCGATCATATCCACCATGTTTATTTCGGTTTCCTATTGGCTGGCCTATCGGTTTGCGGATTACCGGATTTTTTAAGGGAGGGCATAACATTGAAAAAAATGACAAAGGGACGTCTTGTTTTTCAGATTATTAATTATACGGTTCTGATTTTTTTATCTCTCCTGTGCCTGTTTCCGCTGCTGAATATTCTGGCTATGTCTTTCTCCAGCGCCACGGCAGTTTCGGCAGGGCGGGTATCTGTCTGGCCGGTGGAGTTTAATACCTATGCATACAGCTATGTTATCGGTAAAAGGGATTTCTGGAATTCCCTGCTGAAATCTGTGGAAAGGGTATGTATCGGAGTGCCTTTTTCCATGCTGATAACCATTCTTGTTGCCTATCCGTTATCCAAAGAACGGACCCAGCTCAGATTAAGAAGCTTCTATTCCTGGATCTTCTTTTTTACCATGCTTTTTTCCGGAGGGCTGATTCCCGGATATCTGCTGATTCAGAATCTGCATCTGATGGATACCATCTGGGCGCTGATTCTCCCTATGGCTGTTCCTGTTTACAACATTGTACTTATGCTGAATTTTTTTCGGGGAATACCCCGTGAACTGGAGGAAGCGGCGCTTATTGACGGAGCCAACCAGTTCCAGACCTGCTTCCGGATTTATGTGCCCTGTGCTAAGCCGTCAATTGCCACGCTCACTTTATTTTGTTTCATTACCCATTGGAACAGCTATTTTGACGGATTGATTTTTTCCAATTTCCCGGAAAGCTATCCTCTGGCATCTTTCCTTTATACCGTAGTGGTGCAGAGGGATATGAGCCTTTTGAGTATGGAACAAATCAGGGAGCTTTCGCTGGTGGATGACAGGACTATCCGCTGTGCACAGATTTTTATTGCGCTGATACCGATTATGCTGATATATCCCTTTGCCCAGAAATATTTTGTAAAGGGAATGACAGTCGGATCCGTCAAGGGATAGAGTACATATCACAGAAAGCCCGGAAATACGTTAAAAATAAGAAAGGATTTTGCCATGAAGCTCACAAACCTTATGACACAGAATATGCAGGATCCCATAGGCCTGGGACACGGAGTTCCTGCCTTCAGCTATTTGCTGCAGTCGGATCGGAGAGGGGATAAACAGACCGCTTATCAGATAATCGCCGCTTCATCGAAGGAACTGCTGGAAGAAAAGAAAGCGGATTTATGGGACAGCGGGAAAGTCAGGGATGAGCAAAATTATGCGATCGCCTACGGCGGCCTTCCTCTGCATTCCCGGCAGCAGGTTTTCTGGAAAGCGCGGGTATGGGATTCTCAGGAGGATCTGTCACCCTGGAGTGAACCGGCGTTTTATGAGATGGGGCTGCTGGAGGAAGAGGACTGGAAGGCTGTCTGGATCGGTCAGGGAGATGATTTTTACGGTGATAAATCGGCGGCTCCGGCCCTTGCGAAAGATTTCATTCTCAAAGGTAAAAATACAGTCACGAAGGCCCGGCTCTATATCAGCGGCTTGGGGCTTTTTACAGCATCTGTGAACGGAAAGCCTGTTTCGGAGAACCTGTACGAACCGGGTGAGAGTGAGTTTAACCGGCGGGTATATTATGTAACCTATGACATTACCTCGTTCCTGCAGGAGGGAAGAAATGTGATAGGGGTACTGCTGGGAAACGGCCAGTATGTGAATTTTGCAGTGGATCCTGTGATGAAAAAAGGGGATGGCACACTTTCCCCCAGGCATCGTTACCAGAAGGATGACACGATTTTTCTCAAGGACGGTATCTGCGGAGATAAAAAGCTGTTAGCCCAGATAGAGTTTACCAGAACGGACGGAACCGTTGAAATCGCTGCAGCGAGTGATGAGTCCTGGAAAATCGGGGAAAGTCCGGTGACCTTTCAGAATTGGTACGGAGGCGAAGATTTTGACGGGCAGAAGGCACAGCGTCTCAGGGGATGGGATACACCGGAGGCTGATTTTACCGGGTGGCGGAATGCGGTGCGGATGCAGCCTCCGAAAGGAAAGCTTTCCGCTAAGGAATTTCTTCCCATACGTATCTGGGAGCACTGGACGGCAGAAAGTGTGAAAGAGCTGCCCAATGGGAACTGGCTGGTGGATATGGGAAAAAACAGCGCCGGTTTTGTACGGCTCCGGCTTTGGAATACCGGGAAGTATGAGGGGCGAAAGGTGGAAATGTATCCGGCGGAGGTGCTGAAGGCGGACGGAAGCGGTGTGGATCAGGCATCCTGCACGCAGAGCTGTGATACTTTGTGGCAGTGTGCGGTAAAGGATTCCTATATCATAGCCGGGACAGGAACGGAGGAGTGGCATCCTTCTTTTTGCTACCATGGATTTCAATATGTGGAGGTAGCCGGATTCCCGGGAATACCAACTGTCCGTAATTTTGAAGGCTGTGCGGTTCGGCTGATGAACGAAAAGCATTCGGACTTTGAAACGGATAATGAGATCTTAAATCAAATTAACTGGATAACCGATCGTTCCATTGAAAGCAATATGATGTGCAGCTTTACAGACTGTCCGCAGATTGAAAAGCTGGGATGGCTGGAAACTACTCAGCTGATGTTTTCATCTGTGGCAGCAGGCTATGATATCCGCAGCTGGATACCCAAGATTATGGGAGACATGCGGGATGCCCAGGTAAGACCGGAGGATGCAGAGGGAGTATTCATGGAGGCGGACAGCCGGAAATATCCGGGCTTTGCCTTTGATAAATTCGAGAACAGGGAGACAGAGGAGCCGGGCTTTGTTCCAGGAATCGCGCCGGAATTTTTCCGTATCGGCGGACTGTTTAAAGATCCCAACTGGGGCGGCGCCTGTGTGATGACACCCTGGTATTATTACCGGGAGTATGGGGATGTGAATATCCTCCGTCAGAATTTCGGACTGATGCAAAGCTATGTGGATCATCTGGAACGCCGGTCCGTGAACGGTGTTTTGAAGGAATATGCCCAGATGGGGGAATGGGGACAGCTGAATGAAAATACTCCCGCCGCGCTTGTTGCCACCTGCGCTTTTTATCAGCAGGCCGTAACCCTGTCCGGGATTGCAGGTATCCTGGGAAATATACAGGAAGAGGAGCGCTACCGGGAAATGGGGAAACGGATACAGGAGGGCTTCCATGCGGATGCCGAATGCTGGCAGCCGGAAAAAGAAATCTACGGAAACGGCAGCCAGGCCAGCTATGGATGTGTTCTGTTTTCCGGAATTGTAATGCCTGAAAAAAAGGAAATGGCGCTTCATAAGCTTCTGGCGGCGGTTGAAGAACGCGGCTGTCACCTGTCCTCCGGTGAAGTCGGCCTGAAACAGGTATTTCATGCCCTGTCTTCCAATGGGGAAAACGATATGGTCTACCGCATGGTAATGAACCCCACGGCCCCCAGTTACCGCCATCATGTTGAACAGGGTTTGACGACCCTTCCGGAATTCTGGAATTATACGGAGCTGTGGAATGGATTCGGCCGCTCCCGGAACCACGCCATGATGGGACATGTAAAGGAATGGCTCTGCCGTTTTGTATTGGGAATCCGGCCTCTGGAACCCGGTTACAAAAAGCTTCAGATCAAGCCTTATCTCCAAAAGGAGATCACCCGTATAAAAGGCTCTGTTTTTACCGTACATGGGACGGTAAGCCTGGATTGCAGCAGGCACGACGGAATTCTTGAAATGAAAACTGAGATTCCGGTAGGAACTGAAGCGGATATTTATCTGCCGTTTGCGGAGGGCAAATGCTGTTATCTGGACGGGACGGAATATATCGGGTATAAAGAATCACAACAGGGTTATATAAAACTTTCTGCGATAACATCAGGCACTTATCGGTGGAGTTTAAAATGATTTTCCACGGTTTTCCGATAAGCCTTTTTGCCAGACAGACGATATATGAACGTTTAAGAAATTATAAATTATTACTAAAACTGGGGCTGTTACAGAATAGCTGATAACTCAGCTATTCTGCGCAGTCCTATTTTGTGCCCAAAAACAGAAAAACGAACTCCGAAGAATCCGCCTTTCATGGTATAATAAATTATGACTAGTAAATTAAAATACCATAAAAGTTATACCGAACTTGGCGCAAATTATCAACTGGTTTTGCCATTAAGTTTGGAAGGTGTTGTTCCTGATGATGACTCTGTCAGACTGCTTAGCCACGAATTGGAGGAATTAGATTACACATTGCTGTATCAGGCTTACTCTGCCAAGGGCAGAAATCCCGCAGTTGACCCTAAGGCCATGTTCAAGATCCTCACCTATGCCTATTCACAAAACATTTATTCTTCCAGAAAGATGGAAACTGCATGCAGAAGGGATATCAACTTCATGTGGCTGCGGCAGATATCTTTCCAGACAGGAACGATGTCTGGACGCTGGTTCCATTCTTAAAAACAATGGAAAAAAAACTCGGTTATCGGTATCCGAGTGTAACTGCAGATTCTGGTTATGAAAGGGAAGAAGGATACAGTTTTTTAAGGGAGAGCAAAATGGCTAATTGTGTTGGTGATTTATTTATAAAGGAATGGTTTAACATATAAAAGTGGTTAAATGGAAGGGGTTTTATGGAACAGAAATTTTATGAACAAATAAAATGTATTCTTTCGGAAGCCAGAGATAAAGTATATCAAACAGCAAACTTTGCAATGGTGGAGGCATACTGGGATATAGGAAAAAGTATTGTGGAACAGCAGGATGGTTATGAGAAAGCTGAATATGGTACCAGACTAATAGCAGAGTTATCGAAACAGATGACAATAGATTTTGGGAAAGGTTTTACGCCAACGAATCTCAAATATATGAGGCAGTTTTATTTGACGTTTCCAATTCGTCACGCACTGCGTGACGAATTGAGTTGGACACATTATCGCCTGCTTATGCGAGTGGAAAATGAAAATGCTCGTCAGTTTTATATAGAAGAGGCAGTAAAATCAAATTGGAGTACGCGGCAGTTAGAAAGGCAAATCAATTCGTTCTTCTATGAAAGGCTGCTTTCCAGCCAGAATAAAAAAGAAGTTTCGGAAGAAATTCAAAAATTAGAGCCTGCTAAAGTGCCAAAAGATATTATCCGTGACCCATATGTATTAGAGTTTCTGGGATTGAGCCCGAATAATGATTTTTATGAGAGCGATCTGGAAGAAGCATTGATAACTCATTTGCAGAAGTTCCTCTTAGAATTGGGGAGGGGATTTTCTTTTGTTGCCAGACAAAAGAGGATTACATTTGATGGACGGCATTTCCGAATAGACCTTGTCTTTTACAACTACATCTTGAAATGCTTTGTGTTAATTGATTTGAAAATTGGAGATTTGACACATCAAGATTTAGGGCAGATGCAAATGTATGTACATTACTATGAACGTGAATTAATGAATGAAGGAGATAATCCTCCAATAGGAATTGTATTGTGTGCGGATAAAAGTGAATCTGTAGTTAAGTATACGTTGCCAGAAAATGAAACACAGATTTTTGCATCAAAGTATAAGTTATATCTGCCAAGCGAAGAAGAGTTATTGCAGGAATTACAGAGAGAATACCAAGCATTGGAATATGATAAGGAAAACGGAAAATAACATTATATTTTAGCAATGTGTGATTTTTGCAGGAAATTTATTAAAGGGGATAAATGCTTTCATAAAGGGGTGATTTTTATTCAAAAGGGGTAGGCGGGGTAAATAAACGAAGAATTTTACCCCACCATGCTTATATAATAACCCTAGTATAATACAAGCGTTTCACCGCAGGCTGCTCCTGCAAAGAGAAATGTACGAAGTCAAAGAAAAACAAACGCCTGTATGTCTCGAAAAGTTTTATTGAAAAGCGGGAGGAATCCTATAAAAATATCCTGAGTGAGACAGGAATCAGGTACCGGATGAACCGTTCCATACAGATGGAAGGAGCCTAATTAAAGTACGCAAAAATCAGGAAAGAAACCTACAAAACGAGTTTCTTTCCTGATTTTCCGTTTACATAGAGTGAAGGTGCCGCTCAATCACCTAAAATGATGATTTTGCGACACCCCTTTTTTTATTAGGAATTTCCGCTCAGCAAAGCCATTAGTTTTTCTTGATCCGCACCTGAATCCCCTGCCACAATAAAAGATGACACAAAAAATATCGTATTGTCTTTTCACAGCTCTAAAGATATAATCAGAACCATAATTCTGGCTGGGAGCCAAAAGGAGAGTAAAGAACATGTCAAAACCAGAGAAATTTCTGAACATTGGAATCAGCATATTGGAAGCGCGGGGAGAAAATCCCGGCTGCAGCGGAAAGCAGCTGTGGAGCATGATCCGGCAGGCACGGAACCTGCTGGAGGAGCAGGGTATTATTTATTCTGATGAGGAGCCGGGACAGAAGACGATGGGAACCCTTCGTGTGCTGGTTCTGGACGAGAACGGGAATCCCACACCCGCCCAGGTGAAGCTGTTTCCCTTAAAATCCGGAGAATCTGCCAAGACCTTTCACAGGGTCAACGGACGGATCGATATGATACGGGAGATGACCGGTGAAGACGGAAGCCTGGACAAACTTCTTCCCACAGGCGCCTATATGCTGGAAATTTCCAAAGGCAGTGAATATATCATCCTCATGGAGGAAGTGAAGGTGACCGAGACAGAGATGACAAAAAGCTTCCGGCTGGAGCGCTTCGTTCATCTGGGGGAACGGGGCTATTATGCCGGGGATCTGCATCATCACAGCATCTACAGCAGCCCAGTTTACGGCGGGGACGATGATGTGTGCGAAACACCGGAGGAGGTGAGCTGCTCCATGCGGGCTATGGGGCTTTCCTATGGAGCCCTCAGTGATCACCATAATACACTGAATCACGACAGCTGGCGGGCACAGGAGAAAGAGGATTTTCTGCCGATCGTCTCCAAGGAAATATCGACTACCAATGGCCATGTAATGGCTCTGGGTGTGGAGAAGGATGTCATTTACCATGCCCCATGGGGGGAAGAGCGGACGGAAGAGGCGCTGCGTGCCGAGTTCAGGAGTGTTACCGAACAAATCCGCAGGGAAGGCGGTCTGCCTCAGCTGAATCATCCGAGGGATTACAGTGTTTCCACTTCCTTTAATCCGGCCTTTTACGACATGCTGGATATATTCCAGACCATGGAAATCTGGAACGGCTCCCATCCCATGTACTATGGCACCACCAATGCCGATGCGGCGAAGCTGTGGAGGGATTTGCTGGAGCAGGGCAGGTATATTCCGGCTGTAACGGGAAGTGATACCCACAATATACGGGCGAATGATTACCATGAATTATTCCATGAGATCATGTGGCTCTGCGAAACGCTGGAGGAATGCAGGGAAATCCGGGAAAAATTGGCTGAAGAATATCAAACCGAATGGGACTGTCTGGAGCTGCTGCACAAAAGCCTGCTTCCTGCCATGGAAAAATGGGCGGAGAGCAATCTGACCAGCGGCGGTGTAAGGACGTATGTGAAGCTGGAGGGGAAACCCACAGTACAAAAGGTATTGGATGCACTGCGCAAGGGGCAGAGCTTTCTGACCAATGGCCCGATTCTGTATGCGGAGCCGCGAAAGGAAGGGATGGCGCTTACCATTCTTGGAAATCTTCCTCTGGAACAGCTGTATATTTATGGCAGCGGCGGATATGAGAGAAAAATGGCGCTGACGGAGCGGGAGGAAACCCAGGGGAAGAAATATTATGATTACAGCCTGATACTCCCCTGGAATGAGGAGATCAGGGAATGCAGATGGCTCTTTTTTGCAGCGGCATCTGATTTTACCAATCTGGCGATTACCAATCCAACGCAAAATATGCAATATTTTTGGTGATTTAAAAACAATTAATACATAGACTGGGAAACCATATATGGTTATACTAAAAACAATCAATGAAACGATCAGTGTCTTAAAGGTTTAGGACGTTCTACGAGAAGCCGGCCTGTTGATTGGCTCTTTCGGTATTCGGAAGGAGATTCGTTGCAGAACTTATGGAAAACCCGGTTAAACTGGGAGAAGCTGGTGAAGCCGCAGGCGGAAGAAATATCGGTTATCTTGTCTTCCGTATTCAGCAGCAGGAACTGGCAGTTGCGGATCCGGACCAGGTGGATATACTGGGTAATCGTATAGCCGGTGACCTCCCTGAACTGGTGGGAGAGGTAAAAGGGATCCATGTAAATGCTTTTCGCAAGCCCTTCCAAAGTGAGGTTATCCATATAATGGGTATGGATGTGGTTGGCTACGGTGTAGATACGTTCCGAAAGGCGGTCCTGCGGATTCTCTGTCTCATAAATATTGTAATCGTGGAAAGCTTTCAGATAATACAGGAACTGGGTAAAAAGGCTGTGTACCATGAGTTCATAGGCACCTGTCATTTCCTGGGCTCCGGCCTGACGGGACAGCGCCACGATTTCATTGAGAATCCGCACCAGAACCTCCTGCTGGGATTCCGGAAAACGGAAAATGGGTACCGTATCATGAAAGGGAGTCAGGAGATTTTCGTAGGTATCTTTGAACCCATAGCCATCGTCGCGGTACATAAAGGTGATGACCAGCCTCTTGGAGGGTGTTTCACTGGGATAAAAGGATTTGTGCAGACGGGAAGGCTCCAGAAGAACGAAATCGTTGGTCCGGATTCGGTAGGGGATTCCTTCGATGAAATGTGTGGCTATCGGGCTTAACAGGATATGGATTTCATAGTAGGAATGAAGATGCTCAAATTCCATGTTCTTTTCCGTAGAACGGACGTCAAAATCAAAAAAATAAAATAAAGAATTTTCAATATCATTGATAATGATAAAATGTTTTTCTTCATATTCAATTGTCTGAGGCATGGAGAAAGTACCTTCTTTCTGCTGCAGCAGCATTAAGTCAATTTTTTCACTATTATATTATATCAGGGCAAATGCTAAAAGACAAGTGATTATGGGAGATATGCATAACAGTTCAGTATCTCTCCGACCATTGGGCTGAATTGTTATAGAAGGAGGATAAAGGTATGTTACAAGAGGTAGACAGAAAGCTGCGACAGCTGATAGGGGCCTTTACAAGTATCTTGTACGAAGATGACGATATATTCATGGAGAAAATGCGGAGGAAGAAGAATCTCTCTGAGGAAGAACTGCAGAAATATGCGCACTGGGAATGGACTCAGGGAGTAGGGCTTTACGGTATCTGGAAATTGTTTGCTGCTTCCGGAGAAAAGGAATATCTGGAAATACTCACCCGGTACTATGACAGACAGCAGCAGGTAGGCTTTCCTCAGTGCAATGTGAATACCGTGACCCCTTATCTGACCATGTCCTATCTGGCGGAGTACCTGCAGAGTGAGGTTTATATGAAGCCCTGCCGGGAGGCGGCGGAATGGGTTATGTACCAAATGCCCAGAACCAGGGAGGGCGGGATACAGCATATGACTTCTGATGATGTCAATGAGCAGGAGCTTTGGGATGATACCCTGGTGATGACCGTACTTTTTCTGGCAAATATGGGAAGAATACTGGATCGGGAGGATTACCGGAATGAAGCCCAGTATCAGTTCATGGTTCATATGAAATATCTGCAGGATCCCAAAAGCGGCTTCTGGTACCATGGCTGGACCTTCCTGGAACGGAATCATTTTGCAGGAGCCTTCTGGGGACGGGGGAATTGCTGGATAACCATTGCGATTCCGGAACTGCTGAGCAGCATTCCCTGTTCTGAGCCTGTGGAGCGTATTTTAAAGGAAGCCCTGTGCAACCAGGTGGAGGCCCTGGCGGAGTGTCAGGCGGAAAGCGGTATGTGGCACACGCTGCTGGATGATCCGGAATCCTATGAGGAGGCCAGCGCCACCTGTGGTTTTGCTTATGGAATCCTGAGAGGCGTACACTGCGGGCTTCTGGAAGAAAAATGGCTGGAGGTGGCGGAACGGGTGCTGAAGCCGGTTCTGGCCCTGATATCGGAGGAAGGCGTCCTGGGACAGGTATCCTATGGAACCCCCATGGGCAGAGAAAACAGGGAGTTCTATAAAGAAATTCCGTTGAGGCCTATGCCCTATGGACAGGCGCTTGCCATTTTGTTCCTGGTGGAATGGAAGAAGGGACATACATAAATTTGACGGAAGGATTGGATGAATCAAATCAACAGGAGGACATATGAAAGGGAAGAACACACCGTCCGGAACGGACTGGAAAAAAACAAACGGAAAGCTTTACCTTAGAAATAACTGGCAGCTGTATGCTATGCTGCTGATTCCCGTCATCTACATGATTTTGTTTAAGTACAAACCTATGTTGGGCGTAGTCGTAGCATTTAAAAAGTTCAATATCTACCAGGGTATCTGGGACAGTCCATGGATAGGGCTGACACATTTTAAGGAAGCCTTCACGTCCGGGGATTTCTGGGATGCATTGAAAAATACGCTGATTCTGAACATAGGGGATTTGATTATCGGCTTTCCCATTCCCATCTTCCTGGCCATTTTTCTGAATGAACTGCGCAGCGGGAAGGTGCGTAAGGTGACGCAGACACTGCTTTATCTGCCGAATTTCCTGTCCTGGGTTATTATTTCCGGCATTGCCACCCAGCTGTTAGCCAATTCCGGCATGATTAACAATATTGTGAACGCCCTGGGCGGCGAGAGCATTCCCTTTCTGAGCAGCAGCGGGATATGGCGGTTTGTATACTGGTTTTCCGGGGTATGGCAGGGAGCCGGTTATTCTCTTATCGTATATCTGGCGGCCCTGATGGCTACGGACGCTTCCCTGGGAGAGGCTGCTTATATAGACGGCGCCACGCGGCTGCAGCGTATCTGGCATGTGACTCTGCCGCAGATTTCTTCCACCATTACCGTACTGCTGATTATGCAGATTGGCAAGCTGGTGTCCATCAGCTTTGACAGACCTTATCTGATGGGCAATACCATGGTGCGTAATGCATCCAACGTAATCAGCACCTATGTATATTCCATTGGTCTGGCATCCGGCCGCTTTGACTTTGCTACGGCGGTAGGCCTTTTCCAGACGGTAGTGGGCGTTGTGCTGGTTCTGCTGGCCAACTGGGTGATTAAGAGAATAGGACAGGAGGGTATTGTATAATGAACAGCGGAATTAACAGCAAAACAGAAAAAATATTCCAGTTCTTCTGGACGGCATTCTTTATACTGATAACGGTAATCGCAATGGTTCCGATTCTGCGTGTTATCTCCGTATCCTTCAGCTCCAAAGATGCGATTACGGCGGGCAGGGTGTTTGTATTCCCGGTGGGCTTCAACACGGAAGCCTATAGCAGGGCGCTGCAGAGCGGAAGCTTCGTACGGGCCTTCGGTTATTCTATCGTGCTGATGCTGGGTTCCACCGCAGTGAATCTTCTGATGACCGTACTCGCGGCATACCCGCTTTCCAAGAAGGGATTGAAAGGCGGCGGCATCATTATGACTCTGTTTGTGCTTACCATGTATCTGAACCCCGGCATCATCCCGGAATATTTGAATGTAAGGGACTTCGGCATGATCGATACGGTGTGGGCTTTGATTATTCCCGGGGCGCTGAGTGCCTACAATATGATTATCATGTGCAATGCTTTCCGCGGGATTGATTCCGCAATCTATGACGCGGCCAAGATAGACGGCTGCAGCCAGGTTACCACACTGACCAGAGTGGCGCTTCCCCTGGTGTACCCCACCATGGCGACCCTGGGCCTGTTCTATGCGGTAGGCCGCTGGAACGGTATCAGTGATGTCCTGTACTATATTAACACTTCATCACTTTACACGGTACAAATGGTTCTGAAGCAGTTTGTGGAGGCGGTGAATGTATCCGTAGAGGAGGGTATGACCACAAATCTGATAGCGGAGAATATCAAAGCGGCAAGTATTGTGATTTCTATGCTACCGATGCTCATTGTTTATCCGTTCGTACAGAAATTTTTCACCAAGGGTATCATGATTGGAGCTGTAAAAGGCTGAGAGGTATGGTTTGCGTTAAACGATATCCGGTAAAAACCTGGATATTTTTAATAAATGGAAGCATTAATAAATTTAAAATGGAGGAATAGCTATGAAGAGAAAAGGTATTTTCAGGAAGACACTGGCAGTTGCCCTTGCCGCTGCAATGACTTTGGCGGCAGCAGGATGCGGCGGAAAAGACACAGGCTCCGGCACCACAGGCGGAGGAACGGCTCAGACGGCTGACGCCGGCACGGAATCTTCGGCTGCAGTCGGAACAGAAGCTGCGGAAAAAGGGAAAGAGGTAACCATCCGCGTGATGGCATGGGACAGAGGAAATGCGGCTCCCGGAACCACTACGGAGAATAATGCGCTGACAAAGTGGATTCAGGAACAGGTGAAGGAGCTGTATAATATCAATGTGGAATATGTATCCGTTCCCCGTTCGGAGTCCGATGACAAGCTGAATATCATGATGTCCGGCGGAACGGCACCGGATATCGTATTTACCTATGATCAGTCCTTGTTCTACAGCTATGCAAGCAGCGGCGCGCTTAATGAACTGACGGACGCTTATAACCAGTATGGCTCCAATATCCAGACCTACTGCGGCGAAGCCCAGGATATCAGTATGGTGGGTGACCAGAAATTTGCGGTGATGAAGCAGAGAGGTACGGAAGAACCCCGCCACATGGCATACATCAGAAAAGACTGGCTGGATGAGCTTGGAATGGAAATGCCCACTACAAAAGAAGAACTGGGCGAATACCTTTATGCCGTAAAGGAAAAGAATCTGGGCGGCAGCACTACCATTCCCTGGGCTATGAGCGGACGGAATGATACCGAGAAGATGTATTTGAATTTCCTGGGTTCCTATGTGGATCTGCCGGATGATCGTACCGCCTATACTTACAGTGAAACCTTCATGGCAGTGGCTCCCGGTGCGGAGGAAGGCCTGAAGCAGCTGAACCAGTGGTACAATGACGGCCTGATAACCAAAGATTTCCCTACCGATACAGCAGAGGATGTTTTCATGGCGGCCATTTCCAACGGCAGCGTGGGCTTCCTGCTGGATGACCCTTATCATCCCCATGCAAGCTTTGAAATTCTGAATAACGCGGTGGGACATGAGACCTTTGTACCCGTACAGTGCTTTGATCTGCCGGACGGCAGCTACAGGACTCCTTTTGAATATCGTTATGCCATGTTTGTCATGATTCCCTCCAGCGCAAACGAGGAGAAGGTGGCAGCCTGCATGAAGTATCTGAACTGGATGGCGGATCCCGAGGTTGCCCTCAATATCCGTTATACTCCGGAACATAAGGTAGATGATCTGGGCGTGGCTGTAGAGCCGACCGAGGCGGAAAAAAATGAAAAAGGCTATCCCGGAACCTGTGACGATCTGTGTATCATGAACCTTAACTTTGAATGGGCCAACGATCCTGAGATACTGGCTCAGACCTCTTTCAACAATCAGGCAACCGAGTGGGCAAGCCTTGAATGGTATCAGGATTTCCAGACAGTGAAGGAGATAGGGAAGTTCCGGTTCCCGGTATATTCCTATATCACTGAGGATGAGCAGACCTATGGTACGGATGTGAAGACCCGTATGGTTGAGTTCGTATACCGCTGTATCGTAGCTCCCGCAGATCAGTTTGATGCAACCTATGAATCCGGTTATAATGAATTGGTAAATGCAGGTCTGCAGAAGATTCTGGACGGAAGAATGGAATATTTCGACAGCATGAACTAATGTGCGGCAATACGGGAAACGGATTCCCGGTGCGCCGAGAGTTATAGTCACTGATAAGCAGAATAAGCCTGTTACTCCGGTAGCAGGCTTTTCTCAGGCAGTCAGGGCAAAGGGCAGACGGCAGGGGATGAGGTCAGGTACCGGCAGAATGCTGAACGGTAACGGGATTATTTTTACAAGGATAAAATTATGTGCCGGAATGACACTTGTCAGTGTCTGGAAACAGGAAAGGAATGGACAAAATTTATGGAAAAACATTATAAGAAAATATTGAAGGACACCGAGGATCGGGTATTCAGCCGTCTGCGGATCCAGGAACTGGATGAGAAGAGCCCCTGGTACGGAGGCTTTTATGACAGGGACCGGATCGTTCAGGCCAAGTATACCATTATCTGCGTGGAACCCATGATTACTCTGTACTGCAATCCGGACAGCCGGTATTACCGCAGTTCCCTGCTGGCACAGCGGGCAGAGCTGGGCCTTTCCTATATCCGCAGCGTACAGCATGAAAATGGCCTCTTTGATTATGTTACCTGCAATTTTTTCTCCGCGCCGGATACGGCTTTCTGCATCGGCTTTTTTATCCCGCTGTATGAGTATCTCAGCAAGAAGGAGGAGCGTACCGGACAGGAAGAGGATTTCCTTCGGAAGGTGGGGGAAATTGTACATGACGGCGCATACGGCCTGCTGGAGGGCGGTTTCCATACCCCCAACCACCGTTGGGCCATCGCCTCCGCGCTGGCAAAATGCGGGGTGCTTTTCGGAGATAAAAAACTGGCGGAATCCGCTGAAATCTACCTGAAAGAAGGGATCGACTGTAATGCCGACGGGGAATTTGCGGAGAAATCCGCCGGGAATTATAACAGTGTCAATAACGATGCCATGCTGATGCTTTCCGATGCCTTCGGAGATGCCCAATACGAGCAGCATACCATCCGGAACCTGCATATGATGCTCACCTACTGGGAGCCGGACGGAAGTATTTTTACTGCCAATTCCACCCGTTTTGACAAGGACAGGCTGGTGTATCCGCTGAGTTATTATATGGAGTACCTGGCTATGGGCATGAAATATGACATCCCTGAATTCCTTGGGATGTGCAATACGATTTTTGATATCATAGAGGAAAAGAAGATACCATCCCCGGAGTGCCTGATTTATCTGATGCTGCATCCCGAATACCGCAGCTTTGAATACGAGGGACGTTATGAGCAGCCGGATTTTGCCCGGTTTTACGAAGATTCCGGAATCCTGCGGGCCAGGAAGGGGCATTACAGCTATACGGTGATGCGGGAGAAATCCAATTTCCTTTATTTCCATAACGGAACCAGCAAGCTGGAGATGAAGGTTGCGGGAAGCTTCTGTGAGCATCGGGCGTTTAAGGCGGAGACGATGGAGATCCTGGCCGACGGGACGGCTCATCTGCACCAAACCATGAGGGGCTGGTATTATCTGCCGTTTGAAGAGAAGCCGGAAACCAGCGATTGGTGGAAGATGGATCAGAGCAGCCGGAAGAAAAAGCTGGGGCCGGATATGGAGATCGATGTGTACGTGAAGCCCGCGGAGGGCGGCATTGATGTGCGTGTGGTGACTGACGGTGTGTCCGGGGCGCCCTGGAGAGTGGAATTGGCTTTTTCCGGCATTGAATTCATGGCAAGCGAACATGTGATGCTCCCGGTGAACGGCAGTGAAGTGCTGGTAATCAAGGATCCGGAGCTGGAGGCTTACAATGAAAAGGACAGCCTGCTGATCGGGCCGGGCTTTGGAGAGCATCGCTTTACGGAAGGAAAAGAAGACAGCGAGGCCAAGACGCCGGGAGCTGTTACGGTATATTTCACGGATTACACAGCCTTCGATCATACGATCCGGATCCGCAACCGCAGGGATTTGGAGGAAAAACTGTTTTATACAAGCTGAAGGTCATAGAGCTTTTTATACAGCCCGTTTTGGGAAAGAAGCTCCTGGTGGGAGCCGGATTCCTCAATCCGTCCCTTATGCATGACAATGATTTTATCCGCATGCTGGATGGTGGACAGGCGGTGGGCCACCATAATGGTGGTACGGCCCTCCATCAGCCTGGAAAGCGCCTGGGTTATCAGGGCCTCGGTTTCCGTATCAATATTGGCCGTGGCTTCGTCCAGCACCAGGATGGCGGGCTTATAGGCCAGCGTCCGGGCAAAGGAAAGGAGCTGCCGCTGCCCGGCGGAAAGGGTGCTGCCCCGTTCCGTGACCGGTGCGTCATAGCCTCCGGGGATTTTGCTGATAAAAGGATCCGCATGGACTATACGGGCGGCCTCCTTTACATCCTCCAGGGTTATGGCTTCATTGTTCAGCGATATGTTGCTTTTGATATCCCCGGTGAAAATAAACACATCCTGCTGTACCTGGCCGATGGCCGCACGCAGCACGTCGGTATCAATATCCCGTATGTTAACGCCGTCAATGAGGATTTCCCCTTTCTGGATATCGAAATAGCGGCCTATCAGGTTAAGGATGGAGGATTTCCCGGCTCCGGTTGCACCTACAAATGCGATTTTTTCTCCGGGACGGATCGTAAAGCTGACATCCTTCAGGATATAGTCATCCTTCTCATAGGCGAACCAAACATGGCGGAATTCGATCCGGCCCTGGATCTGTACGTTTACAGGCCTGGCGGGCTTCACGATTTCCGGCTTCTCATCCAATATGGAGAAGATTTTCTCTGCGGAGGCCAGGGAGGACTGCAGGGTGCCGAACTGCTCCGCCAGTTCCTGGATGGGTTCAAAAAAGGAGCTTATGTAGCTGATAAAAATGAACAGGGTGCCCAGGGAGAGGGTGCCCTTAAGCACATAGGAGCTTCCCGTCCCAATGACGATAATCATAGCCAGGATGGAGAGCATGTAAATGGAAGGGCGGAAGATGGCAAAGGTCATGACCTCTCTCCAGTTTGCCTTGTACAGCTCCTGGGATTTCGTTTCGAAGGCTTTGTATTTTTCCTCCTCTTTGGCGAAAACCTGAATCAGCTTCATGCCGGAAAGATGTTCGGACAGGAAGGTGTTAAGCTCCGTAATTTTGTTTCGGGTCAGCTGATAAGCCTTGCGGGACAGAGAACGGAAAAAGAAGGTTAAAACAGTAACCACCGGCAGCAGAAGAAAGGATACCAGAGCCATGGCGGCATTGATGGAAAGCATGACTACGGCATAACCTATGATTTTCACCACGTTCTTAAACAGCTTTACCAGGATGGAGGAGAACAGCTCGTTGACGGCTTCCGTATCGTTGGAGACCCTGGTGACCAGCTTTCCCACAGGCGTGGTGTTGAAAAAATTCAGGGAAAGGCTGTGGATATGGCCGAAAACCTCCTCGCGCATCCGGTAAATAATGCTTTGTCCCATTTTCTGCAGCATCCAGGTATCCGCGGCATTGAGGACAAACCCCAGAAGAAGCATGAGAAGATAAAGGGCTGCCGCCATCAGGATTCCGTTAAAATCGGAGTGCCGCAGTATTTTTAAATCATCCGGGGTAAGAGGCTGCGCCCCGTCCTTCACGTAGGTTTCCAGTATTGTATTATCCGCCCCTTCCAGCTGGCGGCACTGTTCCCGGGAGAGGCCTTCCGCCATATAATAGGTGTCCTGATACAGGAACAGCTGATACCAGGACGAAGGGTTTCCCTGTCCGGCAGAACGCTCCGCCGCCGCTTTTGTGAGCCAGAGATCCTTGTAGGGAACGGCGCCCGGCGCGTCTTGTGAGGAGACCTCATAGGGATGGTAGTAGCCGTTAATATAGTCGTCTATGGCATCACCGATGATGATGGGGCGGTAAAGCTCCACTACGATGATGAAAAGCACCAGGAGTGTGGCCGCCGCCATGGTCCATTTATGCGGTTTCAGGTAAGCAAGCAGTCGCTTCATCCGTTCATTCCCCCTCTTTTTGTGTCATCTGCGCCGTTCTTCCAGACGGCCTGTTCTTCCCCCATGGCAGCTTCCAGCTGCTGCTTTTCGAACATATCCCGGTAAATGCCGTTCTGTGCCATCAGGCTCTCGTGATTCCCGATTTCCTTTGCCTCCCCGTCCTCCAGCACCAGAATAACATCCGCGTTCTGGATGGTGGATATCCGGTGGGCGATGAGCAGGGTTGTTTTCCCCCTGCGGTTTTCCTTCAGATTCTTAAGGATACGTTCCTCCGTGTCCGTATCCACGGCGGAAAGCGAATCGTCCAGTATAAGGATGGGCGAATCTTTCATCAGCGCCCGGGCGATGGAGCTGCGCTGCTTCTGCCCGCCGGAAAGGGTTACGCCCCGTTCGCCCACAATGGTTTCATAGCCGTCGGGGAAGGAAACGATGTTTTCATGGATACAGGCCACCGAGGTGGCGCAGGTTATGGCATCCATGTCTTCCTCACCGGCGCCGAAGGCGATATTGGCCTTCAGGGTATCGGAAAAAAGAAAATTGTCCTGGGGCACATAGGCGATATTTTCCCGGAGGGCCTTCAGCGGGATGGTATTGATATCCCGCCCGTCAATGAGGATCATGCCGGGCTTGGTATTGTAAAGACGCAGAAGCAGGTTGACCAGCGTTGACTTTCCGTTACCGGTGCGGCCGATAATGGCAAGAGTGGTGCCTGCGGGGATCTCCAGATTAATATCCTTCAGGGTGGGCTCGCTGTGGCCGCGGTGGATAAAGGTCAGGTGGGAAAAGGTGATATCCCCCCGTATCTCATCCGGCGGCTGCACATCCTTCCGGTCATATATTTCCGGCTTCTCATCGAAGATTTCCCGGATACGGCGGGTGGAAGCGGAGCCCTGGGAGAACATGTTGATGGCGTCCCCGCAGGCCAGCATGGGCCAGACCAGCATATTGATATACTGGTTGAAGGCTACAAAACGGCCCAGGGTTATTTCTCCCACGAGAGCCAGATAGCCGCCGTAGACAAGCGTGATGAGGCTGCTCAGTCCGATGATGACGTCAAGAAGCGGCATGACAACCGCCTGCATGCGTACCACATTCAGGTTTTTATCCATGGTGTGCCGGTTTGCCCGGGCAAAGGCGCGCATCTGGGAGCGTTCTCTTACAAAGGCCTTGATGACGCGGACGCCGGAAAAGCTTTCCTGCACAAAGTCCGTCAGATCGGAAACGGCCTCCTGGCGTTCCCGGAACCTGGCGTGCATGATTTTGCCGTAGTAAATTTCCCCGGCGCAGATGAGCAGCATGGGGATGATTGCCAAAAGCGTAAGACGGATATTGACATAGTACATCATCTGGCATATGACCATTATTGTCATGACACTGGCATCGAACACACAGATGACAGCGGGGCCGATTGCCATCCGGATCGCATTCAGATCACTTGTGAAGCGGGTCATCAGATCCCCGGTTTTATGTTCGTTATAATATTCCACACTCATTTTTTCCAGATGGCGGAACATATCGTTGCGAAGCTCTTTTTCAATGGAACGGGATGCCCCGAACAGGAAAAAACGCCAGAGAAACCGTCCCAGCGCCAGCGTCAGGCCCAGTCCGAAAATGGCCAGAAGGCACAGCTTGATGCCATTCCAGTCCAGCGAATGGGCGGTGAGCCCGTCCGTGATCGTTCCGGTAAGCCTGGGAATGAAAAGATTGGCGAAGTCCACCACAAAGAGGGTGATAATACCGGCTGTGTACTGGTATTTATGCCGCTTTATATATTGGAAGAGAAAGGTAAAGGAATTCAAGAGAGTACCTCCTTGTTTCTGATGTTAGGAATAAATAGCGGGCGGCAGCCCCTTAATCAAAAAGCGGCAGCATAATGGATTCGGCCTCGCGGATACCGCCGGTGATGAGCTTTTCTTTTCCGGCCTTAAATATATCAAGGGCCAGGCACTGCAGCTGTGACGCAAACAGCCTCGCATCCTTTTCTTCCAGGCTTTTCAGAAGCATGGAGGTTGACCGGGAATCAAATCGGAAAGCATAGGGCTTCCTATCATTCAGAGGATATCCCAGATACTGAAAGTACATCAGCCCGCCCAGTATCTGCCTTAAGGCCGGTGACTGCGCCTTCTCGTTCAGCAGGCCGAAGCAGACGCCGAATGTCATATAATAGTCTCCCGAAATTTGAATATTCTGCAGCCAGGTTATCGTATCCTGGATGGAGCTGTCAGGCAGCCCGGGGAAAACGGACAGGGCTACGTCTTTGCAGATGATCAGGATGATCTGCATGCTCTGCAGATACTGAAGCAGAGCTTTTTTTAAATTTGGGGAAGTGAATTTGGAAAGCGGCGCCGGGTTATCCAAACCTACCAGCACCCGCGTCCCTTTTCCGGGTATAGCCTCCACAATTCCAAGGTCACTGAGTATTTTTACAGAGCGGCGCACGGTAATTAACGGCATGGAATACTGTTTGGCCAGGGCCCCGTACGATGGAAGAAACTCCTGGTTCCCGTAGGAAGAATAAATCTTCCGGAGAAGCTTCATTGCCAGATTAAAATTGACCAGCGGGCGTTCCGAGAAATAATTCCACTCATAGGAAATTGGTTCAACCGGACAATCGGGCACAGGCAGCGAATGGTGATACAGGCGTATCTCCTCAATCTGTTTTTGGTAAAGGCTGATCAGCAGAGCTTTCAACGGATCGTAATCGGATGCCTTACACAGGGAAAGTATCTGTGCTGTAGCCCTTTTTAAATAAGTCATATAGCCATAGACGTATGCCTTATCCCCCAAATGCATAATCGAAGGGTGCCCAAAGAAAATGGTGCTCTGATACAGGTTGACAAACAGAGGGTTTCCCAGGGCTTTCAGGATATGAAGAAAAAATTCGTAGTACGGATATTCGGTATAAGGCGACATCCGGCCATAGATTTCGTTGAGCTTTTTTAAATCATCATCCCCGCATAATTTCAGCCCCTGCAGCATGACCTCCGGCCAAATCAGCAGCATCGTATCACACAGATCCAGAAGCGCATCTTTAGCGGCATAACTGTAAAGCCTGTATTTTCTCTGACACTCCTCCTCAGTGATATCATAAGTGACAACCGCACTCCGTCCCTGGCTCAGGGAGATATAATTATCTTCCTGCAGAAGCCTCAGGGCACTGTGGATTGTGGAGCTTGACACATTAAAGGCCCTGCATAGCTCCGGTATAGTAGGAAGGCTGGAGCCTGTGGGATACAAGCCGAAATGAATACAGTTAAACAGATATTTATAAGCAATATTATACAATTTTATTTGATCCAAGTTTTTCATCCTCCCCAAGACAGCGTTACTTTAATTTTATCATTTTAAAACCATAATGGGTACTATTTTCTTGTATTGTTTTTGAACTTAGCTTATAATTAAAAAATACTAAATGAGCATAATAAATTAAATAATGAGCAGTTTTACAGTATGTTTGCGGAAGCTTTTATTCCAAAACATGGGAGGAAGCGGTATGGGAGGTGCCCGTATGTCCTTGTTTGATATCAATCCTGACCGGGAGGAAGCGTTTTTATACAAAGCAGTTTCGTCAATCTGCAGTGACTATTTATATATCTGGGATTTGGAGGAGGACATTCTTCTGGCATCTCCCAATATGGTTTCTGACCTGGGGCTTGACGGAAACCGTATGACCAACTGTTTTCATTCGGGAATCAGGTGGATTCATCCCCATGACCGGGAACGTGTGCGGGAGCTGTATCGGACGTTTATCAGGTCCGATGAGGACAGCCAGAATTTGGAATACCAGGCTTTGACGGCAGACGGAAGCTATATCTGGTTAAGCGGACGGGAAAAAATAAAACGTGACGATACGGGTAAAGCACTGTTGATAGTAGGAATATTGCGGAATTTGGAGCAATTTGAGGGTGTGGATCAGGTGACCGGGCTCCTGAGGCACGGCTCCGCACGTGAAAGGTTTGAAAATACGGTGGAGGGCCGGGCAGGTTCTCATGGAGAGGTCCTTCTTCTGGGGATCGACGGATTCAAAAACATCAATATACTCAACAGCCACAGCTTTGGTGATTTTGTGCTGCGTACAACCGCTCAGGATATCCTTAAGCTGCTTCCGGAGCAGGTGAAGCTTTACCGGTATGATGGAGATCAGTTCCTGCTTTACGGAAATAATGTCCGGCGGGAGGAAATGCTTCGGATTTACGGGGATATCCGGAAATATGCCTTCGGGACGCATCGGGTAAACGGCTGTTCCTATCGGTTCACGGTGTCCGGAGGCATAATTGCCTATCCGGAGGAAGCGCACAGCTGGGGGGAACTGGAGAAAGGGGCCTGCGCCGCTCTGAGACAGGCAAAGACGAATGGAAAAGACCAGTGTGTGGAATTCACGGCTGAACTGCTCGAAGAGCTGCAGCTTTCCCATTGTCTGGCGCGGAGCGTGGACAATGGCTATGAGGGGTTCCGGCTGGTATTCCAGCCAATCTGTGATGCCGGCACCCTGAAGGTGCGGGGAGCGGAGGCCCTGCTGCGGTACACGATGCCGGATGGCAGGGAAATATCACCGACAGAGTTCATTCCCCTGCTGGAGGGCAGCCGTCTGATTCTTCCTGTGGGTCTGTGGGTGCTTGAGCAGGCGGTCATTGCCTGTAAAGTCTGGAGCAGGCAAAACCCGGATTTTATCATGGATGTCAATGTGTCCTTTGTGCAGCTGCAGGATTCCGGGTTCTGCGGCAAGGTGGACGCGCTGCTGCAGAAATATGACCTGCCCGCGCGGAATCTGGCGCTGGAATTAACAGAGAGTTACTTTATAACCAATGATTCCATTGTCAATGAATCTCTGGAATGCTTAAATGAAATGCATATCGAGTTATCCATGGATGACTTTGGAATCGGATATTCCTCATTGGGCCGTCTGTCTGAAATCGGTATGGATGTTGTTAAGGTTGACCGCTATTTTGTCAAAGCCCTGCATATCAGCCAGTATAACCATGACTTTGTGGAGTCCGTCATCCGGCTGTGCCACAATCTAAACAAAGCGGTTTGCGTGGAGGGAGTTGAGACAAAGGAGGAGTGGGAAACCATCAGCCTGCTCAATGCGGATTTAGTACAGGGCTTTTACATATCCAGGCCTGTGGAGCCGGAGGTGTTTTACCGGAAATATCTCACCTCGACCTATGACAGCAGGAGTCTGGTGAGTCCCATAGATAAGGAAAAAATCCAGAAAAAGCTGGTAAATAATAAAGAGCTTTTATTTGCCATGATGAATGCAACGCCCCTGTGTCTCATACTCTGGAACCGCCAGTTTGAAATCATGGCCTGCAATGAGAAGGCGGTGAAGCTGTTCCGGGCGGATGGGAAAAAAGACATTATTGAACATTTCTACCGGTTTTCGCCTCCGTGTCAGGAGGATGGACGTACTTCTGTGGAAACAGTACAGGAAAGAATCACGGAGGCCTTTGCGTCCGGATATTCAGAATTCAGATGGATGCATTGTGATAAAGAGGGGAACAGCATACCGGCGGAGGTTATCTCGGTAAGGATCCCTTATCTGGATGATTTCGTTGTGGCCAGCTATACAAGGGATCTGCGCGCGGAAATTGAATTGTCGGAAAAACGCTGGAAGTTCCGGATGAGGCTCAAGGCGCTGCTGGATGCGACGCCTCTCTGTCTTAATCTCTGGGACAAAGAATTTCACAACATTATGTGCAACCGCGAGGCGGTGAAGCTCTTTGAACTGGACAGTGAACAGGATTATCTTGAGCATTTTAATCTGCTGTCCCCTGAACGGCAGCCGGACGGCAGTCTGAGTACGGAAGGGGCAAGAGAGAAAATAAAGGAGGCCATGCAGAAAGGCCGCATTCAGTTTAACTGGCTGCACCAAAAACCGGATGGGGAATTGATTCCCGCTGAAATCACGTTGGTACGCATTGAGGGCCTGGAAGAAGACGGCAGCGCCATGGTGGCCGGCTATACAAGGGACCTTCGTGACCAGATCAGGGCGGAGAAGGCTGAGCGCCTGATGGCCAGACGTGTCCGGGCGGTAGTGGATTCCTCACCCCTTGCCTGTGTCCTCTGGAATATGCGGCAGGAAGCCCTGGACTGCAACCAAATCGCCGTTGAAATGCTGGGAGCCAGAGACAAGGAGGAAGTTTTGCATGATTTTGACAGCTTTCTGCCTCTCTATCAGCCGGATGGTTCCGTCAGCGTGGAGAAGAGAATAAAGACAATGAACGAGGTTCAAAAAAACAGGCGCTGTGTTTTTGAATGGGTCTATGTGAACCGGAATGGAGAGAGCATCCCCTGTGAGGTCACTTTGGTGAAGGCGGTTATCGGAAAGGATGATGAAGATATCATTATCGCCTACAGCCGGGATCTGCGTGAGCTTAAGCGTACTCTGGAAATCATTGACCGGCTTAAGCGGCAGGCCTGCTATGACGCTTTGACCGGCTGCTTAACCCGTGAATACTTCATAGAAAATCTAAACGGTCTGTTTCAGAAGGAAAAGACGGATGCTCCTGTTATGCTGGGGCTCCTCGATTTGGACGGGTTCAAGAACGTCAATGATACATATGGCCATGAGGCGGGTGATATGACCCTGAAGCGTGTGATCAAAAGGGTTGGGGAGCTGCTGCCGGAAGGAACATTGATTGGACGGTTCGGCGGAGATGAATTTCTGTTTCTGCTGCAGGGGAGAGAGCAGGGGAGTGTTTCCCGGATGCTGTGCAGTATCGTGGAGCAGATTCCACGGATGCAGCTGGAATATAAGGGGAATATTTTCACAAGCTCCATCAGTATCGGCGCCGTTTTCCGGACACAGAAGGATACCTGTCCGGAGGATCTGATCCGCCGGGCGGATGACGCACTCTATCAGGCGAAACGGAACGGACGCAACAGAAGTGTGCTGGTTTAGGTATATGAATTTATGCTGATTGATACAACGGAGGAAAGCCAGGTGGAAATCAATTTAAGCTATGACCAACTGAATAACGAGTACAGCATGCTGATGGGGGTTTTAGGAGCCAGTGTCAGCAAGCACCTTATAGATGAGCATCTTACATGCATCTGGGCCAACAGCTATTATTATGAGCTGATTGGCTACACAAAGGCGGAGTATGAAGCGCGCTTCCAAAACCAATGTGACAGATATTTTGAAACGAATCCGGAAGGGTGGAAGCTGCTTACGGAAAAGATAGAATCCAGTCTGGCAAAAGGCGAAAAGGGATATTCTGTTTATCTGCCGATGGTCTATCCGGATGGCTCCAAATTCTGGATCAAGCTGCAGGCTGTCTTTACGGATGAATATATCGGCGGATACAGAGTCGCCTATACCACTATGATTGATGTGACGGATATGATGCAGGCGCAGAAAGAGCAGATGCGTGCGCAGCAAAATTATGAAACGATGACGCGTGAACAGGAAATGCTCATGAGTGCGCTCAATGTCAGTGTCAGCTCACATCTGGTGGATGAGCATTATACCTGTATCTGGGCCAATGAATTTTACTACAAATTAATAGGCTACCCCAAGCCTAAGTATGAGGCTCTTTTTCATAATCATGCGGATGAATATTACGGCAATAATCCGGAAGGCTGGGAATTGCTTACCCAAAAGGTCACTTCTGTACTGGAGCAGGGAGGCGATAAATATGAACTGATCGTCCCCATGAAATATGAGGATGGTTCCAGCTATTGGGTAAAGCTCGTCAGCTTTTTTACAGATCAGTATGTAGACGGCTACCGTACCTCTTATACGGTTATGACAGATGTGACAGAGCTTGTACAAACCAGAAATGAATTGGAAATGATGATGCAGGCAATGAAGGTCAGCGTCAGCAAGCACAAGGTGGACGAGCATTTCACTGTGGTCTGGGCCAATGATTTTTATTATCAGCTTATCGGGTATCCCAAGCCTGAATATGAGGATCGATTCCATAATCATTGTGATGAATATTTCATGGACAATCCGGAAACATGGGATATTCTCTGCAATAAAATAGATAACATGTGCGCGGCGGGAGAGGACAGCTTCGGGGCATACCTTCCGATGAAGCTCCCGGACGGTTCCTCGCGGTGGGTGAAGCTGGTGGGTTTCTTTACCAATGAATATCAGGACGGAAAACAGCTGGCTTACACCACCATGATTGATGTCACAGAACTGCTGCAGGCCCAGCGCGATAAAAGCGTGGCTTATGAGCATGTCCCCGGATTTATTGTTAAGTACCGGATCCTTCCGGACCGGATCATGATGATTGATGCAAGCAGCCGCATAAAGGATTTTTTTGATGTGGATCTTGACAATCTGACCGACGCTGATTTCATGAGGGTTTTACAGCCTGAGAGCCGCAGGCTCATTGAAGACAGGCTTCCGGAATTACGGAGGAGAGAAGCTCTGGAGCTGGACGAATCCATCCGTGTCAAGGATAAATATGGCAGGGACTGCTGGCTTCAGCTCCACGGCACCTGTATTGATTCCATTGCCGACGATCCGGTTTATCTGGTGGTGTATATTGACATTACCGATATTACCGAGCTCAGAAAGCTCCAGCATCAGCTGGAGGAACGAACGGAGATGCTCAATACGGCGCTGGAGGCTGCCAAGCTGGCGAATGCGGCCAAGTCGGATTTCCTCTCCCGGATGAGTCATGATATCCGCACGCCCATGAACGCGATTGCAGGGATGACGGAAATTGCAGATGCCCACATCCGGGAACCGGAGCGTGTAAGGGACTGCCTGCAGAAAATCCGTCTCTCCAGCAACCACCTTCTGGGCCTGATTAATGACGTGCTGGATATGTCACAGATAGAAAGCGGAAAGGTTTCCATTCATGAGTCCTCTCTTTCGCTGCCGGAGTTGATCCGGGAGATTATCATGATTACGCTTCCCAATGTCAGAACAAAGCAGCAGGTTTTCAAGGTTCATCTGCGTAATATCAGCCAGGAGCATTTTTACAGCGACGAGCTGCGCCTGCGCCAGATACTGCTGAATCTTTTGTCCAATGCCTCCAAATTTACGCCGGAAAAGGGACAGATTATCTTTGAGGTGGAGCAGCTGCCGGGAGACTCCGGGCTTTCGTTTACAATAGCGGATACCGGCCCGGGCATAAAGAAAGACTTTCAGGAGCATCTGTTTGAGACATTTACCCGGGAACGTGACAGCCGTACAGACCGGATTGAAGGCAGCGGCCTTGGCCTTGCCATAGTCAAACGGCTCACTGAGCTGATGGGAGGCGATATCAGGCTGGACAGCGAACCGGGACAGGGCTCCGCGTTTTGTGTGACACTGCCCATACGTCCCATCCCGGCGCCTGCAGACGGGAGCATTGATGATGCCGGAAGAATTCTGCTTGTGGATACAGACCCGGTTGTCCTGACGGAAGGGCGGCAGGCCCTGGAGAGTCTCGGAACGGAGGCTTACTGTGCGGAAAGCGTCGGTGAGGCAGTGGATTATATCCGTGACCGGTATCAGGCCGGGGAAAGCTGCCGTATGATAATTATGGATTGGGAAATGCTCCGGCCGGATGCTGAGGAGATATTGGAGCAGATCCGGAGAGAAACTGCCGGGGAGCCGCCGCTGTTGATCATATCCGCTTATGATTGGAGTGAAATCAAGGACGGGGTGGCTGCCGGCATTGCCGGATATATAGAAAAACCATTTTTCCGCTCCACCTTCAGAGCTTGTATGCTTAAATACCTGAAAGGCGAAGAAACATCGGGTCATAAAGCTGTGACCTATGATTTCCATGATAAAATCTTCCTGCTTGCAGAGGATAATGAACTGAACCGGGAAATTGCCGCGGAACTGCTGGGCAATTTTGGCGCCAGGCTGGATACGGCGGTAAACGGCGAGGAAGCGCTCCGGCTCTTTCAGGCGAGCGCTCCCTGCTACTATTCTCTGATATTAATGGATATTCAGATGCCGGTGATGAATGGATATGAGGCGGCCCGGGAAATAAGGTCGCTTAACCGTGCGGATGCCATGACGATACCGATTATTGCCATGACGGCCGACGCTTTTGTTGAGGATATCCGTAATGCGGAGAATGCGGGAATGAACGGCCATATGGCCAAGCCTTTGAGTTTTGACACCCTTGCCCTGGAAATCGAAAAATATCTAACCTCTGCAGAACGTTAACATGGGAATCCATACAGCGGACAGAGGCAGAGGGATGATATTTGGGAGGTATACTGTGAGAGAAGCTTTTTTTGAACGATTTATGATTAACCAGCAGAAGCTGGTGGCGTATGCTACGGATACGGCCACCAATGAAATACTGTATATGACTCAGGCAGCAGCCACCCTGTACGGGTTTGAGGATGTGCGGGACACCTATGGGAAAAAATGCTACGAGTTGATTCAGGGCCTGGACGATGTCTGCCCGTTCTGCACAAACAGCAAATTGAAACCGGGCAGGCCATATCAATGGGAGCACTATAATAGGAAGCTTCAGATGTGGTTTGATATTACAGATATCCTGGTTATGTTCGAGGGGAAGAACTGCCGGCTCGAAATTGCGCGCGATGTCACAGCCCAGAAAGAAAAATTCGACCGCGTTTCCAACCGTCTTACCATGGAGGAAACCCTGGTGGAGTGCATTCAGACACTTTCCGGTGAAGCGGACGTTAATGCGGCAGTGAACCGTTTCCTGGAGATTATCGGCCATTTTTATGCGGCTGACCGGGCATATATCTTTGAATATAATACAAAACACATAAAAAACACCTTTGAGTGGTGTAGTTCCGATGTCCCGCATCAAATAGGGGTACTGCAGGAAATTCCAATAGAATACATAAGGGATTGGAACCATAAATTCGAACTGGACGGAGAATTTTTTATTTCTTCACTGGACAAGGATCTGGTCATTGATTCACCTGATTACCGTATTTTAAAAGCGCAGGGAATTAAAAGCCTTGCCGCCGCCCCACTTAAGAAAAACGGCCGGATTATTGGTTTCCTTGGTGTCGACAATCCTGTGGAAAGTACAGAGGACTTATCCTTGCTCCGCAGCGTATGCAGCTTCGTGCTGGAGGAGATGGAACGGCGCAGGCTAATCCAGGATTTGGAGTTATTCAGCTATACGGATTTGCTCACCGGCCTTCAGAACCGGAACTGCTACATAAAAATGCTGGACAGGCTTTCTAACCAAACCCTGCGATCATTGGGTGTTATCTATATTGATATCAATGGAATGAAGAAAATCAACGACAGCAACGGCCATGAATATGGGGACAGAGTGATTAAAAGGGTGGCGGATATCCTGAAGCTGCGTGTTGGATGCGATGCATACCGGGTGGGCGGAGATGAGTTTACGGTGCTTTGTGTGGATATTGAGGAGCAGGACTTCCATGTGCTGACAGAGAAGCTGATCAGGGATTTTCAGAAAAACAAAGAGTATGACGTTTCCATCGGCCATACATGGAAGGAAGGCAATGTATCTGTGGAAGAGGAGATCCTTAAGGCCGATGATTTAATGTATGCAGAAAAACAGCAGTATTATCACGCAATTCTGCAGGGGGACAGAAGGGCACGCACCGGTATTGCAACAGAGCTTCTGGAGGATATTGCCGACCACCGCTTCGAGGTCTATTATCAGCCGCAGATCTGTCTTAAAACCGGACGGATTATCGGTGCGGAGGCTTTGGTACGAAAAAGGAATAAACGGGGAAGCCTGATCCTGCCGGATCGTTTTATCCCCCACTATGAAAGGGAGCGCGTAATCTGCCATTTGGATTTATTTGTGTTCCAGACAGTCTGCGCCGATTGGCAGAAATGGAAAAGGCAGGGGATGGAAACCCATATCTCATCCAATTTTTCCCGTGTTACACTGATGGCTCCGGATATTGTGATGCAGATCAAGGAGATCTGCCGGGAATATGAAGTCCCTGCGGATAAGATTACGATAGAGGTGACAGAAAGTATCAGTAAATTGGAGCCGCAGCAGCTGATTGACCTGATGGGCCAGTTTGCTGCGGAAGGCTTTTCTGTGTCACTGGACGATTTTGGTTCGAAATATTCCAATCTGTCTATTCTTGCCACGCTGGAATTCAGTGAGATTAAGTTTGACAAATCGCTGGTGGATAAACTGAGCAGTGATGTAAAGAGCCGTATTATCATGAAAAACACCATGCAGATCTGCCGTGAGCTTCCAATGACACGTTCGCTGGCGGAGGGGATTGAGACGAAGGAGCAGCTGAATTTACTGTATAAATACCATTGCGACTATGGACAGGGTTATTACTTTGCCAGGCCTATGGGTGCGGAAGAATTTTTTGAACTGATAAAGAAGGAGGATATGCTTGGGGAAGCTGTTTTAATCCGGCCCGATCCGTGTGTACAGGAGAAGAGGGAATGACTCAGGCCGGAGAATAAAATCTTATCAGGGGGAACACCAATGAAAAAACAAATGAGAATACTGACTCCGCTGCTGCTGGGGCTGATTGTGGCCATAAGCGTAATCTCTATCCGGCGGATTTCAGATATTCGTGATTACTCGAAACTGATTAATTATGTGGGGATTGTAAGGGGAGCCTCCCAGCGGGTAGTGAAGCTGGAAATGAACGGTCATCCGGATGATGAGCTGGTTGGTTATGTGGAAGAGATCCTGAATGAACTGCTGACCGGACAGGGCCGGTACGGCCTGGTTTTGGCCGACAATGAGATATACCGGAATAATCTGGATTTACTGAAAGATCAGTGGGAAACAGTAAGGGAAGAGATCGATGGCGTGAGGCAGGGAGATGACAGCAGCAGACTGCTGGCTTCCAGTGAAAAATTATTTGAAATTGCCAATGATACGGTTTTTTCCATTGAACAGTATTCTATGGAAATGGCGGAAAAGACGGCGGGGATGGTTTCTGTTACCGCGCTGGTCAGCGCCATTGCGTTTGCAGCGGCCGTTTATTTTTATATCCGTAAATTCTTCCAGCTGAAGGTTACCAATGAAAGGCTGGAGGGGCTGGCATACCGGGACGAGCTGACGGGAGCATACCATATGGAGAGGTTCTATGAAGAGGTGAACCGTATCATGGCTCAGAATCCCGATGAAAGATTTGCCGTTTTATATGTTGATTTCGAGAATTTCAAATATGTCAATGATGTATTCGGGTACTTCTATGGGGATGAGCTGCTGAAGGGCTATGCCCATTTTGTCATGAGCCGCCTGAGAGATAAGGAGCTGCTGGGCCGCGATATGGCGGACAGGTTCGTGATACTGCGCCGTTATGAGAGCCGTGAAGAGCTGCTGAAGACACAGGAGCAGGTGGACGAAGAATTCTTAAATTCCAGTCTTGTCAAATCAAACCGCCATATGATGACAATTGCGGGGGGTATCTGCTGTGCGGAGGATATGGTGGAGGAGCCTGAGGCGGTAAGGATGGTTGACCGGGCCAATTTTGCCCAGAAGGAGGTAAAGAATAAACCGGGGAAACGTTATGCGTTTTATGGGGAAGAGATCAGACGGAAGCTGATCGCCGAGATGTCGGTGAAGGACAGGATGCAGGAGGGGCTGGATAATGAAGAGTTCGTGGTCTATATGCAGCCCAAAATAGGGGTAAAGGACGGCACTGTAAAAGCTGCGGAGGCGCTGGTGAGATGGGAGGTTCCCGGGGAGGGGCTGCTTTCACCGGGGTTCTTTATCCCGGTGCTGGAAAAGAACCATTTTATCGGGAAGGTGGACAGATACGTCTTTGAGAAGGTATGTATCTGGTTCCGTGAACGCATGGAAAAGGGAGAGACTGTGGTGCCGGTTTCTGTCAATGTGTCGAAAATCCAGTTCTACAGCCCCGATTTTATCCCCGTGTACGCGGGAATCAAGAAAAAATATGAAATACCGGACAAAATGCTGGAAATTGAGCTGACAGAATCCGTGGCGTTTGAGCATGAGGAATATTTACTGAAGATAGTCAGGGAGCTGCATGAAAATGGATTCTTATGCTCACTTGACGATTTCGGCACGGGATATTCTTCTCTGGGGCTTTTGAAGTACCTTCCGATTGATGTGCTTAAGCTTGATGGTGTGTTTTTCCGGGTGAGTGTGGATGTGGACCGGGAGCAGACTATTTTGAAATATATTATCAACATGGTGAAACAGCTACATATCAGCACGGTTGCCGAGGGCGTGGAGCGGGAGGAGCAGGTGGAGTTCCTGAAATCCGTGGACTGCGATCTGATTCAGGGATTTGTTTTCTACAGACCGATGCCGATTAGGGAGTTTGAAAAGGTTCTCGCCGCTAACAGGAAGGAAAAAAGACAGATATGAAAAATTTGAAGGTCAGTAAAAAACTGATTATCTCATACGCCTTTGTGCTGATTTTATTGGTCGTCATTATTGCTGTGAGCATAGGAAACCTGATAAGCATAAGGGCAAGAGTGGAGGCCTTTTATAATGGCCCTTTTAAGGTCCTGAATGCCGCGAATACGGTGAATTCCAGTTTTGAGGCAATGCAGAAATCCGTATTCCGCGCCATTTCCAACACTGACCCGGTGATTGCTGAGCGGGCGCTGGAGGATTCTAAGGTATACGCAGGAAAAATTCAGGAGCAGATTCCCATCATACAGAAGGATTTTCTGGGAGACCAGGCGATTGTTGAACGTCTCCGGGCGGCGCTGGATGAACTTGCGCCGCAGCGCGAACACGTCCTGGAGCTTGCACTGCAGAATCAGAAGGAGGAAGCAGCTGCCTATATGGAGGCAAACAATGTGAAAACCATCCATAAGGCACAGGCAGAGCTGGATGAACTCATTGATACTGCGGACAGGAAGGCGGATGAGCTGATTGTCAGCCTGCGCTCTGAACAGATGAAATTCATTGTGATGCTGTCCGTGTTGGGGACAGCCAGCGTACTTATAAGCATCCTTTTCGGCATTTATATTACCCGCAGCATTACCAGGCCGATTAAGGAGCTGGAAGCTGCGGCCAGGCAGATGGAGCAGGGACATTTGAAAGTGGATGTTACATACGTTTCAAAGGATGAATTGGGAAGCCTCTCGAACAGTATGCGGCAGATGTCAGAAAAGATTTCCTATTACATGGATGAGATTTCCCGGGCCATGCAGCAGCTGGCCGACGGGAACCTGGATATACTGGGCTGCGATGCGTTTCAGGGAGATTTCCGTCCGGTACAGGAGGCGCTTTCTATTGTAGTTAGTTCCCTGAATGAGACAATGACGGAAATTAATACGTTTTCCGACCAGGTCGCAAGCGGTTCCGACCAGGTCGCCGGCGGGGCACAGGTGCTTTCCCAGGGTGTCATTGCCCAGGCCGGCTCAGTGGAAGAACTGGCTTCGACTATGTCGGAAATATCCCGGCAGGTGAATGAGAATGCGGAAACCTCACTGGCAGTAAAAGCGGCGGCAGGTGAAATGGGTACCAATATTCTCGCCTGTAATCAGCAGATGCAGGAGATGAAGGCCGCGATGGGAGAAATCAATTCCTGTTCCACGCAAATCCGAAAGATCATCAAGACGATTAATGAAATCGCATCCAAGACTAATATTTTGGCGCTCAACGCCGCGGTGGAGGCAGCCCGGGTGGGTACAGAGAGCAAGGGATTTTCCGTAGTGGCCCAGGAAGTGCGCGGCCTGGCCGGCAAGTCCTCTGCTGCCTCCAAAAGCACGGAGGCGCTGATTGAGCAGACCCTCGACGCGGTTGCCCATGGAACGAAATTAGCGGAAGAAACTGCCGCCTCACTCATGAATATAGTTGGCAGCACCGATGATATGGTATCTAAAATAAATCAGATTGCGGAGGCTACTCAAAAGCAGGCGGAAGCGACGGAAATGGTCTCCATAGGAATCGGACAGATATCCGATATCGTGCAGACTAATTCAGCCACGGCAGAGGAGTCAGCCGCCGCATCTGAAGAACTCTACGGAGAATCTCAGCTCTTAAAAAGCAAAATCAGCCGCTTTAAGCTGCATATGTAGATTTGCTGGTGACATGGCAGGAATAATTTAGTAGAATAAGGAAAACGGTTATTCTGAAGCATTAAAAGGAGGCTGTGGCAAAGCGCGGCTTTTACCCGGCTTTTAAAGGCATTTATTAAGTGGCAGGAAGCGTCAGAGTAATCCGGCACCCTTCTCCCGGGACAGATTCGGCGGAGACATTTCCCTGATGCTCCTGAGCGATGGTTTTTACAAGGAAAAGCCCCAGACCGTTGCCTCCCTCCTCCTTTCTTGTGCTGAAGGAGCGTTCAAAAATATGGGGAAGAGTATCCTCGTCAATGCCGCATCCGGTATCACTGACGGATAACAGATAATTTCCATTTTCCATGGTAAGGGACAGCACGATTTTTCCCTCAGGCGGTGTGAAATCCATAGAGTTGAATACCATATTTTCGATGGCTCTGGCGATGGATTCAGGATTTCCCTGCATCGGGCAGGGGGAAGGCGGGAGAGAAAGAAGAAACAGGGGGCCGAAGACCTCCACATCCTGTCTGTTTCTGAGGTAGTAGGTCTCCGCCAGCTGCCGAAGGTCGAATTTTTCTCGGCGGGACACAGGAGAAATCCCTGCGTTAAAATCCTGGATGGAACGAATTTGTACGGAAAGCTCTTCGTAATTCTTTTCTATCATATCTATTTTTTCCTGTGTTTTTTCGTCCACATGGATGTCATTTTCTTTTACCAGCTGCAGATAGGCGGAAATACAGGCTATGGGAGATTTCAGATCATGGAGGAATTCCGACAGGATTTTTTGACGTTCTGAGAGCAGCAGGGTTACTTCCTTCGTCCGTTCTTCGACCATATCCTGCAGATGCTCTGTCAGCTGAAGGTTTTGTGCAGCCATCATGAAATGCAGCTTCAGCATGAAGCCTGAAAAAAAGAGAATCAGAAAAAAGGTGCCATATTCATCGGGCCAGCCGGTATAGGCAGGCTCCCAGCGGTTGAGGGTCAGCACAGAGGAAAGAAGACCCGCGCTGTACATGGCTGTGCCTGCAGCCAGCCATCCGGTATGTTTTCCGGAGGTACCCTTCAGGGATAAAAGAAGCAGAAGCAATGATATTGCCAGTTTATACCAGGAAATAATCTGGCCGTAATACGGAATAAAATAAGGAAATAAAGACAGCAGAAATAAAGGCAGAAATACGCTGATCAGCAGCATGGACAGGGCGATCAGCTCTATGGGGGCAGCTATTTCTTTTTTTACGGAATCCGACAGGGCGAATACAATTTTCAGAGCACATAGTATTATGAGCATAGAGCTGCCGTCTTCCAGGGCATACAGGAGGCGGGGAAACGGAAGGCTTATGGTATGGAAAAAAGGATAAAAGGAGTGCAGGGAAAAGGTCAGGGCCAGGATACCGAGCCAGAAATAGACCCTGCGGCCGGGCTGCTTTCTGCTTCCCAGCCATACGGCGGCAGACAGCAGCGCTATAGACAGAGAAAAAAAGCATAGAAGACTGTAAAATACCATACGGACAGAGGTCTGCAGGTGGATGGCCTGAGCGCTTCCCAATACCGGAGGATATATAATTCCGCTGTAATAATGGCTGTAGTTGGCGGTCTGGATAATAATATCCGCGGCCGTGCCGTCAGGAACCGAAAGGATAAGATCGCGGACCATGGGGGAATACGGCTGTAAGCTCCCCTGGCTGACCGCTTCTTTACCATTGATATAAACCCGGCATGCCGAAAAGATTTCGGGCAGATACAGCACCAGACCGTCCAGCTGCCGGGAAGAGGCGAATCTGAGCCGGTAGGTGGCGGTACCGTAGGGAGAATGCCCCTGATGGAAGCCCGCAAAATTCATATATTCTCCAATACGCGTTGCAAGACCGTTTTCGGAAACGGAAGAAGAAAGAAAATCCTGGGGAGAGAGCAGCCTGTCAGGATAGATTTCCCACCCTTCAGTCAGATAAAGGAGCTTATCATGATTCAATGCCTGTGCATCAGCGAGAAGGACGCCGTCCCGGATTTCATAATAATCTTTGCTGTATTTGTTATCAATTACCGTAAGCAGATGAAAACCTGCCAGGGCCAGAAGGAATAAAAGAATGCACAGCAGCTGTGTTTTTACGGTGTTATTTTTGTTCTTAGCTTGTTTTTTGGAGTTCATGGATACCTCGGAGGATGGAGCATGTACAAAATGAAAAAATCAGTAAGGTTCTTCTTATTTCATGCGGCAGCAGTGGCTTTTATATTCTGCTGGATTCCGTCAGAAGCTTCTTCCGTACCGGGTAAGATCATATCGGAGGGAGCAGCTGAGGTGTCGGGAGATTCAGCTGTGGAGCCGGGGAATATGGTACCGGAAGAATCAGCAGCAGTGCCGGAGAATACAATACCGGAAGAATCAACTTCGGTGCCTGAGAATACGGTACCGGAAGATTCAGTAGCAGTGCCGGAGAATACGGTGCCGGAAGAATCAACTGCAGTGCCGGAGAATACCGTACCGGGAGAATCAACTTCAGTGCCGGAGAATACGGTGCCGGGAGATTCAACCGCGGTGTCGGAGAATAATATATCGGAAGAAATATTTGCGGTATCGGGAAATACGATATTGAAGGATGCATTGTCCGTGTCATATAATTCCATATCGGCAGAAGCTGCGGATTGGATTGAAATAGCTGATTTTAAGGAGCTGCGCAGAATAATAAACAGCAGCATAAGGCCGCAGACAAGACATGTCCGTCTGACCTCGGATATAACCATAACGGGGACAGATGCCGATACTTATTATATCATATCTCCCCCAACTGCGCCAATTTATATTGATACGGGCGAATATACGATCTATGTGGAGGGACAGCTGGTGGTAATGGGAAGCGTCTCTGTTTTCGGCAAGGGAGGGGATGGGGGACTTATCCATATCAACAAAGGAGGGTACGCCACATTCGAAGGGGGCAGCCTCAGGGCGGATCAAGGTTATGCTTTATGGCAGGAGGACGGCGCTTTTTTCACTGCATCGGATCTGGATGATAAGAGCTATGCATTTGTTCCCTATTCCTGCGAAGGGGAATGCAGATATCCGGATAAACCCGTAGTATGGGATTCCTATGAAAAGGACAGGGAAGAAACAGCATATCGTATTATTCCTACGGAAATTGCTTTTGACCCGGAGGTCCTTCCGGCAGAATTTTATTCCACCTGGTGTGATAAGGGAAAAAAATACAAAGGAAAGCTTCCTGTTTTCTGGGAAGTGGATGAAAACACACAGGCATCTTTGAAGGAACGAAAAAGAACGCTTATAAACGGAAATTATGGCCCGGATTACGATATGGGACGCCGCCCGGAATGCATGGCTCTTTTCCAGAATAAAAATGCAGCGGTAATTATTAATGGAATGCTGACAGTTTATTCCCCTAGCCAGTCTGTCATGGAAATCCGTTTTGCTCTGGAGAATCCGAAAGAGGAGGATGGCAGCTTTTATGTGGAATTTTCCCGGGACGGAAAGCAGTGGCAGCGCTCTGAACAGGGAAAATACCGATTAAAAAATGGGATTACTTTCTTTTATGAGAATTATGAAGACAGGAATCCCGCGGTCTATTATTGTGTCTGCGTTCAAAAAGACGGGAGGAACTATTATTCGGATATTGTGATGATTTCAGAAGACAATACTCTGGTTATCGGTGACATCCATGGAGGCAGAGGAGGAGGAACTCCCATATTGTCAGGTATGCAGGAAACGGATAAGGTATCAGGTAATAAGGAGGGGGAAGGGAATACTGTTGGGATATCCCCGGAAACAGAGACTCCTTATTCGGATGAGGAAGGGGAAACAGAGCAGACGGAAGCCGCAGCAGAGAAACCGAAAACGGAAGAGGAGAAAACGGATCTATACCGGAAGGAAGTATTTTCTTATGGTGAAGGGAAGGAGGACTCCGGGAACGCATCATTTGCGGCCGATGAAGAAAAACGGGAAGAAACGCAGGAATATAATGCTTCCGGACAGAGTCAGGAAAACTTCAGTCCGCCGCAGGAGTCTTCAGAGGAAACGGCCGAATCGATTGCGGCGATAACGGAAGAAGACACAGGCGCTGCCGAAGAGCGCAGGAAACAGATTTTTATGGGCTTTGGTTCGGTAGGCATCATTCTGGCGGCAGTATTTTGCGGGAATGCACTGGTTCAGAAATTCAAATAAACTATGTCCTGTAAAGCAGGCCTATATCTTATCAGCATGAAAGCCAGGAGAATCCTGCCCGGAGCTTCCGGGCATCACTTCCGGTTCAGGGGACAAACAGGTAGCCTTTGTGGCGTATGGTACGGATATACTCTTTTTCCGGACAGATGTCACAGAGTTTTTTCCTGACCTTGCCTATGCGTGCCTGAAGATTATGCCTGCTTTCATTTATGGGCTGCTTCCATATATTGTCATAAAGCTGTTCATAGGTAAACAACTGATTGGGATGGTGGGCAAAAAAGGAAAGGATATCGAATTCCAACCGGGGAAAAGTACATTCAACTCCGTGACAGATGGCAGTGAGCCGGCCTGTATCAATGATCAGATCACCGAATGTAAGCAGCTCCGGCGGCTGGTTTTCATAACGGCGCAGGATTCGTACATTAACACGCAGCTCCAGCTCTTTCAGGGAAAATGGTTTGGGGACATAATCGTCTGCGCCGGACAGAAAGCCTTTGATTTTGTCATCATTTTCAGTATAGCATGATAAAAATATGATCGGTACGGAGGAAAACTGCCGGATGGAGGTACATAACTCAAAACCGTTCATATCCGGCAGATTAACATCAAGGATCACGCAGTCAATACTGGCGCTTTTCAGATAGCTTACCGCCTTATCCGCTGATGCTGTACAAATGATATCATATTGCCGTTCTTTAAAGTATTGATATACCACATTCCGCAGGGCAGCATCATCGTCCACGAAAAGAATCTTATACATATTACATTCCTCTTATATATAAATATTATCTGTTATTCCATATCTGTGACCCGTCTATACAGCAAGTATATCATAAAATTCACACCGAAAAGTCGCCCCAATGTCGCTTTTTATAAATATATGCTAAACGAGAATAATATCTGTTATAATTCATACGTAATCCAATAGGGAAAGGTAACGGAGTATTACGATGAAGGAAAGCAATTTTAAAAAGGCAGTTAATGAAATTCTGAGTTTTGATTTTTCGGGAGAGGGACAGAAGGCAAAAATTTCAGAGGTGACCTCAAAAAAATCAGGGAAAAAAGAGGAGCCGGATAGAGCAGCAGGAGAAGGAATGAAGGAAGAAAGAATACCGCACGGAGAAGGACAGGCAGTTACTGTTGAAGCATCGGTACCCGTTCAGGCCGGAGCGGATATGGCCGCAGTAGGAAATACAGTGCCGGCCCTGAAAAATGAATCCATCATTACGGAGGATATGGTAATTGACGGAAGCGTAAGGACAAAATCAAATCTGCGCGTTCTTGGGCAGATTTCAGGTGATGTGAAATGCGAGGGCTCTCTGCTGCTGGCAGGTAAGGTAATCGGCGATATTTACGCAGACAGCATGCGTGTCCAGTCGGGTAATATCACCGGCAATATTCAGGTGACCGATGAAATGGTAGTGGATAATAATTCATGGATTAAGGGTGACATCACGTCAGGACGGCTGATGTTCAACGGACATAGCGAAGGCAATATGATGGTAAAGGAAAGTGTTGAGTTCCGCGAGTCTGCAAGGGTGAAAGGAAATGTTTCATCGGAATGCATCTCCATGTACAATGGGGCACACGTGAAGGGGATGATCGATATCGGCGGCATTGAAGAAATTAAAGAGGAGTAACAGGAGGAAAAAGGTATGGATTTTTCCACTGTGGGCGGAGAGCTTTGTACGGAAACAGCGGGAGGATACGGTAAATCTTCTGTTAAGCTTGTCGCTGCTGACAGAAATCGGCATAAGGGAAAAAGCAGGTACTGGGGAAGTGTACTTTTTTATAAGCATATAATTTTGGGAACGACGGTTCTTTTAATCCTGATCCCTTTATTGGGCCTCGGCGGGATGATTTATAAGTATTCCTGTCTGATGGAAGATTATCAGGGGCTTCTGCATCGGACATACTCTTTGTATGAGGCGGAGGCAGTGGAAAACAGAAGGAAAATTTCAGAGGCAGGCAGAAAAATCAGCCTGGAGATTTCCGGCTGGAATGACAGGGTCGGAAAAATCCCGTTTAAGGTAAATGCAGATGACTGGAATTACATATTGGTAAACGACTGGAATCCGCTGCCGGCCGCCTTTAAGCCTCAGCTGGACGTATTGGACGACGGGCATCAGGTAGACTACCGTATCGTGGATGATCTCGTAAAAATGCTTTCAGATGCGAAAGAAGAAGGTATGGATTTGCTGGTATGTTCAGCGTACCGCAGCTATGAGAGACAGGCTGATTTGTTCGGCAGTTCGATAGAGGAACTGATGGATCAGGGATTGACGTACATAGACGCCTATTATAAAACCCGTGAGCAATACGCGGTTGTCAGCTACAGCGAACATCATACCGGACTGGCTGTGGATATTGTGGGGAAGAGCCATCAGATGCTGGACGAACGTCAGGGGCGTACGAAAGAGGCAATGTGGCTTGCCGAAAATTGTGCCCGCTATGGTTTTATTCTGCGTTATCCCAAGGGAAAGAAAAATATTACGGGAATTGAGTATGAGTCCTGGCATTTCAGATATGTAGGAAAAGAAGCAGCGGAATTTATTGACGAAAATGATTTAACGTTTGAGGAATTTCTGAAAACTGCGGAAGCGGATCAGAAGAATATGGAACACCCCGTTCCTGATTAACTCATTAAAAAAGCCCCGCAGAAGGCGCGCAGGATATCCATCCATGCCAGGCAGTCTGCGGGGCTTTTTGCTCTATTTATTCATTTTATAAACCGGATCTGCCGGATACCCGCCCTTCAGCTTCTGCATCCCGCGCTGAACCGCGTCCTTGGAAGTCTTCCAGTCGGCATCCTTGTTCCGGTAATCGAATTTTTCAATAAGCCAGTCCACATCCCCGGAAACACGTTCCATATTTTCTTCCATCAGTTTGAATATCAGAGGATAAAAATCCTTCTTCTCCGCGTCATTCAAATGGGAGTCCGCCTGATTGCATAAGTCACCGAAATGATGGAGGCAGAAGCCCTTGCTCTTTTTCAGTTTTTCGCGGAAAGCCTCATCATTTTTATACAGATAGAAAAAGGTATCCATATAGCGGGCGTATTCTTTGGTGAAAAAATCACAGATATAGCAGGTTTTTTCCTTCTCCGCAACCCAGGAAGCGATAGCGTTGGATTCGGAGGGCTTTCCCTTCAGCTTGTCCATGAGTGAGGTTTTTCCCGGGGTAAAATGAGAAAACTGGTCCTTCATTTCCGCAATCAGCTTTTTGTAGTGGGTTTTCAGTATCCAGCCGTTTCCCAGGGTATTGCCGTAATCAAACATTTTCTTGTAATGCATCCGGCAGAAGCCGGCCTTGTCCGTGGCCTCCCTTGTGTCGCTTTCCATATAAGAAGCGCAGGAACCGAGCACGTAATCCATGATATCCTGCTCCACATTCCGTTCAATGAAACAGAAGGGGCATTCATCCTCCGCGTTCATGGCGTCATTTAAAGGGATGGTATATAATTTTTCTTTCATTCTTAATGTTCCTCCGGAATCCATGTCATGTATCTATTGTATCGGATCAGGGGCGAGATTACAATCAGAGTATGACAGATAACAATTCTGAGTGAGCTGCTCCGTCTGCCCGGGCTCCTCTCCCGGTTCCTCCGGATGGCCTGCTGCTCGGTAAGGTTCCTTACAGGGCAAACGACTTTTAGTCGTTTTTGC
>ENA-ORML01000074-ORML01000074.1-human-gut-metagenome-genome-assembly--contig:-NODE-74-length-121854-cov-7.730564_pt1 | contig 121854 bp, 108 predicted proteins | sample MGYA00242103_ERZ508995 | MGnify/ENA primary metagenome ERZ508995 (study PRJEB26280, sample SAMEA2338702) | human gut metagenome | biome: human gut; feature: human-associated habitat; material: faeces... | reverse complement strand
GAGTAATTCTATCTTACATCAGTTTAGAGGTTTACACAATCTTTGGGATACTCCCAAATACGGAGCATAGCAGGCAATTCAAGTTTACCAAGCACATTGGCCGAATATCTTAACGAAACAAATTTATCTTATGGGGCTTATTTATTTCCATCCAGAAAAGGGGAAAATCAACCACTTTCCACTACACAAGCACATAGAATATTACAAGGCATAGCGGAAACGCTATATATTGATAACTTTGGTTCACACTCATCAAGGAAAAACTGGGGATACTTTGCTTATAAAAAGACAAAAAAATCTCCCTCATTATGGAAACATATAACTATACAAGAGAAAAAGTTACTTAAGCATTCAACAAAAGGATCACGATGACTTATATAATCAAATCAAATTTTAGAAGGAATCTCAAAGCAAATTCATTAGAAAATTTTAACATCATATTAATTTGACACTTTTTTCTATTTTTGATATTATAATGACAGACGAGGTGGTGTTTCAAGCAATTCTCCAATAGATGTTACTACACGCATGGTCAACAAACCATTAGGCTCGTCACTCCATCATATTTCCTGGAAGTAGGATCCCAAAACTCCATATAGTACTTCTCGGAAATGGAAACCTGGCTAGGTCTATTTTTCTTATTGAGATTTGAACTTGGCCAGGTTTTTAGCAAAGTTTCCATAAGTTAAATCAACTTATTCTGTGGCTCTTTTTGCATTTTTCCCTTTTTCTCTGTATAACTTCCATTGTTTTCGTTCCTTAAACCTCATAGTATGTCCGTAAGCTGACACCTTTCACGTTCTGTTCTTCTTACAACACCTCATATACAAACTGATGCTTAATATTGATGCGCCGAGAGTATGCCCCTTGCAAATCGCCTTATAACTTTTCATATGGAGGCGGTGTTTGATATGGCTTCTCTGGATAAGCGCTATTCCCCACCTTTGTCTCCAACTTTTCCGCCTTAGGGTTCTATATATCCTTGGATACTTTTTTTGATAAACGATTGCGTACATTACCAGTGCACCTCGTTTTCTGGCAAACACTCATCAAGCGATGTAGAAAGCCCTTCGACAATCTTCTCTCGTAGCTGCGGAATAGATGAAAGATATACCGTTTCCATCAAGCCGTTGTGATCTTCTTGGCTGATTATGGCAGCATTTCCTGACTTTGTGCTTATATTCACCGGCCCATTGTACTTGTTTGTCTGCTCCAGCAGTTCAAAAATATTCTTGCGTAACCAAGCCCCCTAATATATATTATAGTGTACGCTTTTATTCTTTTTCTTTAACTTACACAAAAAATCACATAAAAGTATTGATAATACCGATAACCAGTGTGGTAGCAGCCATTATGCGGGCAATCTTAAGTTTTTTCTCATCACCTTTGCTCGTACGGTCAATCACGATTGCTGCGATTCCTACGGCACCAGAAGCTACGCTAACAGCGACCTGTATTGGGAATAGACCACGTCCGATACGGATACCGACAGCTGCTGCGTAGATGGAGAGTGCGACTACAATGTAGAAACATACACGTTTGATGTGTGGTCGTCTTACAAGAAACATCAAGCACAAAGATAAGAAACTTGTAGCTACCATTATCATAAAAACGATTACTAACCAATCTAAAGAGGTTAACATATTAATTTCCTCATTTTTCTATTTTTATGTTGTTTTGCTTTGTTGAGTATAGCATAGCAAGCAATTCTAAAAAGATTCCTAAGGATATTTCTAAAGACTTTCTATGCGAGTATGATAGGAGAACATATATAACTTATTGTGGTATTTCTGCCATTGTACTATAATTGCCCCCCTAGACAGGTACAGAAAAAGCAGGGGGCGTTTGGATATACTCATATCTATTTTGCCTATTGGCATTATAGCATATGCCTTTGGCATTTTCAAGTATTCCACTATTTTTATAATTGCTAACTGGAATGAAAATTTAAATTCCATTTCCCTATCCCACAGTAGAATGAAATCCTTCACAGGGTGGCTTGATTCATTGCGCCTTTTGTAGTAACCTCTCTCTCTTTCTTATTTTCCTATTGACGTTTTATTTGCAAGCTAATGTACTATATACTTTCTTTTATAATAATATTATTTTTCAAAAAAATCATGTATATATCCAGCAAATTTATATATAAATTATTTTATTTTTGTATACGCATTCTATTTCAACCATTCATGCATTTTATTTTAATAAACACTTATAATTTCGTACCATTATATTTTTTGATGCAAGATATCAGAGAATATATTAATCTATTGAAAATATTTTTTCAGTTGATTATCAACTGAAGTTGAATACCTAAAAATTAAAAAGTACTTAGTGACCTTCTTAGCCCCCCACCCATACTATAAAGACAGTGATCATCGGCACCGTTCCTGTATCCTGTACCATGGAATCCCATGGTAGATCACCATCCATATATTCCGTATTCTCATCCCCAACATATCTGACAGTATATACTAGATGGATTTCATGGCATCCAGGCCATTGTATTTCGCTGTTTCGACTAAAGTATATACCTCTTCACTTGCACCAGCCCCCTTCGGACTTCCAGAAAACAGACAGTTCTCCTCAAAGGAATAACTGATGGAACAGTTTCCCATCTTCAAGATAATAAAAAATTCCTGACGATTGTTCAGGGCATAATGGAAAGCTGTATGAAGTTTCAACTTTGGCAGTCCTCCGACAGATTTTATCTCTGCCCATGACCAGAAATCTTCTATAAGCGGCTTCTCGAGGCATAACCGTTTTTTCTTTTATTCTGGGGTAAGCCGTCCCGTTCCTTTTCCATATCATACTATTTATTCAGACGCCGGACTGCTTCCACGGGTTTTGAAGCTTACAATTCATAGATGTCTTTTGGCAGCGCATCCACAACCGTGCGGCGCAAATGAGTATAGCACAGGCATCTTGTGGCCATCTTCCCCCATTAGACCTGGAATAAGCATCCGTATGGATATATCCCCTCAGTACATTTCCTCCCCCACCTAGCTGATATTCCAAATACCGGGCCGGCCTTACCTAATCCCTGATGCTGCATTACACCCACATGTAAGAATTCGCAGTTTTCTTCCTCCCTTGTCTCTTTAGCAACTACACATGTCTCTCATCGATATGCATATGCCCCTACTTTAGAAGTTCCTGCTTCCATTAAGAGACCGCATTAGAGAGCCAGTCCCAACAGACTGCAAGAAGTCAGTTCGACATCGTTGTCCTACAAAAAAACAGTCCCATCTCCTCCCATTCCTTTTCCTGAAGGTATAGTGGGATGCCCAGTTCAAACTTCTGACGGATGAGCCATGTGATTGTGGAAGCTGACGCGAAGAAATGTATGATCAAGGGATTCGGTACCGGCGTTCTCCATATAAGGCATCCCAGTTTTTCGGTATGCCCTGCATTCATCCGTTTCCCAGTCATGGTCGATCACTTTAAAGCTGGCAGGAATCAGGAATACACTGTACCTTAGTACGAACAAATTCCTCACCGATTTTTACCATGGTACTTTCCGCATCCTTTACTGATCTGTTCACCTTCATCGATTGTGGGGGAGCATTTCCTTTTTAGCTTTTATCGTTACACTGCTTGTTCTATTCCGCAAGGTTCTTTCCCTTGTCCTTGCTTCATTTCACCATCAGCAAACCGATTCTTTGCACAGTGACGCACGGCTACTTTGGCTATCACTCTAGAAGTTAAAAATATCCTTGCACTGGTTTACTATCATCACCATGCCGAGTAAAGGAGATAGCAAATGCCATTCCATGTTGAATCATTTTCTCAGACACTTATGAATCAACTATCGTTTTCAATCTTCTTATTCTTTTTCTGTACTAATTATTTATTTCGTATTGGGAGGTTCACTTCATGTGACACCATGACGCATACCATAGGACACCCAAAGGGCAGAATCCCCCCTTGGCGTAATCTTTTCATTTTAAAAGGGCGGACATTGCTTTGATTTCCGGAAAGATATTCTGCCACCATCTTCAGACGTTCTCTAAATCCCAACCGCTCCCGGATTCGTTCTCTGCAAAATATGCCAATGGCCCTATTCCGATTCTTTGGTATTCATTAAAAATCCCTTAATCTGCGTTTTCTCGGTATCTTTTGGCTCTACCAGCACCACAATCATCCACTTCTGCCAAGAAAGTATTCAAACCGGAATCCCCGGACGGCTTTGCCGGCCGGTGTTTTTCGGGGTTCGGCTGCGAAAGCAGCATAACCTCTTTAACCTGCACCACTTTCGACCCAACTTTCCATCCCTAATTTTCTCGATTTTCTCATCATTTTAAGCCTCGCTCACAAAGGCCCGACAAGGCAGGAAAGCCCGTTTATGGTACATGGATGCCACCTCTTTCCTTCAAGCGGCACACAGGGCCAACGAACGTTTCACGCGGGCCGATTCCCTTCTTACATCCTCTATGTCATATCAGACCCTGGTTCTATTTCACTGTATTCCTTATTCTGAGTAGGGACCAGTTCTTCCAATTACTTTACAAAAAAACCATTCTTTCCTCAAACCTAAGGTTTCTCCGCGCTAAGCAGTTTTTGATACCTTCATCATACAATCCATCGGCAGAATGGATGTCTTTCCTCCAATCTTTGCTGTTACGGTGTTATGAGCAAAATCCAGAGAGTAACCCCCTTTGACCCGTCTACCATCGACAGCACAGCGCTCCTCAAATTCCTCTTTGGCAACCGGCTCCGTCTCTTTATATGCCGTTTCCAGAAATTCCTAGCCAGTCATTTTTTTCGCCTGCGAATAATGAAGCGCACAGGCATGGGCCACTTCAAGTGGAGTTCCATACCTTTCCCCAATCCTGCAGCTGGTCCCCCCATCCTTCTTTGCCTCAATGAAAACAAAGCGGCGGCTAGCGTCTTCTGCCTTCCGCCTAGCTTCCTCCTGGACAATGATTTTCTCGACATGCTCCCTCTTCTCAACCGGGACACATTTTTCATACAGCTTCTGCATCATCTCTTTCACTACCTTCTCCATGGTAGAACCATCTACCAAGTGGTCAGTCAACGCCTTGTATTGATGCTCCTCCATCCATACTGTGGTCTCTAAACAGTTCCTTTCTCCCGTTTCCTTATCATGCAGTCCCTAACTCATCTCCCCGGAAATCTCCTGAGAATGATTCACCATTCTGGCTTCCGGCCTTGGTCTTTTCGAACGAGTTTCCTTCTCCCTCGCCTCTCTGGCAATCCTATCATCGTTCCTCGTAGGTGGTAAATTTTTTTCAAACTGTCTGTGTTCCACCCCTGACGGACTCTCAGTACCGAAAATGGGAGCATAAAAGATAGCCTTTACTCTTATCGAATCAAGTCTATCTCCATCTTCCATTTCATTGTTCATTGAGTCAATCGTTCCATCTAACAATCTGAAACCATCACGCATATCTCCAATGTATTCTTGGTAATCTTCAGAGATATTGCCCAAAAAAAGAGAACAGATTAACATAGAAATTAAAATAACAGGCAAGAGGAGCAATCCAGTGGTCCATGCCCTGCCTTTTCGCAATCGCTCATCGGTAAGAGTTGTTACCGCCGTTTTTGCCACAAGAGCTGTAGTTGATGTGGGTTCTGCCAATTAACCACCTACACAACAAAATCACCCACCATCAAAGTGAGTGATCTCGTATCCATATTTACATGATTAATTCGTGCATTTGCTGTGATGCGTCCTGCCGTTCCTTTTGGGTAATTTCATGCCCAAGAAACAGTCCCATGCTGTAGTCCAAGATTTTTGCTTTTCTTTCTGACAGCATAATCCTTTAAAAAACCTTTTGCAGTTCAGTAGTAAATGGTGCTTTCTCTACCAAGACATAGATCCGATCCATGTCAATTCGATCTGCAATCCGCTGCAATGCCTGATTGCAATTCTCGTCTTTCAGGGAAGAAATCTAATCAAAGCAGGGTATCTTTTTCCCCTGTTCCAAAATAGACGAGGTCGGGAACAGATAAACATGCTGATGGATTTCTTTTTCATCTCTCAACACCTTCTGCATTCTCACACGCTCGCTCCTGTTCTTCATAAAGATATTTCGCCCTCAGATAATTTGCCTGTTCCTCCGATATGACTCCTGCCCAAAGGTCGGCATTAATTGAACCATACAGCTCTCCCCATAAGCAGTCCATATAAGTTACCTCATCTTTTCCCCCTGTATATAATCGCCGATTGCTTTTTGCAGATGGGCAGACAGGTTGGATTCCAAGTAAGAACGATCCTGCGGTTTGCCGTCCTCCTGATGTTGTTTGGATTCTTCTGTGAGTGTCAGTACCTCCTCGATGGTCATTGTAAAAGCGGTTGCCAGCTTTTGAAGCGTCTGCGCATTGCACCGCGTCAAGCTTGTTTTGCCGGAGCAGATGTCTGAAAGTGTTGCCCAGGGAATACCACTTCTTTTGGATAAGCTGTATCGAGACATTCCTTTTTCTTTTATCACTTCATTTATTGTCATTTTCATCACCACTACCATTATATCGGACTTCCGATATATCGTCAATGGTGATTTCCATAAAAGGCAAGGCTTACCATCATTCCATCCCACCAAAGCCAAACAGCTTTTGTTGTTCCCACTGCGATTCTTCGAATGGAGATTGGCATTGCATACGCTACTCTGTTTCAGCTATGGCATTCTCTAAAACAGAAAGGTCAAAGCCTGCACTTTCATAACCCTCGGCCATGGTGTTCACATATCTTTGAGAGAGCATACCCAACGAATTTCCCTCCATCATAACATACACAAAAGCTTCCTACTGCCTGCCGTCTATTGCAACCGTCATGCTTTTCATACAAATCGGATAGCCCTCATATCGGTCTAAGGCAGGTTCATCGTTTTGACCAACTGTCCACCTTAGGACAGGCACGTGTCTCCCCTCACAGGGTTCTATCGTGGTATAGGAACCTGTGCGTGACCCACAAAAAAACCGCTTGTAATTCTTAATTTCAAACGTTCCAAGTTCCCTTGCCAAGGGACAGCACTTCGCCATCTGCGGCAGATTTGGATTGCTAACATAGGCAATATCGATTCTTACTTTGCTCATTCGTTCCTCCAACCTCCCCATCAACATAGAAAAGCAGGGCTGCATTTGCCTCCACTAGGATTCCTCCTGGTCCATCTTTTCCAACGTCCTGATCAGCGCTCAAAAAATAAGTGCAGAGGGCAAAGCACAAATCCTATGATTTATCTCTTGCACGTATAGGATACAAAAGAGTGCCGGACCTATTTCTTTGTCCGACACACAGTCCATCTATTTCTTCATTTCAGTTCCATTCCTGACATTCCAGACTCCATTTTAGGGAAAGGGATCTGAAACAGCCGCAGGATTTCCTTCTGAGATTCCAGCTCCCGTTCTGCAATAAATTCTATAAAATCATGAGCCTCCCGATGCGCCCGTTCCAACAAAAATACATAATCCTTACGAAGGATTGGCGGGATGACTGCCGGAAGATATCCATCTTGAATCAACGCAAAATTCATCAAAAGGCGCACCACTTTGCCATTCCCATCCTTGAACGGATGGATATATACAAAACGCCGATGCAGCTCGGCAGCAAATTCCACTGGGTGGAATCGCTCTCTTACCTTAGCTGCCCATTCAAACAGCCCTCTCATCTCTTTGTCCAGTCTATCTGGTGGTGTGATTGAATAATGAGAACCTGTGATGATAACCTGAATATCTCGATATCGGCCTGCATAGTCTGGTTCTATATTCCAATAGAACAACCTATGCATATAGAGCACCATCTCTTCATCTATTCGGCGACTTTTTAGCAAAGTGAACATAAACCCATATGCTTTCGCATGAGCCGCCACTTCCAATACATCTCGCAGTGATCTGCCTCCTATGGTCAGCCCATCCTCCAAAAGCACCTTGGTTTCACTCTCTATCAGAGAATTTCCCTCCAGCGCATTGGAAGTCCAGGTCAGTCCAATCCGATAATACGCTTTTATCTTCTCCAACATTTATCCTTCGAATGGACGTAAAACATTTATCTCATTTTGAAACCGATCTACCTTTTCTAATACTTTCACAGACATCACATCCTCATCTCTCTATTTCTTGTTAGCATCATACCATATCACCAGGGAAAAGAGTAGCATTTCCTTCCATTTTTGCCATTTAACGATTTCAGATCGTTAAAAATAGATGCATAGTTTTATCATTGATACAAGCCCAGCCCCCCTATCTGTCAGTCTGTCAACCTACGACTGCCAATAAAAAAAAGAGAGAGAATGTTCTCTCCCCCAAGCATCACCTGAACAACAACTCGTAAATCTACTATATCTGTACATTATGGGAATACTGCTTTCTTCCGTACTATGCTCTTCGTTATATACACTTTACACATCCATTTGTGTATAGTGTCCTTCTTTTGCCACTTTTTCTTACTCTATACACGTGATACACATAAAAAATTATACTCCATTTTACATCCAGAATAAGAATGGCCGGGTTCTTCAGGAATACACGGGCAATGCTGATACGCTGCTTCTGTCCTCCTGACAGCTTGACCCCCCGCTCGCCCACATACGTATCATATCCGTCCTGCAGCTCAGTGATAAACTCATGGGCGCCTGCCAGTTTGGCAGCTTCCATAACTTCTTCCCTGGTGGCTCCCGGACGTCCATAGCTGATATTCTCATAGACAGAACCTGAGAACAGGTAAACGTCCTGCTGTACCACGCCGATGTTGGAACGAAGGCTCTGCAGTGTAACGTTCTTTATATCCTGCCCGTCTATGGCAATGCTGCCTGAGGTGGTATCATAAAACCTGGGCAGAAGGTTGCACATGGTGGTCTTACCGCCGCCGGAGGGACCTACCAGGGCAATCCTCTCCCCTGGCCTTACGGTGATGTTTATGTCCTCCAGTACCGGCACATGGTCATCCGGATACTCAAAACTTACGTGGTCAAAGGAAATGGCTCCCTTTACATGCTCCATCTTCTTTGCATTTTTGCTGTCCTTGATATCCGGCACCACATCCATGATTTCCTGGAAACGTTCGATACCGGTGATTCCACGCTGGAACTGCTCCGCAAACTCTATGATTCTGCGTATAGTGGTAAGAAGGGTGGTTACATACATGGTATAGGCCACCAAATCTCCCGGCTCCACCTTGCCCTGAATCATGAAAATGCCTCCTGCCACAATCACCACCACATACATCAGTCCGTCAAAGGACCTGGTGGTAATCTGAAAAGCCGCCATGTAGCGGTAGGTATACTTCTTAATATCCATGAAATCCCGGTTGCCCTTGCCGAACTTGGCAATCTCCACCGGCTCATTGGCAAAGGCCCTGACCACACGGTTGCCCAGCAGGGTGTCCTCAATCTGGGCATTGAGCTCGCCTATCTGGTTTCTCTGCCTGCGGAATGCCTCCTTCACCTTCATGTTAAACCAGGTACAGGAAATAATCATAACCGGCACCAGCACAAATATGAGCAGGGTCAGTTCCAGATTGATGCCTGACAGGATGATGAAGGAGACCACGGTTTTTAGGGCTGCTATAAAGAACTCCTCCGGACAGTGGTGGGCAAATTCCGTCACGTCAAACAAATCACTGGTAATACGTGACATGATCTGTCCAACCTTTGTGTTGCTGTAATAACTGTCTGACAGCATCTGCAAATGCTCAAAGGCGTCCTGGCGCATATCTGTTTCAATGTATACACCCATCACATGCCCTGTATAGGCCATGTAATAGGCTGCCAGGGAGTCAATAATCCGCAGAAGCAGGTACAGACCGCCGATTCTAATTACAATTCCGGCTGTCATGGATGCCAGATTCTGCATCCCCTGGTTTGTGATATAGCGCAGCATCAGAGGAAGAATCAGTTCTCCCAATGTAGTCAGAGCCGCACAGAATAAATCAAATATCAGAATCTTCTTATATCTTCCATAATATGGAAGGAAGCTTTCCAAAAGCTTCTTCGTTTTCATACCTTTTTTTCCAGACACAATTCAAACTCCTATCATATGTTATATCAATTAAAATTATACAAAAACAGGCCATCAGAGACTTCTACGGCCTTTGAGGGCACCAACCTCCATTTTATCCTATTTCCCATAAAAATGGAAGGGATATTTCATAACTTTAAAACCGTAACTTGAAAGCCGCAACCGCTCAGGCAGCCCATCTTCCCGGCCGGAAAAGCCCCTCACAGGAAATATTACTTTGCCTTCAGCTGTTCATAGATACCGCGAATATTCTGGATAAACTCCGGATGCAGGAAATCCTTCTGATATACCATGTCGATCTGGCGCACCATGGAGGAATTTTCAATGGGAATAATGGCCAGCCGGCCGCTGGCAAGTTCTTCGCGGCAGGCGCTTTTGGCAATGATGGTAATTCCCAAATCCATGGTTACCAACTCCTTGATCATGGACACGTTATCCAGTTCCATCATCACGTTAAACGCTTCCAGGCTCATGTCCCTGGCCCCCAGATGTTTCTCAAACAGCTGCCTTGTGCCTGCGCTGCGGCTGCGCAGAATCAGCTTTTCATGGCGTATCTCCTCCACGGACACTGTCTTGGCCCTGGCCAGACGGTGCATGGGCGAAACAGCCAGACACAGGTAATCCGTGTCCAGGGTGGTGGACACTAACGCCGCATCCGGCACCCCTCCCTCCACCACGGCAAAATCCAATTCATATGCCTTCAGGCGGCTATAAATTTTTTGAATGGTATTGACAGAAATATTTATATGTATATCCGGATTCTCATTACAGAGGGTGGCCAGCACCTGGGGAATAATGGTCTCCCCCGCCGTGGGGGTGATGCCTACATTCAGATGGCTGGTCTCCGTCTTGCTGTCCTCAATAGCCTGGCAGGCGTTGGAATAAACGGCAGCTGCCCTGCGGGCGTACTGCACCAGAATCTTTCCCTGGGGAGTCAGCTTCAGTTTGTTTTTGCTCCTATAAAATATTTTTATATCGAACTCATTTTCCAGCAAACGAATCTGATGACTCACCGCCGGCTGGGTCAGATTCAGCTTCTGAGCTGCCTTAGTATAGCTTCCGGACTCGATAACAGCCAGAAGAGTCTTTACTTTCATGTCAAACACAGGCCAGTCCACCTCCATATATAAATATTTTTTATATCCCAATCAAATAATATCATTTGATTTTATCACCAAACACTACTATAATCAAGCAAAACAAAAAAACGCAGAAAGGAGTGTTGATTATGGCACTATTTTTATCAAACCTGGGAGCAGCAGGAATCATATTGACCATAGCAGTCATGCTGGCATCCGGCTTTCTGTTGACACGAATCACAAAACGGCTTCACCTGCCTAATGTTACCGGTTATATTATTGCGGGAGTCATCATCGGGCCCTGGTGCCTGAATCTTGTCCCTTCACAATATATTGGACAGATGGATTTTATCACAGACCTTGCCCTGGCATTTATCGCATTTGGAGTAGGAAAATATTTCAAACTGTCATCCCTGAAAGCCAATGGAAAGAAAATGGTGATTCTGACCCTGTTTGAATCCCTGACCGCAGGCATCTTTATCACAATTGTTATGCTGATTATGGGGTTATCCCTGTCCTTCAGTCTGCTTTTGGGAGCCATCGGCTGCGCCACGGCCCCTGCCTCCACCATTATGACCATCCGGCAGTACAAGGCTAAAGGGCCCTTTGTGGACACCATCCTGCAGGTAGTTGCCCTGGACGATGCAGTGTCCCTGATAGCCTTCAGCGTGTGCGCGGCCTTTGTCCAGGCCAGCTCCTCAAACGGCTCTGTGACGGTTTCGCAGATTGCCTTTCCGGTGCTCTTTAACTTATTGGCCCTGGCGCTGGGAGGACTATCCGGTGTGGTGCTCAGCAGGCTGATACACAAGCGCCGCAGCAAGGACCACAGCCTGGTTCTGGCCTGTGTCACCATTATGGGCGTGGCCGGAATCTGTACTTCCCTTAATGTTTCTCCCCTGTTGGCATGTATGGCCTCCGGCGCAGCCTATATCAATGCCAGCGGCAACAAACACTTATTTAAGCAGTTAAACCAGTTCACGCCTCCCCTCCTGGTGATGTTCTTCGTGCTTTCCGGTATGAGGCTTTCCATTCCCAGCCTGGCAGCTGCCGGCGTGATCGGTATTGTTTACTTTCTGGTCCGCATTGCCGGGAAATACACCGGTTCCGCCCTGGGCGCCGCGGTTACCCACGCTTCACCGGAAATCCGCCGCTACTTTGGCCTGGCGCTGATTCCTCAGGCCGGCGTTTCCATCGGCCTGGCTGTGCTGGGGCAGCGCATGCTCCCTGCCGAAAGCGGCCAGCTGCTCTCAACCATCATCCTGTCCAGCGGGCTTTTGTATGAAATGGTAGGGCCTGCCTGCGCAAAAGCTTCCATCAAGTTATCCGGAAGCGTTCCGGGAAAGGCAGCTGTTGATAAGACAGCTGCCGGGAAAGCCTCTGTTGGAAAAGCCGCTGCTGGAAAAGCCGCTGCTGAAAAGGCTGCTGCTGAAAAGGCCGCTGCTGGGAAGGCAGCTGCTGAGAAAGTGATTGCCGGCAGTTCTTCTGCAAGCGGACCAGATATCGCCAAAGCAGACGGAGTTGAACAGCCTGTGCATAAAGCGGGCGCCGCGGCTTTGGAAGAACAGACACGAAAAAAAGCCCCGGACACCGGCAATGATACAAATGATACGGTATCGGCCCAGCAAGTCCGCCCAAGGCATGCTGTCGTCTGACTGTTTTTAGATTCATTTGCGCCTAATCCAGCACTCTTCGGCCAAAAAAGCCAGCCCCGGACATTCGGAGCTGGCTTTTACGCATATTTATTCTCACTTCATTCTTCTTACTTAACCAGCAATGATTTGCCGGTCATTTCCTTAGGCTGCTCCATTCCCATGAGCTCAATAAGGGTGGGAACGATATCGCACAGGGCGCCGCCTTCACGCAGCTTGCAGGATGGGTCTGCATTTACCAGGATGAATGGTACCGGATTGGTGGTATGAGCTGTAAATGGCTCCCCGGTCTCATAGTCCACCAGCTGCTCCGCATTTCCATGGTCCGCACAGATAAACATGACGCCGTCCACTTCCCTGATGGCCTCCACTGCACGGCCCACGCAGGCGTCCACTGTCTCGATGGCCTTGATGGCTGCGTCCTCTACCCCGGTATGGCCTACCATGTCAGGGTTTGCAAAGTTGATGATGATGACATCGTATTTGCCGGATTTGATGGCTTCCACCAGCTTATCGCACACGCCGTTGGCGCTCATCTCAGGCTTTAAATCATAGGTTGCAACTTCCTTTGGAGAAGGAACCAGAATGCGGTCCTCACCCTCGTTGGGTTCTTCCACACCGCCGTTGAAGAAGAAGGTCACATGCGCATATTTCTCAGTCTCCGCAATCCTTACCTGTGTCTTTTTGTGGGCTGCCAGGAATTCGCCAAAGGTATTGGTGATACTCTCCTTCTTAAAGGCAACCAGCTTGTTCTGGATGGTCTCATCATAATCCGTAAAGCATACATACACCAGGTCCAGCCTTTTCTCCCTTGGGAAGCCGTCAAAGCTGTCGTCGCAGAATGCACGGGTAATCTCCCTTGCACGGTCCGGACGGAAGTTGTAGAAAATCACGGAATCCTTATCCTGGATGGTGGCCGCAGGCTTGCCGTCCTTCATCACCACAAAGGGGATGACGAACTCATCTGCCTTGCCGCTGTCATAAGAAGCCTGGATGCCTGCAGCAGCGCTTTCAGCCTGATTTCCTTCGCCCTTTGTCAGAGCGTTGTAAGCCAGCTCCACGCGGTCCCATCTCTTATCACGGTCCATGGCATAGTAACGTCCCATGACAGACGCTACCTCGCCTACGCCGATCTCCTTCATCTTTGCTTCCAGCTGCTCCACAAAGCCCTTTCCTGATTCAGGAGGCGTATCGCGGCCATCCAGGAAACAGTGTACATAAACCTTCTTTAAGCCGTTCTTCTTAGCCAGCTCCAGCAGGCCGTAGATATGGGTGTTGTGGCTGTGTACGCCGCCATCAGACACCAGCCCGAACATATGAAGGGCAGAATCATGTTTTTTGCAGTTTTCAATTGCTGTGAGGAACTCCGGAATCTGGAAAAAGTCCCCGTCCTGAATGGATTTTGTGATTCTGGTCAGTTCCTGGTATACGATACGGCCTGCTCCCATGTTCAGATGACCTACCTCAGAGTTGCCCATCTGTCCCTCGGGAAGTCCCACTGCCATGCCGCTAGCCTCGCCCTTTACAAAGGGGCACTGGCTCATGAGCTGGTCCATAACCGGAGTCTTGCCCTCGCATACAGCGTTGTGCTGGCAGTTATCGTTCAGTCCGTAGCCGTCTAAAATCATTAATACGGTTGGTTTTTTACTCATTTTCAATCTCCTTCTGTTTTAAATGCCCTGCCGCCTTATGGCGCGTGAATCCCGCATTGGGTCACGCTCCGGTCAGGAGCAGGGCACACATTCCGTTATTACTTGTTGTAATTTACAATCTTGCCAAAGTCAGGCTTTAAGGAAGCGCCGCCTACCAGTCCTCCATCAATATCCGGCTGTGCGAAAAGCTCCGGAGCGGAAGATGCGGATACAGAGCCGCCGTACTGGATACGGATTGCCTCAGCTGTAGCCTCATCGTAAATCTCTCCAATGCATACACGGATAGCTGCGCAGACTTCCTCAGCCTGCTCTGTGGTAGCCACCTTGCCGGTTCCGATTGCCCAGATTGGCTCGTAAGCAATAACCGCAGTCTTAGCCTGGTCAGCTGTCACATTCAGGAATGCAATCTTAATCTGCTGGCGGATCCAGTCAATGGTGATTCCCTGCTCCCTCTGTGTGAGTGTCTCTCCGCAGCAGACAATCGGTGTGATGCCGTGTTCAAAGGCCTTTAACACCTTTTTGTTCACGGTCTCATCTGTCTCTGCGAAATACTCGCGTCTCTCTGAATGACCGATGATTACGTACTTAACGCCGGCGTCTACCAGCATGTTGGGAGAAATCTCGCCTGTATAAGCGCCCTTCTCCTCATAGTACATGTTCTCGGCTCCGATACAGATATTGGATCCCTTAGCTGCTTCCATAGCAGGAATAATGTCAATGGCAGGCACACAGAATACCACATCCACATCCTCATTCGCTACCAATGGCTTTAACTCATTTACAAGGGCAACCGCCTCTGACGGAGTCATGTTCATCTTCCAGTTGCCTGCTATAATTTTCTTTCTTGACATTGTATTTTACCTCTCCCTTTCACACTGTAATCACTTATGGGAAAACCGAATTAAGCTTTGTTGTCAGCTGCAGCCACACCTGGCAGTTCCTTGCCCTCCAGGAATTCCAGGGAAGCGCCGCCGCCGGTGGAGATATGGGTCATCTTATCAGCAAAGCCCAGTCTCTTCACAGCATTGACAGAGTCGCCGCCGCCGATAACCGTGGTGGCATCTGCCAGTTCAGCAACCGCACGGCATACTTCCAGTGTGCCTTCTGCGAAGTTGGAGAACTCGAACACGCCCATAGGTCCGTTCCACACAACCGTCTTGGCGCCCTGCAGTGCTTCCTTGTAAAGCGCGATGGTCTTAGGTCCGATGTCAAATCCTGACCAGCCTGCGTCAATTACATCCACTACTTTATGCTCGGTGTCGTTGGAGAATTCCTTTCCTTCCACATGGTCAACAGGAAGCAGCAGCTTAACGCCCTTCTCTTCTGCCTTCTTAATCATCTCCAGTGCATAGTCCAGCTTATCTGCCTCACATAAGGAATTGCCGATTTCCTGGCCCTGTGCCTTTGCAAAGGTGTAAGCCATACCTCCGCCGATAATCAGGGTGTCAACCTTGTCTAACAGGTTGTTGATTACATTAATCTTATCGGAAACCTTGGCGCCGCCCAGAATGGCCACGAATGGACGAACCGGATTCTCAACCGCCTGTCCTAAGAACCTGATTTCCTTTTCCATCAGGTATCCCACCACGTTCTCCTTGGTAAATCTGGTAACGCCTACGTTGGAGCAGTGTGCCCTGTGGGCTGTGCCGAATGCGTCGTTTACGAAAATGCCGTCACACAGGTCAGCCAGCTCTTTTGCATAAGACTCGCTTGCAGCATCGCCGTCTTTGAATTTGGTCTCCTCAACTCTGTAACGGGTATTCTGAAGAAGCAGAACCTCTCCGTCCTTTAACTCGGCAGCTACCTTCTGTGTCTCAGGTCCTGTAACCTTTGGATCGTCCACAAACTTAACCTCTACGCCCAGTCTTTCGCTCAGAGCAGGAGCAACAGGAGCAAGGCTCATCTCCGGAACGGGCTCGCCCTTTGGCTTGCCTAAATGGGAGCACAGGATAACCTTGGCGCCCTGGTCAAGAAGCTTCTTTATGGTAGGGATAGCTCCGTCAATACGGTTATAGTTCTGGATAACGCCTTCCTTTAACGGAACGTTGAAATCACAGCGTACCAGTACTTTTTTTCCCTGTAAATCTTTTAAATCATCAACTGTTTTCTTGTTTAACATATTTCTTTCCCCTTTCAGAGTCATTGATACATTTGGCGAACAAAGGGCCCGGCCCAAACGACCGGACCCTTCATGAGTCTACTTAGAAATTACTGTCCTGTTGTCACAATTAGCCTAACTCAGCAAAGTACTTGATTGTCCTTACCATCTGGCTTGTGTAGGAGTTCTCATTGTCATACCATGAAACAACCTGTACTTCATACAGATCATCTGCAATCTGAGCTACCATGGTCTGTGTTGCATCGAACAGAGAACCATATCTCATGCCGATAACGTCGGAAGATACGATGGCATCCTCATTGTATCCAAAGGACTCGCTGGCAGCTGCCTTCATAGCTGCGTTGATGTCTTCCTTTGTAACACCAGCCTTCTTAACAACAGCTGTTAAGATTGTGGTGGAACCGGTTGGTACAGGTACACGCTGTGCGGAACCGATTAACTTGCCGTTCAGCTCTGGGATAACCAGGCCGATAGCCTTAGCTGCACCAGTGGAGTTAGGAACGATGTTAGCTGCGCCGGCTCTTGCTCTTCTTAAATCGCCTTTTCTGTGTGGTCCGTCCAGAATCATCTGATCGCCTGTGTAAGCGTGGATGGTGGACATGATACCGCTCTGGATAGGAGCATAATCATTCAGAGCCTTAGCCATAGGAGCTAAGCAGTTTGTTGTACAGGAAGCTGCGGAGATAATCTTATCATCAGCTGTCAGTACATTCTCATTAACGCTGTATACAATAGTAGGAAGGTCATTGCCTGCAGGAGCGGAGATAACAACTTTCTTAGCGCCTGCCTCGATGTGTGCCTGAGCTTTGTCCTTAGAGCAGTAGAATCCTGTACACTCCAGAACTACGTCTACGCCGATTTCGCCCCATGGAAGATCAGCAGCCTTTGGCTCCTTGTAGATGGTGATTTTCTTGCCGTCTACAGTGATGGAATCCTCTCCAGCCTCAACAGTGTGCAGACCCTGGCCATAAACGCCGGCATATCCGCCCTGTGCTGTATCATACTTTAACAGATGAGCTAACATCTTAGGATCGGTTAAGTCATTGATAGCTACTACATCGTAACCTTCTGCTCCGAACATCTGACGGAAAGCCAGACGTCCAATACGTCCAAATCCATTAATCGCTACTTTTACTGCCATGATTCAATTCCTCCTAGTTTGTTAAAAAATATATTATTGTTAAATATTAATCAACTTCTCTCTATTGTAATCAATTTCTAAAGAAATGGCAAGTCCTTTTTTTATTTTTACGGATCTTTGACCTTTTTATACGAAGAAAAGACTGGAATCTTGCCATTCGGGTATTTTCTGCTATAATGTTGTTATGAAATGCGTATGAAAATGCCGGTATTAATAAAAATACTGCTGTTTTTTATTAAGAAGCTATTATTTATATAGAAGCAAAGGAGAAGCTCCGATGATATACGACTGCCATCTGCACACTGAATTTTCCGGTGACTCCAACACCCCCATCAGCCTGCAGATTGAGAAAGCCATAGAACTGGGCATGAAGGAGATGTGCATTACCGACCACCACGACTACGATTCCGGATTCTGCGACTGTGATTTTATCCTGGATATCCCCACCTATCTCACGTCCCTGCGCATGCTCCAGGCAGAGTACAGGGACCGCATCCGCATCAACATCGGAATCGAGCTGGGACTTCAGGATCATCTTAAGGAATATTTGGAGCACTTTGTAAAGCGCTACGGGGATTCCTTTGATTTCATCATCGGATCCAGCCATTTTGTAAAGAGCATGGACCCATATGACCCGGAATACTGGAACAAGCGGGGCGAGGTGCCCGGCTTTGAGGATTTCTTTGAAGCCTCCCTGGTGCGTGTCAGAGACCTGTGCCGCACCTTTGATTCCTTTGGCCATCTGGATTATGCGGTGCGCTACGCTCCCCACCAGAATGACTTTTACGACTACCGGCATCTGAGCCAGTGGATTGACCCTCTCTTAAAGATTCTTATTGAAAACGGCAAATCCCTGGAGTGCAACACAGGCGGTTTCAAGTACGGCCTGGGCCAGCCCAATCCCTGCCGGAAGATTCTCATGCGCTACCGGGAGCTGGGAGGCGAGATGATAACCATTGGATCCGACGCCCATACCCCGGAATATGTGGGTTATGCCTTTGACACCTGCCGCGAACTGCTGTCTGACTGCGGTTATAGATATTTTACCGTGTACCATGGCAGAAAGCCGGAATTCATTCCTCTTTAGCCGGAAGTTTCCGTCTGCGTCTGAAAACGCCGTACAATCTTTTACCTCAAGACTGTACGGCATTTATTATATTTATGTATTTAGTTTAATATGTCTATGCACCTCATCCCGCACTTTCCGTCTTCATGGCCGTCTTTACATCCTTAAGAAACTGCTCCCATGCGTCCTCATGCTCCACATAATACTTGGGGCAGAGTTTTTCATTCACATCATAATGGCGTATAACGTCCCCGGGCGTCAGTTTCAGCTGCCTGCAGAGGAAGGCTGTCAAATCCACCAGGGATTCATAGGTGGCATCATTGAACTTTCCGCTGTCGTCCGGATGGCACACCTCTATGGCGACTGTGGTGTTGTTTAAAGGGGCATTGGCATAGGCAATCTCATTTACAGGGATGCACTGGATAACTTCACCTTCCAGCCCCACCACAAAATGGCTGCTGGCAGACGAACCGCTTTTTTGCGGGTCCTGGTCAGCCAGGCTGTCAAAATAGTCCCTGTTATTCTTGGCCGTGGAGCCGGGATTGGCCACATAGTGTATGACAATCTTATCCACCTTCTGACGCCCCACGTCCGGTCTGGAAAATATATTCTTCCTTATAAAATCCTGCTCTACATAATCCGGCACCTCCACCGCCTTCAAATCCACGGTATAAGGCCGCTCCCATCCCCAGAGGTAATAGCCTCCGCCCAGACCGGCGCCGGCGCCCAATATGAGCACCAGCAAAAGTGCAAGGAAGGACACGCCTTTGCCCGAACGGTTCCGGTGTTCTCCTGAGCCTGAATTTCCTGCTTTTTTACTTCTTTGGGACCGGTCAGCCTTCTTTCCGGTGTTCTGGACCTCCTGCGCCGTTCTGTCAGCAGACTTTCTGGCTGCAGATGTTCTGGCTGCAGACGTTCTGGCCTCCGGCGCCCCATCTCCTATACCGGGCTTTCTCCTGGAAATCCGCTCTCGTCTGGGCCTGCCCCCTATGTAGGAATCCCCCACAGGAGGATTCTGCCGGCCTGACGCAGGCCTGTTGGGCTCCAGCGGTACCTGCCGGATATCTTCGTATTCTCTCATCCTGTCTATATCGTTGGTCCGTTCCTCTTTCATCCTTTCGTACACCTTTCATTGATTCATGTTCCGCTGATTCTGTCACATGAACAATATAACATTTTTCAGCCTAAAACACAATGGATGTTGCATTTTATAAACCAATCTGTAAAATCTTAAAATAGATGCAACTTTATCCCCGCCTCAGACGTCTAACAGTCAGAAGGATACGAAAGGAGGATGCAGATACATGGGCTTATACAACAATACGGCGGAAACAGAACGTCTCCTTACAGAAAATTATGAACGCTACTACCGCCTGGCATTTAAGCTGATGCGAAACCAGGATGATGCCCTGGATGTAGTCCAGGAAAGCGCCTATCGGGCAATTAAGGACTGCAAAGGGGTCAGAAATAAAGACTACCTGTCCACATGGATTTACCGGATCGTGGTCAACACAAGCCTGGATATGCTGCGCAGGAAAAAGAAAGAAACACCCACAGAAGAAATGCCGGAGACTCCCACAGAGGACCATTACCAGGACCTGGACTTAAAACAGATGATAAACCGGCTGGATGACAAAAGCAGGACCGTCATCATACTGCGGTATTTTGAGGATCTTAAATTAGAAGATATTGCTGATATAGTAGGTGAAAATCTCAATACAGTAAAGGCCAGGCTTTACCGTACCCTGAAAAAACTAAGGCTGGAACTGGAGCCAATGCCCTTGGGCGCAAACCAGAACCATTTTTCAGAAAGGAGCCATGCTCATGAAACAGGAAGAAAACAGACCGATGGATAAGCTGAAATCAGATTATGAAAGCATACCGGTTCCAACGGAAGCAAAGGAACGCATGCTTGCGGGCATTGCCCAGGCAAAAAAAGAACAGAAAGGTGTGATTATCATGAAATTCGCAAAAAAAACAGGCGGGGCCGCTGCCGCTGCCATGATTGCCATTACCGTGCTGGCCAACGCCACTCCGGCCCTTGCCAATGCCATGGAACAGATTCCGGTCATTGGATCCATTGCAAAGGTGGTAACCTTCCGCACCTATGAAGATAAAAAAGATAATTTTGAGGCAGATATCAAGGTTCCCCAGGTGACGATTGAAGGGACCGAGGGCGCCCAGGTACCGGCCAACAAATCCATAGAGGATTACGGCAATGAGCTTATCGCCATGTACGAGGAAGAATTGTCCAGGGACAACGGAGAGGGGCACTATGGCCTGGATTCACAGTATGAAGTGGTGACAGACAACAGCAAATACCTGTCCATCCGCATTGATACCACCCTTACCATGGCCAGCGGCACTCAGTTTGTCAAGGTATTTACCATAGATAAGGTTACCGGCAGCATCATCTCCTTAAAAGACCTGTTCCATGACCGTCCGGAAATGCTGGAGGCCGTCAGCGATAATATAAAGAGCCAGATGGCCCAACAGATGGCAAAGGATGACTCTGTGGTGTACTTCTACCAATCCGATATGCCGGATGAGGATTTCAAGGGACTAACAGGCGATGAAAGTTATTACTTCAATGAAAACGGCGAACTTGTGATTACCTTTAATGAATATGATGTGGCGCCGGGATACATGGGTGCCGTACAATTCACCATTCCCGGTTCCGTTACAGGTACATTTTAAATACCGAATCCTGCTAAATACCCAATCCTGCCATGCATATTTTCCATCCCCGCCTTCCATACTAATCCTGAGGTGATGAATATGATAGAGCGAGATGAACTTCCCATTGGATTTACCATGGAGCTGGCCATGAATCCCGAAGCCATGAGCCGTTTCTCCGGTCTTACGGAGCCGGAGCAGAAACAGGTGGTAAACAGGGCCAGAAACATAATGAGCCATGAGGAAATGCGCAACTACGTGGAAAATATGTTTACGGAAGGATGATGGCACATGGACAGAATACAGACACCCGGAAAGCAGGATCCCGGCAGACAGGAACCCCTGGAACTTCCAGGAAGAAACAGCAGCACCTATGGGGATGGAGACATTCCTGAAATAGATTTACCCGGCGCTGATAACGCCACCCATGATTTTCCTCAGGAATTTCCTGAAAACCGCATGCAGTCCTGATGAATCAGGGCTGCATTTTTCCGCGCACTTTTCCCCCCTTCCTTCCCGGGCCGGCGCCTGCAATCGTCACAGCACAAAACAGCACAATGCCCGGAGGACCGCAGATACGGCCCGCTCCGGGCATTGTGCTGGTATGTGTTCTGTTTCAGGTACAGTCCTTACGGACTGTCCTCATTGCATAAACGGAGGAGGAGGGATTTGAACCCTCGCGCCGGTGCTACCGACCTACTGGTGTTCGAAGCCAGACCCTTCAGCCACTTGGGTACTCCTCCAAAAAAATGCCAACTACTGCATTATACACTAAAATCCGTGTTTTGTGTAGTAGTTGGCGTTAATTTTTTAGACATTTTCGCAAATTCTAAAACTGCCTTTCATACAGCCTCAAATTTCCTCTAACTGGCTGCTGCCTGCATCTCGGTATATTCCGCAGGATTTGGAACAGGCACATCCACGGGCTGGCCGGGATCCGCTATTCCCACATCGCCGTCCAGATTCACACTGAAGGTCTCACCCTGCATGGTCATATCCATATCCATCTTAAGGCGCATCTTAATGCAGTCGCCGGCCGGATTAACCACATATTCTCCGCGGATATTGTGAAGCTTCATATCAAGGCCGTCCAGCATGCCTGTAAGTCCGGTGGAACCCAGTACCATCTGCATGTACTCGTTCATCTTGGCATCATTGATGGTATAGCCGATGACCTTGTTCTCTCCCTCATCCCACAGGCTAAAGTCTCCAACCAAATCTTCCGGCACATCGAATGCCTTGGATGACGCCAGGGCCTGGTTCATCATGTCTCCCATGGCCACAGGGTACTTAACCTTCTGGCCCAGCATATCCATGTAGATATAACCGTCCAGATAATACATGGAATAGGTGATAGGCTCACTTTCCGGAACCGTCATACGGCAATAGGCCATGTAGCGCATCTGGCTGGGATCCTGTATATGATTCATCTTCATATTCATCTCCAGCCGCATATCAACGGGATCAATACCTTCATTCTCAAACAGGCTGCCTGACATCTTCATCTTGAAATCGTAAAAGGCGTTCATATCCGTCATGTTCTGGTTTCTGGCTTCCACTGCCTTGTACAGCTCCAATGCTTCCTGTGACTGGGCCGCATAGGCGGTCATGGGACATAAAAGGGCAACTCCCAGAACCACTGCCGCCAGACGTTTCATCAATTTCATGTAATCCCTCCTTGTCTTAAACAAACCTTTGGTGTTATGTCCATTGTAACGCATCAGGTATTATTTGTAAATGTGGAAGGATTTACGTTTTCCTTACATTTACAATTGTTCTTTATTGTCCAAAATACTGGTTCACCCCGGCCACCAGACCGTCTGCCAGCGTGGCCAGCGTGGCCGAAGAGTGGTCGGATGCCTTATCTCCCAGCTCTATATCCACAGAAGGCACCGTGGAAAAGGAAGTCTGGGTCAGATCCATGGCCATGGAGCCGCCGGAAAATATCTTGACTCCCGCCCCCTTAAGGCCAGCCACCAGGCTTTCACCAAGGGCGTTGTGCTGCTGCCAGTGGGACTTTACAGGTTCCATGCTGCGGTATGATTCCACATTGGGAACACTCATGTAAAATGCCCCTTTGTTATTGGTGGTGGAATCCCAGTGAAGGGCAATATGGCAGTCGCTTGCATTGTTGGCAATGACGGTCCTGGCTATGTTATCCAGCTGGACATCGTCGCTCTCCCGGATCATCAGCACATCATATCCTGCCGCCAGCAGCTTATCCTTAAGTATTTTTGCCATGGACAGCGTCACCTTACTCTCAGGAGTTCCGTCAGAAAAGGTCATGCCGCCTGACACGGCTGCCGCAGAGGTGGCCCCTGCGCCGGTAGTGCCTCCGGTTACCTTGGGAGTGCCGTCGGGATGACACTGCGTCTTGACGGAAGCTCCCCCCTTTGTTCCATGACCCGCGTTGACACAAACCGTGATGCCTTTGGGACTGGCTGCCTCGGAACGGTACAGGACTGCCGCACCCGAATTAATCTTGGAAAACTCCGCGTATTTCCACGAAGGATTCAGGGTTATCTCCCCGCTGTCCACACATGCCTGAGGCCGCAAAGCTGCGGTCTCCGGAACCTGGGTGGTTATATATCCCGATGATATGTAGCCCGCTGTCCCATTATAATCAATTCTGGTCCATTGCTCTCCCTTCCCGGTGCGCTTTAGCGCTGTCCCGGGACTGGCGTATGTAAGAATGTTGGAATCATCCCCGGTATCGCAGGCAGAGCGTATACGCACACTGCCGCCGTCTGATGATTTCACATAAACCGTATCCGACACATCCTCAAACTGGGGCATGGGGGCTGTGGTCCGTTCTGTGTCCAGTTTGATGGTCTCAGCCTTACTGACATTATCCGCACTGCCTTCTCCCTGTACAGCTGAGGCCCCGACGGCTGCCGGGCTCTCCCGGCTCCAGGACGCCTCCCCGCCTTCGGACTGGATTCTGGCCTTCATCTCGCTGCTGGACTCATAGTTTTGACAACCGGTCAGTCCCATGCCGGCGGCCAGGATGCCTGCCAGACCAATGGCGGCCAGACCATTTGCCCGCCGTTTGCTGCGTGCCGTTCCGTTATGTTCTATTCTGTCTGTGGGCGCCCCGCTGCTTTTACATCCGGCGCTTCTTTCTCTTATCTTCCGCTTCATCTTATTATGGTACCTCCGCCTGCCACATAATCCCCGTCGTAGAATACCACGGCCTGCCCGGGAGTCACAGCCCGGACCGGCTCATGGAAACAGCATTCCACCATATCATCCCCGATTTCGCGGATGGTACAGGGGCTTCCTCTGTGGCTGTATCTGATTTTGGCCATGACGTCCATGGGCTTTCCGTGAAGTCCGTCAACTGCCATCCAGTTCAGTTTATCGCAGCGGAGCACATTTGTAAATACATCCTCATTGTCACCGATGACAACTTCATTCGTTTCAGGGCGTATTTCCACCACGAAAACAGGGCGTCCCATGGAAAGGTTCAGCCCCTTTCTCTGGCCCACCGTATAGTGTGTAATGCCCCGATGGCGCCCCAGAACATGGCCGTCCAGGTCCACGAAGTTTCCCGGCGGCAGCTCCCTTCCAGTGTACTCCTCAATAAACGACGCGTAGTCGTGGTCAGGGATAAAGCAAATCTCCTGGCTGTCCGGTTTATGCGCCACCGGCAGCCCCAGGCGCTTTGCCATATCCCGTATCTCCTCCTTGTGGTAGCTTCCCACAGGCATCAGGGTATGGGACAGCTGTTCCTGGGTCAGGTTATAGAGAGCGTATGTCTGGTCCTTTGCGGCTGTAACCGAGGTTTTCAGGGAATAACGCCCTCCCGGCAGCCTGTCTATCTGCGCATAATGGCCGGTGGCGATGTAATCAGCCCCAATGGCCATGCTCCGCCTGAGCAGCGACTCCCACTTCACATGGCGGTTGCAGGCAATACACGGGTTGGGCGTCCTTCCCTCCACGTACTCACCCACAAAATAATCCATCACGTTTTTACGGAACTCTTCCTTAAAATTCATGACATAATAAGGGATACCCAGGTCCATGGCAACCCTTCTGGCGTCATCCACCGCGCTTAAACCGCAGCAGCCGCCCTCTGCCTCCTGGACCTCAGTATCCTCATCCTGCCAAATCTGCATGGTCACGCCAATCACATCGTAACCCTGTTCCTTTAACAGCCAGGCTGCCACGGAGGAGTCAACTCCTCCTGACATGCCTACTACTACCTTCCTGCTCAATAGTTCTCCTCTTCTTCCTCTTCCTCAATATTATCCTTGGGCTTTTCTAAGCCCTCAATGGTAATACCGTTTTTCTGTGCATAATCCCAGAGGGCCGCATGGATTGCTTCCTCTGCCAACAGAGAACAGTGTACCTTAACAGGCGGCAGTCCGTCAAGTGCTTCCATGACTGCTTTATTGGTAACAGCCATGGCCTCCCGGACTGTCTTTCCCTTTACCAGCTCCGTGGCCATGCTGCTGGTTGCCACGGCAGCCCCGCAGCCAAAGGTTTTGAACTTCACGTCACGGATAACCTGATTCTCATCAATATCCAGGTAAATCCGCATGATATCGCCGCATTTGGGATTTCCCACTGTCCCCATTCCGCTGGGGTTCTCTATCTCACCCACATTTCTGGGGTGCTCAAAATGGTCCATTACTTTTTCTGTGTACATCTATATTCCTCCTGAATCGTTGCAAGTTTATCTTTCATACAGGATTTTCCCTGTATATTATTTTTTCTCACTGCCATTGTGCTTCATATAATCCTCATACAAAGGCGACATGCTGCGCAGGTATCCCACGATATCCTTAATCTGCTCCACCACATAATCCATCTCTTCCTCTGTGTTCTCCTCGCTTAAGGTAAGACGGAGGGAGCCGTGGGCAATCTCATGGGGCAGCCCGATGGCCAAAAGCACATGGGAGGGGTCCAGTGACCCAGAGGTACAGGCGGAACCGCTGGATCCGCAGATTCCCGCCATATCCAGTTTGATGAGAAGGGATTCACCTTCAATAAACTGGAAAGCAAAATTCACATTGTTGGGAAGGCGGCTGGTGCGTGATCCGTTGATTCTGGTAAAGGGCACCTCATCCATAACCCGCTTCATCAGATAATCCCGCAGCTGCGTTTCCCTGGCAGCCCGTTCCTCCATGGTGGCCATGGCCAGCTCCACTGCCTTGCCGTATCCCACTATGCCGGGCACATTCTCTGTTCCCGCACGGCGCTTGCGCTCCTGGGCGCCTCCGTGGATAAAGGAACGAATCTTTACGCCTGTGCGGATATAGAGGAATCCGATTCCCTTGGGCCCGTTCAGCTTGTGTCCGCTGGAGCTGAGCATGTCAATATTGTACTCATCCACATGGATGGGCACATGGGCAAATGCCTGTACCGCATCGGTGTGGAACAGAATCCCGTTTTCCCTGGCAATGGCCCCGATTTCCTTGATAGGCTCAATGGTGCCGATCTCATTATTGGCAAACATCACTGATATGAGGATGGTATCCGGCCTGATAGCCTTCTTAAGCTCATCCAGCTTGACCACTCCATTTTCATCCACATCCAGATATGTGACCTCGTATCCCCTTTTCTCCAGGTACTGGCAGGTGTGAAGGATGGCGTGGTGTTCAATCTTGGTGGTTATGATGTGTTTTCCTTTATTTCCATAGGCCTCCGCCGTGGCCACCAGGGCCCAGTTATCGGCCTCGCTGCCTCCGGCCGTGAAATATATCTCATTGGTCTTTGCCCCCAGTGACTGGGCAATGGTCTCCCTTGCATGGTTTACAGCCTTTTTACTCTCAGTGGAAAAATCGTAGACCGAGGAGGGATTACCGTAATATTCTGTAAAGTATGGAAGCATGGCCTCCACCACCTCCGGCCTGGTCTTTGTGGTGGCTGCGTTATCCAGATAAATCAATTGCTTCATAATAAAAATCCGCCTTTCTGTAGTCCTAAAGTTAAAAGCTTCATCTACGCTTTTTACTATACCATAGTATTCCTACAATTTCAATAGGAATACTTGTTTTATATGGTACTACTGTTATTATATGAAGCACGTGTGCGCTTAAACAATCATAGGCCGGATTATTCAGGCCCAAAGGAACCGTAAAAGGGCAGACGAATCATATAAAAATTCGTTCTGCCCTCTCATCATTTAACAGGATATTCTATTATATATTCTATTATATATTCTATTACGTATTCTATTAATACCAGTACGGCTCCCAATCCCCCGCAAGTCTTGTAAGCGCCTCCATATAGAAATAATCGCCCCAGGTATTGCACTCATCCACGCCCCGGTTGGAGCAGGGATTGCCTGCGCTGGCCCTGGCATAGGTACCGTGGAGAAGAAGGCCGTTGGACTCCTCATGACACCTCACTGCGCACCGGTCACTGAGCGCCTTCACCAGACGCCTGGCCATATCCCCATAATATGCCGCCTCCCCGCCTTCCATATACTTAACCATCTCCAGCATACCGCAGGCCGCAATTGCCGCGGAGGAGGAATCCCTAGGCTCTGAACTGCCGTCGTCAAAATCAAAATCCCAATAAGGGATTAAATCTGACGGCAGACGCTTTAGAAAATAATCCGTCACCTTCCGGAACACATCCGCATACTCCGGTTTTCTCTCAATCCGGTAGCTCAGGGCGCTTCCGTATATCCCCCAGGCCTGGCCCCTGCTCCAGGCAGAGCCGTCCCGGTTGCCCTGGTGGGTGACGCCTTTTACAGGAGCTCCTGTCTCCGGGTCAAAGAAATAGGTGTGGTACGTACTGTGGTCCGGCCGAATCACACAGTCCATGGCTGTCCTTATATGGGCTTCTGCCTTTTTCCGGTACGTCTGGTCTCCCGTTGTCTCACTGGCCCAGAACAGTAACGGCATGTTGAGGAGGCAGTCGATAATCAGACGGTAATTGTCCTTTGCCCCCAGCTCTCCCCAGGCCTGGAAAAACTGTCCCTTTTCCTGGAATCTTCCCATCAGGTTATCCGCAGCCATGAGGGCGGCCTTCCTGGCTGTCTCATTGCCTGTAAGACGGTACGCGGCCACGCAGGAAGGGGTATAGAGAAATCCCATGTCATGGTTATCCACGCCCACCCGCTCCTTTATGCGCTCCAGGAAGGATTCTGCCTGTATGGTTCCTGCCTCCTTAAATACCTCCTCCCCGGTCCGCTCATATGCCAGCCATATTTCCCCGGTCCAGAAGCCGGTGGTCCATTCCCGGTTGCTGCTTTGGGGATAGAATTGGTTCCGGCTGTTGGAATCCGGAAAACAGCGGGTAAAGGTCTTCAGGTTTTCCCGCACCAGGCTTACCGCCAGGTCCAGGCAGGCTTCGGCTTCACTCTTTTCCATGATTGTATAGGTTTGTAAACTGTCCTTTGTTTGCATTGTCTGCTCCTTTGTCTGCTCCTTTGTCTGCTCCTTTATATGATTCTGGTGCCGCCGGGCGGCATTGGTACTGGTCCTGTTTACCACTGGAGCACGGTCATCCGGCCTTCCCTGTCCGCTTCGTCGCAGACCATGACCCGCCCCAGGCCGTATCTACCTTCCGCGCCGATGTATTCGCCGTCCGCCCCAGTTTCCAGATGGTTCAGGACTACCAGCCAGGAATGTTTTCCATCCTGTATCCGCACCGCTTCCGCCTCCTCGTCCTTTAAGCATCTGCCGGTAACAGGGGAGGTGACAGATACGCGGCTGACCGTATAGGGGTTGCCGCTGCCTGTTTCGTATCCGGCTGCCACTGTCAGCATGGAGCAGGGCAGAGCGAATTCCCGCCACAGACTGACGCAGGGTGCGTATTCCAGCTGGTTATAGTGAAAGGACACCGGAGTCTCTTCCAGCTCCATTTTGCCGCCGCCCCCACCAGACCACGGGGCCACCCTGTAAAACGCTGCCTCTGCCCTAATTCCATGGTACAGAAAGACATCCTCCCGCATTTCCACGCTTCCGGCGGGATTCAGATGGAATACCTGGCTCAGCACATGGGTTCCCGTTCCATAAAATTCATCGGCGATCACATGAATCCTGGTTCCTATGGATATAATTCTGCGGTTTACCAGAACCCCGGCAGGCAGATATCCCAGATGGGTTCCCTGTAAAAATGTATACGGCCCCTTTTGGCTCCAGTCCTGTCCCGCGGGCGCGGTCCTTCCTTTCACGTCCCAGGAACCGGTGCACTGGGTATATTCCTGCCAGTCCACCACAGGCACATTGTGGGCACAGGAGGACTTAAGCTGCCTGCGCAGGCTGCCGTCCACATAGGTATATCTTCCGGAATCAATAAGCACATCTTCCCCGGCTATGGACAAATCCACATGCAGTTTGTCAAAATGTCCATGGCCGCCTCCCAGGGAACCGCACTTAAAGTGGAGGTAATCCGCATTTCTGTCCCATCCGGACCGGAGGCACCAGTTTCCGCTTTGCTCCAGGGCATGAAAAAGGCATTCCGGCGTCTCGGATCTCATGCTCTCGTATTCCAGGGCAGCATCCGCCCCAAGATCCCAGACGCTCTCAAAATCCAGGCGGTCGTATCCGGCATACCTGAGCCGGTTATCCTTTAAAATCCAGGCCGCAGGGGTGAACACATCCCGCAGGTCCGTCCTGTCGCTGTCACCATTTAAGGGCTGGGTCCTGTCAGGCTTCATCCAGGCCAGGTCCGCCAAGGCCATTGCCCTGGCTTTTTCAGGAAGGGACCGGGGCAGGCTGATTCCCTGTTGCCCTGCCACGCGCAGCACCTCCAGCAGACAGCGCAGCACCTCGTTGTGGTACATGGGAGACTGCTCCCACTGGACTCCGTCATCCATAATCTGGATATCCAGTTCCCGCACCAGGCGCAGGACGGCCTCTGCTACATAGGCTTCCCCCCGGCGTGCAAGGCCCGCGGCTGCGTCCGTGGCAGCTGTATCATGGGCAGCTGTATCATGAGCAGCTGCGCCCGAGGCATTTCCTCTACATTTCATAAGATATGCGCCAATGGCAAACAGTCCGTGGCTTTCCAGCACTCCCCAGTTGCTCTTATCACTGAACGGCACCCGGCAGTCCATCAGATATTCCCCGTGGACCCGGAGCCCTTCCAGAAACCGTTCCCTTACCGCCCGGGTCACCACAGGACAGTCCTCAAAATATTCCATGGCCTTTACCCAGTTTTCTCCCCGGATACCTGCCTCTATGGTCCTCCAGGTAGTGTTCTTTGTCTCCTGGTTTATGGGATTGTCCTCCAGCCAGGAATACAGCTGGTTCACAAAACACCCGGCATATTTCCCGTCCCCGGTCAGGGCATATGCCTGGCCCAGACAGATCCAGTACCGGTGGCGGTTAAACTGGTATATGAATTCCGGGTCGCCTTCGGGCATATGCCGCCAGTCGATTTTTCCCTCAAATGTCACGGCCTTTACGGTCTGTTCCATGTCCCAGGGAAGGTCAAACAGGAATCTTTGTGCCACTGCGTCATCTGCAATCCGCAGAATATGGGCACATTCCTCCGGCCAGTACTGCCTGCAGTATCCGCTGCACCATTTCATGTCAATCTTCTTATTCTCCATCTTTGTCCTCCCCGGTTTTACATCTGCGCATCAGTTGAATCTGCGCGTCAGTTGTATCTGCGCGTCAATTGTTTCTGCGCGTCACTTACATTCCCCTGTCAGGCCGTCATCCATCAGCCCTTTACACCGCCGGCCGTAATGCCCTCCACAAACCACTTCTGGCATACCATGAACACAATCAGCACCGGAACCAGGGAGCACACAGACGCCGCCATAATCAACGCATAGTCGGCCCCGTACTGGGAAATGAACATGCGGATACCTAACTGGATGGTCTTTAACTTGGTGCTGTTTAAATAAATCAATGGTCCCATAAAATCATTCCAGATATTTACAAATGTAAAGATCACCAGGGTTGCGATGCCTGGCTTCACAAGGGGCAGGGCAATCTTCGCGAAAATCCCATACTCGGAAAGACCGTCTATCCTGGCCGCCTCCAAAAGCTCATTGGGCACCCCTATCATAAACTGACGGATTAGGAACACGCCAAAGCCGGAAAAAGCCTGCATAAGAATCAGCCCCAGATGGGAATCCGTAAGGCCCATCCTGGAAATAAGGGCAAACTGAGGCACCATATATGCCTGCCAGGGCACTGCAAAGGTGGTGACCGATACCAGGAACAGGAAATCCCTTCCCTTAAACTCCACCTTGGAAAAACCGTAAGCGGCAAAACAGCTGGTCAGCACCTGGAGCAGGGTGGTGCACACCGCTATCTTAAAGGTATTCTTAAAGAAAACCAGAAGGGGTATCTTATCCCAGATGGTCTGGTAGTTCACCCACTGGAATTCCTTTGGAAACAGCTTCATGGGAATGCTGAACACCTCATTGCTGGTTTTTACGGACGCCAGGAGCATCCACCCAAAGGGAATGACCACCAGCACTGCCAGCACGCTCAGCAGCATATAGATACCTATTTTACTTTTTAACGTTCTCGTTTCCATCCTCTGCCCCTCCTATACGTAATCCGTGAACTTCTTTTCGCCCTGGAACTGGACCAGGGTCACCACCAGCACAATGGCAAAGAGCACAAGGGCGCTGGCGCTGGCATAGCCGAACTTAAAGTCCACAAAGGCCGCGTTGTAGATATGGTTCACCAGTACATTGGTGGATCTTCCGGGCCCGCCGCCAGTCATGACATAGATCAGGTCGAATACCTTAAAGCACTGAATGGTCATCATGATGATAACGAAAAACGTGGTTGGCTTTAACATGGGAATGGTGATATAGCGGAATTTCTTGAAGCCCGTGGCGCCGTCGATGCTGGCAGCCTCGTACAAATCCTGGGAAATACCCTGGAGAGCCGCCAGATACACCACCATGTAATACCCCATATACTTCCACACGCTGACAATGATAATAACGGTCATGGCCCAGTCCGTGGATGCGCACCACTTGGGCGGATTGGCAATGCCGATGAATTTGAGGAATTCATTGACAGGGCCGAATTCCGGCTGGAACAGCATGTTCCACACTGCGCCCACCGCTACCAGGGAGGCCACATAGGGGAAGAAAAACGCAGTCCTGTACACCACAATGCCCTTTATCTTGGAATTTAACAGCACAGCGATGAGAAGGGCCGCCACCATGGTAAGAGGCACGGTAAACACCGCGTAATACAGGGTGTTTGTGACAGAAATCCGAAAGCCGCTGTCATGAAACAGCTTCGCGAAATTTTTAAGCCCCACAAACTCCATAGGTGTGCTGGATCCGTCCCATTTCATCACACATAAGACAAATGTCAATATTACCGGAACAAAGATAAATATAAAATATCCGATAAAATTAGGAAGGATAAAAGAGTAACCGATGGCGTTCCTCTTCCATTTTTTTTTCTGTTTTCCTGTCATTTTAATCACCATTTTCCTTATTTTAAGGCGCAAAAAGAGCGCCCAACCCTCGCTGTTACGTTAATCAGACGCTCTTTGCTTGTTATCCTAATACTCTTACTGCATCACAATCCTGTTTCTGCCATTAGTCTTCTCTGGCTTCCTGTGCCCTCTGGTTCATATTGGCGATGCCTGTGTCCACATCCTCCTCGCCAATCATAATCAGGTCATGCTCTTCCTCCAGCACCTTTCTCACAGCTGCCATCTTGGCATCCAGCGGACGGTCCAGTACCCAGCTGGTGGTCTTAAGCGCGTCCTGTCCATCCTCAGGGAATCCGGGGATTGCTGCCAGCTTGTCACTGATGGCCTGAGACTCTGCTGCCGGGAAGATTCCGTTGTCAGCCAGTACCTGGGCGCCCTCTTCGCCGGTCACGAACTTCACATACTCCCATGCCAGATCCGGCACATCGGACTTTGCATTGATGGCAACCGGTGTGGTGGAACCAACCGTAGCGCCTGCCTTTGTATCAGCCGGGTGAGGAATGGCGGTCACGCCCCAGTTAAAGTCAAACTTGCCCGCGTCCTTATCCTGTGTCAGGGTTCCGATGAACCATGAACCCATGGGAATCATGGCGCACTGCTGCTGCTCAAATACGCTGATATAATGGATGCTGCCTGTCTTTAAGTTGGCATAGCTCTGTACCACGCCCTCGTCCTGCATCCTTAATGCCTGCTCATAATATGGCTTTAAGAAGCTGTAATCCTCGCTCATAAGGGTGTTCTTGCCATCCTGTACGGCCCAGTTGGACACCAGCGCCTGCCAGGTATGGTTGTGTGTTCCGTATACCTTTGCGCTGCCCTCGCCGCTTGTCATCTTCTTAGCCAGCTCCTCATACTCATCCCATGTCATGTCTGCGGAAGGATAAGGAACCCCTGCCTTGTCAAATAAATCCTTGTTAAAGTAGAGCATATACCAGTCCTTACGGAAAGGAAGGGTGTAGCTGCTGCCATCCATCTTTAACTGGTCGGCAACACCGTTGTACATGGTCAGGTCGATTCCGTCCTTTGCAATATACTCATCCAGGTTCAGAATCTGTCCCTTGTCCTTCATGGTAACCTGGTTCTCTGTATCCTTTATGAAAATCACGTCCGGGTCAGCATCGCCGCCTGCCAGCATGACAGTCACCTTGTTTGCGTACTCATCAGAAGGGGCGTCAATATACTCCACTTCCACATCCGGATATTTTTCCATGAATGCCTTTGTCACGGAAGTAAACTGAGGTGTAGCGTCGTTGTCCCACACAGATACGGTCAGTTTCTGCTTTTCCCCTGAGGCAGCCCCTTTCTCTGTCTCCTTGCTGTCAGCCTCGCCGCCTGCTGCTTCGCTGCCTGCCGCCGTGCTCTCAGGTGCCGCTGAACCCTTGTCTGAGGATGAACTGCCGCAGCCCGCTGCCATGGTTGCCGCCATGGCGGTCACCAGAGCCAATGCCACTGTTTTCTTTAATCTCATAATAAAACCCTCCTTAAAATTTGCATTTCAAATTCTGATATAACTATACCAGAACCGATTCCCAAACCGAATCGACCCAAATCATACTTTTTGTAAAATTTTCAGATGGGTTTTATTGTTTTATATAAAATTTTCATGTTTTTACAATTTTTTCTGCTTCAGGCACTGGGCCTCATATTCTTTCGGCGACATGCCCGTAACCTTCTTAAACACCTTGCTGAAATAAAAAGGCGTATCAAAGCCCAGCAAATCCGATACCTCGTACATCATATACTGGTGGCTGGCTATCAGCTCCTTTGCCTTCTCAATCTTGATGGCGGACACATAGTTTGTAAAGGATTCACCGGACTGCTTCTTAAAGGCAGTGCTCAGATAACCCTGGCTTATATTCAGCGCCTCGGCTGCCTGTCCCAGGGTAATGCGCTCCTTATAATGCTCCATCACATACTCCCTGACCATCTCCGCAATCTTATCCACCCTGGTATCCCTGCGCCGCTCCAGAATCCCCGAAACCGCCTCCTTAAACCAGTTAATCCACTGTATGATCTGCCCCAGGGTCCCCAGCCGTCCCAGCTTTTCCATAATATTGACCTCATAGGGAAAATCCGGCTCCTCCCCGTCCTCAAAGAAGGAGGACAGGAAAAAATACAGATTGGCGCAGGCATTGACCGCCTGCTGCCTGGAAGGATTATGCTCCCTTAGCAGACATGCCACCTGGTCCAGTATCTCCTCCAGGCGTCCGCTGTCATTTAAAGCCACTGCCTGGGACAGATCCTTTTTCAGGAATCCGATGTGGAAGCTTCCCGTATGCCTGGCGCTGGTCTCGCATTCCTCGGAATAGAATACCACCGGGTCCAGGGAGTGATAAAAATAATGGTTGGTGGCGCTCATGGCCTCGTACAGAAGGGCTCCGAACTCTCCCAGGCTCTCCTTCCTGCTGCTGACAGCCACGGACACAGACACTTCAAAATAATCCTTAACCACGGATATGATTTTCTCCCCAAGGCTGCGTATCTGTTCCCTGTAGTCCTCTATTCCATCTGTGGACATCACTAACACCAGACTGTTCAGTTCCCGGCGCACCAGGCAGCTGTGGTCAAAATACCCCTTCACCATCTGTTCGATGATATTTTCCGCAAAGGAAATGACCTTTTTCTGATCCTCCCTTGTAAAATCAGAGGAGAATCCTTCATATCCGTAGTTAAAGCTGATAATGGCCAGCACCGGCCGCCTCAGACACGAATCGTACCCCTCCCCCTGATTTTGTGCGCTGGCTTCACCTGCATTACCGGAGCTGGCTCCTCCGCTAAATGTTCCTCCATCTGTCAGAAGCTTTTCGATGTATCCCCTGACAGCCTCTTCCCTGGAAACAGTCACAGCCGTACCCGCCGCCTCTGCCTTGCGCTTCATCTCCCGCCGTTCCATGGCAAGCTTTAAGCTGTCCGCCAGCTTTTCCTCTGTCAGCTCCATCTTTACCAGATACTCCACGGCACCCAGGGACAATGCCTGTCTGGCCAGGCTGAATTCCTCCAGATTGGTCAGCAGGATAAAAATCACATCATCCCATCCCCGTTCCTTCACAGCCTTCATAAACCCGATTCCGTCCATTCCAGGCATCTTGATATCCGTTATCACAATATCAGGCTTCTGTTCCTCCATAAGCTTTAGAGCCTGCTGGCCGTTTGCGGCCTTCCCGGAAATCTCACATCCATACTCTTTCCAATCAAGAAGGGATGCGATACCCGCCAGAATCAACGGCTCATCATCCACTATCATCACACGATACATCTGTCTCTTCCCCTTACCTGTTTTATCTGGATTCACCTTCGCATTCATATTCAAGCGGCATTTTTATGGTGATTTCTGTAAATTCCCCTTCCTGGCTCTCAATCGTAAGGCCGTATTCCTCTCCATAGTTAAGCTTGATACGCCGGTCCACATTGGGAAGGCCGATTCCGCTCATGGAGCTGCCCTTTACCTTTTCCGTATGGTTCAGAATCGAGGCCATCTTTTCCCGCGCAATTCCCACGCCGTTATCCCTCACCTTGATGATGAACACATACCCTTCCCCGTAAGCATGGATTAAGATGGTGCCGTGCTTTCCTCCCGGTTCAATTCCATTGAAAATAGCATTCTCCACCAGGGGCTGAAGGGTAAGCTTGATGACCAGGGCCTCATAAAGCTCCGGCTCATCCACCCGGACCTCCAGGTCGAAGAGCTCCACATACTTCACCTTTTCGATGGTGACATAATCCCCCAGGAAATCCAGTTCCTTCTGCAGGGTCACCTTTTCATTGAATCCCTTGGCCATATTCTTAAGCAGGCCGGACAGGGCCGTAACCATCTTGACAATCCCGCTGTTCTTCTGTATGACGGCAATCCACCGTATGGAATCCAGGGTATTGTAGAGAAAATGGGGATTAATTTGGGCCTGAAGCATTTTCAGCTCCAAATCCCCCTTCTCCTTCTCATGTTCCAGCCGCTCCGCCATCAGGGTATCAATCCGCTCCGACATGTCATTTACAACCTTGCCCACGGTGCCGATTTCATCCTCCCCCTCTATGTCCGGGTCCCTGGTGAAATTTCCCGCAGCCACATGGCCGATGTGCCTGACCAGCCGGTCAATGGGCTTCTTAATCTGATTGGTAATCAGCACCGACAGAATAAATCCGAAAATCAGGCAGGCCGCAAACATGATGATGACGGTCTGGATAATCATGAGCCTGTCATTGCTGAGACTGTCCAGGGTAATGGTCTCATAGACCATGACGCCGCTGCGGTCATATTGTTCAAAGGCCACCAGGCTGTTCCTGCCGTGAATCTTCATCTCCAGCAGCCCCTTGTCCTGCCCCGACTGCTGCAGCTGCCTGATTACCCTGTCATTTTCCTCCCGATGGTCCTCCGGTTCATAGAGGGAGGCAATGCGTTTTCCCTCACTGGTCACCACCACGGCCTCCTGGCCTCCCGAGGTATCCTTAAGCACATCCTGAAACAGATCCGTGGACAGGCAGAGCACCACCCATCCTCCCGGAACCGCCCTGCTTCCGGTCAGTGTCCTGGCAATGGGCAGGACCTGTCCTTCATGCTGGAAAAAGGGAGAGTCCACCAAATCCAGCTCATAGCTGTCCATGGTCTTATCCAGCTCCCGGTCCAGCCATCCCCCATCCAGAATCCCCTTTGCATCATCCGTGCTTCCAAAGGAAGAACCGGTCTGCACCATCCCTCCCCGGTCATCAAACACGGACAGCTTCACAATATAATCCCCATACTCCGAAATAGCGCAGTAATCCTTGATAAGCTCCGCGTAATCCAGCCCCTTCTTCCTGGCCCCGGGCGTAAGTCCCCGCCCGATTTCCCCCAGGTTAAAGGTCTTTCTCTCCGTGCAGTTGAGGACAATGTTAATCATTTCCTCGTAGGCCAGCTGATACCGGTAGGATATACTCTCCACATGATGCTGCAGCGAGTTCTTGGCCACCTCCAGCGTTTTCCTGCTGGCCGTAATATAGGTACAAACACTGACAAATATGGCTATAACCCAGATAATAAAAAAGTTATACCGGATCAGCCGGGACCGCAGCGTCTTCCCCCAAATCAGCTCTCTCATAATACCTCCCATAAAATCACCCAATGACTCTATTATAAACCATCCGGCTGCCGGGCACAATCCGCTGCGGCTATATTTCGCCTCAAAGCCGTCTGGACAGCTTCGGATTCCCCCATCCCGCCCCCGCCTGATAACCAGGCCAGATACAGTAAAACTCCTGCAGACAAAAAACAGCCTGCTGCGTCAAAGGCTCCGGACAGAGCCAATCTGACGCATCAGGCTGTTTGGTTTTAAGAACATTTGGTTTTCAGAAATCACTTATCTTGCCATGATTTATACATCCTGTCCCCTGCGAATCACAAATCCATACTCAATATCCTCATCTGCCGGCACATGGTAAGCCGGTTCCACATCCGATCCCCAGCTGTCAATACCGCCCACGCCACGCATGGCGCCCAGGATGGATACCACGGTCCGGCGCGGAGCGGGAAGCTCTTCCCGGTGAAGGGCGCTCTCCAGTTCCTGGGGCGTATATGGGATGGCTGAAAAATAAAATGGCTTTTCTTCCATGGAAATCTCCAGACAGCGGCTTCTTTGGCCTGCCGCGCCGGATTCACCTGCAAACGCCGTGCCTGCTCCGTCCGCCGGCCCATACAATTTAACCCAGTGTGTATCCGCATGGCAGCCATACTCCTGAGGCACCAGATAATCAAAAAGAGTGCTGGAAAAGGAAAAAAGCAATAAACAGGCCGTAAGGGCACTTTAAAGTACCCTGGTGAAAAAAATGTGCCTTCTTGTGCTTTTCAGGCAATCCTCTTATACTTGCAGTGTAAAGAAAACACAAACAGCATCTATTCACACAGCACTCATTAAAGAAGGGAAGAAGAAAATGCATAATTTTCAGTATTACACACCTACAAAAGTGGTTTTTGGAAAGGACACGGAAAAACAGACCGGATCTCTTGTAAAGGAGCAGGGAGGCAAAAAGGTCCTGATCCACTACGGAGGCGGAAGCGTGATACGTTCCGGTCTTCTTGACAGGGTTAAGGCTTCACTGGCGGCCGAACACATGGATTTTGTGGAATTGGGAGGCGCTGTGCCCAATCCCAGGCTGGGTCTGGTCTATGAAGGCATTGAATTATGTAAAAAAGAGGGCGTTGATTTCATCCTGGCCGTTGGAGGCGGAAGCGCCATCGACTCCGCAAAGGCAATCGGTTATGGAGCGGTGAATGAGGGCGATGTATGGGATTTTTATGACTATAAGCGCCAGCCGTCCCACTGCCTCCCCATCGGCGTTGTCCTGACCATTGCCGCCACCGGCAGCGAGATGAGCGATTCCTCTGTCATCACCAAGGAAGACGGATGGATCAAACGCGGCTACAGCAATGACCTCAGCCGCCCCAGATTTGCAGTCATGAACCCGGATCTCACAAAAACACTTCCTGATTACCAGACAGCCTGCGGGTGTACGGATATCCTCATGCACACCATGGAGCGGTACTTCACAAACGGCGGCAACATGGAAATAACGGACAGTATGGCGGAAGCACTGATGCGCACCGTCATTAAAAATGCAAAAATCCTTGCGGAGGATCCCCTGAACTACGATGCCCGCGCAGAAATTTTATGGGCCGGCAGCCTTTCCCACAATGGACTTACCGGCTGCGGAAATGCCGGGGGTGACTTTGCCTCCCATGCATTGGAGCATGAAATCGGCGGACTGTTTGATGTTGCCCATGGAGCCGGACTGGCTGCAATCTGGGGAAGCTGGGCAAGATATGTCTATAAAAACTGCCTGCCCCGGTTCCACCGCTTTGCCGTCAATGTAATGGGAATTGAGGACCTCGGCGCACCTGATGATACAGCCCTTAAGGGCATCTGCGCAATGGAGGACTTTTACCGCGCCATCCATATGCCCACCTCCTTGCAGGAGCTGGGAATCGCGCCCACGGACGGGGATTTAAAGACAATGGCCCGCAAATGCGCGGTGGCGTCCGGCGGGCAGAAAGGCTCTGCCATGGTTCTTCATGAAGATGATATGCTGGCAATATACAGAATGGCGGACCATGGACCTGAAAAGACTGCCGCACATTAGGACAGGAAGGAGTATCCTATGCACTATGTACAATTGAACCAGGGGAATAAAATTCCCCAGTTAGGCCTGGGTGTCTATCAAACCGCAGACGGACAGCAGACCATGGACGCTGTTTGCTGGGCGCTGGAGGCCGGATACAGGCACATCGACACTGCAAAGATATATGGAAATGAAAAAAGCGTGGGAGACGCAATTCGTGAAAGCAAAATTCCCCGCCAGCAGATTTTCCTTACCACAAAGCTGTGGAATGATGATATACGGGCCGGACGGACAGAGGAAGCATTTAATGAAAGCCTGGCCGCCCTTCAGACAGATTACATCGACCTTTACCTGATTCATTGGCCTGCAGAGGGTTTCACCGAGGCCTGGACTGCCATGGAGAAGCTCTATAAACAAGGCAGAATAAGGGCCATTGGGGTCAGCAATTTCCACAAATGCCATTTGGATGAACTGGAGAAGAGGGCAGACGTCATGCCTGCCGTCAATCAGGTGGAATCCCATCCCTACTTTAATAATAATGAACTGATTGATTATTGTTTCAGCCGCGATATTGCCGTGGAAGTATGGAGTCCCCTGGGGGGGACCGGCGGAAATTTGCTTCAGGATGAAACGCTGGTCCGGTTGGCACAAAAATACGGCAGGACACCGGCCCAGATTGTCCTGCGCTGGGATATCCAGAGAAATGTGGTAGTCATTCCCAAATCCACACACCGGGAGCGGATTGTCTCCAACCAGTCTATTTTCGATTTTGAATTATCCGACCAGGACATGGAAGCAGTCACCCGCTTAAACCGCGCAGCCAGGGTTGGGGCGGATCCGGAGCATTTTAATTTCTAGTACCATCAAAAACAGGCCCCTGGCCTAACAAATCACAAGCAAAAAAGGGGGGCAACCCGTCCGCAGGTTTCTCCCCCTATTGCTGCTTATCACGTTCCCTCTCGCCCTTTCCTCTCCTTTCCTCCCCGTTCTTCCCCCTTTCTTCCATTTCTTTCCCATGCTCCCCCTTCCGCTTTCTGCCCGCCTTCATTTCAGGCGCATTCATCTTACAGACAAGTATAGTGCAGACAGGCAAAAAATCTGATATAATAAACACAGTTCCTTAAAACACTTAAAGGAGGCGTCACGAATGCCAGACATAAAAATTGTTTCCAGCGAAATAGAGGTGACTCTCAAGGTCATCGGCGGGAAATGGAAGCCGCTGATTCTGCACTACCTGCAGTACGGGGGTGTAAAACGTTATAATGAAATCCTGCGTTATCTGGGAACCGCCCCCAAAAAGACGCTGACCGCGCAGCTGAGAGAATTAGAGGAGGATGGAATTATTGACCGGACAGTCATTCCCACGCTTCCTGTCCAGGTTGAATATTCCATAACAGAACACGGAAAGACACTTTTTCCGATTCTCAGCCTCATGTGTGACTGGGGATATAAAAATATGGGGGACCGCTACCAGCTGACGCATCCCACCTGCGGTTGTGAGGATGAGGAATAATAGAGACCATACCTTTCAAAACTTCAACAATATTCCAAAAGGACGGTATATCATGAGCTCTAATGAATCAGAAAACGAACGGTACGAAATGCTGGTGAACGGGGACATACACAAGGTTATCCCGCGGCTTGCCGTCCCCACCATCATCAGCATGATGGTCAGCGCCATCTACAACATGGCAGATACATTTTTTGTGAGCCAGCTTGGCACCAGCGCCTCCGGCGCTGTGGGCATCATATTCTCAGCCATGGCCATCATCCAGGCCCTGTCCTTTACCATCGGCATGGGCAGCGGCAACTACATGGCCCGGTGTCTGGGCGCCGGACGCCATGAGGACGGGGAACGCGCTGTCTCTGTCGCGTTTTTCACCGGCTTCCTCCTGGGTACCTGTCTGGGCGTTTTCTGCCTGTTCCACATTGACCAGGTTGTGATGCTTCTGGGCGCCACGGAAACCATCAAGCCCTATGCAGTGGAATATGCCCGCTATATTTTCCTGGCCACGCCTTTTATGATGTGTTCCTTTATCATGAACAACCTGCTGCGGCTCCAGGGCCTGGCTGCCTTTGCCATGGTGGGAATCACCGCCGGCGGCATCCTTAACATTGCCCTGGACCCCATCTTCATCTTCGGCCTTGGTCTGGGCACATCCGGGGCTGCCATTGCCACCGGCCTGTCCCAGTTTATCAGTTTCTGCATTCTCCTCGGCCAGTGCAACCTGCGCAGGGAGTGTATCCATATCCGCATCGGCAATTTCCGTCCCTCCCTTTTCCTTTACGGAAAGATCTTAAGCGGAGGCCTTCCCTCCCTGACCCGCCAGGGTATGGCCAGCATAGCGACTATTGTGTTAAATACCACGGCCCACCCATTTGGCGACGCGGCCATCGCTGCCATGGCCATTGTGAACCGCCTGATTTACTTTGTCAACTCAGCCGTCATCGGCTTCGGCCAGGGGTTCCAGCCCGTGTGCGGATTTTCCTACGGCGCCAGAAAATACAGCCGGGTCCGCCAGGCCTACTGGTTCTGCGTGAAATTTACCACCTGCATACTGGTTGTGGTGTGCGCGGGCGGCTTCCTGGTCTCCGGTCATGTAATCAGCCTGTTCCGGAAAAACGATCCTGAAGTCATTGCCATCGGCACGCTGGCCCTGCGCCTGCAGATAGCCACCATGTGGATGAACGGATTTCTGACCATGAGCAACATGATGTCCCAGTCCATCGGCTACGGATTCCGCGCCACCCTTCTGGCTATCTCGCGCCAGGGTCTGTTCCTCATTCCGGTGCTTCTCATCGCCGCCCATTTCCTGGGCCTTTTGGGCATCCAGCTGGCCCAGCCCGTTGCCGACATCGCAACCCTGGTTCTCACCTTAGTCATAATCCGGGGCATATTCAGGGAATTTAACAAGTTAGAGGGCCTCTAAATCGCCGTCCAATGTGTTCTACATCCTGGAATTTATCATATATTTTTAATAATTCCCATCTCCAGGAGCGTTTATGAATCACTCATTGACCGCATCCTCCCCTGTCTCCAAGCGCTTGTCACCCAGGAAAATGGCCTTCATCACCGGGACCCTACTCCTGACCTCCACCGGGTTCATATGCAGGATACTGGGATTCTTCTACCGAATCTTCATGTCCAGGACCATCGGCGCCGAGGGACTGGGGATTTACAATATGGTGCACCCCATATTCAGTATCTGTTTCGCTGTCTGCGCAGGCTCCATCCAGACCGCCCTGTCGCAGTACGTGGCTGCCAACCAGACCAGGGGCAGGGCCGTATTCAGGACGGGTCTGGTCATTGCCATGGGCATGTCCTTTCTCCTGGCCTGGGTCATCTATGGAAATGCCGGTTTCCTGGCAGAAAAGCTTCTGCTGGAACCAAGATGCGCCCCCTATCTGCCGGTGATGTCAGTGTCTGTTCCCTTTGCAGCCCTCCACGCCTGTATCAACGGTTACTACTACGGCATGCAGAAAGCCCGTGTCCCCGCCTTTTCCCAGGTGGCGGAGCAGGTCATACGCATGGGCGCCGTGTTCCTCATCGCCAGCATCTGGCTGGAATCCGGACGCCAGATTACGGTAAGCCTGGCTGTATACGGGCACCTGATTGGTGAGATGGCATCTGCCGTGTTCACTGTGTTCTGCCTTGGCTTCTTCCCGCCCTGCAAAGACGGGGATTCCCGCCGCGCTCCGGCCATCCCCCTTTCCTTTGGCGCCACTGCGGCCCCCCTTATGGCTCTGGCCCTTCCCCTTATGGGAAACCGTCTGATATTAAATGTCCTGGGAAGCGCGGAAGCCATATGGATCCCCAACAGGCTGATGAGCTCCGGCCTCACAAACTCAGAGGCCCTGTCCGTATACGGCGTGCTGACCAGCATGGCCCTGCCCTTCATCCTGTTTCCCTCTGCCATCACCAACTCCATGGCCGTGCTCCTGCTGCCCACGGTGGCCGAAGCCCAGGCCGACGGCAACGAGGCCCGTATTTCCTCCATGATATCCATGTCCCTGCGCTACAGCTGCTATATGGGTGTGCTGTGCATCGGCATATTTACCATCTTTGGGAACCAGCTGGGCGTCAGCGTATTCCACGATCAGAATGCAGGTACATATATCACCATCCTGTCATGGCTGTGCCCCTTTATGTACCTGGCCACTACCATGGGAAGCATCTTAAACGGTCTTGGCAGGACTTCATCCACCTTTTTCCAGAATGTGTTTGCCATGGTCATACGGCTGGCGTTTGTACTCTTTGCCATTCCCAGATACGGTATCCTGGGATACCTGTGGGGCATGCTGGTCAGTGAACTGGCCCTGGCCCTCATGAGCTTCCTGGCGGTAAAGCGACTGGTACCCTTTTGCTGGGATACCGTCAACATGATAGTTAAACCCGTGCTCCTTTTACTGATTTCCATCGGCATGTACCTGGCATTTTCCCAGTCCTGCTTCTGGCTTAAGGAGCTTCCCCTCTTTATCATGACAGCCGTGCAGATTCTGTTCCTGAGCTTCAGCTACATGGGACTTCTGCTCCTGTTCCACAAAAAGCGGCCCCTGCCTTAAACAGGGACCGCTCTTTTCTTGCTTTGCCGCCCATATATTAACGGAAGCGTAATTACGTGTTATATTTTTCCACATAATAGCTGAGGATGTCCGTCAATATATAGGATTCATATATCTCGAATACAGTTTCATTATCATGGTACAGGCAAAATGAGGCAGCGTTGATTCTGAGCAAGGGCTGGTTCTGCTCTGTCTCCAGATATCCGTAGATTTCACTGCTTCCCACTGTGGCGTTTAAAATCTGGCGCGCCTTTGTGAAGGAGAGCTGGTAAAAGGATTTAAGCACTTCATACAGGGAGTTGCGGTTGAAATCAAATAACTCCAGCTTGGGAAACAGCTTCCTTGGGAGGATAGAGGTATTGATACAGTAGGGCCTGCCGTCCGCATAATAAATGCTCTTGATGACATAGACCTCCTCCCCTTCCTCCAAACCCATCCTTCGCCTTATATCCGCGTCTGCTTCCTCCACCTTCAGTGACAGCAGCTTTTTGGACGGCGTCTTTCCCTGATGGAGAATGGCCTCGGTAAAGCTGTAGATACGCGACAGCCCCTCCGAGCCATGGTCCCTGACAAAGCTTCCTTTTCCCTTGATTCGGTAGAGCAGCCCCTCATGAACCAGCTCGTCTATGGCCTTCCTGACTGTAATCCTGCTTACCCCATAGGATGCGCACAGTTCATTTTCCGACGGAATGACCTGGTTGGGCCTGTATTCCATGCTCTCGATTTTATGTATGATATCCTGCCTGATCTGCTCATATTTGGCTAATTTCTCTCTCATAATAACCTCAATCCGCTCTCTTTTTGTTTTTATCATTATATACTGAGAGCGACATTCTTTCAACTTATTGGAGAGAGAAAAGGGTTCATTCCGCTGTTTTCTGCGATATTTTCCTCCAGTTCATGTATCCGTAGAGGGAATTCAGCAGATTCACTGTTTTCATTACAATGATAAGCAGGGCCGTGGTGTCCCCTGATACAAACACCATAATCCACATGATAATGGACAGGGCGTTTACAATAACCCACATAAGCCACTGTTCGGAATAACGCAGCAGATAGAGCATACTGGCTATAACGGAGACCACTGTGGTCAGTGAATCCATGAATGCAAAGGAACCGCCCATATATTTTAACAATTCTGAATATCCCCAGACTCCCACGGCTGTGGCTATGGCTAACCCCCTGCCACAAGCTTAAGCGTCATGGTACGGAATCTGACCTCGCCGTCGCTGGTTGCGTTCTTCTTCCACAGATAGATGGCCGTGGCGCTGACCGGAATGCTGTAGAGCACATTGTACATGACCTCGCCGTACAGCGGAATTCCCAGACACTGGTACGCGTACATGGCGCTGTTGATGATGGCAAAATAAAGTCCTGCCACCTTGCCCTTTGCTCCCAGCACCAGGTTCAGGCTGCCTGTAAGGCTTAAGACAAGCATGAACGGCGTATCCCCGTTGATAAACCATATGACAGTCATCAGGGAACACACGAAAATCAGCCAGACTTTCTCAAATATACTCCAATCACGAAAGAACTCTTTTATCTTATTCATTTAAACTACCCCTCCACATTCGTATGTTTACTGCACCCGTTCAGGATATACGGCGCAAAATCCTGCTGTTCAAACATTTCCCCGGTCATCACCGGCCCCTGGATGCTAACGATTGCCGAGGCCACCCGGTTGGCAAGCCTCACGCATTGTTCCGTATCCAGCCCTTTGGAGTACCCGGCAATCATGGCAGCCACATGGCTGTCGCCTGCACCTATGGTATCCTTTACCTGTGTTTTATAAGCAGGGACCTGCCTCATCACGCTGCCGTCATAATACATGGTGCCGGAAGCTCCCATGGTGACCACCACAAGGTTATGATTCAGGCCGTACAGGTACTTCAGGCAGTCCTCCACAGACGGCTGCTTTGCGTAATCAAAGGCTTCCTTTTCATTGAGATGGAGAATGGGACCCACTGAAAGGATGCGCTCCATCACAGCCTGGTCAATGTCGGTTATGACCGGTCCCGGGGCAAAGAAAACGCGTTTTTCCTTCATCCTGTCCTTCGCGCCCGCCATCCAATCGGAAATGACCCCGCCGCTGGTACCGCACACCTGGTATCCGGCCACATAGATGCTGTCGTAGGCATACTGGGACAGCTGTTCAAACCAGGAAGGCCTGAAGCGCCCTTCCGCGCCCTTGACCGTGATAAATGTGCGCTCTCCATCCTCCTCCACCAGGCACAGGCAGTAACCGTTGTCCGACTCCTCTTCCCTGATAAGGATTTGGTATCCCAGCTTTTCCAAATCGCCTGCGATCATATCCCCGTACATGCCCCTTCCCACAGGCACGAAAAGGTCGTGGTCCACGCCAAAGCCCCGCAGCGTACCTGCCACGTTGTAAGCACAACCTCCCACCGCGGACACGGTTTCGCTGCACAGGATATCCTCTCCGCTTTTAGGCAGACGCTTTATTTTCATGATAATATCAATGATAGCCGCACCTATTACAAGGGTTTTCATGCAAATCTCTCCCTTCCCTTTTCCAGTATACGGATGTAATGGTCAAAGTCCGCATCATTCTGCTGCCTCAGGGTCCGGATGTATTCCGGTTTTATCCTTCCCATCCCTGTAAATGCCCCGCAGACAGCAGTGGCCATGGCTCCGATGGTGTCTGTGTCACCTGCCATGTTGGCACAGAGCAGGCAGGACAGGTTTGGATCCTGGGCATAGTATGCCACGGACAGGGCGGCAGGGACAGACTCAATAATACCTACCCCGGTACCCACCACATCGTAGAGCTTATGGATAAATCCCTCATCATCCCCCTTATAGGATCCGGCGATGTCCAGACCAATCCTTAAGCGCTCTCCCAACCTTGGACTGAAGGTCTCGCAGCCCATGCCGTAACCAATCTCCTCAATCCCAAACACATCCTCCATTACTTTCTCAAAGTCATCCTTCACAATAGCCGAACTCACAGCCTCGGCAATCATGGCAGCTCCGGCTATGGTCACATCACTGGTGTGTGTGGCTCTTGACACCAGGTAGACATATCTGGCAATGTCCTCCTTTTGTTCCGGCCGGAACAGGCAGCCGATGGGTGCTATCCTCATAGCGCTTCCGTTGGACAGCGCCTTATCCGTAATCCTGGAATCCTGGATGTTATCCCTGAAATTTGCCAGGGCCACCTTGGAGGTGGGACCCAGAATATTGTTTTCAAAGGCATTTTCCTTCTCAGCCCAGGCCAGCATCCTTAGAGCAATGTCTCTGGTGTCCGGTTCATAGTCAGTGGACTCAATGGAGTCCAGAAGGACAAGAGCCTGGCCCGTATCGTCGGTGAACTGGCCCTTCTTATAGTTGAACGCCACATCATTCTCAGCCGGTCCGTCCAAGAATCCCTCAATCCGTCCAAAAAAGGCCTTTACTCTCTTTCTTCCCCACAACTCGGCAGGCATCCCCATGGCATCGCCCAGGGCCATCCCGTAAAGGGCTCCGGCAATTTTGTCTCTCATACTGTTACCTCCTGGCAATTTATTATTACATATTGTTATTACAACTTGTATTGTTATTTGCATTATAATATTATCTGACATTCCTGTCAATATAAAATTACATTTTTATGCACAAAGACATAAAATACCACTGTTTTCTTCGATATATTACCGTTTTTTTATTTAGTTTGTACAGATACAGCAAAACCTGTTCTGTCCTTCCCTGACCGTCTCTGTACAAAAAGGGCGCGCCATACCGGTTTGTGCCGGTATCCCTGGAGCGTAAATTTAGTCCGCCAGGGCCTGTTTTTTCGGCTTTTTGCCAGCCGGCCCTCTGGTTGACTTTCCCTTGGTTTCGAGATATAGTATTTAAATGGCTATTTTTGAAATACGAAAGGATTGAGATTTATATGGAGAAAAACAAAGAAGCAAAAGAGGTGGACCTGGGCACGGGCAGCGTGGGGAAGCTTCTTTTTCAGTTGGCCCTGCCGGCCATTACAGCCCAAATCATCAACGTTCTGTATAATATGGTGGACCGTATGTATATCGGCCACCTGCCCGGCGAAGGCGCCAACGCGCTTACAGGGGTAGGCGTCACCTTCCCGGTTATCATGGCGATTTCCGCCTTTGCCGCCCTGGTAAGCATGGGCGGCGCTCCCAGGGCATCTATCATGCTGGGCAAGGGCAGGAAGGACGAAGCAGAAAACATCCTGGGCAACTGTACCACTGCCCTTATAACCGTGGCCGTTGTGCTGACTGCCTTCTTCCTTATCTTCGGCCGCCGCATCCTGCTGATGTTCGGAGCCAGCGGCAATACCATAGAGTACGGGTGGGCTTACATGCAGATTTATTCCCTGGGAACCATTTTTGTACAGCTGGCCCTTGGACTCAACGCCTTTATCAATGCCCAGGGATATGCCAAGACAGGTATGTACACCGTGCTCATTGGGGCCATATGCAACATCATCCTGGACCCCATTCTCATGTTTGTGTTTCACATGGGCGTTCGGGGCGCTGCCCTGGCCACCATCATATCCCAGGGAATCTCCGCTGCCTGGGTTGTCCTGTTCCTGATATCGAATAAGAGCTACCTTAAAATACGCACCTGCTTCATGCGGCCCAAAAGGGAAATTCTCATGCCGGCCATTGCGCTGGGCGCAGCCCCTTTTGTCATGCAGTTCACGGAAAGCATCCTGAATATCTGCTTTAATACCTCCCTCTTAAAGTACGGGGGAGATGTGGCAGTAGGGGCCATGACCATCATGGGAAGCGTGATGCAGTTCTCCCTACTGCCCCTTCAGGGACTGACCCAGGGCGCCCAGCCCATTATCAGCTTTAACTACGGCGCCAAAAAGCTTGACCGCGTAAGCAGGACCTTCCGGCTGCTTCTCACCTCATGTATGACCTACTCAACCGTACTTTGGGCTGTGGCCATGTTTGTGCCCATGGTGTATATCCGCATCTTTACCCAGGATGCAGCCCTGACAGCCTTCAGCGAGTGGTCCATCCGCATCTATATGGCCGCGTCCCTGCTCTTTGGTGCCCAGCTGGCATGCCAGCAGACCTTTATCGCCATCGGAGACAGCAAAACCTCCCTGTTCCTGGCCCTGCTGCGGAAGGTCATCCTGCTGATACCGCTGATTTACGTTCTGCCCAACCTCTTTGAAAACAAAGTGTTTGCGGTATTCGTGGCGGAACCCATTGCCGATACCATAGCCGTGTGCACCACGGTAACACTGTTCCTTCTTTCCTTCCGGAAAATGAAACGGGAGCTGGGAGCCAATGCCTGATTGTATCCGCATCTGACGGACAGAGCCGGATATCCTATATCAAAAGACACCCCAAAGCCTTTTTATCAGCTTTGGGGTGTTCCATATCTACACCTGATCGTAAATCGTCTGTAAGAACTTCACATCTTCATGATACCGCTCCCTACTGGAATTCTCCAACAGCATGGCAATATGGGGCTTCCTCTCCTTTACATGCCTCATAAGGGGTTCATACCGGAAAAGGCCGTCACCCACATGGCGGAACAGCTGTTCCTGGCCGTCAAAGACAAAATCCTTTACATGAAGGGCGCCTATTCGGTCGCCGTAATATGCAAAAGCCCTGTCAATAACCTCTTTCTGTGCCTCCGGCTCCGCCTGTTCGGGGTGGAGCAGGTTCACGGCGTCCAGTATCACCTCCACATTGGGGGAATCAATGTCCTCCAGGAATCGCTTCATCCGGGCAGGGCTGTACAGCGTGTGGTTAAATACGCCCTCCACACCTACGATAACCCCCAGCTTCTCAGCCGCAGCCACGATCTCCCTCATGCTCCTTAAAAGCAGCTGGTAGGCGTCCTCTGTATAGGATTCCTCTGTGACCCTGAAATCCGGATCCAGGCGTCCTGTCTCGGTTCCCACCATATCAGCCCCTATGATTCTGGCATATTTCATATGTTCGATAAAACGCGCCACCTCTGCCTGGCGTATGGATTCAATGGGATTGACAGGATTGATATAGCAGCCCAGCACAGCCACATGGATTTGGTTCTTCTCCAGCTCCCGGGCAATGGTCCGGGCAAAACCGGAGCTGTAATGGCCTGCGGTAAAATCATAATCGCTGATGGACTTTCCGAATGCCAGCTGGATTTGACGGATATCATGTTCCCTTACCTGGGCAAACAGCTTCTCCATTTCCATCATCGGACATAAATCATGGCATCTCATGCCTGTATTCAGTTTCATGGACCCTTCTCCTTTGCAAACGTTTTCAAGTCCTATTTTACCACGGTTATTCCCGGCCTGCCAGTCCTTTCCCGTCTTTTTGATTTTTTTCTTTACCGGCTTTTTCCTTCATATAGGCATCCATGGCATCCGCCACGGTCTTGGAATAGGCCACTGCCTCCACCACGGTCTTGGCTCCCAGAACCACATCGCCGGAGGCAAAGATTCCCTCCACTGTCGTCTCCCCCTGTTCGTCCGTCTGCAGAAGGCCGTTTCTGGTGGCCTTCAGCCCCTCTGTGGTATTGACCAGCTTGCTCTTTGGCCCCTGGCTGATGGAAATAATAACAGAGTCAGCGTAAACCTGCTCTTTTTCCCCGGAATACCCCGTCACATTGCCTTCCTCATCATACAGTATCTGCTGAAATACAGGCCCGTTGTCATTGATTTCCACAATATTACTGCTGAACTCAAATTTAGCTCCGTCCAGCATGGCATACTGCGTCTCATGAAGGCTGGCGTCCGAATGGCTTCCCCTGGCGTAGAGGGTCACATGGTGGGACCCTTTTCGGATGACGGTCCTGGCCACGTCCATGGCGGAATTGCCCACTCCGATGACAGCCACCCTGTCCCCTAAGTCGTAGGCATCCGGATTAGCCAGGTAATCAATGGCAAAATGCACATTTCCCAGGGATTCTCCCTTGATTCCCAGCTTCTTGGGACGCCATACGCCGGTGCCGATGAAGATGCTCTCATATCCGTCCCGGAACAGGTCCTTGATTTCCAGAGCCCCTCCTATGGTGGTATTGGGACGAATCCTGATTCCCATGGACAGAAGCTTTTTCTTATAGCGCTCCAGTATCGCCTTGGGCAGACGGAATTCCGGTATGCCATACTGCAGTACGCCGCCAATCTTGTCCCTGGAGTCAAAGATGGTTACACTGTACCCCTTCTTTGTCAGAAGGATGGCGATTGTGATACCCGCAGGCCCCGCCCCGATAACAGCCACCTTTTTCCCATTCTTTGGCTGGCACTGGACGTCAATACGCTCCAGGCATGTGTCCGATATATAATTCTCTATGCTGCTCACATGAACCGGCTGCCCCTTCCTTCCCAGGACACAGTGGCCCTCGCATTGCCGCTCATGATTGCATACAAGGGAACACACCAGTGACATGGGGTTGTTGGAAAACAGCATGGCCCCTGCCTCCTCCAGTCCCCCCTCTTTCAGGGCCTTAATCATGGCTGGTATGGGGGTGTGGATTGGGCATCCCTGCTGACACATGGGTTTCTTACACTGAAGACAACGGTTGGCTTCGTCGATTACATGAACTGCCATGGCATGATTCCTCCTCTAAACTGCTCTCATCTCATTTTTGCAGCCCCAATCATAGCACAGCCATACAGTGGAATCAACAGAGCCGGTGTACTTTTTGCAAAACAGCCCGTCGCAAAATTAACAGGACAAACCGGCAATTCTCAGGGACTGTTCTGTCCTGCCCGGACCACCTGACAGCAAAATGCCCCCGGGACAGGTTCATACCTGAATCCCGAGGGCATTTTGCTGTAAACAGAGAGGGACAACCGGTATCTGTCCCTCTCTGCTCTCGTTAAATGCTTCACCCGTTAAATAAATAACTTTTAATCTTCTCCTGGCGGCTGCCGGTTTCTGCTGCCTCTTCCTGCTACCGCTGTACGGCTGCCCTGCTTCCTCTGACCACCCGGAACACGCCGGACATCTCCAGCATCTTGGCCACATTGAAAAAAATAAAGGAATCAATGGGCCATTTCACTATGTTCTGTATGACCCTGGGAGGCAGGAGTATCATGAATGCCTGCCCGTACAGGATGCTGAGACACAGGGTATTGAGAATCACATTGCACACCAGGCAGACCAGAAAATGGGCCGCCAGCACCCTGGTCAGCTTTAATGGTTTCTTATAAAAGAAAAACCCGTAAATCAGGCCAGCCAGCATGGTCACCAGGGTCAGGCCGGGAAAGAAGGCCCCCACCGGCTTGATGAGATACTTGATGATATCCAGCGCCCCCGCAAACAGACAGCTGACTGCGGGGCCAAACAGATAGGCCACTAATTGGTTGGGTATGCCGGAAAAACCGATTCTCTGGGTGTTCGTCAGTTCGATGCGGAAATTTACCAGGATGATTGCCGCTGCCGCCAGCATGGCGCACACAGTGATGGTCCTGACACTCTTAAGCTCCCGGGACGAGCTGCCGAACAGTTCTGCTAATTTCTTCATGATTCATTACCTCCTTTGCAGATTTCACGGACTACAAACGGAGATATACAATGGCAGGTGCAGGAACCTTTCTTCCTGGCATACAAAAAACGGCCCCGAAAACCCATCCGGTGCATCATTATGCCCGGACATGGCTTCCCTGTGCGAGAACGTGCTGTATCATTGATTTTCACACACGCTTTTGGCCGGCGTAAACCGGCTGCACATAAAACAGGCCGCTCCATCTATCTCTGTTGCAGCGGGATGCGGCATATGTACCGCAGACAGTTTCCCTTTGGGAATCCTCTTTCGTCCAGCTGACAACTCCCTGTCCAGCCGGCACTTAACGCACATATACCTACTCTGCTTCTGTTTTTATTGTACCTTCTACTATACACTATATATGAAGATATGCAAGCACTTTTTTGACATCTTCCTCCGCGGCTTATTACGGCGCTTCCCAGTAATAGGTACCGTTCTCCAGGGTACGGATGGCAAAATCCTCATCATACAGGTATTCCAGACAGGAAAAGGTCTTGCTTATGACCATCTTAAGCTTGATGAACTCAGACTGGTCCCTGGGCACATGGTCTATACCGTAAGCCAGACACGCCACCTCCTTGGTGGTCATCCTGTGGTGGCCGTGGTCCAGGATATGCTTGATCAAATCCGTCTTATCCAGATAGGCAAAGACAATCCGGTCCACCACCCGCTTCACATCCCGGATGGGCTCCTTGTGAGCCGGAAGAATCAGGCAGTCCACATACTGGTGCTTCAGCTTTTCCAGAGAGTCAAAATACCCCTTAAGCAGATGCTCGTCGGGATAGGTGGTGCCCACAATGGGCACAATGCCGTCAATGACCTGGTCCGCGCAAAAAAGTATCTTATGGTTCCGGTCGTACAGCCCCATCTGCCCGTAGGTATGTCCCTTAAGCCCCACTGTCTCCAGGTCATAATCCCCATAGCTCAGAATCCGTCCCTCACTGACCGGCATATAGGGATATCCCGGAATCTCGAATTCCCATCCCCTGTTCTCCCGGATCCTTTGGTTTACTTCCATAAACATGTTCCATATCTCCGGCGTCCCATCCTCTGTCACCCCGACGCTTTGCAGCACCTGGGGCTGGTCCTCCGTGGATCCATGGCTGTGGTTATAGTACAGACAGTCATAGCAATGCCTGTCTTCCTGGGGATTCATGAACAGCCTCGCGCCTCTGGCCGCATACTCGCTGGCCAGACCGCAGTGGTCATGATGCTTGTGGGTCAGGAATATATCCAGCCTGTCATAGGTGATTCCCAGTTTTCCCAGCGCCTCTTCCATGACGTGCAGACACGTCCTGCTGCGAAAGCCCGCGTCCACCATCAGGCTTCTCTCCCCATCCTTTCCCGGAATGAGGAATATCTTAATCTCATCAATGCTTTTCTGATTGCTGTGAAGCTCCACTTCAAAAATTCCCGGAGCGCGTTCCAACATAACTTCCACCTGTCTTTCATTCTGTCATTCTATAGTCATATCCGTTGTCCGGCCTGCCGCCATGTCATGGTTTCCCTGACATCCGGTCCGTTTTTTTCATCCGCCTTTTCGCTGTCCTCACCACGGACCACGCGATTACGGTTCCCATGACAATTCCCGCCAGCACATCCGTTGGAAAATGTACAAAGAGATACAGCCTGGAAAACGCGGTAAGCACCGCCAGCATCAGGGCCGGAATCCCCCATTTCCTGTTAAAAAGGAAGATGCAGACCGCTCCCTCAAAGCTCACCAGGGAATGCCCCGATGGAAAGGAGAAATCCTTTGGAACAGGGACCAGCAGTTCCACGGAAGGATCCAGCCAGCAGGGACGCTGCCTGGCCGCTATATTTTTAAGCATTACATTGCCCAGGAGAAATCCGGCTGCTATGGATATAAGCATACATCCGCCTAATATCCTGGTCCTGGGAAATGAAAAAAGCAGGACACCCATAAGGATCCAGAACCATCCGTGGTCGCCCAGAGAGGTAATGAACACCATAAGCCCGTCTACCAAAGGCGTGCGAAGTTCCTGCAGTGTATATAAAATCTGGAATTCGATAACGTCCACCTCATTTCCAGGTTAATATCCCCTGTTCATACCATTATATCCCACACAGTATTATTTTGCAATCTGTTAATATTTTAACAAAAAATGCGATTTTAGTCAAAAACCTTGCATTTTTATAAATATGTGATAAAATCCCTAACAAAATAAAGGCTCCGGAGCGTATAAATTCCGATACATTCCTCAGCCCCATAAAGGGAGAATATGAGTATGGCAAAATCAAGTGTGAAAGAATTCCTGAAACGGAAAAATGTAAACATCACGGTGCAGACCTATCTGATTGACGCCCTGGGAGCCATGGCCTTCGGCCTGTTTGCTTCCCTTCTCATCGGCACCATCTTCGGTACCCTGGGCCAGCAGTTCCAGATAGAAATTTTCAATGTCATTGCCGACTATGCCAAAAGCGCTACCGGCGCAGCCCTGGGCATCGCCATTGCCCACGCCTTAAAGGCACCTCAGCTGGTGCTGTTTTCCGCTGCCACGGTAGGCATCGCGGGCAATGCCCTGGGAGGTCCTGTGGGCGCCCTGGTCGCCACCATTGTGGCGGCTGAACTGGGCAAGATTGTATCCAAGGAAACACGTCTTGATATCATCGTAACGCCCGGCATCACCATTATCTCCGGTGTGCTGGTGGCCCAGTTCGTGGGACCAGGCGTGGCCGGGTTCATGAACTGGTTCGGAAATCTGGTAAAGACAGCCACGGAAATGCAGCCCTTCATCATGGGGATCCTGGTGTCAGCCCTTATCGGCATTGCCCTGACCCTTCCCATCAGCAGCGCTGCCATCTGCATTGCCCTGTCCCTGGACGGACTGGCCGGAGGCGCTGCCACAGCCGGCTGCTGCGCCCAGATGATTGGATTTGCCGTTATGAGCTACCGCGAAAATAAAATCGGCGGACTGATGGCCCAGGGCCTGGGCACCAGTATGCTGCAGATGGGCAATATTGTACTCAATCTCCGTATCTGGATACCTCCCACACTGGCATCCATGATTACCGGCCCCATAGCCACCATGGTCTTCCGCCTGGAAAACATCCCGGCCGGGTCCGGCATGGGTACCTGCGGGCTGGTAGGCCCCATCGGCGTATATACGGCCATGGGCGGCGGAACCAGTATGTGGGTGGGCATCCTTCTGGTGTGCTTCCTGCTTCCTGCTGTGCTGACCTTTGTGTTTGGGGAGGTACTGCGCAGGATGGGATGGATAAAGGATGGGGATTTGAAGTTGGATTTGTAAGGTGGAAGGTACGCGGACGGGCGCTGTACGCCCTCCCTCACCCTCCTGCTCCGCCCCCTCTCCTGGCTAAGAGACTGTAATCCCTCGGTAAAATTCCCCAAAACTCCCCGCCCGTCCCCCACACCTTTTCCAGCTTATTCTTTCTCATGTCCGCTGGCGCTTCCACGCTTGCGGGTGGGAGTTACATAGGGCTTGGTTTATTTTCATTATATGCTTTTGGGGCAGGTGTAGCGGGGGAGGGTTTGGGTGTGTTTTCCGTATTCGATGGCTTGGCTTGGACAGCGGTTTATGCAGGCCATGCAGTGGGTGCAGTTTTTTCCCCAGACCGGGGTTCCGTTTGTCAGACGGATGTTGTTTAGGGGGCAGATAACGGCGCATTTGCCGCAGGATGTGCAGGCGCTGGTTGCCTGGAACTTTTTGGCGTGGACGAACATTGGGTAAAAAAGGATGTTGACTATGCTGCTGTTGATTTTGTCTTTTCGTGTTATGGGAAGCTGGGGGAATGGCCTGCTGTCCTTGATTTGCCGGGCGGCTTCGTCTATTGCCCTCAGGGAACCGCGGATTATTCCGGCTGCTTCTTCCTGGGTGGGAGTGGCGAACATGGCAATGTAGTTTTCAGGCATGATTATCTGGGCGCAGCCCGCATAGTTGATCCCTTTTGCGTCGGTTAGCTTTTTTAGGTATCTGCCTGCGTTTCCAATGTTTCCGCCGCAGGTCATTACGAAGTATATGGTCCTGTTTCCGGTTAGTTCTGTTTTTTCCAGCCATTCCTGCAGAATGCGGGGAATTCTCCACGCATAGGTGGGGGCGGCCACAACCCACGGGGTGTCTGAGTGTATGCTTGAAAAGTCGCGGCTGCGTATTTTCTCTCCCAGATTCATGATATTGTCGTCTGTCTCTTCTCTGATTCTTTTCGCGGTATATTCACTGTTTCCTGTTCCTGAAAAATATAGAATCATGGCTGTTGTCTCCTTCTGCCTTTATGGCTGTGGGCTGATATGCTGTACGCTTGTGCGGATAAGGCTGGTTAAACGGGCTGTCTCTTTCTGTTGGGTTTCGTCTGCGCCTACATCGTGGTTGTTAGTTCATTAACCATTATAGCGGACAGAGGGCATGAATACAACATTGGTAAAAAAATTCATTACCAGCCATGTTCTTTTGGGGAGAGTATGGAAAAGACGGACTATCGGCATACAGCTGATGGTCCGTCTTTTGCGTCACGGCAGTTTGATTGATTTGGTTGAATCCATGATTCTCTGAAGCTCGGAAAGATCGGTGACCACTCCCTGAAGGTATTCCCTGTCTTCGTAAATCAGGTAGTTGGTCTGGTCCATAATCCAGATGTAGCCCCGTGAGCTTTGCATGCGGTAAACCATGATGCCGCAGCTTACCTGGCAGGCCAGGCAGTCTACCTCTCCGGTGACTCTCCGGCGGTCCTCCGGATGTATCATGTTGATAAATTTGTTGTCAAACAGATCCTTTATCTGCTGCCGGCTGTAACCAAATATCTCAAGGAAACGGCTGCTGATATAAGTGAAGTCAAAGTCCTTTGTCCTGGCGCAGCGGTGGTATCCGCCGGGCATGTCGTTGTTGAGAATGTTTAACTCTGCATTTTCCCTGGCCAGAGCGCTGTTGCGCTCCCTTAACAGGCGCTGGGCTTCCATGCTCTCGGAGATGTCCGTGCATGCGCTGATGATGGCCAGGCGGCCGTCCTCCGCCTCGATGACACGGCCCTTGTCCAGGGTCCAGAACCAGGTGCCGTCCTTCTTGGGCATGCGGTAGATGGTGGTGTATTCCAGGCCGGTGTAATATCGCGGGCCTATGTCTGCCGCCACCCGCTGCCGGTCATCAGGATGGATGGTATTGACCACCTTTCCCCGGATTGCCTCTGACAGCTCCTCAAAGGTTTCATAGCCCAGCAGCTTTACCATCTCATGATTGGCAAAATACAGCGGAAATCCTTCCTCGCAGTAGCCTCCTATCATGCCTCCGGGCGTCATCTGGGCAAAGATGGCGGCTGCGGCCCTGCGGTTCTCTTCGGTCAGCGTCATGAAGGACTCGTCCTTTTCTGATATATGTACCGCGGATGACAGGGCGCGCTGGGAGGCCTCCAGCTGCTGCTCCCTTTGCTTTTGCTGGGATATGTCGCTTATGGCCCCGTAGTAAAGCCAGTGGCCGTCCTGCTCCCTGAGGAAGAATACCCTCAGATGCATCCACATGGAGGTGCCGTCCCCCCGCCTGCTGCGCAGTTCCCCCTCCGCCCCCTTTATAGGATTCTGCCTGGCCCGGCTGAATATTTCCATCACCTGGTCCCGGTCATCTTCAAATACGGTGCCCAGAATGGTTTTGCGCACCTCCTCCAGGTCCATGCCTGTGGTCCGGGTGACGGAACAGTACTGCTCATTGACCCGAAGCAGCTCCAGCCTTCCATCGTATAGGTCGTAAAATGCAACAGCGCCCAATATGTTGTTCATCATGGCATCGCTCACCATGTCCCCGTTCATCAGCTCCTGAAGGCGGATTCGCTCAATCTGTCGCGCCTTGATTCCCCTGAAGTCAATGTTGGCCTCATCTGACAGGATCTGCTCAAAAACCTCAATGGGCATGGGATGGTAGAAATAATATCCCTGTCCATAGGTGCAGCCCATATCCTGAAGCAGCTCCATCTGCTCTTTGCTCTCAACCCCCTCTGCAATCATACGGATGCCCACAATATTGGCCATGCGGGTGATTGCCTCCAGGATTCCCATGCCCTTACCCACACTTTCGTGGTCCATGTCCAGAAATTTCATATCAATTTTCAGGACATCTACATTCACATCTTTAAGCATGTTAAGGGAGGAGTAACCGCTGCCAAAATCATCCATCAGCACGGTAAAGCCCGCGGACCGCAGTTCCTCCACCACGGCTGTTATAACCTTGTACTCCTCCACATAGGCGCTCTCCGTAATTTCGATCTCTATAAGCCTTGGATCCAGGCAGTAACGGCTGATGAGTTCCTGGAATACACGGGTCACGTTCAGGGTATATATGTCTATCCTGGATACGTTGACCGATATGGGGACCGGTTTGCGGCCGCTGTCTATCCATTTCTTTACATTTCTACAGACTTCCTCCCAGACATACAGATCCAGCTTTGTCACCAGACCATTATTCTCCAAAAGCGGGATGAACACCCCCGGAGCTATGAGGCCCCGCTCCGGGTGATTCCAGCGCACCAGAGATTCAAGCCCCACAATCTTTCCTGTCCTCATGTTGCACTTGGGCTGGGCATAGAAGGTGATCTCGCCGTTTTCCAGGGCCCGCTGTATCTCAGAGAGAAGCCTGTGGTCCTCCTCCAGCTTCTGCTTCATGCGGCTGTCATACCGGCTGACCCTCTGGGCGTAATTGCCTTTCACAGACGACAGGGCTATAACAGCCAGGTCGTACATATTGCTGACAGCAAGGCCCCCGCCGTCAATGCCATAGATGCCAAAGGCCGGAAGGAATCCGGCTGTACCGCCTTGCTCCTTCATATACCTGGTTATCTCCTCCTGCAGCCTGCGCAGGACAGCAGGCGAATCAGGTAGAAGTATAACGAAATCGTCTCCGCCCATATATCCGGCAAGGCCGCCCTCCTCCGACTGCGTCTTGTTCAAAAGTTCTCCTATCATGGCCAGAAGGCGGTCCCCCGCCTCCTGTCCGTACCAGTCATTAAAAAGCTTGAAATGCTCAATATCAATAGCCATAAGGCAGTAATCTTCAGGATTTTTCACATGTTTAAGAAAGGCAGCCGACTGCCTGAAAAACACCGGCCTCCTGCAAAGTCCGGTAATGGGATCTAAGCCCTCCTCTGTCAACTGATTTCCCAGGGCCAAGGATTCTTCCCTGCGTTTCTGTTCGTCGATGTCCTGGATAAAACACATGACGATGTCCTCGTCCTCAGCGCCGCTTAAAATAGGCACCACAATCTGCGCCACCCAGCACCAGGTTCCATCCACCTTCCGTTTGCGGAACTCACCTTTAAGGATACGGCTTGCGTGCTGGTCCGACAGGCACAATGCAATGCGCCCCGGCTCCCAGAATTCCAAAAAACGCCGGGCGTCCTCCGGGTGAATCATATGTTCCGATACCTCCTGCACCATGGAGCTTAAGGTTCCCTCCGGCGCAGGAATCACATACTTTCCTTCCTGATGGTACAGTATCTTATAATAGTCCCTGGTAAAATTCAACTCAAACAATTCGTCATAGGCAGAAATACTGGTAAGATTGTAAAAGAGATTCTTGTTGCCCTCATTGATTTCCCGCACCAGAATCACCCGGCAGGGCCCCAGGCCCGGCCAGTCCATGTTCCCGGAACTCACCTCCACCCACTGCTGGATCGCTTTATTATAAAACATGACAGCCCCGTCCGAATCCCGATTCAGCGGACAGCCCTGGCAGGGCCGGTCCTCTCCGCACAGCTTCTCATAACAGACGTCACCGCAGCGCACATCCTTAAACCGCCGCTTCAGGGCATCGTTGAAATGCACCAGCCTGTAATCCCTGTCTATGATATAGATGCTTGTCTTCTCACTGCTTCCTTTCGTACTCATGCAAGTACCTCTTTTCCGCACGCAGCTTTTCATTGAAATATATTAATTATAATCTTCTTTACCTGTCCCCGTCAACCTTATCGTAAAATGCCGGATTAAAAATACCGCAATAAAATAAGGAACCATTATCATGGCTCCTCATTTTTCAGGCGGTGGTTTCAAGATGTCTCAGTATATGCCTCTTATATTCCAGAAATTCTTCCGTAAGGCCGAAATCCCTGTCCCTGGGCTTTGTCTCTTTTATGATAAGTTCGTCCGTTATCCTTCCGGGCCTGCCTGTCAGCAGGTAAATCCGGTCGGACAGCAATATGGCCTCGTCAATGTCGTGGGTAATAAACAGGGTGGACAAATGGATTTCGTCCATCACCTTCAGATACCAGTTATGGACGGATTTTTTGGTCAGCATATCCAGTGCGGAAAATGGCTCATCCAACAGGGCCACGCTGCCGGAAAACAGATACGTCCGAAGCAGAGCCGCCCTCTGGCGCATGCCCCCGGACAGCTGGGCCGGATACTTTTTCTGGGTGCCCTCCAGGCCGAACTGCCGGAAATAGGGAAAAGCAGCCTCCCGTGCCTCCCTCTTCTTCATTCCTTTTACAATCAGAGGAAGGGCCACATTGTCCTCTATGGTCCGGTAGGGAAGGAGCAGGTCCTTCTGCAGCATATAGCTCACCCGCCCGGGGCATCCGGTTACGTCCTCTCCGTCCAGAAGGACATGCCCTGTGTCCGGCCTTGACAGACCAGCAATAATGTTAAAAAGGGTGGTCTTTCCGCCTCCGCTGATTCCCAGCAGAGACACCAGCTCCCCCTTATTCAGGGTGATGGATATATCCGCCAGCACCGGCTCCCCGTCAAAGGATTTTGAGATTCCCTCTACCTTTAGTTGCTCCATATTCTCCTCCTGGCACAGCACTGCCGTCCCCGGCCTTACGGAAGGTATTCATTGGAACATCCTGTTCCCGCCTCAATGGGTGTTTCCGTAAGCCCTTTTTCATTCAGCCATGCGTAATATGCATCCCAGCGCTCCTGGTCAATATATCCCCATTGGGGCGCATCCGCCTGGTACTTGTCCGCCAAGTATTCCTGGCTGGCTTTTACCAGATCCGGGTCCAGCTCCGGAGCTGCCTTGCACAGGATCTCCCCTGCCTCCCGGGGATGTTCTATCGCAAACTCGTATCCCCTGCTGACAGCGTCCAGAAACGCCCTGGCTGTCTCCGGCTCCTCTGCGAGGAATGCATTGTTGGCTATGATAACCGGCGTATAAAAATCAAATACAGGATCCAAGTCCGCAAACGCAAAGTAGTCAGTTTCCAGACCTTCCAGCTCTGTCTTGACTCCTGCCCATGCATAAAAAATCCATATGGCATCCACGGATTTTGTCTTCAACGCCGTCACCTCGTCCGTCACGGTGCTGGGAATGAGTTCCACCTTATCAAAATCCCCTCCGTCTGCTTCCATCACATCCTTAATGGTTGCCTTTTCCACAGGAAGGTCCCAGGTGGCATACTTTTTCCCCTCCAGTCCCTTTGGGCGGTCCATACCCTCGCCCCTTCTGGATATAATGCCCGATGTATTGTGCTGTATGACGCCTGCCACAGCTGTCACCGGAAGGGGATTATCCCCTGAAAACGCCGGCGCCAGGCTGTCCTGGAAGGACATCGCAAACTGAGCCTTTCCGGAGGCAGCCAGCACCTCTGCCCCGTTTTCCGGCGGCTGCACAATCTCCACCTCCAGGCCGGCATCCTTAAAATAGCCCTTTTCCCGGGCAACATAGATGCCTGTGTGGTTGGTGTTGGGCGTCCAGTCCAGGACAAATGTCAGCTTTCTTACATCCTGTTTCGCCGCCTGGACAGGGGCGGTATTCTCTCCTGAATCCGGAGCCTTGCCGCACCCGGTGAGAAGTACGCCCAGGCACAGGGAGGCCAGCAGCATACTTGCGCACTTATTTTTCATTTTCAATCTCTCCTCTTAATGAAACGCCGGATATCTGTTCCATGTTCTATTTCTGTTTTTGACTGGTTTCCCATGGCATACATTTTTTCTGAAGCAGTTCCACGGCCCACATAAGAATTAAACTGATGGCCGATATCAGGAAAATCACCGCGAACATCTTGTCAAAGGAAAATGCCTTCTTAACCCTTGTCATGTATACGCCCAGTCCGCCAAATCCGCCCAGCCACTCAGAAATCACGGCTCCCACCACTGCATAGGAGGCTGATATCTTGAGACTGGAAAAGAACTGGCCCATGGCACCCGGCAGCTTGATATAGCAAAATATCTGGAACCGGCCCGCTCCCATGGCCTTTAGCAGGTTCACAGCATCCGGGTCCGCTGCCCTGAATCCGGTGAGCAGCCCCACCGTTATGGGGAAAAAAGTGGTAATCACAATGAGTATGACCTTGGGAGTCATTTCATAGCCAAACCACAGTACCAGAAGAGGCGCAATGGCCACAGCCGGCACTGTCTGGGTCAGTACAATGATGGGATAAAATGCCTTGTATGCCTTGTCAAACCGGTCCATCAGCACGGCCGCCCCAAAGCCCGTGGCAATTCCCAAAACAAGTCCCATCCCTGCCTCGGCCAGTGTAATCCTGGCATTCTCCATAAGGGCCGGGAATTCCTTTATAAACGCCTCTGCTACCTGGACCGGTGAAGGCAGCATAAATCCCTCCACCAGACCAAGGGATACAGAAAGCTGCCACAGGATAAGGATAGAGAAAATGGCTGAAACAGACCACAGTTTACTGGTGATGCTTGGTGACTTTCTTTTCAATGGTAAGCACATCTCCTTCGGGGTGGTAAGAAACCTTAATGTATGCAGCCACTGAGGGCGCCCCTGCCCTGACCGCAATATGCTGGCACTCTTTTACAATATCCATCAGCTGGTCATAATCCCCTTCAATGGTTGTCTCAAAGGGACCTACATAATAGTTTAACCCCGTACTCTTGATGTAGTCGATGACCTGGTCCACGATACGGATTAATTCTTCGTCATTTGCTGCCTTGGGAAGTGACTGGATTGCTACGCTTGCGTTCATATTATTTCTCCTTTTCTCTTCAAATCATACGGAATAAAAAATCCCGTCCGGATAGTCCGGGCGGGATAAAACTTACAAAAATTCACATCTTCTGCAGGCTTCCTACGCTGGCATTATCCAGATCAGGTATCAGGGTTCAGAACATATTCCATCTCAGCCGGATTCCACTCCAGCACCCCTTTTCATTGTTGGGACAAGTATACTACGGCTCATTTTAAAAGTCAATAGGTACTGCTGCAGCTGTCATGCGCACATTTCAGATATCCCGGAATGCCCTTAAACACGCCTGGGTGGCGGAGCGGTCCAAAACCGCGTATACAATGGTGTCAAAGTCACCGGGAAAATACTGCTCCAAAAGCTCCTTCCACCAGCCCGCCACCTTAACCGGATCATTGCGGAACACGCCGCATCCGTAGGCGCCCAGTATCAGGTTTCGGCAGCCCCGGGAGGCAAAGATGGCAAGGGCCAGCTTCATGCGGCGCTTCATGGACTGCTCTGCTAAAGCCCTGTCTTCCCCCTTCAGGATCACCTGCCCCATATTGACAGCCGGAAGGGTGAGCACAGACGCTTCCACAGGTTCCTTAAGCAGGCCAAACCTTCCGTCCCGGAAAAACACCACATCCGGCGAAAATATGGCGTGATCTGTATAAATCATGGTACTGCATGCCCGGTTCATCCTATAATACGTTTCGTGGGCCGTAAGTGTTTTATAGAGGCAGCTGCTGGCAGCCAGGCTTTCCTCCTGGGCCATGGCTCCGTTTATAAATCCGCCGCCCGGATTCTTGGCGCTGGCAAAATTAAGGACAGCGCATCTGCACTGATTCTCTCCTGCCAGCTTAAGAATGGCATCCACTGTGGAACAATTCCATGTACAGCACTTATATTTTGCTGTCTTTTTAGTAACTGTCTCATATTGCTCCAGCAGCCGCTCCCCCTGTTCCGGCGTAAAAAGCACGCTTTTCTTCACTGACTCCTGCTGGCGGGCTCTGATTTCCACCACAGTTCCCTCTGTCTCATACCAGCCCTTTTCCATAATGTCCAATGTCTGTCTTGCAATTGCTTTTCTGTCCATATCTTAAAATTCCTCCCATTTCCTCCTGTAAAGGCGCGAGGGGCGGTGGCCTTCCCGTTCCGTAAAGGAATCGGTTTCCTCCACCAGAGAAGCTATCTTGCGGCGGAACGCAGGCTTCAGAAGGCATTTGTCCAGAATCACTTCATATACCTGCTGCAGCTGTGTCAGGGTAAATTCCTGCGGCATCAGATGCAGGGCCAATCCCGTGTATTCCACCTTTCCGCGAAGCCTTTCCAGGGCGCAGGATATGATTCTGGCGTGGTCAAATGCCAGCCCCCGGTTATCCGTTATCTTATATTCCACGGTCTCTGCCTGTCTGTTTTTCCTGGTTATCTTCTCAATTCCGGAACAAAGTACCGTATCATCCGTCCATAATTTAAGTTCATAGTGCTGTATATGTTCCACTGACTCCACCTGCCCGGTATCCTGGCTGCGCCTGTAATCCCGGTGTTCATCGGTCAGCCTGTAGGAAATGCGGAACCATCTGGCATTGTCGGCGTCATCACCGGCCTGTATCGTAAGCCGGCTGCAGTCCACCAATGCCATATAGGAACAGCTCATGACCCAGGTTCTGGGATCCCTTCCCGGTTCACTGAACGTGTACAGCTGTTCCATATACCCATAATCCAGTCCGGTTTCTTCTCTCAGCTCTCTTCTGGCTGCCTGCTCCGTTGTCTCCTCCGGTCTCACAAAACCGCCCGGCAGGGCCCAGCATCCAAGATAGGGATGACCTCCCCTCTGAATCAGGAGAATGCTTAGGTTCTTTTCCGGAAGCTTCCTGTAATTGGATTCCTCCTGGTCCGTCACCGTGAAAATGGCCATATCCGCCGCCACTGACGGGCGGGCATAATGACCGGGATTGTAGCTTTTCAGAAACTCTTCTTCTGTCAGACCGTTCCTGTCCCGCAGACAGGGAGTGTTTTCTTTCTTTTCTCCCATATCAGTCCATCCCCTCCTCTTTTTCAAGCAGCAAATCCCTGGCCTCTGTCAGGGCAAACCCCAGCAGGTTGCTGCCCTTCCATTTCAGCGGACACTCTGCGTCCGGGTTGTTCTTTCCCATACCGATTCCCCAGATACGGTCCCTTGGACTGGCCTCCACCAGAATCCGTTTCCTGGTGGATTTTAAAAACTCCCACAGCTCCGGATTCTGGGAAAATTTTGCCATATTCCCTTTGCGCACCAGTTCATAGCAGGCGGCATCCCAGGTTTCCTTGTCAAAATTCTTCACTGCCCTCCCATAGGCTTTCATGGCTTTTGGCTCCCTGGCCTCCATAATGTTCCCCAGCATGTCCCTGTCACCGAACATTCTGGCCTTTTCCGCCATCATAAACTGCTCTGCGCAGGAATAAACTGTGCCGTCTGCCGTGAAGCTGCATTTCCACCACTGGCTCAGACATGCTTCCGTGATAAGCCCGTCTGCTGATGGGGTGTGTCCCCAGAAAAATAAAAATTTAAAATGCTGGCCTGCAATGTATGCTTTTTTAAGTGCTTCCCATGTATATACCATTGTGTTTTACCTCCCTGTGAAAACTGTGAAATCCGTGTAATCCGCCATTGTGCTGCATTGCAGTAAATCCCTGGGGCTGACATTGTCTGTTGTCCTCAGGCAGTTATTACCGGATAGATATTATTTTACAGTTATTATCTTTTAATTATTATCTTTTTGATAATATCATAATAACCAGATATTCCAGTTTTGTCAAGAAGAACATTACCCGGAAATCACCTGTGAATCACCTGCAAACATTTCCTGGGAATCATCTGCAAACATTACGCGAAAATCACATGGTAATCCCATATCGGATAAAATACCGGATAAAATAGGGGATAAAAGCAGCCTTTGCATATTGGCATATCTGCATTCACCGGCCGGCCCGCTGCGTCTGGCTCCGGTCCTTTTGATCAAAAAAGGGCCTCTGCCCTGCAAAAGCTGACAGAGACCAGGCCTTTCTTAAGTCACGGACACCGCCCCAGAGATGACGAATGACGTATAGGCGGCACAACGTATTTTCTGCCTACACCTCAAAATCCTCTGAGTGAAAATTGCTGTAAAACCTTCCTGAGACAGCCGTAAAACGCATCACACAGTAATCCGGGTCCGTGACTCCTCCCGGATAATACATGGTATCTCCTTCACGCCATATCATTTCCTTGCTTGCGCTGTCCTCCAGTATCTCCATGGTTCCCTTTAACATGGCCCCCCGGAAGAAGCGCCTGTCGCAGAAATAGATACAGGCCTTCGGATTCTCACGGTACTGCGCTGTATGTCTGGATGAGGTATTGGTGGTAAAATAGAACACCTTTATCCCCTCCCGTTTCCGCGGCGCCAGCATGGCCTTGACAACGGGAAATCCCTCCTCATCCGCCGCTCCTATAAAGGCCACGGTCTGTTTATCCGCCAGATTCCCTATGGTTGTTTCTGCATCCCTCATGAAAATGCCTCCTCTCATATTCTCTTCATATTTCTTCCTGTTACCTCTGGAAATGCGCATACTGCCGGTCCCCATTCCCTCAGCCACACTCTAACATGAAAGATGCTCTCTGTAAATTACACACTTTTTTGTAACCATGGGGTAAGGCGTGTCTGATACCCCCTTAATCCAGCAATCCCTTTTTGCGCAGGAATTCTTCTTTTCCGTCCTCCATCATCATCTCGATTCCGATTCCCTGCATGATAACCACTGCTTCCAGCATCTTAGTCCCCCTGCTGGTCAGCGCGTATTCCACCTTTAAAGGATATCCCTCATAGGATGTCTTTGACACCATTCCGTAATCACAGAGCTCCCTTAACTGTTCTATGAGCATTTTCTGGCTGATTCCCTTTATCTCCCGTTTTAAACCGGCCAGGGAATGGGGCCCCTGGCCTAACTGCCACAGGATGATGGGTTTCCATTTTCCCTTGGTAATGTCATGGGTCAGTTCCAAAGGACATGTGTACTCTGTCCTCGTCTTCATTTTTCTTTTCCTCCTTTTCCCGTCTTGTCCTCCACCAGGGAAATCAAGGGAAACATATCGTTATAATGTTTCTGGATGAACATTCCGTTTCTCTGCCTGTACAGCCGGGCAGCCAGCTTATCCGCAATGGGAAGGATTAACCGCTCATGGGTGCACAGCATAGGCGCCACCTGTCGGACGCTTCCTGTCACCTGATAATTCAGGCACCCGCAGGTGCAATTGCAGCGCTGTTTTACCGCGCAGCCGCTACATTCAGGTTTATCTCCCCGGCTCTGCGCATACAGACGCTGCCTTTTAGCCTGGTCTATGCCCTCATCCACAGTGCCGATGGCATAGCCTCTGTGGCCCGCAAACTGCGTACAGGGATAGAGAACGCCGTCCGGAGCCACGGAAATCTGCTTTAAGCCCAGCTCGCAGCGCTCATGGCAGTAGGCATCCCCCTTAATCCAGCTGGCTATCTTGACCTCAAAAGGGCTGAAATAGAATTTTTCCTCCCTGCAGGTCATTTCATAGTAAAATTCCGCAAGTTCGCTGTACTGGGATTTCAGCTGGCTGACGGATCCCTTGTCCCATGCCCCTGCATAGTTCAGGCTGCATATAAAATACCGGAAACCTTTATTCCACAATTCCTTTATCCCTCTGGCATACTCGCCAACTGTCTCCGGGCATACCGTCATCATAACCGGCGCGTAAGGGTGGGCGGCCAGCAGTTCTTCGGTCACGGACTCCAGTTCGTCATAGCTGCCCCTTCCGTCCTTATGCCTTCGGAAAAAGTCATGGGCCCTTTTCGTTCCATCATGGGACAGCGCGATTAATATGCGGTTTTTTCTGGAATAGTCCAGAAATTCACGGTCTAAAAGTGTTCCGTTTGTAGTTATCTTAAAATGGAATCTGGTATTCAGGGCGTTTTCCATGTCCCGGCAGGCAGCTGTTGCGCGGTAAATCACATCCCTGCACAGCAGGGGCTCCCCGCCGAAGAATACGATGCCGCAGGAGGACTGCCCTTTCCCGGCTGCCAGAAGAGCCGCCTTTTTGGCAGTCTCCGCCGTCATATAGTCCTTCTGGTGACACTCATAACAGTATCCGCAGGCCAGGTTGCAGGCATTGGTCAGGTGAAGCGTCACATGCATCAGATTACCCCCTGTCCTTTCAGCCAATCCAGAAAATCGCGCACCTGGGCGCGCAGCTCCTCCTCTGATTTTGCCCTTGCCATGGCCTCCTGTTCCAGCTTGGCTCCTTCCCAGTCAAAGGTCATCCCCTGTTCCTCTGCCTTTGCCATGGCGTCATACGCGCCTTCCATATCCACATCATTACACGGGTCATAAAAGATTCCCAGAGCTATGTCAGGTCCATAGGAAACCAGTTCCTCCCTCAGCTGTTCTGCGGTGCCCTTTGTATCATAGAGTGTCAAGGTGGCCGCGGCTTCCTCATTCTCCTTTCTCCATTCATACACATCATCTTGGGAGATGAATTCAAATGCTATCTTATTATCTGCATCCGCTCCGTCCAGACATAAATCACCGTCCCTGAGGGACTGCTTTTTCTCTGTTTTGCCGCTGAACAGACGGCTCTCCGGCAGTTTTACATCCTCAAGCACAGGCGGGGTGTTCCGGGCAAATGTAATCCCTTTGTAGCTTTCCGCCTCGGATTTTATAATTTCCCAGGCCTCCTCCTCTGACAGGAAAAATGGCGCGGTCACCGCTATACAGCCATAGGCGCCTGTCCCCTCCCCGTGGATGAATACAGGAGCCACCAACCCCTTATGAGCTTCTCCGTCCTCTGTTTTGCCCCGGTAGTCCTGACCTGCACCTCCTGCCCCTGTATCTTCCGGCTCCCCAACTCCCGGTTCCGTATTCCCAGGTTTCACACCTCCCGGCTCCGTATCTCCCCGGGCTGCGCATGCGCACAATGCCAGGGACATTCCCAGAGCCGTCAGCACCACACCGTTCCCAGACCATCTGTGCGGCACTTTTTTTAGCAGTTCGGGACGGGATTTCATGTCAGCCCCGGTGGGATATCCGGGTTTCTTATAGTAAACAACAGGTGTTACTTTCATTCTGACAAAATCTCCTTTCCTCCCCACTCCACCACGGTGAAGCCCCTGCGCTCAAAGGGGGCCAGCTCCGGCTCCTCCGCCTGGACAGGCTGCTCCAGCGGCGTGTATACCATGAATACCCTCAGTATGCTGTCCGGCTTTGGCGATATAAAAAGCCCGGCCGTCTCCTCATAGGCTTCCTTCTGGAATGTAATCAGGTTATAAGGATTGCCCTCCATCCTGGGCAGCCAGTATTCGATGAATGCTTCATACTCCTTTTCCTTCAGCCCCAAAAACTCCAGCTTTTCCCTGAGAAACGCCTCTGTCCCGCTTCCCAAAACCACAAACCCTTTCGTCATGTCATACGCTGTGCGGTCTTCTCCTTCCCAGAACAAATAGGGATATTCCTTCCCGTCGTTATGATCCACCAGTCTTCCATCCGGCCAGGCCGTCACCTTCCATCCATCCCCGTAGGCCGGAATCGTGTCCGTAAGCCTCCCATCATAGTCCAGCCTGACACTGACCTCCTGGGCCTGTTCCGGGTACAGGTAAATCACCGGTTTCTCAGCCAGCGTCAGGTCGGGCCTGTTGTCCGCACAGTAAGACAACGCCGCCACACATACTATGACCGCTGCCACACGCCATCTCATTTTCATAATAGTCTCCTCCTTGCATCAGGTGCTTCCGGTTCCCCAACCGCCCTGATATCTCTGATGATTCTATGGTAGCACACATGGGGCCTTTGTTCTTTTAGTAATTCTTAATTTCAGTTAAAGCTTTTCTGTCGTATGGAGAAAGCAGAGGAATTCCGGGCGGAGACCGCAGAAAACAGCCCATACGGACAAAAGGGATTCCCAGCCCTGGACAGCCTGGAACCCCTTTCATCTCCATGTTGCAGACAAATATTATAGATACATCCTACTTCTTATCCCGCCTACTTCTTATCCCGCTTCTTCACAGTGGGGTAATGCTCTATCAAATCATGATACCGGAAACATCCTTCCACATGGTCATTAATCACCCCGCAGGCCTGGAGATGGGAGTAAACCGTGACCGGACCCAGGTACTTGAAACCGCGTTTCCTCAAATCCTGGCTGAGCTGCTGGGACAGAGCGTTCTGGGCCGGGATTTTTCCCTTTTGATGGCCTGCGTAGAGAATGGTCTTTCCCCCGGAAAAGCCCCATATGTACGAGCTGAATGAGCCGTATTCCTGCCTGACCTTCTGGAAACACCTGGCATTATGGATAACAGCCTCTACCTTTCTGCGGGATTTAATCATTCCTTCACAGGACAGAATCCGTTCAATATCCTCCTCTTCATATGACGCAATCTTGTCGTAATCAAACCCGTCAAAGCACTGTCTGAAGATTTCCCGTTTCTGTATCATCATATTCCAGTTCAGCCCGCACTGCATGACTTCCATCATGAGAAACTCAAACTGCCTGTGGTCATCATGAAGAGGGACGCCCCATTCTTCATCGTGGTATTTCTTCATCTTTTCATTGCACAGACACCATGTACATCCATCCATATGCCCCGGACCTCCTGCCGTATATCCGCTTTCACTGCTGATGCATCCAACCGTTTCCCAACCAATCCCTATTTTCCAAATGCCTCATCCGCAGCCTTCCATGCCCCGGCAATCCGGTCGCACCACGCATCAAACTGCGGATCCGGTGTCTGGCTCTCCGGATGGTCCATCATATAGCGGACCGAGCTTCGAATCCCCTCTGCCATGGATACGGTGCATACAAAATCAGGCACAGCCCTCTTGATTTTTGTGTTGTCAAACAGGACTGTACACGCCTTATCCCCCAGAAGCTGGCCTGCAAAATCATATTCCTTTCCGTGCTCTGCCAGAAAATCAGATGCCACATGAAGGGCGTTAAGAGGTCTGTCCAATGCCTCTGCCAGCGTTTCATAAATCTGGTTCCATGTCATGGACTCATCGCTGGTAATATGGTAGGCATTGCCTATGGCATGGGGATTGCCCATCAGGCCCACATACCCCCTGGCAAAATCAGCGGAATGGGTCAGTGTCCACAGGGAGGTGCCGTCCCCCGGTATGATAACCGGCTTTCCCTCCAGTATCCGCTTTAATATCTGCCAGTTTCCCTTATGGCCATGTATGGCTACCGGCGGCTTTTTACCATCATATGTATGACTGGGGCGCACAATCGTTACCGGGAATCCATTCTTGCGGTATGCTGCCGTAAGCACCTCCTCCGCATCAATCTTTTTACGTGAATATTCCCAGTAAGGGTTGATTAAAGGCGTGCTCTCCGTTATGGGACAGCCTGCCGCTGGTTTCTGGTACGCGGACGCACTGCTGATAAAGATATACTGCCTTGTCTTTTCCTGGAAGAGCCGTATGTCGCGTTGCACGTCCTCCGCCCCATATGCAATGAACTGGGCCACCACATCATATGTCCTGCCCGCCATTATACGGGCCACTGCTGCCTCGTCGTGAATGTCCGCAACCATGGACTCCATCCCCTCCGGCACAGGTTTGGACCCCCTGTTGAGAAGGGTAACCTCCCATCCTTTATCCATGGCCAGCGCTGCCACCGCTGTGCTGATGGTTCCTGTTCCCCCTATAAATAAAGCTTTCATTATGATACCTCCCTGCCTCTGACTAACTGTTACTGCCTAACTGTTTCTGCCTAACTGTTACTGTCTTCTGCTTTTATGGCCCACCGCATTTTCGTGGAATGGGCACGGCTGTTCATCCTGCACTCCTCTGCCGAAGGACGTATCACATCCCCGGCAACCTGGCTGTAAAGGCCTGCCCTGTACATTTCCTTAAATGATTTCTTCACAATCCTGTCCTCGCCGGAGTGAAAGGTCAGGATGGCTGCCCTTCCTCCCGGCTTTAATACGCCGGGAAGCTTGTCCAGAAATTCATACAACACCTCGAATTCGCTGTTCACATCAATGCGCAGGGCCTGAAATGTCCTCTGGCAGGACTTCTTCACTGCCTCCTTCCGTTCCTCCTCCGGAATGAACGCCAGCGCCCTGTCTACCATCTCATATAGCATGGTGGTGGTGGCAACCTCCCTTCCCCGCTTGATTTCACCCATAACCGTACGGGCAATCTCCTCTGCGTAGGGTTCGTCGGAATTCTCCATGAGCATGCCTGTTAATTCCTCCTGGGTAAGACCCTTCAGCCGCTCTGATGCAGGCTCTCCCTTAAGAGGGTCCAGACGCAGGTCCAGGGGGCCTTCTTTCTTAAAAGAAAAGCCTCTGGACGGATTATCAATCTGCATGGATGACACGCCTAAATCTGCCAGCACAAAATCCAGCGGCCCGAATTCTCCGGCTATCTGGTCTATATTGGCAAAGTTCAGTTTCCGGATGGTGAGTATCTCCGGCCCATAGCCCATATGTTCAAGCCGCTGCCTGGTCTTTTCCATCTCGATGGAGTCCACATCCAGGGCATAGATATGGCCCTTTGACTCCAGGCGCTCCAGCATCCTGCTGGTATGGCCCCCGTATCCCAGGGTGGCGTCCAGGCCAGTCTGGCCCGGCTGTATCTGAAGGAACTCCAGTATCTCATTTACCATGATAGGGATATGCATACCCACAGGGGTGCTTCCCTTCTGGATGACCTTTGCCACGGTTTCCGGGTACTTTTCCGGCTGGAGCTCCTTATATTTTTCCTCGTAACGTTTGGGATGCGTTCCCTTGTAGCGCACACGGCGCTGATGCTTCTGGCCTTCCTGTTCCATGTCTTTACTCTCCTCTGTCCCTTCGATATTCTCTTTCAAGCTCCTCCCAGTACCTGGTATCCTCCTCTGTAACAGGCCGGAGGACACGGCAGGGGTTCCCGGCCGCAATGACGCCGGATGGAATGTCCTTCGTAACCACGGAACCTGAACCAATGACCACATTGTCCCCAATGGTGACTCCGGGATTGATGACGGTATTTCCTCCCACCCACACATCATTCCCAATCACTACCTTCTTTCCGTATTCCAGCTGTCTGCGGCGTACTCCGGCGTCGATGGGATGCCCTGCGGTATAGATACAAACCCTGGGGGCGAGGAATACATTATCTCCGATGGTCACATCACATACATCCAGAATGATACAGTCAAAATTGGCATAGAAATTTTCACCCACAGAAATATGGCAGCCGTAGTCGCAGTGAAAAGGCGGCTCCACCCATAGATTTTCCCCTGTCCTGCCAAACAGTTCCTTAAAAAGCTGCACCCTGTACTCCGCCTGTTCTTCCGTGGTCCCATTAATCAGACGGACCAGCCGCCTGGACCTGGCACAGTCTGCTGCAAGCGCCTCATCCATTGGTATATAAAGCTTTTCCGACAACATCCGTTCTTTTTCAGTCATAATCTTCTGCATTCCCTCCTCTTCCGCTTATCCCTACCATTATACCAAGCATACCGGCAGGGATGCAATACGTGATGGAAGGAAATCTGGTTCCTGAAATCTGATTCTTTCAATCTGTTCCTTTAAATCTGTTCCTTATGGAATAACTGCTGCGATTCTTCCCCTGCCGTCTTAAACAGCCGGATGGACCCTGTCTCATTCAGATAGCGCAGCAGGGACAGGCCAATGGGAAATCCGAATAATCCCAGTACCCCCAAAAGCTGCGCTCCCACAAACATGCTCACCAGCGTCACCACCGGGTGAAGGCCAATCTGGCTCCCTACAATTTTAGGCTCTATGATATTGCGCACAACCGTTATGACCAGATACACCACCAGAAGCCCCAGTGCCAGGCCGTGGCTGCCCATAAGGGCAGTGATGACCGTCCACGGGATCATGATTCCCCCTGTCCCCAGCACGGGAAGAATGTCAAATACAGCGATAAGAAACGCAATAACCAGTGAATTCTCCACCCCAATAAGCGTCAGTCCAATGGACAGTTCCACAAAGGTAATGGTCATAATCAGGGCATAGGAGCGGATACACACAAAAAGGGTGCCCACCATATAGGACTGTATCTCCATAAATACCTCCTTGGGCCGTTCCCCCAGCTGCCGCAGACAGAATCCGGTCAGCAGTTCATAATCAGCCGCAATGAAAAAGGTGGTAATGACCATGAGCAGCAGATTGATAAACATACCAGGAAGGGATGAGGCGAAGCCGGAAAGCCATCCCATGACTGACATGGAGATTCCTGATACCATCTGTCCCGCGGACTGCACAAAATGTCCCTCCAGTTCCTCTAAGGCCCCAAGGAGAGACGGGTCCATCCGCAGAAGATATTGTTCGATGCCTCCGAAAATCCCGGTAAACACAGGTTCCGCATAATTGGCATAAACCGACGGCAGGCTTGCCACCAACGATTTCCCGTTGGAAAACATCTTGACGCAGAGAAGGGTAAACAGCAGCCCAGCCACACTGTAGAACAGGAGCACCATAAGAATAGCTGTAATCTTCCTGTTCATGTGCAGACGGACTGACGCAAAGCAGATTGGCCTCCTTAACAGATACGCGATCACAAACGCAGTGACAAAGGGGGCCACCATGGGCAGCCCGTATTTCAGCAGTACAAAGGCTGCCAGCAGCAGGATTGTAAAGTACATGCAGTTAATGATAAATATTTTTCTCGCTTCGGTCTTCATTATTCTTCCTTTCTGTCCGGACAGGAATAACATCCATGGACGGCGCACCTTTTATGGGCAAGCCGGTAAAAAACAAAAAGACACGGCCTGCGCCCAATTGTGCGCAAGCCATGCCTTATCCCACTTATGTGGTAAATTGTATCGAAATATCTATGCTTCGGGGCAGTGCCGCCGAATTCGTCATCCATGGAATCCGTCTTCTCCTCATGTAATTCTGTTTACGGCCTATCATATTGGATAAACCGGGATTACACAAGGGGATGGCCCATTCTTTAACAAACTTTTAATCCGGACTTTTATTCTGTACGGTTCCGGGCTGGAACGTCCAGGTACCGGTGCATGATTTCCAGCAGACGGCTGATTTCCAGCGGCTTGGTTACATGCTCATCCATTCCCGCCTGTTTGGCCCGGTACACGTCGTCGGCAAATGCGTTTGCCGTAAGGGCGATAATGGGAATCCCAGTCCCGTCCGGCCGCCTGCCGGTCTTTCCCAGGCTGCGGATAGCACTGGCAGCCGTGTAACCGTCCATAACCGGCATCTGTATATCCATGAGGATAAGGGCGTAGGTCCCAGGCGGGTCTGTCTCAAACCGTTCCACGGCCTCCCGGCCGTTGACAGCGCATACAGCCGTGATGTTGAACATAGACAACAGCTCCACCACGATTTCACGGTTCAGCTCATTGTCCTCTGCAAGCAGCACACATGTTCCGGGCGGAAATGAAGCCGGGGTCCTGGGGGTATTTCCGTTCTGGGACCGTTCTCCGGTATCTTCCTCCCCGGCAAGTTTCAGATATATGGTGGCAATGAACCGGGTTCCCCTGTTCAGCTGGCTTTCCACCCGGATGGTGCCGTTCATCATCTGCACCAGATTCCTGGTTATGGCCAGCCCCAGTCCCGTTCCCTGGACCTGGCTGACCCGGGAATCCTCAGCCCGTTCAAAGGGCATGAACAGCTTTTCCAGGAATTCCGGGGCCATGCCGATTCCGTCGTCCTCCACCACAAACTCAAAGCATCCCACCCCGCTTTCACTGGAAAGCTTCTCTTCCAGGGATACGGCTATATGCCCCCTGTCAGAGGTGTACTTCACGGCGTTGGACAGCAGATTAATGAGAATCTGTTTGACCCGGACCGCGTCCCCATATACGGCATGGTGGTCTATCTCTTTTAAGCTGATGGACAGTTCCTGTCCTTTGCTGTCCATATCCGGTTTTACGATAAGGGATACCTCCTCCACCAATTCCTCCAGGCAGAAGGCATCTTCGCTCAGTCCCACATTGCCGGACTCTATTTTCGACATGTCCAGCACCTTATTGATTAAATCCAGAAGGTGGCTGCCCGAGAGACTGATTTTAGACAGACAGTCCTCTATCTTATCACGGTTGTTAAGATTGCTCTGGGCTATGGCAGTCATGCCCATGATTGCATTCATGGGCGTGCGGATGTCGTGGCTCATCCTGGAAAGAAAATCCGACTTTGCCTGGTTGGCCCGGTTCAGTGAATCATACGCCTCCTCCAGGGCGTGCTTTGCCTTCTTCTCCTCATCATAATACTCCAATTCCCGCTGTTTCTCGGCGCTGATGTTGCGCAGAGCTATAATAGCCGTCCTGGGCCTGCCCTCCTTGGAGGCAACCATGTGGACCTCCAGACGCAGCCACAGAGGAGAGAAGCCGTGCATGAACTCCACCTCAATGTGTTCGTTTCCTCCGGCCAGTTCCCCCAGAAGCCATTCACGCTCACAGATGGACATCACCCGTTTTCTGTCCGCCTGGTCCACATCGGACAGGATATAGCTGCAAAGCTCTGTGGAGTAGCACCCGTTCCTCGGCAGCACCGCCCCACCGCGCGCCTCCGGCAGCCTTACCGCATAATAGCTGTCCTCCGGCAGGTTCACATAGAAAATACTCATATACACGCCATTGATGGCCTGAAGCGCTGACTGGCTCATATACAGCCGCTCGCTGTTCTCTGACAGTTTTGATTTCATGGAATGGATATTGTGGAGCGCGCCCACCACCCGGCTGGGCTTCCCATTCTCCATCATCAGCCTGCTGTTGACCCTGTGCCATATATAGGTTCCGGGCTCACCGCCGGGAACGGACACGCGGACTTCAAATACCTCAGATCGGCCGTTGCATATATTGTCAATGACTGTGGGCACATCATCCGGGTGCACCACCTGCCGTTTTAGCAGCGTCCTGGAGTAATCCCTCAGTTCGTTACGTAGCACACCCTGTCCTGTCTTTGGCTCATAGCTGATAAATACATCCTCGTCCATCCGGTACTCAAACATGACGGCTGAACTGACCTCCATGGAAACCCGGTACATCTCCTGCTCCCGCTCCAGCTGTTCCTGAAGAATCTTGCGCTGGGTGATATCCACAGCCGTGCGCTGTAAAATATCCTCACCCTGGGGAGTTACCCCCACCACCATGCTGGTCCCCTCCAGCCAGTGGATACTTCCGTCCTTCCACCTGACCCTGTATTCCTGGTCCTGCCGGTCACCAATCTCCCTCAGTTTGCGGTACGCCTCCTGCAGAATCAGGCGGTCCTCCTCCAGCACAGCTCCCAGGACGCCGTCGTGCCAGTCGTTTAAACCCTCCTCCATATCCTTGTAGCCCATCAGATTCAGGACGGCCCTGTTGATGGAAACAAGACGGTATCCGCCCTCTATGTCCCTGACAAAACGGATGATGCCGCATGGAACCGTATCGTAAATACTGGTCAGCAGCTGGGTCTGCTCCCTCAGGCGCTGGGCGTCCTCCTCTGACCGGGTCACATCCAGGTACAGGCTGTTGACCATCCAGTTCCCGTCTGCGTCCTGGGCTTTTTTTCCGCTGTCAATGATCCATTTCAGGCTTCCGTCCTTACAGCGCACCCTGTAACGGGTGGAATATGTAAGATTTCCGTCCCTGAACGCCTCGGCACAGTCAGCCAGGGCGCCGGGAAGGTCCGGAGGATATACGTTGCCCACAGCTGTCCCCCCGGTTACCTCCATGAATTCCTCCACGGTATAGCCGAACAGGGCTGCCGCCTCCTTGCTGACAAATGCAAAGGAGTAGGTTTCATCGTCATTGCTTATCTTTAATCCGCCCGCAATGGAGGACATGATGACCTCCAGCTGGCGGTTCTGCTGTTTTGTCTCCTCCTCCAGAGCATTTAGGCGCTCCTGGACATACTCATAGGACTGCCTGCCGATTTTCTCCGGAAAGCTTTCCCCGTCCAGCATTTCCTGATAAGGGTTGGAGCAGTGGATATGGGAGCATGTAAGCCCGTCCTCCGTATCCCGAAATACAAAGGTCACCCTCTGATGTACTTTCAGGTACATCCGGGTGCCGGGATCCGTGGCTATCCACATCCTTCCCATAACAACATACACGTTTTCCATGGGACAGACCACATCGTACTCCTCATCCCATATATTGCAGTCAGGTATGCTCTCCCTGAATTTGCGGAAGTGGTCCGCGCAGGCCTTCCGGCCTGACAAATACTCCTGCTCCCCAGCCCCCATCCAGGAAAACTGTTCTGAAAAGCAGGAGGTGATTCCCTCTATATCATGCTCGCAATAGTGCATGTGCATAATACGGCTGGCCAGTTTCTTCACATCCCCCAGCCGCTGATGCTGCCCTGTATCTGATTCTGTCTTCACGCCCATAAAACCTGCTTTCCTCTGGATTATCTGTCGTCAATCTGAAGCCTCAGCACATCCGGACGGGAATAGTGGCCGCAGACATCAAATTCCATCCGGCTGGCGCTTACCCTGTCCATCTCCAGATCCGCATAGATAACGGCTTCCTTATCCCACACCGGCTCTGTCACGTAGTGCCCGTATGGGTCCACAATGCAGCTGCCTCCCCGGCACACCGTATCCGGCAGCCCGTCAATCTCATCCCGGCAGCACAGGTTTTCAGGATACATGTCTCTTGTAATATACATGTTGCAGTTGATGAAATAGCACCTTCCCTCCAGAGCAATGTGCTGTACCGTGGACTGCCATTCCGGATTGTCATTTGTATTAGGGGAAATATACAGGGCCACTCCCTTTTCATACAGGGCCGCCCTGGCCAGGGGCATATAGCTTTCCCAGCAGATCAGGCTTCCCATCACCCCCCAGGGCGTATCCTCAACCGGAAAATATCCCCGGTCGGCGTCCCCCCATACCACCCGCTCAGCCCCTGTGGGCTTTAACTTCCTGTGTACACAAACCAGGCTTCCCCGGGGTGAGAAAAACAGATTTGTATTGTAAAGCGTTCCTGTCACCCCATCCCGTTCGGAAACACCGATGCTGACGTAAGCCCCTGCTTCCCGCGCAGCCATGCCTATTTTTTCTGTCTCTTTCCCGGGAACCAGAATGGAGTTATCCAGATACAGCTTCCAGTCCTGCCTTCCCTCCCCGCTGCGGCTGCCCACCCGGAACCCGAATGTCATGCCGTAAGGGTAACCCGGTATGAACAGTTCCGGAAACACCATAAGCTGGGCTCCCCTCCGGGATGCCTCCTGAATCAAATCCACGGCCTTCTGTGTGCAGGCATCCTTGTCAAACATGACAGGCGCGGCCTGGATGACAGCTATTTTGCATATTTTCTTTACATCCTTCATTTGGCCTCTCCTTTGTACAAACCAGTCTTTTCTCATTTTACCATGCGGTTCTGATCTCCACAATGGCAGGATTCATCTTTCTTATAATCTTTCTTGCAAAAAACGCTTATAGGTCAGGTCAATCAAAAAAGCTCCCAAAGGTGCGGTAATCAATATGGCCAGCACAGCCACCGTCAGCACGATATCTCCGCAGGCCAGACCCATGGCCAGAGGCACCCCGCCTATGGCGGCCTGTACCGTAGCTTTTGGCATATAACCTATCATGCAGAATACCCGCTCCTTCATATTAAGCCTGGTCCCGGCCAGGCAGCAGAACACGCCTGCCATCCTGAAAACCAGCACGCCGAATATCAGTATAACCGCCCACACGCCTGCGCTCAATGCATAATGGATGTTTACAGTTGCCCCTACCAGGACAAAGAGCATGATTTCGGCACAGACCCACACCTTATTGAACTTAACGGAAAGACGGCGGGCTGCCTCCTCCCGTTTCTTCTGAAGGGCGATTCCGATTCCCATGACTGAAATCAGGGAGGAAAAGGGCACAATATCCGAATATCTGTCCTCTAACGTCACCAGGATAAAAGACACACACAGCAGAATGATGACCTTGACCGTATCCCGAATATGGACTCTCTTAAAATATACGGCCAGCCCCCAGCCGGCCGCCAGTCCGATAAAACTTCCAATCAGAATGGAAACAGGTATCTTAACAAAGCTTATGGGTGATACGCTCCCGCCCTGGGCCAGGCCCGTAAACGCCGTGAACATCACAATCACAAACACATCGTCCACGGATGCCCCTGCCAAAAGCAGCTGCGGAATCCCCTTATCCGTGCCGTACCCGTCTTCAATCAGCTTTAACATCTTGGGAACTATGACAGCCGGGGACACCGCTCCCACCACAGCCCCCATGATGGCGGCGTCGAGAACCGAAATCCCCAGTAGTCGGGGCGCCAGAAGGACCATTCCCAATATCTCAAAGCAGGCCGGAAGAAAGCACATGAGCACGGCCGGGCGCCCCACCTTTTTAAGGTCATTTAAATCCAGGGAAAGCCCTGCCCTCATCAATATAATAATAAGGGCAATCCGTCTCAGCTCTGAAGAAATATTCAATATAGACCCATCAATCAGATTCAGGGCGTAGGGACCCAGAAGAACCCCGGTAAAAATCATCCCCATAAGGCCGGGCAGGCGCAGCTTCCTGCACACCCACCCCAGAAACATTCCCAGCATCAACATAAAAGCAATACTAATCAGCATATCCTTTTCCTCCTTATAAACGCAGAAAAAGCCGATCATTTCTGCGTTAATACATAATGCAGAAGTCATCAGCTTTATAAGCGGTTCTAGTCAGACTAAGGGAGAACTTCATTCCCGGTACTTATTTTATAACTAAAATTACAGGATGTCAATGATTTCCTTTTTCATTTGGTTTTCATTTGGTTTTCACTTGTTTTTTCATATGATGCAAATATGATGCATCTTTGATGCCATTTTGATGCCTGGCCATTGTAATCTGGATTATAAGAAAACCCCAAACAAAAACAAACGAGGTGCAAACAATGAAACGGAAGAAAACCTGGCTTTATGTATGTCTGACACTGCTTATGCTGGCCCTGACCCCTGCTGCGGTCTACGGTGAGGAACCGGACGGGGATACGGCGGACAAGACCCTTGCCCCCTATTTCTTTGTACAGGACGCTGCACAGGCGGCAGACCAGTTCCCCCTGAAGGACACACGTGTGTCCTCCACAATAAACGGCGTCATTGCCGAAACCTATGTCACCCAGACCTATGCCAACGAAGGGACAATACCCATCAATGCCAGCTACGTGTTCCCGGCATCTGCCAGGGTTACGGTACATGGAATGAAAATGGAAATCGGGAACGAGGTAATCACGGCAAAAATAAAGGAAAGGGAAGAGGCCAAAACAGAATTCGAGGAAGCTAAAAGCGAGGGAAAAAGCGCCTCTCTGCTGGAGCAGCAGCGTCCCAATGTATTTACCATGAATGTGGCCAATGTAATGCCTGGGGATACGGTGCGAATTGAACTGCACTACACCGAACTGATATCCCCCAGGGACGGGGTTTACCAGTTTGTGTTCCCCACCGTGACCGGCCCACGGTATGCCGGCTCTGCCCCGGAAACAGGCGGGGGAGATGAGTGGACGGCAAGTCCTTACCTGGAGGAAGGGACCGCCCCTCAGGGTACCTATGAAATTGCCGTCAGCCTCTCCGCAGGCGTCCCCATTTCCAGCCTGACCAGCAGTTCCCATAAGATCAAGGTGGAAAAGGAAAGCGAATCCATTGCCCATGTAACCCTCTCTGATTCCGGGGAGTTTGCAGGGGACCGGGACTTCATCCTGGATTACAGACTTACCGGGCAGAAGATAAACTGCGGACTCATGCTGAACACCGGGGAAAAAGAAAATTTCTTCATGCTGATGGTACAGCCCCCGGAGCGTGTCAGGGCGGAAGAGATTCCGCCCCGTGAATACATATTTGTGCTGGATGTGTCAGGCTCCATGTTCGGGTATCCCCTTGACACCGCAAAGGAGCTCATAGGGAACCTGGTGGGCAATCTCAGGGATTCTGACCAGTTTAACCTGATCCTGTTCTCAGATACAGCCGTTTCCATGGCGCCAAAATCCGTACCTGCCACCGCAGAAAACATCCGGCAGGCCATTGACCTGATTGAGCGCCAGGACGGAGGCGGCGGCACGGAGCTGGCCCCGGCCCTTGAACAGGCAGTCTCCCTTCCAAGGGACCCGCGGATGGCCAGAAGCATTGTCACTATCACAGACGGCTATATGTCCGATGAATCGTCCATATTCAGCCTCATAAACAGGAATCTTAAGACAGCAGATTTCTTCTCCTTTGGAATCGGCACCTCCGTCAACCGCTATTTAATCGACGGAATCGCAAAAGCCGGTTCCGGCGAAGCCTTTGTTGTAACAGAACCGTCACAGGCATCAGACACAGCCCGTGATTTCAGCACCTATATCCAGTCCCCTGTCATGACCGGCATAAATGTTTCCTTTGACGGTTTTGATGTTTACGATGTAGAGCCGGACATCCTTCCCACCCTGTTTGCCCAAAGACCCATTGTCCTGTTTGGAAAATGGCGGGGCCAGCCTTCCGGCACCATTCGTATAACCGGAAAAACCGGAAACCAGGATTATATGCAGGAAATACCGGTAGGCCGGGCAGAGGCCCCGGCAGACAATACGGCCATCCCCTATCTGTGGGCCAGGACAAAGGTGGAACGTCTGACAGATTACGGCACACGGGAGGATGTCCAGGATGCAGTCAGACAGGCCATGATCAAAAAAACAGTCACACAGCTGGGACTGGACTACAGCATGATGACGCCCTACACGTCCTTTATTGCCGTGACTGAAACAGTCCGCAGCCAGGATGGTTCTGCCGCGGATGTGAAACAGCCCCTTCCGCTGCCGCAGCACGTATCAAATTTTGCCGTGGGAGCCGGATATACCATTGGCTCAGAACCAGGAACCCTGATACTGATGTGTGCCGCAGGAGTCATAATGGCAGCAGGCTGTATCCGCCGAAGCCGGGCTGACAGAAAAAAGAGAAAAACAGAGGAGGCTTAATCAATGGACATTCCCAGCGCTAAATCTTTGATCCGCCGGAACATCCCCTTCTATCTGGCAGGAGCCCTCCTGCTGCTGGGAATGAAATATTATTACAGCCGCGGGGGCCCGGACAGCCTCTCATGGATTCTGGCCCCCACTGCCCGGTGGGTCAGCGCCCTTAGCGGAATTCCCTTCATAAAGGTCCCTCAGACAGGTTATGTCAGCCACTCCTGCCGCTTCATCATAGCTGCCTCCTGCTCCGGTCTCCAGTTCCTGATGATTTCCATGACAGCCCTGGTCTTTTCCTATATTCACCGGATGAGAACCATAAAGGGAAAAATAGGATGGATGGCCCTAAGCGCCCTGGCTTCCTATCTGCTGACCATCTTTGTCAACGGCTTTCGTATCCTGTTCTCCATTTTCATTCCCATATATCTGGGAATGTCAGGCACGGCATGGACAGACGTATCCGGCTCTGCATGGGCAGAAACGGCCGGATCATCCGGCCCAGCACCGGCCCGGGCCTGGAGCATATGGCTCACGCCAAAACAGCTTCATACCATCATCGGAACGGCTGTTTACTTTACCGCCCTGTTTGCCGTCTGCCAGCTGGGAGAATACGTATCCCGGAAATGCTCTGCTGCTCCCGGAACATCCCACCGGGGAAACAGCCGGGCCCGGGCCGGATTTTACCCCATAAGGGCCCTGGGAAGATGGGCTGCCCCTGCTTTCTGGTATTTCTCCATTGTTTTGGGGATACCATTTCTTAACAGGGCATACAGAAACCGTCCCCAATCCTTCACAGACTATGCCCTCCTGCTGACAGCCGTCTGCCTTACCGTCATAACCTTTTACTGTATCTGTTCCGAACTTCACCGACGCATCAGCCGGCTGACATCAGAGCGGTACCGCAAAAATCATAAAAATATGGAATGACATAGTTTTAAACTATATCATTTCGTGCTAAAATACCTCCATGCATTAAATGCAATGGAGGTATTAGTCATGACCCTGCAGCAACTGCGCTATATTGTAACCATCGTAAACTGCGGCTCTATTTCCGAGGCAGCCAAACATCTTTTCATAACCCAGCCCAGTCTTTCCAATTCAGTAAGGGAGCTGGAAAAGGAAATGGGCATATCCATCTTCAACCGCAGCTCCAAGGGGATTGCCCTGTCTTCCCAGGGAATGGAGTTCCTGTCCTATGCCAGACAGGTGCTGGAGCAGGCCGAGCTGTTGGAACAGCACTACACAAACAAAAAACCGGTGAAGCGTATCTGCTCCATATCCACCCAGCACTATGCCTTTGCCGTCAATGCGTTCGCCAACCTGGTATCCTGCCAGAACACGGACGAATATGAATTCACCCTGAGGGAGACCCGCACCTATGAGATTATCGACGATGTAAAGAATTACAGGAGTGAGCTGGGCATCCTCTACATCAATGATTTTAACCGGAAGGTGCTGGAAAAGCTGTTCAAGGAAAGCGGCCTTGTATTCCATCCGCTGTTTAAGGCCAGCCCCCATGTATTCATCAGCGTAACCCACCCCCTGTCTGCCAGAGACAGCGTTGCCATTGAGGATTTGGAGGATTACCCCTTCCTGGCCTTTGAGCAGGGCGAAAAAAATTCCTTTTACTTCTCAGAGGAAATCCTCAGTACCATTCCCAGAAAAAAAGTAATCTATGTCAGCGACAGGGCCACCCTGTTCAATCTTCTCATCGGACTAAACGGATATACCATATGCAGCGGCATTTTAAACCGCAACCTGAACGGCGACTCCATCATGGCAGTTCCCCTGGAAACAGAGGAAAACATGGTCATCGGATGGATTGGGGACCCCAGGATCCATCTCAGCGAATTTGCCGGGAAATATCTGGAGGAATTACACCGGCTGATCAGCAGTCAGTCTTAAGGCAGAACCTACCCTAAGACGCCATCAGCCGGAATACGGATTCGTAAATCCGGTTGGCAATATAAGGATTATTCATGGTATACAGGTGGATGCCGTCCACGCCGCCGGCTGCCAGGTCTACAATCTGGTCTACCGCGTAGGCGATTCCCGCGTCCCGCATGGCAATGGGGTTATCCCCGTACCGCTCCATCATGGAGATGAATTTTTTCGGCAGCTTTACGCCGCACAGGGATACCATGCGCTCAATCTGCTTTTTGTTGACCACCGGCATGATTCCGGCCTCCACCGGAACATGGATTCCAACCAAATCCATCCGTTCCCTGAAGCGGTAAAAATACTCGTTGTCAAAGAAAAGCTGGGTGATAAGCTGGCTGACACCGGCGTCCACCTTATCTTTTAAGTGTTTCATATCCCTTACCAGGCCGCCGGATTCCTGATGGCCTTCCGGGTAACAGGCGCCTATTATATTAAAATCGCCATGGTTCTTTATAAACTCCACCAAATCCGCCGCGTACCGGAAATCCCCAGCCGGCTCCCTGTCCGCGGTGCGGTCCCCCCGCAGGGCCAGTATATTCTCTATTTTCTGTTCCTTCAGCTGTTCCAGAATCAGCAGGACATCGTCCCTTGTCAGGTTCAGGCACGGAATATGGGCCACGCTCTCTATGCCGTATTTATGCTTAATAGCAGACGCAATCTTAAGCGTTGTCTGACTGTTCTCGCTGCCACCCGCCCCATATGTGACGCTGATGAAATCAGGGGTGATTCCCTTAAGCTCATCCAGCGTGTTATAAATCGTGTCAACGGGCGCTGTCCTTTTGGGAGGAAAAACCTCCAGGGACAGTACTGTTTTATGGTTGAACAATGATGATGTCTTCATGTATGTTTGTTCCCTTCCTTCAATAAGTCTTGGCCATGATTTCCGGCTGCTCATGTTTTCTGATTGCAGTAATCATAGCACAAAACAAAAGGAAGGGATAATTTGTAAATTTTATGGGAAGCTATAGTTTAAAACTATATCTTACTTCCGGTCATAGGCCTGGATGTACACAAAATTATCATTCTTTCGTTCCATTCTGTATTCCGGATCCAATATGGCGTCAATGAACTCCCTGCCTCCTGATTCCACTGCCACCACCTTCATCCCCAGCTCCCGCTCCACATCCCGGACCGTCAGATCATCTAAAAATACCTGCTCACCCACCCGCAGCATATTGGAGGGAATCTGCAGTACTTCTCCCAAATCCTCCCCCGCTGCCTGCCGTTCCTTTAACTGTCCTATCAGGTCCTGTCCCGTTATAAGGCCGGATACCGTAATGGTCTCCCCAAAGAAATCATTCCTTATAGCGTACACATGAACCGTGAGATGGGGAAACGCATCCATCAGCTTTCCTGCGAAGCCGCAGACGGTGGGATACGTCAACTTTCCCGTTGCAATGGTCAGGGTCCTTGAAACGGTTCCGGCCAGCTCTTCATACTCCTTTTTGCTGATCACATCCTCCAGGGCCTCGTTAAATTCATTGATGAACATACGCATCATACCCACGCCGTTTTCCAGCTGGATATAGCCGTCGTAACGCTCTTCCTCAGGGAAATCCCTGCCTGCAATAATGTACCACTCATCACTGGCATGAATGAAATGAAGGCCGTATTGCTCATAAAACTCCTGCTGGTGGCTTTCCACCATGTCGATGACAGCGCCTGCCTCTTCCTTGGTATATAACTCAATGGGAAACAATCCCTCCCTGAATTTTGTAATTCCGGCAGGTACCACGGAAACGCTTCTCAGGAAAGGCAGGTATCGGGATAAATCCCGGATGGTCCTCTCTAACTCTGCTCCGTCATTGACGTTCTTGCAGCAGACCACCTGGCCGTTCATCTCCACATGGCCGTCATAGAGCATCTGCAGATACTTAAGCTTATCTCCCGCAAAACGGTTGTTGAGCATCTTACAGCGCAGCTGCGGGTTGGTAGTCTGCACCGATATGTTGATGGGGGCCAGCTGCATACGGATGATTCTTTCTATGTCCCTCTCCTTCATATTGGTCAGGGTAATGTAATTTCCCTGCAGGAAAGAAAGCCTGGAATCGTCGTCCTTAAAATACAGGGTCTCCCGCATTCCCGGCGGCATCTGGTCAATAAAGCAGAATATGCATTTGTTGCTGCACGAACGGTAATCGCTCATCAGGCCGTTTTCAAACTCCACACCCAGGTCATCGTCATACTCCTTGTCGATTTCCAGCAGCCACTCTTCCCCGTCCGGTTTTCTTATGACCACCTCAATGTACTCATCCTTAATCAGATACCGGTAGTCAAATACATCCTCAATCACTTCATGATTGATTGAAAGCAGTATATCGCCCGGTTCTATTTCCATCTCCTGCGCAATAGAGCCGGGATATACCTCTTTTATCACATGTTCATTCTTTTTTGTCTTCAATCTATTTTCCTCAATATTATAGTTTTTTCCATAATCCCTGTTTTTATGCTTTTGCTTCCCGGTAACACGTCCACACGCAGCCTCCGGTAAACGCTGCCGCAAACAAGACCGCGGATGCCATGGAGGGCCAGCTGACACTGCCGCCAAACGAAATTTCCCGTATAAGCCGGGTGGTATGGGTCAGCGGCATCATATTCACCACCCACTTAAGCGCTTCCGGTATGCCGTCCAGGGAAAAGAAGGTGCCGCACAGAAACGACATGGGCGTTATGACAATATTAGTAAAATTGTTCATGTCGTAATGGCTCTCCATCATCATGGCTGCCAGAAAGCCAAGGGCGGAAAAGATCAGCGAATTCAGGATAACCGCGGTCAACAGCCACCCGTTCATGACCAGCCTGGCCCCCGAAACGATTCCCAACAGTACGATAAACACACCGGAATACATACCGCGGAGGGCTCCCGCAATGATATGGCCCATAGCCAGCAGATGCATCCTGGTGGGTGAATACAGATAACACTCAAAGCTCTTTTCATGGAGGCGCATGACGCTGATGCGGGTGGAAACCGATGTGTAGCTGTTTCGCATGGTGGTCATGGCTAAGAGGCCCGGTATCAGATAGTAGAGATAGGGTCTTCCATCCATCTCCATCACACTCCCCAGTCCCATCCCAAAGGTAATAAAATACAAAAGCGGCGATACCATCTGTGAAAATGTAACTCTCCAGAACCTCCGTTTGAGGAACAGCCATTCCCGCCACAAAATCGTGGTTATTTCCATCCTCCCACCCCCTTGCTGGTGTAATGGAAAAATACGTCCTCCAGCGTGGAAGGGAGCACGCTGCACAGCGCGTCAATTCCGGCAGCCCTGGACTTTGCAGCAGGCAGGTCCTTAAAGAACTCAGCCTTTATCCTGTCCCCATCTTCGTACTCCACCTTAAATTGTCCGATTTCATCAATCAGTCCGGCGGGCGTGTCCTCCTTAAATATCTTCCCTCCGTCAATCAGCATCACATAATCGCACAGGTGCTGGGCCTCTTCGATATAATGTGTGGTCAGAAGTATGGTTTTCCCCTCCTTGTGCTGTATGTGCAGGAAATCCCATATATCCCGGCGAGCATTGGGGTCGATGCCTACCGTTGGTTCATCCAGAAATAGATATTTTGGATTGTGAATCAGGGACTTTGCAATCATCAGCTTGCGCTTCATTCCTCCTGACAGGTTCTGGGCCGCCCTTTTTCGGACGCTGTCCAGTCCGAGAAAGGCCAGAAGGCGGTCCGTGGACGCAGCAATATCCGCCTTTCCCATCCGGTAAAGGCGGCCTGCAAACTCCATATTTTCTTCCACCGTCAATTCCTTGTCCAGATTGACATGCTGGCTGGTCACGCCGATGGCCTGCTTGACAGCCACGGCATTCCGGTCCATCACCTGTCCGTCAAAGGCCACGGTGCCTGTATCCGGCGCCAGAAGTCCGGTCATTATCCGCATCAGCGTTGTCTTTCCGGCCCCATTTGGTCCCAGCAGGCCCAAAAACATCCCGTCGGGAATCTCCATGGAGACACCCTTCACCGCTTCCACATCACCGAACTGTTTATGCAGGTCATTACATAGAATCATTACTGCCTCCCCTGCTTCTTAATGATGACCGTGGAAAGATACGGTATATCATACCGCTCCAGCTCCTCAAAGTCAGTCACCAGACGCTCCTCCCCTGTGCCTGTCTTGGTAATCAGCACAAACCTGTCCTCCAGATGGTTCTCCTTAAGAGCCTTCAGCAGGGCCTGCGGGTCAGTGGACGGTTTCATCAGGACCACATTGTCATGTTCCCTGAGCACCCTCCCCAAATCCTCACTGCTGTTTTTACGCACAGGGGCTACCACCAGGTCCTCATTCCAGGCCACCAGGGGTATTTTCATGGAGTCAGCCACAGCGCAGAAGGAAGTGACGCCGGGCACTACCTCCACCTCCACGCCCGCTTCCTCTATGTAGGGAAGGGTATACATAAATGTGCTGTAAACCGCCGGATCCCCCAGCGTAATAAAGGCGCCGGTACGGTCCCCATTTAAATACTGCGCGATACAACCCGCGTTCTGCTTCCACATTTCGCGCAGCTGCGTGCCGTGATAATGCATCGGATAAACTAAATTTACGATTTCCGCCTTTGTGTCCTCCAAAAGTCCCTGTATAATATCAAAGGCAAAGCTGCCTGCCCCGGCCTCCTTTTCAGGACAAAAAATCACATCCGCCGCATTGAGAATGCGGTGCGCTTTTAAAGTAAGCAGTTCCGGGTCTCCCGGTCCTACGCCGATTCCATAGAGTTTTCCCATTTTTCAATCCTCTTTCTTTTCTCATACCTGGTGTTTTGTCCGAAACACTAAATATGGTACCATATATGGAGGCAAAGGGCAATTAATACCTCTGTTTTTCATTCTAGCACAGGATACTCTGCCTTTTCAAGATATGCATTTGAAAGTTTCCCTTCTTGTATACAAATACACCAGAATCAGGGTGACGCCCAGGCACATCAGCTCTGATACAGCAGGCGCCCACCAGATGCCTTCTCCTCCCCCCACGCCAATACAGACTGCCAATGCGGCCGCTATGATAACCATACCTCTGTCCAAAGAGATAATCAGAGACTCCTTCGGCCGCTCAATGGCTGTAAAATACCCTGCCCCTGTAATATTAAATCCCACCACCAGAAACGACAGGCTGAATATCCTGAATACAGACGCAGAGTACTGTCTGAGCCCTTCCAGCTTTTCAGAGATGAAAATACCCACCAGCCAGTCAGCACCTGCCATGGAAGAGATAAAGGCTATTCCCGCCACGCCCACGGACGCTGTCAGCGAGTACTTCAAAAGCCTGCTGCATACATCCCGCTCCTGTCTGCCGTAATGAAAGCTGATTAAAGGCTGGATGCCCTGCGCGATTCCCGCCATGGACATGACCACGATGGTATTCACATATGCGATGATTGTGTAGCTCACCACTCCCTGTTCACCGATATACCGCAAAATGGCATGGTTGAACATAAATACTGTGAAGCCTGCTGACAGCTCCGTAAAACCGGAGGACAGGCCAATCTTCACCACCCGGATAAACTGTCCCAAGTCCCAAACCGGCCTGGCGAAGCGAATGGTTGCCTTTGGCCCCAGGAAATGTTTCAGATACAGGAATACCGGAACCATCTGGGAAAGTCCCGTGGCTGCCCCGGCTCCCCCAATGCCCCAGTGAAATACCATGACAAACAGATAATCCAGCACACAGTTTACCAGGGCGCCCGAAGCCACAGCCACAGCCGCAAACCGGGGAAATCCGTCTGTCTTTACCAATGTCTCAAATGTATATGATATGATGAACCACCATGTAAAGGGCAGCAGGGATAAAATATAATGGTTTACATACTCCTGCGTGCTCTGTGTGGCTCCCAGAAAGCTTACAATAGGGTCCAGGCACAGCCACACCATGAGCATGATAAACAGGGATAAGACTCCTGTCACCACCATATTCTGAGTGTTGGCCTGATTAGCCTCCCGCTGCCTGCCCTGCCCCAGGAAAATGGCCACCACGGTGGACGTACCCACGGCAAACAATATGGAAACAGAAAACAGGAAGTTTACAAAGGGAGAGGCAATATTCACAGCCGACAAGGCCACCTCAGACACGCCCCTGGCCACAAACATTCCATCCACCATGGTATATAACGCAAAGATCCACTGGGCCACCACGGAAGGCCATACAAACCTCCAGAACTTTTTCTTCAGTGACATTCCCTCTAAATTCATGATACAACTCCTTTATGATGACTTTGCTGCTCTGCTTGCATTCCCATCATAAACCTTGGTATAATACCAAGGTAAACAGTAAATATTGCCATATTTGGGAGAAGATTCATGTCAACATTCTATAAAATCGGGGAGATTGCCTCCCTTTATAACATAAGCACGGATATACTGCGCTACTATGAGGAGCTGGGCATACTGGTCCCCCGCCGGGCGCCTAACGGATACCGCATTTACCGCACCGAGGACCTGTGGTGTCTGAATGTTATCCGCGATTTGCGGGAACTGGGATTTTCCATGGAGCAGATAAAGGCATATATTGAGAACCGAAGCATTGATTCCTCCCTGGAACTGTTCCAGAAGGAGATGGATGTGATTGACCGGCACATTGAACGGCTTAAATCCCTCCGGGACAATATCATCACCCGCAGGGAAACCATTTCCCAGGCACGGGGACTCCCTCTCGGGACCATCACATTAAAAGAAATGCCGCCCCGCGCCTGCCACCGGATCATGCAGAGCTACGAGACGGACGAAGAAATGGATATTCTCATTAAACAGCTGGTCTCCTTTGGACCGGACAGACAGTATATCATAGGCAACAACCAGATGGGCTCCTTTATCAGCCTGTCTGATGCCATGGACGGACGATGCCAGCAGTATGACGCGGTGTTCATCCTTCACCCTGACGGCGAGCACTGCATCGGGGAGGGTACCTATCTGTCGGTCTGCTACAGCGGCAACTTCCGCCAGACCAGGACCTATGTTCCCCGGCTCCTGGACTATGCCAGGGAACATTCCATGAATATCCGGGGACCCTTGCTGGAGCTTTTGTGGATAGACGTCCATACCACAAAACATGTGGAGGAGCAGGTGACGGAGCTGCAGTTAAAGGTGGATTAGATTATACCAGCAAGTCAGCCCCCTGCTTATCCCTTCCCAGCTCAGCCAGTTTCCTGTTCTTATCATTTAAAGTACCAAATTCCTTCAGACAGCAGATAACCTGACCGCAGGACGCCAAAACCTCTGCAGCGCGGTCATATGTCTCTTCCCGAATCGGTTCAAAAGGCATTTCCGATATCACCTGGGAGGCCAGCGCCCTGGCAATGGGGTAATCCACATCATTTTCGTGGAGAATGCCTGCCGCGAATGGGATTCCCATGCGCTGCAGTCTCCTGTAAACCGGAATCCCGCTTCCGTTTCCGCCTATGACAAATACCTGAGGCTTACCCTTCACCGGTTCCATCTCCAGGCAGCCAAATTCCGCATAATAGCTGCCTTTGGTGATTCCGTACAGCCCGGTAATATAGGAGGAGGTGAAAATCTCTTCCGGAGTTCCGCACCGCTCAATGTATTCCCCCTTTACGCAGACAATATAATCTGATAATTTCTGCGCTAAATCCAACTCATGAAGGGACATGAGCACCGCTACCTTCTTCCTGCGTACCAGGTCCTTTAAAATGGTCAGAAGCTCCAGCTTATGCCGGATATCCAGGAAGGAGGTGGGCTCGTCCAGGACAATGACACTGGGGTCCTGACAGACGGCCCGGGCCAGAAGAATGCGCTGCTTCTGCCCGTCGCTTATCTGCGAAAAATCCCGGGAAGCAAGATCCCACGCATGGACCATTTCCATGGCCTCCCTGACCTTTCCTCTGTCCTCTGCCGTCAGTATGCCCATCCTTCCGGTATATGGGTAGCGGCCTGTGCCTACCACATCCTCACAGTTCATAAGCTCCGGGTGAATCCGCTCTGTCATCAGAATGGACATCCTCTTTGCAATCTCCCTCTCCCCCATCCCCTTCATGGGCATGCCATCCAGGTAAACGGTCCCTTCCAGCAGTCCCAGCTGCCGTATTACGCTTCGCAGAATGGTGGATTTACCAGCCCCGTTTGGCCCGATGAGCGTCACGATTTCTCCCGCCCTAACATGAATTCCGATTTGCCGTATCAGAGGCGTTTTGCCGTATCCGACGGTCATATTTTCTGTCCATATGTAATCTTCTGCCATGAAATCCGCCTCTCCATTTCGCTTGCATTTCTCCTGCTCTTTCCCTGCATCTTTCCTGCATTTCACCCGCAGTTCTCCTGCATCTTTGCTGCATTTCACCCGCAGTTCTCCTGCATCTTACCTGCATTTCTCCTGCATTTCACCCGCAGTTCTTCTGCATCTTTCCTTCATTTCACTGCATACCCTTCCGGTTATGCACCATCATGTAAATGACCACAGGCGCGCCGAATACAGCTGTCACGGAGCTGATGCTCAGTTCCGTGGGCGCAAAGACGGTTCTGGCCGCCAAATCGCAGAACAGACAAAACACTGCGCCGCCCAGGAAGCAGCCCGGAATCATGAGTATGGGCTTTGCCGTTTTAAACAGGCTCTTCACCAGATGCGGAACCGCAATTCCCACAAAGGATATAGGGCCTGCGAATGCAGTCACACAGGCAGAAAGAATACTGGACAGAAGAATCAGGGCCACCCTGAACCGCAGTATGTTCACCCCCATGTTCTGGGCGTACACTTCCCCCATCTGGTAAGCTCCAATCGGCTTTGCCATGAGAAAAACAAGAATCAGCGACAGGAAAACCACTGCCGTCATGACACTTACATTCTCCCAGGAGGTACCTGAAAAGCTGCCCATGGACCAGTTGTGGAGATTGACAATGTTGGCATCTTCTGCAAATGTCACCACAAAATCAGTTATGGCGGAACAGATATAGCTAATCATCACCCCGCAGATAACAAGCATGGACATCTTCTTCACCTTACCGGAAATCATCAGGACAAATCCCATGGAAATCATGGAGCCTGCAAAGGCAGCCAGAATCATCCCCGCCGATCCGATGGAGATTCCCCTTCCCAGCAAAACTATCATCACAAGGGAAACCACCAGCTTTGCGCCGGATGAAATCCCCAGCACAAAAGGGCCTGCTATGGGATTTGCAAAAAACGTCTGGAGCAGAAAACCCGATACGGACAGCGCCCCGCCCAGTATCACGGCCGAGAGAATCCGAGGAAGGCGTATGTCCCATACAATGCGGTATGAGGCTGCCTCCCCTGTCCTTCTGAACAGAATTTCACCTATTTCCTCCACTGACAGATGCACACTGCCGGAATTGATGTTCCAGATAAATAAAAAGCACATCATGACCGCCAGAAGGGCAAATGAAATACTGTTTTTTATATAAGTACCTTTTATCATTCAGACTACTCCTTATTTAACGCAGCCGGTGCATATACCTGAGGCCTTCCGGCTCCTCCTCTGTCAGTATACGGTGGATATCCAAAATCATATCCCCCAGGCCCATGGTCTCCTGAAACAGGCTTTTCTCCGTACACCACACATTTCCCTCCTTCACAGCCTTAAAATCAGCCAGGAGGCTGCTTTTCTCCAAAAGTTGGCTCAGATTGTCCAGCTCACCGTCTATGGTGCTGTTATATATAATATAATCCGCATCCCTGGCGGCGGCATAAAAGCTTTCCATCTGCATATTCATGGTGGACAGCGCGTTTTCATTTTCCGTAAGTCCCTGGGGCACATAGGTTCCTCCGGCCAGGTCTATCATTTCAGCCACATAATCCCCCGACTTCCTGACATTTACATAGCCGTTGGAACTGATATAGAAAAATGATACTGTTTTTCCGGTACTCTCCTGAGCCATGACAGGTTCCAGCTGCTTCACCTGTCCGGCAAAACAGCTATTTGCCTGTTCCTCCCGGCCCAGCAGCACCCCATATAATTTAAGCCATTCCATCCTTCCAAGAGGATGGCGCTCGTAGCTGGAGCGCTCCACCAGAACCGGTATCCCCAGTCTCTCCAGCTGCTCCTTCACTTCCGGGGAATGGTAAATCATCGTGGATTCTACCGCCAGGTCACAGGACCCGGACAAAATCCGCTCATAGTCCGGCGCGTTGTATTTGCCCGCATAGAGCATCCTGCCATCTTCCATGGCTGACCTTGCCTCTTCTATGTACCAGCCGGAAGCATCTGTCCCTGACAGTGTAATCCGGTCTGTTCCATCCAGGCTGCAAAACAGGTCCATGGCCGAGGTCGCCGCCAGATAAATATTCTCCAGAGGCTGCTTTATGACCGCCACGTCACCCGGAAGGCCGGAAGGCTGTGATTTTCCTTCCGGCACCACCAGATAACGGCCGCTGTCCTTAATCGTTATCATTGCGTAACCGCCATCGTAATAGTCCACTGAAAACTGGTCCGCATAGAGAAGCTCCATACTGCCGGTTCTCTTTATGCCGCTCCAGCCTTCCGGAACCGGGGCAGGGGAGGAACCCAGGGACTGGTTATTCGCGACAGCCGGATCTGCCCCGGTCCGCCCTGCCGAGGAACAGCCTGTACACACTGCTGTCATAAGGATTCCGGCGGCGGCAATTGCCATTAATTTCTTTATCCGTCTCATCATTCAGCCTTTTTAATTGTGGTTGAATCAAACACAAGGGTATATTCCACCTCATGAGGTTCGCTCATGGCAATGGTATCCGCTATGACCGGCATCTTCCGGTCAAATACACGGACCGGAATCTCAAACGAAGAATTACCCCCGGTACTTATCAGATCCAGCCTCTCCCCGTCAACCTTCATATAATCATAGTTGGAACTGCCCCATGTAATAACCGCAAATGCATTGCCGTCCTCAACCCTAAGCGCCGCCGGCGTCTCCACAGACGCCCGGCCTGAACCGCCCTCCAGCCTGACTGCCACCGTATACGAACCATCTTCCAGCTTAAGGCTCTTTGCCGTAGCCGCCTCACCGTCGGCAAAGGCCTCTGCCGGAAGGGAGCCGGAACAAAATACCAGCACACGGTCATACCATGTTTCCTTTTTCCTGCTGAAGGCGCTGCAGTTAATTTCCTTGTCCAGCGCTTCCACCGGTACCTTGAAGGTGTGCTTTCCATCTGCATTCTCCACAAATGGAATAAAATCCGCCTCAGAAGCCTGCTCCGCCTCAGCCCCGGTTCCCATATACAGTTTCAGATAACCGGTCCCGCTCATGGTCATAACCGCGCTCATAGCGCCATCCTGCACCGTAAGTTCACACTCCGTAATCCGGAACATGCCGGAGCTGGAGTCCACCCTGACCTCATAGACCCCATCCTTCAGCGCATCCGCCGAAACCGGCTCCATTCCGTCTTTCACCGCATCCCCGAGGCTGCCTGACTCCTGGTTTTGGATGTTTTTTGCCGGGGCATCATCATATGCCCCTTCGGCCAGTTCCACATCGGCCAGTTCCCCCACAGAAGATTTTGCGGCGGCACTGGTATCAGCGGCAGCCGGCGCCTTTCCTCCGCAGCCCGAAAGGTTCCCTGCACACAGCCCTATGGCGGCCAGGAGGGCACAGAGCTTCATTTTCATGTATTTTACTTCCAATATTCCCACCTCTAAAAGGGCGATCAGCAAATTGCCCCGACCGCCCGTTTATTCTTATGATTTATTTTGTCAGACTGTCAACCGCTGCCTGAGCATGTTCTACAAAGAGCTGCTGGATTGCTTCCAGCTGGCCGAGTCCGTTGACAAGGCATGTCACTTCATAGCCCGCATCCTCAAACGCAGTCTTCCAGGAACCTTCTTCGTCTCCTGCCATGTCATTGTTGGCATGGTCGCCTGCCACGATCATCAGCGGCTCCAAAACCACCTTCTTGTAGCTTCCTTCCTCCACCGCTGCCAGGACATCATCCAGGCTTGGCTCTGCTTCAACGGTACCCACATAGTAATTCTTATAACCTGCCTCTGTAAGCATATCCTGCATTTTTGCATATACCTGGTTGGACTCTGCCTCTGTGCCGTGTCCCATAAAACAGATGGCTGTCTCACCGTCATCATACTGTGCAGTTGCCTCTGTGACAGCCTTCATGACTGCCCTGAAATCATCCTCTGTGGTGAGAAGCGGCTTTCCGATTGCCACTTTGTCAAATGCGTCAGAATACTCCGCCGCCTCATTGACCAAATCCGTATACTCAAGTCCGTTCATCAGATGGGTGGGCTGAATTACAAGATTCTTGACACCGTTCTTCTCCGCGCGGTCAAGGGCCTCTCCTACATTGTCAATGGCAACATTATCCCTGGATTTTACGTGATCAATAATAATCTGGCTGGTGAATCCTCTCCTGACTGCGAAATCAGGAAATGCCTTCTCAACAGCATCCTCAATGGCACCAATGGTCAGACGTCTGCTGTCATTGTAGCTGGTGCCAAAGCTGACTACCAGAAGCTCATTTTCACCGATTCCATCCTGATTTCTGGCATTATCCTTTGAAGCATCTCCGGTATCGTAATTCTCCTCGTCAGCCTCCGCTGCCGCCTCTGCTGCCTCTGCTGTTGTCTCTGGTACTTCTGTTTTTGCCCCTGTGGTCTGCTCCGCAGTTGTCACTGCCTCAGAATCTTTGGCGGCATCTGCCGCCGTCTCCTTCTGCCCGCCGGAGCAGCCGGCTGCGGTCACTGTTGTCAGGGCTGCTGCCGCAAAAAATACTGCCAGTTTTTTCATCTTCATCTTCTCTTTCCTCCTTGTTTTATGACACCGTATCGGTTAAACCAAGGTAGAGGAATATGCAGCCTGTATCTGACAAATCCCAAACGGCAGTCCACACGCGCATAAGCGTATTCCGCAAGCGTCCTGGGGATATACGTTTTTCTGCAGATATGTAATACGCAGCGTACCCGTGCCCCGAGGGAATCACCCTCCGTCAGGACACAGTTTCCCTGCGTAAAAATCCGTTACCGTCTGAGTCAGAAATCCGCGGCCGAAACACCGTAAATCGGTACAACCAATTACTCGTGATTTGGAAAATTATTCCTGTACCAACAACTGGCAGGTTTCCTGACTCGTATATCAACACCCATGGCTGCCTTCCCAATTCTAACTGAATCAGTGACTGTCCTTGACATAAACCATGGGCTCCTTACTTACAGTGACGAGATCGTACAGGATTTCCACCTGTTTCCCTATTACCCGCTGTCTGACAAAGACAGACAGCGGCACCAGCTGTTCTTAACTCGATATGCTTTATCCTACCACTTAATGTAAAAAAAAGCAATAAAATCAATCATTATCCGGAAGCAGCTTTACTGTCACCATGATGTGTTTCAGGAACTCCCCTTCCTCCAGCCTGATATCCTCCATATGGGTCTGGGGAGGAAACTCAAAGGTTTTCTCCTCAATCTCCAGATAGAGCCAGTTGTAGGCTGCTTCCCTGGCATGCTCCACAGCATCCTCCAGGTCCGGTCCGTCTGCCTCGCAGCACTGCAGATCCGGAAATGTTACATGATAGCCTTTATCGTTTTTATGAGGCGTAAATACCGCCGGGTACGTAAATGTCATTTTCTTCTTCCTCCAGTATTCATAATAAAGCATACTTATTATATACTGAATATTGATTCTGTACAATCTCAGACTGGTTTTGGACAGCTGTAACTTTTTGGAGTGGTTTTGGGGAATGGTTTTCACACTTTATATGTCTCGATCCTTCGATATAAAGCTATCCCGGGCACTTCCCATACCTTCTATGATATCGTGAACAGATACACCCGGATTCCGGTAGCGGACCCTCTTCTGTGTTGCATGTTTCCACTGGATGGCCTGTTGTGGGCAGCAGTTGATGCACGCTACACAGTGTTCGCAGCGGTGCTGAAATTCCGGTTTTTCATTTTTCAGTACAATATTCCGGCTGGGGCAGATCCTCTGGCAAATACCGCAGCGGATACAAGTATCATCCACATGAAATCCTGTGTCTCTGTTCAGTTTATAATCCGTATAAAGCTTATAAAACATTCTGTCCCAGACATGGAACCCAAATGGTCCGTTGCGCCTGGCTGCAATCACTTCTGCCGAAGCCCTTTCAGCCATCTCATCAGCTTCCCTGAGTTTTCTGTCCGCCGAACGTGTCTTGGGATTATACTCCTCTATAAAATTCGCTACAGACGGAATCGTTATTCCATAATCCAGATGAAGCCCCTTTTTCTTAAGAAGAGCGTCCAAATGCCCCAATACACCTCCGGCAAGCCCTCCGCAGGTTGCTGCTGCAAACACATATGGGTTATCTGCCTCAACTTTCATTTCATCCACAAACTCTGCCACGGTTCTGGGAACGCCCCAGAAATATGTAGGAAAAACCAGGCCGATTTGCCGGCTGCTGCATTTTGTCCCCTTATATTTTGACATGGGAAGCAACAGCCCATCCATCCTTTCTGCCATGATGTTCGCAATACGCAGACTATTGCCGGTTGCTGAAAAATAATATATCACGGATTCCATATCTTTTTCCCCTCCTGTTGGTTATACGCTGATTATAGACATGATACATCAAAAAGAAAAGTACCCAAAATTTTTGTGGTACATTGTTTAACGATACTGTTGGTGTTATAATCACTCTGCATACTCAACAATATTCCTGATACAGCAGCCGGAATATTGATAAAAGCCAATACTATAAGCACGCAGCAGGGGGAGTCACCGTGAAAACAGAAAAATCAGTTCCGGAACGATGTGAAATCATACAGAAGGTTCAGAGAGTCCTTGGGGGGAAGTGGAAAATTGAAATCCTGTACTATATTGGTTTCCAGGATATACACAGATTTGGAGCGCTGCGCCGCCATATCGGCGGCATATCAGAATCATCCCTGATTAATCAGCTCCGTTCCCTTGAAGAGGACGGCTTTATCAGCCGTCATGACTATAAAGAGCTACCTCCCAGGGTAGAATATTCCCTGACAGACCTGGGACAGAGCTTCATGCCCATAATGGAACACATAAAGGATTGGGGGGAGACTCACCTTTTCCCCTTATCCTCATCCAGATAATCTCTCTATCCGCATTTTGAACAGATGCAGTCCCTACGCTCTCTTCCTGCTGGTCATGGTTCGGTCAGAAAAGTATAGGTAAAATAGTTGGTAAAATACAGAATAAAAGTCATTCCTGTTCATATCTTATTCATACCTTGATGATATATTTGATTTATAAAGCGTAATGCTTTTCATACAACTTTTCTCATACAAAATGAGCCGGCAGGAAGCTGCCGGCCCATTTGTGTTACCAAACCTGCTTTCTCACCCGCCACCACCCCGTCATCGTCCCCAGCCAAATCCCATAACAGGGCTTTTCAGCAACATTTCTTTACCTTCAAAGCGCCGTCCCCTTCTCAGGTATAAACAGGCCTTCCATGTCCACCCCTTCATGCTTCAGCAGCCATATCTTTTTATCAATGCCCCCGGCATATCCGGTCAGACTGCCGGCCGCGCCCACCACCCTGTGGCACGGTATGATGATGGAAATAGGATTGTGGCCCACTGCTCCGCCCACTGCCTGGGCTGACATGGTTTCCCGGTTCATCTTCTCCGCTATTTTCTTTGCAATATCGCCATACGTAGTGAGCTGTCCATAGGGGATCTGACAGAGGATTTCCCATACACCCTGCCGGAATTCTCCTCCCAGGGGAGCCAGCAAAAGCTCTGAGGACTCAGGCCTCTTTCCCGCAAAATAGCGGTCCAGTCAGTCCTTTGTATCTTTAAAAATCCCAAGTTCCGGGGCCTCCGTCATCTCTTCTTTAACAGTACCGGCAAAATATTTCTGTCCTTCCAGCCACAGCCCAACCAGTCTTTCGCCGTCGGCAGCCAGTTTAATCCTGCCCACCGGCGATATATAATCTGTTGTATAATACATACTATTTCCCTCCCCAATCTTTTGATTGCACAGCGAATCTGGATACGCTCCTCCCTGTTCTGCTCTGTGCAGGAACACGCCTTTACCCCAGCAGCTCCCTCACCATATCCCCGTCAAACACCACCGCAGCCACATTGTCCACTTCTATCTGGTAAAGGGCATTGGCGGCCATATGCTCCGCGGCCTGTTCCAGATCCCGGATGCCTGTGGTGTCCGCGTATTTTTCAATGACCGCGTCAAGCGCATCCTCTGTCACCACACACTCATTTTCATGCAGCCCCATGCGCTTTAAAACCTTTGGCATGGCGTACTTTGAAAATATAATTTTCTTCTCCTCCGGCGTATAATCCGGAATATCAATCACCGCAAAACGCGACATGAGAGGCGCGCTGATTTGGCTCTTATCGTTGGCAGTGGCAATGGGATACACGCCGCCGGTGGGTATCATACACTCTATGTAATTGTCCGTAAATCCCAGATTGTCCAGGAGGGTCAGCAGCACATCGGCGGGATTGCCGTTTCCTTTTCCCGATGACGCCTTGTCCAGTTCGTTGATGATAAAGACAAGATTGGATTCTCCTGCCATAGAGAACGCTTCCATGATAATTCCGGGTTTGGCATTGGAATAAATGCGGGAACTGCCGGTGAGCTGTTCCGAATCATTGATGGAGCTCATATCCAGGGTTGTCCACGGAAGCTTTAATATCCTGGCTACCGCATAGGCAATCTGTGACTTTCCGGTACCTGCCGGGCCAACCAGCAGCATGCCGTATGCAGGAAGCGTATGGGTGCGGTTAATCTGTATGATGGTCTCTATGATTCTCTGTTTGACCCGTTCCATGCCGTACAGTTCCTCATCCAGAATCCTGCGGGCCTCCACAGGATCAATGGATTCAAAATAGTGATTCTTCCACTGAATGTTCATCATGATGGAAAGGGCGCGCTGGGCATGGCGCCTCTCCTCCGGAGTCACTTCATGGGAGCGGGCCACCGCCAGGTTCCTGCGGGCCCAAATCCGTATATTGTCCGGCAGCGTCCTGCCGGCGCAGTTCATGAAATCAGTAAGGCTCTGAATACTGGTCAGCTTCATGTCGTCACCGTTTTCCTCCTGGTCCTCCTCTGCCAGTTCTGGCTCCGGCGCGCTGCCTGCCAGCAGCCGTTCAATCATAAACTGTAGAAAACCGTCCTCGGCAGACAGCTTGGTCCCTCCTCCAAAGGCCACCTCCCGAATCTTATAGACCGCGTATCCGTCTCCGCGGTTCTGACCGGACAATCGGACGCTGATATGGTTTTCCCCCAGCCAGCGCAGCAGGCTGGTGAAGCGGGCGTCAACCTGCAGGATATCCGCGCTGACAGTCCCGTCCTCCTCCTTGAACTCGAAAGCGGTCCGCTTGGCCTGGTTGGTGAAAACGCCGCAGGAATGGTGTCTCCAGTCCCGGCTGCTGTTATCCAGAACAAGCATGGGCTTCTCCGGAGAAGCCGCCGGCTCATTGGAGTAATATACCGTGTAAGTGCACTGTGGCTCTTCTTCCTTTTTTGGTGTGTCGCTGAAATCAAATACTGGCATAAAAATCCTCCCTGATATTGAAAGAGAGAGTCATAACACCTCTGTGCCATATACTCTCTCTTTGTGGCTGAATTCGTGTATATCCACTGGAAAAGCACGTTTTTTCTAGCCTTATTATATGTAAATCCGTTTTTTATGTCAATAGATGATTGCGGCGTTTTCCCAGAGATTTTCTCCGCGAAGCTTTTTCGGATGTGTCTCCACCGCTGTCCGGCATTTCCTCCTGTACGGCAACCCTGCAAGCCAGACGCTGCGCCATGGCAACGGATGTCAGCGTCACATAAATCTCCAGTGCGCTGCTGATGATTCCGGCCACCGCCAAAAGGATTACGGACACCCCCACAATGGCTCCCCATCCATACAGAAAAGGCCTGTATGCTCCTGGCTCTGTCTGATACCTGGTCCAGATTATCCAAAACAGGTACAAAAGCACCAGCACTGCGGATAAAAATGCAAATACGATATGCAGTACAGATTTGAGGGGCAATTCCTCCGGAAGGTAGGGCGTCGTAATGGCGCAGAACAACAGTACCAGTGCAGCCGGTATCAATCTGGCGCAGATTGGGTGCAGCGCTGCACGGGATTTTATATTCCGGTGTATCATATAAAAATAACTTCCCACCAGAACTCCCCACAGGAAAAACGACTTTTTCCTGTCAAAAAAATTGCCGATAACAGAAAAATTGGTGGTAAACCAATTATATCCTCTTGTAAATAAAACCGTGTATACGGGAATTAAAAAGTAAGCCCAGAATTTCATTCTTTGTCCAGTCCGTTTCTTTTGTTTTCTACAAGTATAGCAGACTGGGCAACATTTATATTTAAAAAACTCTGACTTCTTTCTAAACAAATGATAAATATTTTACGGCCACCCTGGAAATAACGTAAACAGAATTACTGCCACTGCTGTACAGATAGCCGGCGTCACCACCGAAAGGCAGAAAATCGGAATGTAAGCACTCTTATGGGATTCACCACACAACCCGATGGATGTATTAACCGAACCGCTGTGGGGAAGCGAATCCAGGGAGGAGGATGCTATGGCCATGACTCTTGCAATGGCGGCATAGGATACCCCCTGCATGGCCCCGAATATATCATAGAATATAGGTGTGATGATCCCAAGTCCGCCTGACGCGGAACCGCAGAATCCTGCAAGCAGCGCTGTCCCGACAGAAACGCCTACCAGGTAATTGCCAGGGATATGTATGACTGCATCTACAAGCAATTCAAAGGCCGGGGTGGACTTAATGACTGTTCCGAATCCGACAATGGTACATATATTGAATATCGCCACCGCTGCCTTGGGTACACTCTGGAATACAGCCTCTGTTAGTTCTGCCCTGTCAAACCTCCGGTACATCAGTATGATGGTTGTGGCTATACCCATGAGCAAGGCATATTCAATGGGGATTATATTTTCCCCCGCCTTATTTTTCAGGTTTATTGCTATTACAGTCACCAGCATAGGTATAAAGGATATAAGAGGACTGGGAAGGCTCCCGCTCTTCTCATCTTTGTCATCATCCCTGGACGTGAATACCTCCCCGGCCTTTTTTGCATTTTTTATCATCATTGAAAGCCAAAAGCTTCCTATCAGCAGCATTAAAATACTTGAAATAAAGCCAACAACTGTCCCGGCCATCAAATCCACCCCAAAACCCTGGGTTGGAATAATGTTCTGCACCTGCGGCGCCCCTGGCGCAATCATGGCAAATGTACAGGAGCCAAAATATAATGCTGCGGGCATTAACCGGCGCGGTATGTTATTTTCCCTGAAAATTGCCAGCGCAATGGGAAACGTGGCAAAAATCGAAATAATGGCCGTGACGCCTCCGTAGCAGATAATACCTGTGGCTAAGGGTATGGCCAGATATGCCATGCTCTTAAATTTTCCAGTTACCCATTTGGCAATGGAAGTGGCTGCTCCGGACAATTCCATTGTTGTTCCCAATAAGGTTCCGCAGAAAAACACCAGGTAATAGGAACGGTAATAATCGGCAAAGCCAGTCATATAATTTTCAGTGAGCGTCTTATATATGTTCATATTACCGGACACAATCGCTATCAGGGATGCAATCATTACTGTTATGAACAGGTTGACTCCCCGCATCATCAAGAATATAAGTGTACAAAATGCTATTACTATCCCCACAAGACTTATATATGTTTCCATTTTCCCCTCCGCCATTAATTCATATTAAAAAATGCCTTTACTTCGTCCGGACTTGCAATCTCCCTGTCAACTTCGCGGGCCATATCAGCCGCACGCTTAATTAATTCTGCGTTTTTCGGAGCGCCCAGTTCCTTATAGTGATAATCCCCAATACCAATTGCCAGGCCCCCGCCATTTTTCAGTACATGCGGAGCCACATTCAGAAGATTCCCTCCCAGACAGTTTGCACTCCAGTAACATGGTTCATCAGGAAGCACGCTTCGCATAGCATCCACGCCGCTGACCGTACAGGGATGTCCTGTTATGTACTTGCCCTCTGTCAGATGAAACAGGAAATATCCCGGCTTTGTGATAAGGCCCATATCAATCAGCTTTCTTCCTCTTCTCACAAATCCCACATCCCAGCAGGTCATTTTTACCTTTATTTTATAATTAAGCATCTCCCTGGCGCAAAACTCCAGCGTACTGGTTGAATTCGTATAGATGGAATCAGACTCCGTGAAGCAGCCCTTTTCTTCGTCATATTGGTCCAGGTTCACGCTTCCTGTATCCAGAGGAATGATATCCGGCTTCGTGGATTCCTTCTTTGCCAGTTCGGATATGATTTTGATACGCGAGCTGTCCTTATCATTGCTGTTAAAGCCAAGTGTTGGCAATAGTAAAATGTCTGTCTTCTCCCGAACCTTTTCTATGATTTCAGCATACACTTCCGCGTGATTATTGGGCTCCCCGGCAGCTGTCCTTGCGTGAAAATGCATGATGGATGCACCAGCCTCCCTTACACGCTGCGCTTCGTCCACAAGTTCCTGTACGGTCCACGGCACGTTAGGATTCATGTCCCTCATTGCATATTCGTTTACACGGGCTTCTATAATAACCTTTTTCATATGGATTTTACCTTCACCTTTCTTTTTTATCGAACCTGAAACCGGATGCCCTATACTCTCCCGTTTCCTTCCCGACATCTGGCCGACTCAGACAATAACCGACTCACAACAGCCATTCCTATCTCCCTGCCGCCGCAGAATCCACCTTTCACCACAACCGGCAATCCGGTATAGTTTCCCACGATACGGCCCACATCAACCTGGGGAACTATATGATCAATGGCTTCTATGTAGGAAACATGAAGCCTGCGGCACACGCTCTCCATGGTATCCCCTCCGGTCAGCAGAAGTCCTGCCACCTGCTCCCGGCCCGCCAGCTCCATCACTCTCCCCGTAATCTCTGCAAGTCCTTCATTAATGAGTCTTGAACAGGTACCGGAATCATATCCGCGCCTAAGGTCCTCATCATTCAGATCCACCACGCAGTCCTGCAGGGCTGTCCCTATGATAATGGACTGAGGCCTTGGTTTCTGCCGGAACAGATTTACTGCAATTCCAACAGCCCGGTTCACTTCTTCCTCGAATTGTACCTGTCCGCTTATCAGCATGTACGCAGATACGTGGACAGGTACATTGGCCTCACTGCTGCACAAATACTTCATCTGTGCTTTAGTCAGCGGATTTGCGCTGCCCACCACAAATAATGCCACCTTTTCCTCCGGCCCCGTACTGCCCTCTGCCCCCGTTGAAACCTCCTCCTTTATCATCCCCCTGCGGTAATTCAGTTTCATGGTAAACGCACCCGGGTCCACAGCCAGTACATTCCACCCCAATTCCACACAGGTCTGCGCGATCAGGTCTATATGCTCCAAAGTGACGGCATCCATTACCAGTATCTGCCCTCCTCGCTCCCGGGCATCTATCATGGCACATTTAAGAGTTCCCTTACCTCTGTCCACATTTTCTATGGAAATCAACTCGACTTTTCGTCTGCTCTGTCCCTGAATCAGTCTTGGAACAAATGCATCCTTTACCGGGGTTTTTACATCCTGGGCAATGGGAGTTTCCGTCAGCACGGTCCCGTCAATGATTGATATACCGTTTAAGCAGATTCTCCTGGATTGCGGCATTGCAGGCACCATCACCGCAACCATATCTCCGCCAAGAGTATCCAGCATGGCGTCTATTTCATTTCCAATTCTACCGCGCAGCGTTGTATCTATTTTTTTAGAGAAACAGGTAACACCTGTGGACTTTAGGGCCTTCGTTGCCTTGCACACCTCTCTGTATGCATCCTCAGGCTTCAAATGCCTGCTGTTGCTGCTTACAAAAACCGCATCCAGACATCTTGCCTCCTCAGAATCCTCCAGAGCCTCAGCGTCTAAAAACAAACCGGTCCTTGCCTGTGACCTTGCAATCAGCGCGCCTGCACTTGCTGCGCCCGTAAAGTCGTCGGTAACAGCTCCTATCATCATATATTCCCCCTGCTTCAGCTATTTTGCATCATGATTTTCCATGTTTTCATCCTGCTTTGCATCATGAAGGGCTTTTGCATATTTGACAGTGGAGTCGATGGCTGCCGTCATGCTGACATTGGTGGCAATCCCCTTCCCTGCAATATCAAATGCAGTTCCATGGTCCACGGAGCAGCGTAAAAACGGAAGTCCCAGTGTAACTGAAACTGTCCTCTCCAAATCCAGCGTCTTACATGGCATATGGCCCTGGTCATGATACATTGCCAGTATAGCATCAAATTCCCCATTTTTTCCCCTGGAAAATAATGTATCCGGCGGAACCGGTCCGATTGCATTGATTCCCCGTTTCCTGGCTTCCTCAATGGCAGGAATGATTTCCTTCATCTCTTCATCACCGAACAGCCCGCCTTCCCCGCTGTGGGGATTAATGCCCGCCACCGCAATGTACGGGGTTTCCATCCCAAGGCGCTTTAACTCTTTATCAATGCGGCATATATCGTTCAGTACATGTTCCTTCGTGGCATACCGGATGGCATTCATCAGTGATATATGTCTGCTGAGATGGAATACCCTCATCTTAAAGCAGTCAAACATGGTCAGAACATACGGAGCTTTTGTGCCGTCCATATAAATCTCGGTATGACCAGCCTGCTTTACCCCCACCATCTTAATAGCCACCTTGTTAATGGGAGCCGTGGTCACCGCATCAATCTCTCCCTCCAACCCTAATTCAATAGATGTGCGAATGGAATCCATTGCTATCTGTCCGGCGGCCGCCTGCTCCTTCCCCCACACCAGCTTCGAGATATCATAGTGTCCTGTTTCAAGGACATCTATGGAGCCAAACCGGAAGCAGGCGTCAGACACGGATTCAATCCTGTTAAATTCCAGACTACATTGGGGAAGGACTGCCTTTGCTCTTTCGAGTACATTCACGCAGCCAATGACAAGGGGCCTGCATTCATCATAAATATGTTTCTCTCCCAAAGCCTTCAGGATAATCTCTGGCCCAATTCCCGCCGGGTCTCCGATTGTAATTCCTACAATCGGTTTGTATTTCTCTTTCATGAGTCTCTCCTTTTGATTGATAATTTTTATTTCTATATTTTTTCGATATTTACATATATAATTATCAATCGAAAATAATAAAATGTCAATTGTTATTTTTATAAGAATATGTACACGATTCTTTGTGCATTTCTTATAGTCCGTATTTATGCCGGATAATAAAAAAGCCAAATAAAAGAGCCTTCATGCACAAAGCACAAAAGCTCCCACTTAAAAAATTTTATATTTTCACAAACCTCTGATTTTAACACCCCATCAGATAAGATCCAGCTCAATGCCGAGATTCCTGGCAGTCTGAACATATTCTTTTTTTATTTCTGTATCAGTAATCACCCTGTCCACCTCAGACATAGGACACACCGTAAAGAGATTTCTGCTGCCAAACTTTGAACTGTCGGCAATAACATAAACCTCGTCCGCCACCCGTATCATTTCACGCTTCACATCCATCTGAGGGGTTCCCATGGAAGTCAGACCCGTTTTGAGATTGATTCCATTGACCCCCACAAAGGCCTTGTCAACATGAAACTGCCCCATGGCTCCTACTGTTATGTTATCCAGAGCAGCCGGAGGATTGCCAATGACATGGCCTCCCACAATGAAAAGGTCCACATGCCTGGCTGAAGTCAGCTCAGCTCCGGACAGAACAGAATTCGTCACCACTGCCAGATGTTTCTCTGCATGTTCCTTTATATATTTGGCCAGATAATATCCCGTAGTGGAATCGTCAATGATGATTGAGTCCCCGCCTTCAATATACTCGTAGGCCCTTTTGGCAATTCTGTATTTTTTGTCACTGTTTAGGAAATATTCTCCGGGAATGAATTCCACCGAGAGTCCGTTTTCCTTGCGGACCGCTCCCCCGTATGTTTTCTTAAGAACCCCCTGCTGGTCCAGCTTTCTTATGTCATTCCTTATGGTCACCTCGGAACACCCCAGACGCCCGCTTATTTCCGCAACCTTGACAATTCCGTTGGTCTGCACTTCATCTATGATAATCTCTAAACGTTCGCTTGCTTTCATATGCAATATCCTCTTTCTATCGTTTAAATATATCTACTGATTTATTATATTACATACAAAATAAGATTACAATTGAAAGAACTGAATTAACGAAATTCCATCATGGACGATTCCGCCCCGGCAAAAAACAGAAGCCGAAAATCAAAGGGTCAAAGGGTAGTTTCCCTCCACTTGACTATATTCTTAAACACCACTTCCCCGTCTGTTTTCTTGCCGTCCAGGATGTCGGCCAGCTCTTCCATGGCCCTGACCCCTTCCTGATAAGCGGGCGTGATGATGGCGGAAATGGTTGGGGTCGTCATTCTGGTCCATCCCTCCGCGTCAAAGCCGATAAGGCCCAGTGTGTCAGGAAACAGCCTCATATAATCCGGGTATCTGCGGATCGCCTGGTACACCACCTGCAAAAGTCCCGGACTGGCAACATAAATCAGCGTCTTTTTTTTCAGGTCAATCTGGTCCTTCAGCATTTCATACACCTGATCGGACTTCACGCCCTCCTGGAGATACTGGGTGGCGCCCTCCTTCCAGGCGTCCTGAATGGCGTCCTTATATCCCTGGGTATTCTCAAAACCCGCGCTGATATTGGAGTCGCCGTCGGAAATCATGAGAAAGTTCTCATATCCTTTCTTGATGCATTCCGAAATCACCTGATACACGCAGTCATAATTGTTGCTTTTTACATACCGCCCCTTGAAATCATAGGGCTTGGCATCCAGGTATACGACGGGCTTTTTCTTTTTTTCCAGGTCTGAGGCCAGCATGCCGAAGCGGTAGGTGGACTGGACTATAAAACCGTCAACCCCCAGCCGGAGCATGCGTTCCACATAATCCTTCTCATGCTGGAAAGCGAGACCGCTGTTTCCGACCACAATCTGGTACTCCAGGGCACTGGCCGCCTCCTCAATTCCTTTGAGAGCCCTGGCGCAGTATCCCTCCGACGTGTCCGCCAGAATGACCCCCGCCACGCCGCTGCTCTTGGCCTTCATGGCCCTGGCTGCAGCACTTGGCTCATATCCGGTCTCATCAATGATATGCTGTATTCTCTGTTTGGTCTCCTCAGACATCTTATTAATCTTGCCGTTGAGATAGAAGGACACCGTTGTCTTTGAAACACCCGCCCGTTCAGCAATCTCATTAATTGTCAACTTCTTCATTCTGACCTCCACCCGCCTCATCCTGCATCGCTCTTATAAATATACCATTAAATCCTTAATCGGTAAAGTGTCGTGTTCCCATTTATGGTGTGAATGGCTGCTGCCTTTGCATAAACCGGCACCCCTTTGCAATAGTGGATTTTACCGCCCTGCCATGTCTCCTGATTCCAGACCAGGAAATCCCAGGATTCATCCGGCGAGATGCAAAAGCTCATGGCCGTCACCTGTTCCTCCGGCTCAGGCCGGCTGCTTCCATACTGGAAAACAGGGGTTTTCTTAGCCTCTGTTCCCTCACCCAACAGACAGGTCCAGTCTGTGATACGGTCTGTAAAGCCGGTTTTCCTGACCAGACAGGTGCTTTTTTCTTTCTGGTTATATTGTTTGGATATAATACAGGGCTCTGACTCAAAGGGGCGTGATCCCAGCACCGTCATTGACACATCCCCGCCGCAGCACAGTCTCCAGTATTCCCCGGTCCCGTCCTTGCCCGGTCCTGTTCGGGCAGCCTGCACGGCACTGTCCAGATGATAATACTCCTTTACCTCATGGCTGCCGTCGCAGCGTATATCATTGACAATCATCCAGATTCCCTGGTCCACCGCCATCACCTTGCGGATGACCAGATAATGTTCGCCGGACATAAGACATCCGTGATAAGCCATTTCCCCGTAATGGACCGGCCCCTGTTCCCGGAAGTAATTTTTAAAGCTCAGTCCAAAGCTGTCATACCCCCATGAACCCCTGGGCCTTCCATGGGATTCTCCGTCTATAACGCATACATTGTGGGCCTGGGCGCTCTTTAAAAACGGGCGCAGCGGTTCTTCCTCCACATAGGAGTACCTGCCGCTGTCCGCCAGTACGGGACGGCCTCTGTAATAGAGCGATATATGGGTCAAATCCGCATGTCCGTGCCCGCTTCCAAGGGGACCGCATTTCAGGTAGGTAAAATGGCTGTCCTCCTCCCAGCTGCTTCTGAAAAAAATATGCCCGGCATCCGCTGCTTCCAGGGACCGGCTCTCCGGCTTTCTGCCTTCCATGGCGCGGTATCCGGCGATTCCGGCACTGCCTAGCAGCCAGGCGCTGTCCAGGTCCGCGGTTTCATATCCCGCATACTTGTACCTGCCGTCACCGGTTAGAACAGCAGCCTTCACCATCACATCCCTCACATCGGTAACATCGCTGTCACATTGGGCTATCTGAACATGATCCGGTCCCGTGGCAAAAAGCACGTAACGGCTCATCCTGTCAACTGCCTTCTCCAGCCAGTCTGTACTGCGCCAAAATTCTTTCCGGCTATCTCCATCCCCGCCAGGTTCACCCCAGCCATATCCCGCGCCGGCCTTATCAGTCCTGCTTCCAATCCGGCCGATGGCCCGGCAGGAGGCCAGCAGCTTCATACAGGCCAGAAGCACCTCCACATGATACATCATGGACTGCTCCCAGTGGGCTCCGTCATCCAGCACCTGAAGCCCCATCTGACGTTCCAGTTCCTTCCAGGCCCAGTCCTCTGTTCCGTCTGAAGGTAAATATTCGCGAAACCACAGGTACCCGCTGCATATGGATGCCGTCTGAAGGACGCCCCAGTTGCTGAGCGTATATTTTCCAATGTACCTCTTCCTCAAACTGGCAAACTGGTCTTTCATGCTCTCCAGGATTTCACCCGCTTCCCTTTCCTCTATAAGTCCCTCTCCCAGAAGATGAAGCAGCAGATACTGCCAGCTCATACACCGGATTCCCGTGTCAATGGTCCTGGTGGTCACGGTTCCCTCTGGCAGTATGGGGTTTGCCTGTATCCAATGAAGCAGGAACCATTTCAGCTTTTCAGCATATGACGTATCGCCGGTAAGCCAGCCGGCAATAAGCAGTTTGTTCATGTATTCGTGACGGTTCAGCATGAAAATCCATTCCGGATCCCCGTTGGGGCTTCTGTCCCATATCATTTCCTTAAGGGTAAACGGTTCACGGCAGGGTTCCATATCCCATCTGTCCTCAAACGAAAATGTATGCGCCATGAGCCTGTCTGCCTGCGCCAGAATTTGTTTTGCCTCCTCCCGGCAGTTTTCAGTGATATGGGCGGTCACCCGTTCCTTCTCATACCAGGCTGCGTAGGCCTCTGCTCTTTCTCTTACTTGTACATACCGTTCATCACCCATAGATAACTCCTTTTTATTCCATTTGGTCTTTCTCTCATTCAGGCGGGCTGCTGCGCCCCCTGTGATCTTCCATATTTATAAACCAGAGAGGGAGGCACCCCTGCTGTATGCTTCAGGCATACATGCCAAAGGGTACCTCCCCGCTTTTTTCTAGGCAATCAGATGCAGGACAGAAAGCACCACACCCAGGATAATGGTAAGGATGACCAGCTTATAGGTGGTCCACTTTTTCACTTTTATCAGGTAGAAAATAAGTCCTGTGAACAATACAGGAAGGAGCTTGGGGGCGATGGCGTCTATCATCTCCTGGATGGCCACCACCTTCTGCTGGTCTCCCGGCATATTGGCAACGTATTGAATCGGTGTGGAAATCTTCACAAAATTTACCGCAAGTCCTGAGATAACGGTCACACCTATCATGCTGGCGATGTTGGAAATCTGTTCCATCTTCGTGCTGAGGGTGGCAATGATGTTGGTGCCCAGTTTGTATCCCCACATGCCGGTGAGAAGCTTCATGGCCAGAAGAATCACGTTCATGGCCACAAAGAACAGGATGGGTCCCATAATCAGGCCGTCCTGGGCCAGGGACGCGCCAATGGTGGCGAACAGCGGCGCCAGACAGAACTGGGCGAGAGAATCACCGATACCTGCCAACGGTCCCATGAGAGCCATTTTGATGTTTCGGATTTCATTGGAAGGAGTCTTATTCTCCAGCATGACCAGATGAAGGCTGGTGATAAACGGGAGAAAATGAATATTGGTGTTAAAAAACTCTATGTTCTCCTTCAATGCTTCCTGGAGTTTGTCATCGTCGTCCTTGTACATCTTGCGAAGGGCGGGATAAAGTACATTTGCATAGCCAAGGCCCTGGTAATTGCCATAGTTAAATCCATTCTGCAGGAAATAGGCCCGCAGGGATGTTTTCATATAATCTTTTTTCTCCAGCTGATTAAATGCCATCTTCAAATTCAACCTCCACTTCTTCTACAGATTCGCCGTTTCCTTTGCCGGCATGGAAAAATACAAGCAGTGCAATGGCCGTACCGATAACAGCCACTCCCATGACAGGAAGGTTCAGGTAGGCAATGGCGATATAGCCAAACAGTACAAAGGGAATCAGTTCCTTCTTTGCCATTACATTGAGAATCATGGCAAAGCCAATGGCGGGAAGCATCTTGCCTGCCACGCCCAGACCCGCGCTGAGCCATGCGGGAATCAGTGAAATCACCTTCTGGAGTCCCTCGGAGCTGAAGGCGCCGCCGAATCCGATAATAAAGCCGACCACCGCAAATACGCAAACCGTTGCATTGGCAGCTATCCTGAAGCCGCGGAAATTCTTCTTATCCAGGGCCTTATAAGCATAGCTTGTAAGGGTTGTGGCAAAGGTATAGGTGGCTGTAATCACAAACTGGAAAGCCACTGCAAATGGGAATGAAAGAGCCAGGGCAGAGCCCACATCAATACCAGAATCCTTCATGGTAATGGCTATGATGGTTCCCACAATTCCCGGGCCCATGGGGTTTGGCGGTACGGAACCGCCCTGGGATACGCCAAATCCCATAAATGCCAGCTCGCCTACAGCTCCCATGGCCAGGCCGGTGGGAAGGTCCCCTAAAATAAGTCCCACGCCGGCTGCCATGACCAGGCACCGGTTGGTGTAAATTCCGAACAGCATGCCTGCCAGACAGAAGGCTGTCCACAGACCGATTAACAAACATTGAAACATACTGATTGTCACGATAATTCCCTCCTCTTAAACGTGTATTTTACAATTAAAGATACTTATTTAAATCCACCCTGGCTGCCCCGTCGTCGCCGGAAGCAGTTGTCCTGGTATTAAAGACAACTCCATACGTGTCACGCAGCTGCCTTAAGGCTGCCTTATCCTCGCCGCCCAGTGCAATATACTTGCTCACTTCCTCCTTTCCCGGAGCGTGATGGATATTGCCCACATTGATTTCCTTCACAGGTACTCCGCCCGCCACCAGCTTAAGCGCATCCTCCGGCGTCTTGCAGACAATAAAGATGGTCTGCTTCGGAGATGCCTTCATGATTACGTCACAGGTGTGCTGGATAGAGAAAAAGCGCATGGCGATGGTCTTTGGAACCACTGCCTTCATCAACGTCTGCTGCATGGAATCCTCGCTGGCCGAATCATTTGCAACGATAACCGTATTCACGCCGAGAGCTTTAATCCAGAGCTGTCCCTGTCCGTGAATCAGCCTCTCGTCAATCCTGAATGCTACTATATTAGGTACTGCCATTTCATATCCTCCTTGTTATAAGCCCATTTTGTTTATTCTCCATGGGTTTTCATGTTTTCTTACCAATATAAATTCCAGTCTTTATAGAACCGCATAAGGGCTTCCATATAATAATAGTCTCCCCAGATATTCCCCTCATCCACACCCTTGCCTGAATGCCATGAATACACTCCATGGAGCAGCACCGGATTTCCGGGTTTTATCTCCGGCGCCGTATAGCGTTCCATCAGGGAACGCAGGATACAGTGCATGGCATGGCGGTAGGTATTCTTATCGGATTCTACCTCCGGCAGATACTTAAGCATCTCATGAATACCGCACACCCCAATGGCTGCCGCCGATGAATCCCTGGACTGATTTGAACCGTCTGTGAATATCAGATCCCAGTAACATACCTGATCCTCCGGAAGCCGGTTCAGGAAATAATTGGTCATTCCCTGAAACAGATTGAAGGCGCTGTCATCCTTGACGTATCTGTAATTCAGCGGTATACCGTAGATTCCCCATGCCTGGCCCCTGGCCCAGGCCGAGTCATCGCTGTATCCCTGTCTGGTAACGCCCTTAAGAGGTTCCCCTGTCCCAGGGTCAAAATAAAAGGTGTGGTACGCTGAGGCGTCATCCCTTATCACATTGTTGCAGGCCGCCTCATAATGCCGCACCGCTGCGTTCCGGTATACAGGGTTTCCGGTTTCCAGAAAAGCCCAGTGCAGCAGCGGAATATTCAGCAGGCAGTCAATGATCAGGCGGTAGTTGTCCCTGGCTCCAAGCTCTCCCCAGGCCTGGATGAAACCGCCCTTTTCCTGAAACCGCTCCATCAGCTTATCGGCTGCCAGAAGCCCTGCCTTCCGGCCCTCTGCAGAACCAGTCAGCTTATATCCGGCCACGCATGACAGGCTGTAGAGAAAGCCCAGATCATGGTGATCCAGCTCAATGCGCTTCTCTACCCGGTTCAGGAAGGAATCCACATTTTTAAGAGCCAGATTTTTAAATGCATCGTCTCCTGTGTACTCGTAGCACAGCCACAGAAGTCCTGTCCAGAATCCGTCCGTCCATTCGATGTTGTCTATGACTCCGTATGTCTGGTTCCTGGTGGCTGAAGAAGGGAATCTGGTGCCAAAGTACTCCATATTGCATCTTACCTGGTCCGCCACCCGGTCCATGGCTGCCGTAACCTCTTCCCTGGTCAGAAACCCCGCTGCCTCGTATTCAGCCTTCCTGTTGATTGGTTCCACATGAATCTTCTTAATCACGTTCTCAATCCCCATCCTTTCCTTACATCGAGCCGGATTGGAATGTTAACCAATCCTGCAATCCGTTCTTATAATCCGTTCTTACAGTCCGTCCTCAAATTCCGGTGCTTCCTCTTCGCTGTCCAGGGCATCTAAATCCCGCAGGCCTTCCCTGCCTGCTGACAGCAGCGCCGCCGCCAGTTCGTCCAGCCCATACATAGGTCTGGAGAACACGGCTTCCACCAGGGCTGCCATGTTCACACCGGCAATTACCTTGATTCGCTTGTCTGCCCGCGCTTTTCTCAGGGCTGCTGCCGTGTTAAACGGGGTGCCTCCCACCAAATCAGCCAGAATCAGGACCTCATCCCCTTCCAGTGATTCCATGGCCTTTGCCATGGACTCCTTCAAATCCTCTGAACTTTGTCCCATCTCAAAGTTAACCGCTTCCGTGTTGTCCGGTTTCCCGGCCACCAGAGAGACGGCGCTCAGAATACCCTCCGGAAACGTTCCGTGTCCTGTTACAATGATTCCTGTCATGCTTTTTCCTTCCTCCTGTTTTGTTTTCTCCTGTCAGTTTTCTCCTGTCAGTTTTCCTCCAGGTTTACTTCCTATTAGTTTACTACATCTTCAAGCAATCTTTTCCGTCCCCTGTAAATGTCACGTTTTAGTAAATTGGTTTACCGATATTTGGAGTATAGTACTATTCACAATGATTGTCAATATCTTCTTTTGTTTTAAATATTTTTCTTGCATATTGCATAGTATTTTCCCCTATATTTTATGCATTTATCACATATACCATCACCATAAACTGGTAATTTCTTTATTTCCCCTCTTACTTCCCGCTGTTTTGTTTTCTCAGTAAACCCTTCAAAGTTTACTTTCCGTTTTTATAGTAAACTTTCCGTCATTTCTAACCTTTAGTCATTTTTTTACTCAACCGCCACTTTCTTATGAAAGGCGGCGCTCAGATAGGCATGACAGTCTTGGAGGACAAGCTAAAATACAATTGGCGAGGAAATTTAATCATCGCCTCGCCAATACCACATCCAATATGATATTTTATTCAATATATGTGAATATAAAATTTATCGGCCTCATGGCTGTTCAAATTCTGCTGCATAAAATCCGCAGTTCCATTGTACACAGTTAGTATTTTTCAGGAATCCGAATATTAGACGCGTTAGAAAACTTATATTTTTCTGTCATATGCTTCTTCATACAAACCAAGATATAACAGTAGCAATCCGCTATACCATCTGCAAAGGAATCCGCGTTACCCTGGTTTAATTGCCGGAACGCAGCGATAACTTGTTTATTGAGATGCGAAAGTGTACGCCTCTTGGACGGATAATAAGCAAAATGATGCCCCCATTCAAGAAGATGATTGGTTTCAGATAATATAACATATAAAGGTTCCAGTGTGGTATGTTTTAGTATGGCTTCCAACATATCTGCCAGATAAGCGGAACCGGGAGATGTAAATCTGTCCGCCAACTCGTCCAGCTCATCTCTGGTGAACCGCAAAGCTGCCTCCAAAGCCGCCGGGCGAATCAGCAGGGCCATGAGCTGCAGGGCATGAAGGTAGCGCAATGCCTTTTCTACATATCCGGAATTAAGAGCCAGCCGGTGAATTTTAGTATCATCCGGTTCTATAACAATAGTGCCTTTGCCATTTAATGTTTTTACGAACCCTCTCTGTTCCAGTTCTGACAATGCCTTTCTGACAGTGGATAAAGAGACATTATACTGTCCGGCCAGCTGCTTTTCATATGGAAGATACATGCCAATCGAATATTCTCCAAGGCCGATTTTCAGATTCAGGTCGTCAACAATCTTCGAGTAATAATAATCCTGGCCGCGCATGGGATTCCACGCAAAGGGCACCCCTGTTTGCACAGGACATTCAGGCGTCGTGTCCCATAAATTTTTTAGTGTGCTTTCAATGGAGTCTGTAAGAGCCTGATATATATTTAATAACTGGCGGTGCTTTGCAGACGGATCTTTGCCCTTTAATAGGTCTATAATAACGCTGTTCGCAGGTGCAGGCTTCTGTAAAAAGTGTTTCCTGAAACAGGGGCATTCCTCTATGAAAAATGAAAACTTATTGTAAAGGCCAAATGCAGAATAAAGTTCGCCGAATAAGGGATTTCCCCCTATTCTTAATATATCATATCCCAAATTAGAAGGAATACGCCATCCGCCGGTAAAGCGCCCCAAACGCAGTACCTTCATAGCCTGTTTATAGTGCGGCATAATCTCCACATCGCAGCCCTGCAGGGCAAAAACAAAAAGGGATGGCAGTATTAGCGTAAAGGTCTGATATACCTGCAATATAGTCTGCTTTTGCTTCAAAATTTCAAAAACAGTATTCAATGAATCAGGCGTATCTTTTCCTGAAACAACGATTGGAGCAAGGCGGGGCTGAATCTCAATCAGCCCTTCTTCCCGCAATGCTTCCAAAACATGGTTAATCGTGTATCTGCTTACATGAAACTGCTCGCAATACATCCTTGAAGATAATAAAGAATTTCCAGGAAGTGTCTGGCCCTCCAAAATACGCTGTTTAATTTCGTTATATACAAATGTAAATTTTGTTTCCTGTGGTTTCATATCGTATCTCCTCTGTCTGGATTATATCATGAAGTTCCACACTTGTCAGCATGAAAAGCTGTAACCTATTTGCACTCCTTACCAATATGGGTATTGCACGTTGATAAAGATAACCTTTATAATAAAACCGTAAAATTGGCATGAAAGAGATTACACATTAGGGAGGAATAACGTCAATGGCAGGCAGACAAAAAAATGATACTACGATACAATTTCTGATATACAGCTTCATTGGGCTCCTTATCTTTAGTATTGTTATTTTCAGCATTCTGGGAATTTATATGAGTCAAAAGAGCAGAAAGGCCGTTTACAAAGTTGGAGAGATCTATATGTCCGGAATGAATGAACAAATGTCCCGACACTTTGAAACAGTAATTAAATTGCGTTTTGATCAGGTCAGCGGCATTGTTTCTGTGGTTTCAACAGATAACAACGACAAAGAGGCACTATATGAGGAACTCATTTACAGGGCACAGGTCAGGGATTTTGACTATTTAGCGCTTTGTTCTGCTGAGGGAAATTTCGAAACTCTTTACGGACACCCAATACAGCCGCTCAACCCAGAACCTTTTGTAGAAGCATTATTACAGAGTGAACAGCGAGTTGCCGTAGGTGTTGATTCAGATGAAAAAGAAGTGGTATTATTTGGTGTTGATGCTGCTTATCCTATGCAGAATGGCGATATGAGCACTGGCCTGATAGCAGCGGTGCCGCTGGAATACATCACTGATTTTCTTTCCCTGGAGGATAAAGGGCAGCTGATGTATTACCATATTATCAGACCGGACGGCAGTTTTGTAATACAAAATCCCAACACCGAACTGTGGCCTTTTTTTGAAGAGCTGCAAAAGCATCTTGCTCTTGCAGAAAACGATTCATCTGAAGAAAATTCTATTGATGAATTTGGTATTGCTCTGAAAGATCATAAAAAGTATGCTGCCACATTTGAAGTGAATGGGGAAGAACGGCAAATTTATGGCATACCATTGCCTTATTCTGAATGGTATTTGGTAGCGGTAATGCCTTATGGTATATTGGACGATACCATAAACAGTCTGAGCAGTCAGCGTATGGTCATGACGTTGCTGTCCTGCGCTTCTGTTCTATTCATTTTGACATTGATTTTTCTTCGGTATTACTCCATGACCCGTTCTCAGCTGCATGAACTGGAAAAGGCCCGTCAGACAGCACTTGAGTCCAGCAAGGCCAAAAGTGAATTTTTAGCCAATATGAGCCATGATATCCGTACCCCCATGAATGCAATAGTAGGCATGACCGCCATTGCAACAGCCCACATGGATGACCGGGAACAGGTACAGAGTTGTCTGAGAAAAATCACATTGTCCAGCAAACATCTATTAGGGCTGATTAATGATGTTTTAGATATGTCTAAAATTGAAAGTGGTAAATTGACGTTAACAACCGAGCAGATTTCTTTGCAAGAAGTTACTGAAGGCATTGTTAACATTATGCAGCCACAAGTGAAGGCAAAAAAACAAACCTTTGATATTCATGTTGATAATATATTAACAGAAAATGTATGGTGCGACGGTGTGCGCCTGAATCAGGTATTATTGAACCTCTTGTCGAATGCAACCAAGTATACACCGGAGGGAGGAGCCATACGATTATCTCTTTCTGAAGAAAAATCTCCAAAAGGAGAAAACTATGTCCGAATTCATATCAATGTCAAGGATAATGGAATCGGCATGTCACAGGATTTTCTGAAAAAAATATATGAATCCTATAGCCGGGCAGATGGTGCCAGGGTACATAAAACAGAGGGTGCAGGTTTGGGAATGGCGATTACAAAGTACATTGTAGACGCGATGGAAGGAGGCATTGAGGTTCAAAGTGAAATTGGCAAAGGTACTGAATTCCGTATTACATTTGATTTTGAAAAAGCTGCCGCAATGGAGGTGGATATGGTGCTCCCTTCCTGGAATATGCTGGTGGTTGACGATGACGAGCTATTGTGCAGAACAGCTATGAATGCGCTGAAATCCATTGGTATAAAAGCTGAATGGACATTAAGCGGGGAAAAGGCCATAGATTTGGCAATCCAACACCACAGCAGAAGGGACGATTATCAAATAATCCTGTTAGATTGGAAACTGCCTGGCATGAATGGGATTCAGGTTGCCAGAGAACTACGGCGCAATTTAGGAGATGAAGTACCTATACTGCTTATTTCTGCATACGACTGGAGCGAATTTGAAGCGGAAGCACGGGAGGCGGGTATCAGCGGCTTCATTTCCAAGCCTCTGTTTAAATCCACATTGTTCTATGCGCTGCGCCAATATATGGGAGTTGATACACCAAATAACCGGACATTGAACCAGGGTATGGAGCTGTCCGGGCGCCGCATCCTTCTCGCCGAGGATAATGAACTTAACTGGGAGATTGCAAATGAGCTGTTATCTGATTTGGGAGTGGTATTGGATTGGGCCGAGGATGGCCAGATTTGTCTGGATAAATTCCAAAAGTCACCCAAGGGATATTACGATGCTATTCTCATGGATATAAGGATGCCGCATATGACAGGATATGAGGCCACGAAAGCAATCAGGGGACTGGATCATCCGGATGCCTTATCTGTTCCAATTATTGCTATGAGTGCGGATGCTTTTTCGGATGATATACAGCATTGCCTGGAATGCGGTATGAACGCTCATATTGCAAAGCCTATTGACGTTAAGGAATTGACCCGCATGTTAAAAAGATATTTAATATAGCCCCGTTTACTGCATTTATGTTCCGTCCACAAAAACATTGCAGGCCCTCAGGCTGCAGGAAGGAGTGTGTGAAGAAATCTCTGTAAAAGCAGCTCTTCTATGATAATGGCAGGGCTGAAAGCTTCTCTATGAGCGTTCAGCCCTTGGTTTATATATACCGCACAATACTGCGTATGTCAAGACCAGG